>Ga0210387_10001571_pt1 | contig 17254 bp, 16 predicted proteins | sample IncBWC7OmetaG_FD_160108 | JGI IMG/M metagenome (GOLD analysis project Ga0210387, IMG submission 160108) | Forest soil microbial communities from Barre Woods Harvard Forest LTER site, Petersham, Massachusetts, United States - Inc-BW-C-7-O ...
GAGAGGAAAAGTCAGCCCAGACTCGAGGCTGGTTCTACCGCGCCACCGAAAAAATGTTTAATGGCGTGCTCGGGATGTACTCTCGGTCACTGCGTTGGGTGCTCCGACATTCCTTCCTGATGCTGATTGTCACGGCGGTGACCATTTGCCTCACCGTCTGGCTCTACACGATTGTACCAAAAGGATTCTTCCCTCAACAGGACACCGGTTTGATCATGGGGATTACCGAAGCCGCGCAAGACATCTCATTCGACGCGATGGTCCAGAAACAGAATCTGGTAACCGAGATCGTAAAAAATGATCCGGCGGTCGCCTCTGTCACCTCCGCCGTAGGCAGCGGCGGTGGGGGCAGCTCAAACACCGGTCGCATGTTCATTACGTTGAAGCCGAGAAGGGAAAGGAATATCACCGCCACCGAGGTGGTCGCCAGAATACGCGGCAAAACGGCCAGGATCCCTGGGATCGGCGTATTCTTACAGGCTTCGCAGGATATCCGTATCGGCGGACGAGCCACCAAGGGCCAATACATTTATTCGTTGGTCAGTCCGAGCCAGGACGATCTCAACAGCTTCGCACCAAAGTTGATGGCGGCTCTTCAGAAAAACTCGAAACTAAAGGATTTAACCACCGACCAGCAACAGCAAGGGCTCCAATCGAACGTCGTCGTGGACCGGATCAAAGCGTCGGAACTGGGGATCCAACCGGAGCAGGTGGATAGCGTCTTGTACAGCGCCTTCGGGCAGCGGGCCGTTTCGGTGGTTTACAATGACCGGGATCAGTTCCACGTCATCCTCGAAGCCCTGCCACAATATCTTGCCGATCCCACCGCACTCGATAAGATCTATGTTTCTGGCACCGCCGGCATTCAAGTTCCACTCAGTGCGATCGCCCATTTTCAGTTTTCCAATACTCCGACCGCGATCAACCACCAGGGGCAATTTCCTGCCGTGACGTTCTCGTTCAACCTCGATCCGGGCACTTCCCTCGAGCAAGCAACAACGATCATCGAGAAAGCGGCCAGTGATATTCGTATGCCGGACTCCATTCGAGGCAGTTTTCAGGGAACAGCGCAGGTTTTTCAGGATTCGCTTTCGTCGGAACCGATCTTGATCCTGACCGCAATCATTGCCGTCTACATCGTCCTTGGCGTCCTGTACGAAAGCTATATTCACCCGATCACCATCCTTTCGACGCTGCCATCGGCCGGACTCGGTGCGTTGCTCGCGCTCCTCCTTTGCAAGGTCGATTTGTCCATCGTCTCGATCATTGGGATCATTTTGCTGATTGGCATCGTAAAGAAAAATGCGATCATGATGGTCGATTTCGCGCTCGAAGCTGAACGCGAACAAAACCTCACCCCGGCCGATGCAATCTACCAGGCCTGCGTTGTCCGGTTTCGTCCCATCATGATGACCACCCTGGCTGCGATGTTTGGCGCGGTTCCACTGGCGATGGGTCAGGGAGATGGCTCCGAAATCCGGCAACCGCTCGGTGTGGCGATTATTGGCGGTCTGATCGTGTCGCAGCTTTTGACATTGTACACCACGCCGATCATCTACCTCTATCTGGATCGATTGCAGGTACGGCGGCACGAAACGGCGCCCGTGGCTCAGCCGCAACCCGCGTGAGACATTTTGATATTGGCAGCCCGTGCTACACGCGGCCATCGCACGCCGTTGTCGCAGAAGGAGAATTCTGTTAGTTTCCCAGCCGTGACCCACAATTTGAGCGCTTTCGGCTTGGCGAACCGGCCGGAATTCAGGTTCTTGGATCTGTTCTTTCCCTGGATTTTCGTCATTTCCGTCGCGGGCTTTCTGGCAGCCTGGGTAGTCGTAGCGATTTTGGAACGCACGGGCCTGTCGCGGCACATCTGGCATCTTCCTCTTTTCTTTCTCGCCCTGGTCATATTGCTCAGTAGCATTTTCGGATTCGTCTGCTTCCCATGAAGGCTCGCCTTTTAAATTTTATCGTCACTCTGGTCATCGTTTGCCTGGCAGGCTGGGCCGCCTGGGCTTTGTATGAGCGCTACGTATACGATCCCTGGACGCGAGATTCCCAGGTCCGGGCGAATATCGTCGGCATCGCGCCTCGCGTTTCCGGTCCGATTATTCACGTGGCGGTCCACGATAATCAGCAGATCAAGACGGGGGATTTATTGTTTGAAATCGATCCGGCTGATTTTAACGCTCAGCTTAACGTTGCCGCCGGACAGGTTCTTAACAGTGAAGCGAACTTGAAGCAGCGGCAGCAGGATCTCGATCGTCAATCGAACCTCTATAAAAATCATGTGGTTGCCGAACAGGATTTTCAGAATGCGCAGGACAATTTCTCGGCCGCGCAGGCTCAGTTGGTTTCCGCCAAGGCGAATCTGGAGCTCGCCAGATTGAACCTCAGCTACACAAAAGTCTTTGCTCCAGTGTATGGGTATGTCACCAACATGAACACCAGCGAGGGCACTTATGTCACCGCCGGCAAGCAATTGATGGCGCTGGTCGATGGGAGTTCGTTTTGGATTGCCGCATATTTCAAAGAGACTCAATTGGCGCATATCCAAATCGGTCAGAAAGCCAACTTGGCGCTCATGGGGGACAAACAGTCGTTTCAAGGAGTGGTCCGAAGCATTGGCTGGGGTATCTACGTTCAGGATGGATCAGGCAGCGATGCCACAGGATTGTTACCCTCGGTCAGCCAAACCGTGGATTGGGTTCGTCTTCCACAGCGATTCCCGGTCCGAATCGAACCATCAGGCGCTCCACCCGTTCCTCTCAGGATCGGTCAAACTGTATCCGTGGCGATGACGCCGGAGGTTGAGCACGCCGAAGCACCCTCTCAGAAAAACGCCGTTCAACCTTGACTTAGTATCAACCGAGCACTGTCCCGACCGGGAACCTGAAACCGCGAACAAATTCCAGCGCGTTCATCCTGCGTTTGCCTTCGAGCTGTACCTCCAGCAACAGGAGCGCTCCTAGCCCGCAGGCAACCAGGACTCCGCGATTGCCGATGCCATTGACGCGGCCCTCTTGTCCCGACACGCGATGGACTGGCAAAGCACGGTGGATCTTGAGTTTTTTCACCGAATCGTCCGTTGTTCGTATGAGCGTAAAGGCGCCCGGCCACGGATTCATCGCGCGAACCAGCCGATCCAGGTGCCAGCAATCCTGAGCCCAATCGATCCGGCCGGATTCCCGTCCAAGCTTCGCCGCGTATGTCGCTTTTGATTCATCCTGAGGGATCCTGGGTGCTTTGTGAGACAAAATGAGTTCAAAGGCCGCAGCGAGTGCCTCCGGTCCGAGGGTCGCCAGCCGATCGTGCAGCGATCCGCCGGTCTCTCGCCTCCGAATAGCGATCGATCGCGTCAGGAGGATGTCGCCGGTGTCCAGACCTTCGGCCATGTACATCACGGTCAGGCCCGAGCACCGATCACTCGAAAGGATCGAGGCCTGGATGGGTGCCGCACCCCGGTGCCTGGGCAAAATCGACGCGTGCAGGTTGAGACAAGCAATGGTCGGCATTTCCAGAAGCCTTTTTGGCAGGATCTGGCCGTATGCCATGACCACGATCAGGTCCGGCGAAAGCTCCGCGATTCGGTCCAGATCCTCGGCGTTGCGTACCTTCGCAGGTTGGAGGATCGGCAGACCGAGCGTGGCGGCCAGATTTTTTGGGGCTGGCGGCAGCAAGGCCTGCGAGCGACCGGCTGGTTTATCCGGCTGCGTCACCACCCCGGCCAGAAGTGCCGCCGAAGAGTGGGCAAGCCATCGCAATGTCGGCAGCCCAATCTGGCCACTGCCCATGAATACGACGCGAAGCTTATCCTTCAAGCGTTAAAGGCCATGACAGCATCGTGCGTGCTCCAAATGACTCCCAGAATGTCCTGGAGAACCTTCACCGGCGGTTGCAGCGCGTCGATTTGTGTCACCAGGCCAGAGTAAAAATTCAATACAGGCTTGGTCTCTTCTTCGTAGGTCAGAAGCCGTTTTCGAATTACTTCTTCGTTGGCGTCATCGAGACGGTTGTCCTTGATTGCCCGTTTTCGGAGGCGCCGCACCAACTCCTCGCGTTTCGGGCAGGAGAGGTGAAACACCTGCTTTACGTGAATCAGGTTTTCCATCAGTTTTGCTTGATTGACGTTTCTGGGAATGCCATCCAGCACCAGCGCGTCGATATCGGGCTTAAATTCTCCCTCGAGAACCTGCGCTTCAATTTTTGTTCGCCAAAGCTCAACGGTCAGGTCGTCCGGGACTAGCAACCCTTTACTGGAATAGTCGATAAATTGTTGTCCCAAAGCCGTTCGCAAGTCCAGCGAGCGAAAGACTTCGCCACAAGCACAATGGAAAAATCGGGGCACAGTTCCGAGGACTTTGCCCTGAGTCCCTTTTCCGCTGCCAGGCGCGCCCATGAAGAGAAAGGTGATATAACGGTTCATACCGGGGGGTCTTCTTAGCAAACAAACAGATGCGGCGGTGCGGTGTCAGCGAGTAAGGTTCATTCTTGTATAATCTGCCTGAAGTCGATCGCTATCGACGTCCTTTTCCAGGCACCCCGAAACTCCAGAGGAACCGCTCGGAAGGCAAGAGGTTTTTTCGGCAAGCAAACCACAGCAGGTTCAACGAAATTGAGGTAACAACGTAAAGCATCTGGCTTCGCCTCCGAAGTAAGTAAGGCCTCTCGCCTTACTCCCGAATTAAGTCAGCCGTCTTACCTTCTTCAGGCTTTCACTGGCGACCCGCAGACATTTTGAGTCACCGGCTCCACTGAATCCACCGCTCCTATATGTTATCTGATTGGCATCCGTTCGAGAGTGCGCTCTACTGGGTAAGTGTTCAGTTTGACGGTCCTCGGGAGCGGAAGTGCAGGCAATTGTTCGTTGATTGCCACCAGCCAGTGCAGGCTTCTTGTTGACGCCGGGTTCAGTGCCCGCCAGATCGGGCAGCGACTTGAATTAGCCGGAGTGAGTCCGCAGAGTTTGGACGGGATCCTCATCACGCACGAACACAGTGATCACGTCGCCGGCCTGGAAATCTTTTGTCGCCGTTTCGGCATTCCGATCTATGCGAATCCGCTCACGGCGGAAATGTTACGACGGGGATCGCTTGCCAATTTTCCATACTGGAACCTGTTCGCAACCGGGGCCGCTTTTTCGGTGAAGGACATTGAGATACAAAGCTTTTATGTGCCACATGACGCGGTTGATCCGACAGCGTTCGTGTTCACCGCGGATGAGGGCTCCATCGGGTTTCTGACCGATCTCGGCTATGCGCCAAAACTCGCCCTGGAGCGCATCCGGCAAGTGGATGCTCTGGTCGTCGAAACTAACCACGACGAGCGGATGCTGCAGGAAGACACCAGACGACCCTGGTCGGTTAAGCAGAGGATATTGTCCCGGCACGGCCACCTTTCCAACGAAGCCGCGGCCAAACTGGTTGCGGCAATTGCGGGGCACCGGCTTCGCCGTGTCGTCCTCGGGCACCTGAGCCGCGATTGCAATCGCGCGGATCTAGCTCTAGGGACAATGCTGCGCTTTGGGGTCCAGGGAATAGATCTGTTTTGCGCCGAACAAAACACTGTCAGTCCCACTTTTTCCGTGTCCGGGCCGGCGCGGTCAACGGTTGGCGAGGAGATAAAACCAGTTGGCCGTCAGAGCGACAATCGCCAGCGCGCCCAAGGTACGTTTGATCTGGGATGGCAGGTTAGCTAACCGCAGCCGCGGTAACCGGAAAAGCAAAACGGCGGCAGCGTAGAGATTGATGAGAAGGGTTCCGCCGTAACAAATAAAAATAAGAGGGTTGTGCCACCAAGCCCCGGCTAGGTCTCCGTGCGCCAGGGACAGGGCGCAGTGGGTTGCGCCGCAAGTCGGACAAGGTAGTCCGGTGAGCCGCCGAACCCAGCATCCAGGCCAAGGCATTCCGAGGCTCAGCCAGAGATAACAACTTGTCGCAAATCCACCGGAGACAGCCAGAAAAAGAAACTCGAAATCTGTCTCTTTCGGCGCCAGTGGCCGGAAGAAAAGACCAAACTTGCGGCTAAGTGTTCGCATGATGGCTGGACGCCACGGCGGCGGCGATTATCGCAATGTAAAGAACGAAGACGATTCCTACACAGACGAAGGTCGGAAGCAGAAGCGCCACAGCGGCTCGCCATCCTTCAGTCTTGTGCACCTTCGACAAACCGATGATCGTCAATACCAGGCACCAAATGCCCGAGACAAACCATCCAGCGCACGGCACCAGAGCAAAAATCCAGGTGCTGTAAGAATAACAGATCACCCGATAAGTGGCTTCGTAGTTCTTGGACGTTCCTTTGAAGAGCGCGAGGCAGGCGTGCGTGATTCCCGCGGACAGAAAAGTTGAACCGACGAGTAGCGGGATCACCACCAGCATAACGACAATATTCAGTAACGGGGGCAGTCCCGCGCTGATGGCAATCATAGAACTTGACTCGTTGTGCGTTGCCCCGGCGGTCGCCGCAATTACCACAGACCAAAGCAGCTGGTAGATCGTTGAGAAGAATGCGTAGATGACTACCATCGTCAGGTTGAATAAGAAGGGCGAGGCAAATCCTCCATTCGTCTTCATCCGGGTGAAGCTGACGGTCGGATTAAAGAGCATTTCCTTCCAAGTTTGCACCAGCGCTTTCGCCAAGCCCAGTTCCTTTCGTCGTTCCCAAGCCGGGCCATCCTCTGCGCCCTCGACGATCGCTAATGTAACCTCGCTCAAAGGGGGTGGGACATCGGGCGATGAGGGAGCGACTGATGAGAGTGACGGGGGTGGCTCCTGGTGCGGCAACGTCTGCAAGCCGGGGAATTCCGCAAGCGGTTTCCAGGTCTCCATGCCTTCCTGCCAGCCCAGGTCCGTGGGGACAAACCGACTCTGATCTAGACCTCGCTGAACTTCTTCTAAAGTGAACGTCCCAAGATTTTGACCCGCGCGATTGATCCAGATCTTCATGACGCATCGCGTTGTAGATGAAAAAAGGGGGAGACGTCAAACCGCATCGGGGAAAAATCGTCACCCGAAACGGGTTCGCTTGCTGGTCAATTCTTTGTCGGGTGGCCAAAGAAAGCCGCCTGCCTCGGGTACCCGGAGCTAACACCTACCCGGCACTTTGCTTACTTCCGCTTACTCGGATGACGTCGGCCGATTCATCAGAGCAAGGATATGCCGTTTCTTAGCATCGTAAGGGAGCGCGTGAAAATTTCGGATTTCATCCAGTCGCCGGGCCCCGTTCAGAGTATCCAGGTAATGGGTATAAGAGGAGGCCAACTCGCCCGTCTCCAGATAGCGCGCCCTAAGATTGTCGTCCCTGAAAGCATCTTCGGCGCGCGATTCAAACAAGTGAAATCGGAGCCACCGCCGGTCCATGCGCGAGATTCGTTGCGTTTTTCGGAAGAATGCCACAAAAAGCAACAGCACCAGATAAGTGTCGACCATGCCCTGCAATTCCAGATTCCGCGCAAAGTCTTCGCTATCGATGCGTCGTAGGCCCGCCTTAAATTGCAACGCGGCGTGCAGCGCATGGTTAATTTCTTCCACAAACATGATCAGCGACCGAATATTGTTGTTTGATAGTCCGCCGCGCGGATCGTGCCGCTCGAGTTGTTCGATCAGCCATTTGGAGTAATATATTCCCACGTAGAGCCGGTCGTCCGAGGTGCGTAAAAAAGTCTTGGCTAGTTCGCTCAATTCGCGGGCCGACGCTCCCGCCAGTTTGGTTAACTGGGAACAACGCGCCCGATCAATCAAGCATTCCTCAAGATTAATACCGACTGCAGCGTAGGTTCGCTCGAAGAGCCGTTGGACTTCGCTAAAGAGTGTTTTGTTCATTCGAAAGTCGGCATGTATCGATTGTCTCCAATATTAACAAACTCGTCTGTCAGGCGATTCAAGGCCAGACGGCACTCGTGAAAGTGATCCGCTAACTTCTCGAAAAGGCCACACAGCTCGTACCTGCGCGCGACGTCATGCGTCGCTAAAGCATGAAAACTCGATCGGCCCATGTCCTCATAGAATGAAAAACTGGGAGCCCCTCTCTGCCGACGGCTTTCGATGCTTTCGTAAAAAATGCCAGTGACGAACAAGGCGTAATTGCCAATGTGCGCTCTGATTAGAAATGTTTGGTACGAAGAAGCCGTTTTCAGCGCCAGCAAAAGGTCGGACAGATAAAGGGTTTCGAGATTCTGAACCGGTGCACGCAATTGCCGGATTTGGGAAAATTTTTCTAAAAGGGATCCGACGTAGTCTGTCAATGTGCGGTCGTCAAGGCCCGAACGCTTTAAGACGAGCCGTGCCAGAATATAGAAATAGAACTGCGGGGAAATGGTCAGATTTCCTGGCCCTTCAAGCACAGCGCGGACAAGTTCGGCATGGTCCAGAATCTGGTCTCTGGTTTCGACGTCGCTCAGTAACTCGACGAGGCCAACCCTGTTTCCGGGACTTTTCGCGAGTGTCCGGACGACAAAATCGAAGTCGTCCCCGGTAAATCTTGCCCGACAATTAGGTTGAATCATCGGGTCTACTTACCTAGCATTATTCGTGCCGGATGGCAAGCATTATCCTGCGGAACCCGGTTCTCAGTTTGCCGATGGGCGATTTCCCTTTGCCCAAATTCAATTGTATCCTGATCTTTTCGCCCACTTCGATGCCAATCCGTCCATTCCAATTTTTTAAATGGCTGGTCTTGCTCTTGGTCGCTCTCCTGTTTTCATACGTCGCCTACTATGGCTATCATCAAGGGTTCGGAGGGCACTGGCGGGCTTTGCTCACCAAGGAGTTCCACGCATTCGGCCTCGAAATCCGGGTGCGGCGCCTTACCTTGGACCCGTTTCGCGGTCTGGTCGCCAAGGATCTTGAGATCTACGATAACGATCGCAGGCAGATGATCCTAGCCCAGATCAGCGATCTCTCCCTGGATATCAATTACGCTAATCTGCTTCAGCAAGAACCGGCCCTGAACGCGGTCGATTTACATGACGCCAAGATTTCCATCCCGATTGATCCAGCGGTCCCAAAAGCGGGACGCATCCGTCTCACCGGACTTCAGTCGCGGATCTATTTTTTTCCTGGACGCATTGAAGTGCGCCAGGCTTCCGGCATGATCTTCGGGATTCATTTACAGGCGTCGGGCACCCTGGTTAATCCCGCGGCTTTCTCCCTTCTTTCAGGTTCGGAATCTCGCCCGGATCAGAAACCGCAGCAAAATTTTCTCCGGCTTCTCATCAAAGAGATTGAGATGCTCCATTTTTCCGAAGAACCGCCTCAGCTCGACTTCATCTTTCAGGTCGACTTCGCACGTCCTGCTTCGCTGCGGCTGCAGGGAGGCCATCTGTTTGCCGGAAGCCTCACTCGAAAAAACTATCAGCTGCAAAACCTGGACTGCCAGTTCTCCCTCGAGAACCAGAAATTTGATCTCCGGAAGCTTTTCATGCGGGATGGGCGCGGAGAATTGTTCGCCACCGGCATCTGGAACCTAGCCACCGGTGAAAAGAATTTCCAGGTCCGAAGCGGGTTGGATCCAGCCAAACTGCTCGCCGACGATTTCCGGTTTCCCTGGGCGAAAGACTTCATATTCGACGCACCGCCGCAAATCGAGTTGAGCGGTGTGGCTCGGCCAGACGGACGTTTGCAAGTTCTCGGGAAGCTGAATTTCGACCAATTCTCCGTCCGAGAGGTGAAGTTCCAGAGCATGAAAGCCGAGTTCTCGAAATCGGGAAATTCCTGGATGGTCATGAACGCGCAGGTGACCCATCGTTCCGGAACATTGTCCGGAGATATCTTGAATCGACCCGGCGATTTTCGGATGCGGATCAACTCCGCGTTAAATCCCACCGAGCTAATGCCACTATGCCCACCGAGATTTCAGCGCGCATTAACCGACTGGGAATTTCAAACGTCCCCGGTGGTCCAGGCCACAGTTTCAGGGGCCACCAAAGAATTCGCGAAGTTATCAGGGACTGGACAAATCTGGCTTGGCAAAACAAGATTTCGCGGTGCGCTTCTGAACTCAGCTTCAACGAATTGCGAGCTCCGGAATAATGTCGTCCGGTGCGATCAAATCCGGGTCATCAGGGACGAAGGCACCGGGACCGGCAAGTTCACCTATGATTTCGGCCAGGATCAACTCACCATCTCAGATGCCGAAATGAATCTTTCGCCTGGCGTCGTCGCAGCCTGGATCGATCCGCCGCTCGGAAGAATTCTCCAACCGTTCCGCTTTACGGAGACGCCAAACATTCACGCCGCAGGTACGGTCCAGGTCAGAAATGGATTCGCCGACGATCTTCGAATCCGGGTCGAGGCGAATAATCCGTTCGCCTATCATTTGGACGGAGAGGAACTTACGTTCGAACACGGGTCCGGGGATTTTTCCACCCACGGAGCCGACCCCCCAAATCTCCTCGCCAGTGGAACGGTCACTGCGCAAGGAGCTAAGATGAGCAGCTCAAAATTTTTGGCGCCGTTGCTCACGCGTCTCGAGCCTCTCGGATTTCGTGAGCCCCTCGACTCGAAGCTGAGATTCAAGCTGGACGCGTTCTCTTTTCGAATCATCTCTTTTCAACTTGTCTCCGGTTCGCACGCCGTACGTCTCGCCGGTTCCCTGTTCTTTCCTGGAGGAATAGTCGATCTCAGCGGGGAGGTGGACAACGGCTCGATCAGTGTACGCGGCGTCGGCACGATTAAGGAGCCGATCTGGGAAGTAGATGCTATTTCGGGGACAAAACACTAAGTCAAATTCCTCGCCTCTTATATTATGTCGGCTTCATAGCAATCACCAAAGAAACACGCCTCCCATCGACCATTCGAAATAAGTATGGGAGAATCTGATTCAACGCCGCGATACTCGTCGCTTACGAACATCGAGACGATCCAATCTCCGGCCAATTCACGCAATAACTCTCGGCACGCTGCCGGAATACGATGACGATCGCTCCAGCGGGCCTAACGATCGAACCTATCGAAACAGAGATTCACTAACCCGCTCGCTGTGACGTGGGCGGTCTTGATCTATATGACTCAGACGAAAAATCCCATTAAGACTTGGTGGCTGAAAACGCACGACAATATTGATGTTTGCGGCAATGGAAAAGGCCGATATAGCCTTGAGTATCTACCCGATTCTGCGGCTGTTGAGTTCAGAGAAGTTGAACACGCAGAAGATGACATGGAAATATTGGGAGAAGAAATAAGCAATCTATTAGGCGTCAAGTGTCATTGGGTCCGGGGTCAGAATATTTACGTATGACCTGATTACGCTCCGCCACAACGTAAACGACTTGGGATGATCTTTGCCCCGCAGGGGCTTTAGGACTCAGCCCGGCGTTTCAACGCCGGGACGCCCTGCAGGGGCGTAAGATCAGCGGTCGTTGCCACGACGCTATACAGATACCGCCCTCCAAGTTTTCACTTTCGGTGTCGGTACTCTCATGTTGTTCTTTACTTGGAACACCAAGTCGCCCCCACCTTGGATCTCTCAATAAGATGTCAACGAAAAGTACCAAACCACCAAATAAGACGGCAAAAACGAATCGAAAACCTCGGAAAAAAGAGGACTCATTTCCATTGCTCGGAGCGCATATGTCCATCGGAGGAGGACCCGCAAAGGCATTGGAGCGCGGCCGGTCGATTGGATGTCGTGCGATCCAGATATTCGTGAAGAACAACATGCAATGGTTCGCCAAACCATTTGCCGAAACCGAATTGGCGGCCTACCACGATTTCCCAGATCGACCGAAACTGGTCTTCGGGCACACCAGTTACCTGATCAATCCCGGGGCGAAGAACCCGGAATTTAGGGAAAAATCGATCCGCGCCCTTAGCGAGGAACTGAGCAGGGCAGATCAACTCGGTCTCCCGTTTCTTGTGCTGCATCCCGGCGCGCACATGGGAGATGGCGAGGAAACCGGTCTGAGCCGGATTGTTTCGAGTCTGGACGAGGTGTTCGCCGCGCTGCCTCGCGGTAAATGCCGGATCGCGCTCGAAATCACCGCCGGCCAGGGAACTTGTCTCGGGCATACTTTTGAGCATCTCGCGACCATCATCGAACGCTCAAAGTTCCAGGACCGTCTTACGACTTGTCTGGATACCGCACATCTGTTTGCAGCCGGATTCGATATTTCCACCGCCAATGGATTTTGGGACACCGTCAAGAGGTTCGATCGAATCATCGGACGCGACCGTCTCGCGGCTTGGCATTTGAATGATTCCAAGACGGCCTTCGGTTCTCGCGTCGATCGTCATGAACACATCGGGAAAGGGAAGATCGGACTGGCGCCATTCTGCGAGATCATGCGCTCGGCAGAGTTCAGTGCCATCCCAAAGGTTCTTGAAACTCCCAAGAAAGAGGATCTGAAGGATGATGTCGTGAATTTGAAAGTTCTGAGGGACCTTGCGTGCCAGCATGATTGTTCCTGATTCGGAACTCGCTGATGAAGAGGACCGATCCATTAGCCCCTTCGTAAAAGGACCAACAGCTTCGCCTTCCCCCGGAGTTTCACCTTAATTAGGGAATGAAACTCCACGGGAGACGGCTTTGCTGCACTCTATGGTTCGGATGTATCAGCGCTTTCTTTAGCAGAATAAAGCATCGCTCGATGGTGTGAATGAATACAGGCTGGAAGCCTATGCTACATTGCTCTTCGGAGCGTCAAGCGATAGCTCGAGGTCATGCGGTAAAACCATCACCGCGGACCCATCGCGACGATGCGACGGCGTAAAGTAGGACGTCTTCCAGCCCGTTTCCGTTCGTACCGTAAGCAATGCTTTTCAAATATTCGCCGTTTTCCGATTTGTGTCTAAATCTAAAGCTCAGCGTTAAAACGCCGGGCTGAAATAGGCTTAAACCGCTCAGCAATTCCGCAACTCCTGGCTCCAGGCTACTGCCTCCCGCCTCCTCCCCCGTGACTTCCCTGCTTGCTCCGTGTAAGTTCCATTTTCATTCTTCAATGGACTATCTTCAGAAAGGGCGGCGGGTTTTACAGATCGAGATTTCCGAGTTGCAGCGACTGGCTGATCGATTGGATGAGCGGTTCGAGCAGGCAGTTCGGCTGCTGCTTGAGACCGTACAAGCGGGTCGCAAGATCATCGTCATCGGGGTCGGAAAATCCGGTCAGATTGGCGAAAAAATTGCCGCCACACTTACCAGTACCGGGTCGCCCGCGTTTGTGCTGAGTCCTCTCAATGCTTTGCATGGCGACCTCGGGATCGTGGCCGACGGGGATGTGGTGATTGCGGTCAGCTACAGCGGTGAAACCGCGGAATTGCTGAATCTGCTCCCAGCTCTCAAACGCTTCGATGTTCGAATGATCTGCATGACCGGAGATCCAGGGTCTACCCTGGCGAAACACAGTGAAATTATCCTCGATTGTTCGGTTGAGAAAGAGGCGTGCCCGCTGAATCTGGCACCGACCTCTAGTACCACGGTTATGCTGGCTTTGGGCGATGCATTGGCCATGGTGCTGCTCGAAGTGCGCGGCTTCGGCGAAGATGATTTTGTCAAGTTTCATCCCGGCGGACGGTTGGGACGCCATCTTCTGCAACGAGTGCGCGATATCATGCGCGATGAGGCCCGGATGCCGATTGTCTCTCCGCAAACCCAAGTTCTTGCCGCGCTGCATTCGATGAACGAGCATCGGGCAGGCGTTGCTGTAGTCACCGATCCTTCCGGCAAGTTGGCGGGGATTTTTACCCATGGCGATTTTGTTCGGGCGTTCGAGATTAGCCCGCAGATGGTTTCTGATCCTGTCGAACGGCACATGGTGCGGCATCCGATCACCATCCAGGCTCACAAACTTGCCGTTGAAGTATTGAACATCCTCGATCAGCACCGGATCGATGATTTGATCGTCGTGAATGAAAATTATGAACCGGTCGGAATTGTGGATTCTCAGGATTTGACGAAACTGAAGCTTCTGTAATGTGTAGACGCTGGTGAGACGTGCAGAACAAGAGGCAGATCGGAGGATCCGTTTCTGTCCGTCAGATGACCGGGATGAATGAAGAAAGAGGACGGATCTCGGAAGAATCCGCAACTGGCAACTGGCACTGACACCGACAACTACTTTTTATGGCAGCAGCAAATGATCTTAGAAAAGGGATGGCCATTCGGTACCACGGAGATGTCGCCGTCGTATTGGATGTCCAACACCGTACACCGGGCAATCTTAGAGCCTTTGTCCAGGCAACACTCAGAAGTATTCGCTCGGGAAAATCGAGCAATGTGCGGTTCAGTTCGACCGAGACGGTCGAGTTGGTGGACGTGAATCGGCGTAAACTGGAATACAGTTACAAGGACCAGGACGGATATGTCTTCATGGATCCTGAGAGTTACGAAACCGAGACGTTCCCTCCCGAGCTGATCAATGAATCTGCGAATTATTTGACCGAAAATTTGAAGGTGGATGTGCTGTACGCGGAAGGGAAAGCGGTCGAAGTCGAATTGCCTTCGTCGGTCCTCCTGAAAGTGATTGAGTCTGCCGAAGGACTCCGCGGGGATAGCGCGAGCAACGTGCAGAAACCGGCGAAACTCGAGACCGGTAAAACCATCCAGGTCCCACTTTTCATCAAGGAGGGCGAAGTCATCCGGGTGGATACTCGGACAGGAGGGTACATGGGTCGGGCGTGAGGAAGGCTGTGTCGGCCCAGTGTACCAAATTCCAATGAAGCTCGCCTTTGCCCTCGTCTCGCTGGTAATCTGCGACGCCAGTGGAATCTACGGTTAAGAAAAGGCGACGGCGCAGACTCAAGACCGGCCTCAAAGCGCATGGTGAACGGGCAGGAACGGAATGGGTTGTTCCTGTTCGCTGGTTAAAGCAGTTCATTGCGGTATTCCTGATACCGCCGGCCTGGATACTGACTCGTGCATTCTTCAGCAGTTTTTCCACGGCGACCGTACAACATCGTTTCTGGGCCTCGGAAGAATTCTGGTTCTTTTCGTTAGGCACGCTGCTTTGGGTCATCGCCTTCTTCGGTCTGCCCCGGCCAATGTTATTGTACGTTTTCGGGCATGAACTCACACACGCCATCTGGACCTGGCTGATGGGGGGCAAAGTGAGCCAGTTCCGTGTCAGTCGGGTCGGCGGTTATGTCGTCACCGACACGAACAATTTCTGGATCTCATTGGCGCCCTATTTTTTTCCGATCTACAGCATTCTGGCCCTGCTCTTGTATGGTGGGATCGGGGTGTTCGTTGATGTGGAACCGTATAGACAATGGCTGTTCGGGGTCGTCGGGTTCACCTGGAGTTTTCATGTCACCTTCGCGATCTGGATGTTGTGGCAGGGACAGACCGACCTGATCGAACACGGCACCTTTTTTTCGATGATGGTCATCTACCTTATCAATTTTTCGGCGCTCAGCGTGATGCTCATTGTCGCCTGCCGCGATGTAACCTTCAGCTACTTCGGAAAAGAACTGCTCCAGGGCGCCATGGAGTTTTCCGATTGGCTGCTGCATTTAGTGCACCTTAAACTATGAGACGATGCACTAGGTGGTCTTCAGATGACCAAAATCGGTTTCCCAATGGCTCGGCAAGCGTTGAACCTTCAGGTCCGGTAGTTGCACCACGACCAGCATCTGTCGGCAAGTCACCAGAAGCATGCCGTCGCTAGGCCTGGTGATGGTGAACGCGCACCAGAACCGGCTTCGCTCGAACTTTGAGAGCTCGCCGTGGACCTCCAGCACATCCCACAACCGGGCCGGACGGCGATAATCTATCTCCGTTCGTACCACGACAGGGCAATCGCCTCGGTTCAGCATTTCCTGAAGCGGGTATCCCAGTTTTTCGGCAAGCAGCGACCGGTTCGTTTCAATAAATCGCAGGTAAGCGATGTTATGCACCAGGCCGGCTGCGTCAGTGTCGAAAAACATGACGCGGACTTCTGTTTCTAAAGTTGGAGTCTCCATTGGAACGGTCATCCCTGCCGGTTCCCATACGTTAAAAGGAACGGCTTGGCGATGAAAGGGGATTGTCTGAATCGGCACCCTCGAGTTTGATAGCGTAATTGCGAGTCACCAATGAGCCAAAAAATCGCCTGCGTTATCCCGTCGTATAACCACGCTCGTTATATCTCTGAAGCAATCCTTTCGGTAATCCGACAAACGTTTCCACCGGAGCGATTGGTGATTGTCGACGACGGTTCCCGGGATAATTCTGTCGAAGTCATCCGTGCCATCAAAGATCCGAGGATCCACCTTGTCGAACAAGAAAATCAAGGAGCGCATGCAGCCATTACTCGCGGCCTCGAGCTGTCCAAAGATTGCGATTTCGTCAGTGTGCTCAATTCTGATGATCGTTATCATCCGGAACGGTTTGCCCGTTGCGTCGCCCATTTCTGTCGACATCCCGACACCCAGCTGGTGTGTACCCGGATCCGATTGATCGATCAATCCAGCAGACCGGTCGGGCAACTCGACGGCAGACAACGTCGCGTGAATCGTATTTGGTCCCATCTTAGTAAGACCGCTGATTTCGCGGTTTCGCTGGGCTACGGCAACTTCACAAAAACCACCAGCAACTTTTTCTTTCGCACCGGGGCCATCACCGAATTTCGTCCGTACCGCTATGTCCATGATTATTTTGCGGCGTTAAGGTTGGCGCTTCAGGGGACGCTCGGACTCATTCATCAGGATTTGTTGGATTACCGGGTCCATTCCACCAACACGATCAAGGCGGATGGCAAGGGCGCCGTGGTCCAAGAAGTCATCCAGATGCATCTGGATCTGCTGAAAGAGCTGCGACCGAGCCTCGAGTCCGACGCGTCGCTGAGAAAACGCGTATTAAATTATTTGAAGGTGGCGCTGAACAACTACACCGACATGCGAGCCGAACTGCTGCTGTTGAGCATCGCCCGGTCGCTGGCTCGGGAGGGCGACCCAACCGGGAACCTCATGGACTTTCCGGAAGTTGCGGAACCTTCGACACCGCCGCCATGAGCTTCGGGCGATAGGCGTCTTCGGGCGAGTTCAAGAGGTATCGGCTGGGTTATTGGACTGTGACAGACACGAATGGCGTGAAGATAACGAAGCGGTTCAAGCGGCGCAGCAATATTCGCCGATTGGCCAACATGCGATACGGAACGCTGCATTTGGCTGCACCATTTGACCTTCGAGGACCAAGACGATTAGAGGAGACGCTGAAGGCCCCTACCGAATAACCGTCACGGAAACCTGACCCCCAATCCCCTTTGTTTCCTTTGCTGCCTTCTGTTCAAATTTTCTTCGCTACCTTCTGTAGAGCATTGTTCGAAACGTCAAGCGGCGCAGCA
>Ga0210387_10001574_pt1 | contig 17246 bp, 10 predicted proteins | sample IncBWC7OmetaG_FD_160108 | JGI IMG/M metagenome (GOLD analysis project Ga0210387, IMG submission 160108) | Forest soil microbial communities from Barre Woods Harvard Forest LTER site, Petersham, Massachusetts, United States - Inc-BW-C-7-O ...
AGGGGTGCGGCACGTACACCAGCCCGCCCTGGCGGCGGATCTCCGCGACGGTCTCGGCCAGGGTCATGCCGCGCGGGATCAGCTCCTCGATGAACAGCCCGATGACCTCGCCCTGATCGGCTGTCTTGACCTCCTCGCCGACGATCACCCGCACATCCACGCCGGCTTCGCGCGCATGTTCGCGGGCGGCGATCGCGCCGGAGATCTCGTTGTGGTCGGTCACCGCGATCGCTCCCAGGCCGCGCTCGCGCGCGGTCGCCAGCAGCACCTCGACGGGGGTGGCGCAGTCGTAGGAGTGATCGGTGTGCATGTGCAGATCGACGTCGATCCGCGGCCGTCCGGCGAGGCGCTCGCGCAGCGCGGGGTCGCCGTCGGGGTCGTGCCGGCGGGCCGCCAGCTCGCGGTAGATCGACTCGAGCTCCGCGGCGCCGGCGCCGGCGTTGGGCACGAGGCGGTAGTCGCCCGGGAACTGGCGCGCCATCAGCTCGGCCGTCGCCGGCGCGCTCGCCAGGCGCGCGTCGAGCCGGCCGTAGAGGCTCTCCACGAAGCGGCGTGCGAGCGGTGTGGAGAGCACGTAGCGTTCGGAGGCGGAGTGGAACGAGCCGACGTTCAGCGCGCGCGAGTGGCGCAACGCCGCGTTGGACGTGCTGGGGGCGAACGGCTCGTGCACGTGCACGACGTCCAGCGGCACGGTGCTCAGCAGTTCCTCGATCGTGCGCGCGACGTCGATCGGCAGCGCGGGCGTGCGCCGGCGCGGGGAGTCGGGAGGTCCGCTGCCGTTGCCGCCGTCGTGGTGGGCGCCGAGGGGCAGGTCGAGCACCTCGCCCACCGCGACGATCTTGGGCGTGCCGCCGTCGGTTCCCGCGAGCAGGCTCTGCGGATGCGCGCGCGCGGCGCGCAGCTCGCGCCGTGAGGTTCGCACGCGCTCCTGCGAGCGCGACGGGGCGAGGATCAGCACGCGATGCCCGCGCCGGGAGAGCTCCTCGGACACGGCGCGGACATGGGCGTTGACCTCGTTGTCCTGCGCCTCCCACGGATAGGGGGTCACATGGGCGATCGAGAACCGTGCGGATGCCATCGGCTCCGCCATTATGCCGTTACTACTTGGCCGTGGCCTTGGTTTTAGCCTTTGCCGGGGCCCGCTTGGCCGCCCCGGGGCCGCCCGTGTGCTTGGCGATGAACTTCTCCGTCGCCGCGCGCGCCTGATCGTCGGGGCGCTGGTTGTGGGGCGACTTCATCAGGTAGGAGGAGGGGCCGTCGAGCTGGCCGCCGACGCCGTGGTTGAGCGCGAGCTTGCAGCAGCGCACCGCGTCGATCACGATCCCGGCCGAGTTGGGCGAGTCCCACACCTCGAGCTTCATCTCGACGTTCAGCGGCACGTCGCCGAAGGCCTGCCCCTCGACGCGGATGTGCGCCCACTTGCGGTCGGTCAGCCACGGCACGTAGTCGGAGGGGCCGATGTAGACGTCGCCGGGCGGCAGCTCGTGGTCCATGATCGAGGTGACGGCGTTGGTCTTGGAGATCTTCTTGGACTCCAGGCGCTCGCGCTCGAGCATGTTGTAGAAGTCCATGTTGCCGCCGACGTTCAGCTGCGAGGTGCGCAGCATCTTCACGCCGCGGTCGGCGAACAGGCGCGCGAGCGTGCGGTGCACGATCGTGGCGCCGACCTGGGACTTGATGTCGTCGCCGACGATCGGCAGCCCGGCCTTTTTGAAGCGCTTGTCCCAGTAGTCCTCGCGGGCGATGAACACGGGGATGCAGTTGACGAAGCCGCAGCCGGCCTCCAGCACCTGCTCGACGTACCACTTGGTCGCCTGCTCGGAGCCCACCGGCAGGTAGGAGACGACCACGTCGGTGTGCGTGTCCTTGAGGATCCTCACGATGTCCGCGGTCTCGCCCGGGGCCTTGGTGATCTTCTCTTTCAAGTACTTGCCCAGCCCGTCGTGGGTCATCCCGCGATGCACCGGCACGCCCAGCTTCTTCGGCACCTTGGCGAACTTCATCGTGTTGTTCTGCCCCGCCCAGATCGCCTCGCCGAGGTCCTTGCCGACCTTCTTTGCGTCGATGTCGAACGCCGCCGTGAACTCGATGTCGCGCACGCGATAGCCGCCGAGGTCCACGTGCATCAGGCCCGGCACTTCCGCGCCCGGATCGGCGTCGCGGTAGTACTGCACGCCCTGCACGAACGCCGAGGCGCAGTTGCCCACGCCGACGATCGCGACGCGGACCTTGTCGCGCTGGTAGCGCGCAGCGCCGTTGGACGAAGCGCCGTTCTTCGCGGCGGCGCCATTGCGGACGGCGCCGTTGTTGCTGGTGGGAGTCAAGTGGTTTCCTTCCTGAAGATTTCGATAACTGCTCCGCCGGCCGGAGAAACCCCGCCGCCGCGCCCGGTTCGAAGCTACCACGCCGCGCGCCCGATGACGCTCGCCGCCCGCGCCCTGAAACGCGAGACCGAGACCTCGCTTTCACGTCATCGAACGGCCGGCAAGCCCACCGAGAGTGGCCTTGCCGCGCGCCTGGAGGCGTAGCTCGTACACAGCTTTCCTTCCGTTACCTCCACCATTACCCCGCCGGACGCGCCAGGTCACACCGACGACGATGGCCCCAGGTCACACCGGCGGCGCCGGCGCCGACAGCTCGCGCCGCACGTGCGCGATGCGCTGGGCGACCGTGATCAGGCTGAGCGCCGCCAGCACGTACACCGCCGGGGCCAGCAGCTGGAAGCTCCCCAGCGACGCGCCCTGGGCGAAGATCAGACCGATCGAGAGGATCACCACGCGCACCGGGCGGGTGGCGATGCCGACCTTGCACTCGACGCCCAGCGCCTCGGCACGGGCGCGCGTGTAGGAGACCATCAGCGAGGCGAGCACCGCCACGACGACCGCGGCCGCGGCCACGCGGTCGCCCTGCAGCGCGAAGTAGCCGGCGACGGCCGTCAGCACGACGCCCTCCTCGATGCGGTCGAGGGTCGAGTCGAGGAACGCGCCGAACGGCGTGCCCTTGCCGGACATGCGCGAGTAGCGCCCGTCGAGGGTGTCCATGATCGAGCCGACCACGAAGGCGACGCCGCCGAGGAAGAACAGCTGTTCCCACACGAGCACCGCCGCGAGGAGGTTCAACACGAGGCCCGTGAGCGAGATCGCGTTAGGCGTCAGCCGCGACTCGATCAGCGCGTTGCGCATCAGCGCGCGCCGCTGCCCCGAGCCGATCGGCGCGCGCTCACGCCGCGGCCGCCCGGCGCGGTAGGCCCCGCGCCGCGGTCCGCGCGGGGAGGTCTCATGTCGACGTGGCGCCATCGTCGTGGTCGAGCCGGGCGGTGTGCCGCTGTCGGGCTCGGTCACGTGCTCAGTCCGGTCTGCGCCGGGGCGGCTCTGAAGCGCCAGACTTCGGGCCGTGCCCGTGCGAGCCAGGTCGCGCCGTAGGCCGACGCGCCCGCGGTGAGCGCGCCCAGGAGCGCGTCGAAGATGAAGTGGTTGGCGGTCACCACGATCACGAAGGCCATCAGGAACGGGTACAGCAGCCACAGCACGGTGACGATGCGATGACGCGCCAGGCGCGCGAGCGGCCAGCCGATCATCAGGGCGAACGCCACGTGCATCGAGGGGACCGCGGCGTAGGGGTTGAACAGCGCGTTCATCGAGGCGCTCGCGTGCGAGACGTGCACGCCGGTGAAGTCCGAGACCGAGTCGATGAAGCCCCACTCGGGCATGAACCGGGGCGGCGCGGTCGGGAACACGATGTAGCCGATCAGCGCGATCATCATCGCGATCATGAACATGTTGCGCACGAAGTAGAAGTTGCGGTTGTGGCGCATGTACAGGTAGACGAGCGCCCCCACGGTGACGGTCGTCTGGGCGTTGACGTACAGCCAGCTCGATACGTCCATCAGCACCCTGCTGCCCGATCCCCACGCCTGCACGGAGGGCTCGACGAACAGGTGCAGCGTGCTCTCGAGCGAGATCACGTCGCGGGCGTGGGCGAAGGCCGCGTTGGCGTCGCCCTCGACGAGACCGCGCACGAGCCGGTAGGCGAGGTAGGCGAGCGCGAACAGCGCGATCTGACGGAGCACGTCCAGCCATCCTTGGGGCAACAGACGCGCCTGCAGGACACGAACGCGGGCGAGGGCGGACCCGAACATCTGGTGTGAAAGCCTAGCGCGAGGCCGGCGCGAAGGAGTACAGCCGCCAGTGCGCGGAGTGCCAGAGCTCGTGCAGATAGGGCAGCCCGCGCGCGATCAGCGCGCCCTCGGCGCGCCCGGCTTCGTCCAGGCGCACGTCGGGCAGGGCGACGTAGGCGACGCGATTCGAGCGCAGCCAGGCCGCGTAGGCGGAGGCGGTCAGACCGGGGACGTAGAAGAGGTGGGCATAGCGCGTGTCGAGCTGGCGCTCCCAGCCGCGCGCGAGCGCTACCCCGTCGTGGCCGGCGAGGTAGGCGGCCTCGGCGTGGGCGCCGGTCATCGGCACCTCGACGATCGTGCGCCGCCCGCCGGTGAGCGTGCGCAGCTCGGCCCGCAGCGGGGCGTAGTAGGAAGCGTGCACGGAGGGGTCGCCGGCGAGTTCGGCCTCGTCGTTGATCGGCGTCTCGATCTGCCAGTACAGGAGCAACGGGACGAGCAGGCACAGGATCAGGCGATGGCGCTCCCACAGGGCGCCGGCGAGCAGCGGACCGGCGAGCAGCGCTCCCAGCCGCGCGGAGTTGCCGCCGACGGGGGTGTGCAGCGCGAACGAGCCGATCAGCGCGAGTGCGTACAGAACCGCCCCCATGCGCACGATCAGCCGCTCGCGGGGGGTGAGCGAGCCCTGCGGCAGCAGCAGCGCGATCAGCAGCACGCCCGCGAGGGCCGGCCAGAAGGCCGAGGGCGCGAACGGCTCCCAGCCGCCTTCGGGGAAGGCGAGCGCGAGCACGGCGATCGGGACGAGCGCGGCGAGCGCGAGCGCGATCCCACGCTCGGCGCCGAGCCACGGCGATCGAGGGTCGTGAGGGTCGCGAGCACGACCGCCGGGACCCTCGCCGCCGGCACGAGTGCCTCGACCCCCGCCTCGCCGCTCCCAGCCGCCGACCAGCGCGTCGGCCACACCGGCGAGCGCGAGGAAGGCGCCGGCCACGGGGCTGGCGAGGCTCGTGAGCACTGCCAGCCCGAGCGCCAGGGCGAGCCGCTCGCTCAGCAGCGCGAGCACCGAGGCCAGGCCGATGGCGAAGCCGAGGTCGTAGGGGACGCGCCCCGAGAGCAGGCCGACGCCGAAGCCGAGCGCGAACCAGCCGGCGGCGACGCGGGCGCCGGCCGGTGAGAAGACGCGCTCTGCTATCAGCCCGAACAGCGCCGAGGCGGCGACGGCGGAGAGCGCGAGCACGGTGTAGACGCCGAGCCATGCCCCCAGCTCGGGCGAGAGCAGCGAGTAGCCGGGGAGGTAGTGGCCGTGTGCGGCGTACCAGCCGTTGTCGCGCAGGGCGAAGCCGACGCGGGCGAAGAGGTCGCTGCGATAGATCGCCGCGGCGAGGTCCCCGGCGGGGGGCTGGACGATCAGGTAGGCCAGCGCGAGCGGGACGGCGACGGCCAGCGCGAGCGCCCAGGGCGGGATGCCCCGGCGAGCGCGCGAGGACTCACCCTCACCGGACGGCGCCGCGGAGGTTCGGGAGGTTCGTGCGGCCACGGCCGGGGAGGCCATCCGCTCACCCCGCCGGGGCGGGTGAGGGAGCGCCGGCGAGGAAGTCGGCCACGCGCCCGATCAGGTCGGGCCGGTCGAGCCACGGCCAGTGCCCGGCGTCGGCGAGCTCGAGCAGCTCGGCGTGGGGGAGCGCCTGCGCGTAGTCGCGGCCGAAGCGCGCGGGGATGTAGGGATCGGCCTGCCCCCACACGACGAGCGCGGGCATCGTCAGCGTCGCGAGGCGCGCGCCGGCCGCGGCGAGCACGTCGGAGGGGGCGCTGCGATACAGGCGCAGGATCGCGCGCTGGGTGCCCTGGTCGAAGTGCGCGAAGACGGTGTCGAGCCACGCCTCGGGCATCGGCTCGCGCCCGGGGCGGGCCTCGCGCGTGCCGCGGCGCATGAGCGCCCGCGTGGTGGCACCCATCGCGAGCTCCCCCAGCGCGGGGGTGCGCCACAGACGTGCGGTGCGGTGCCAGCGGTAGCCGGGCAGGAAGGGGATGGCGTCGATCACGACCAGGCGCGCGACGCGCTCGGGGTGGCGCTGGGCGAACGCGAGCCCGACGGAGCCCCAGTCGTGCACGACGAGGCTCACGCGCTCGACCGCGACGAGGTCGAGGTAGCGCTCGATGAAATCGGCGTAGCCCTCGATCGTGTAGTCGAGGTTGCCGGCCTTGCCGCTGCGCCCGAAGCCGGGCAGGTCAGGCGCGAGGCCGCCGGTGCACTCCAGGAAGGGCAGCCAGTCGTCGGAGTTGGTCGGAACGCCGTGCAGGTACAGCGGGGGAGGAGCGCCCTCCGGGGCGGGGGCCTCGCGCCAGAAGACGGGCATCGTGCCGATCGTGGCTTCGCGGTCGCTGACATCGGGCATGCGGCGAACGATCATAGGGCCGCGGCGCGGAACCGGTTCGGGCTTCGGGTGGTAGGCAACCTTGTGTGTCACCCAAGGTCGTAGTGTCACCGGCCACATACGGACGGCCCTGACAGGCGGCCGACGGTTAGGGTCAAGAGCATGCGGGCGGTCAAGACCGAGCGGCGCGGTGGACGGAGTGCCTGGAAGCCGCCGACGCGCGCACGGGTGCTACGCGTGCGCGAACGGCTGCGAGAGTTGTATGGGGTCCCGCTGATGAAGCCCCACGGCCACCCGATCGCGGAGCTGGTGCTGACGGTGCTCTCGCAGAGCACGAACGACCGCAACCGCGACGTGGCCTACCTGCGGTTGCGCGAGCGGTTTCCGAGTTGGGAGGCGGTGATGCGCGCGCCGGTGGGAGAGGTGGAGGAGGCGATCCGCCCGGGCGGGATCTCGAAGGTGAAGTCGGCGCGGATCAAGGCGATCCTGCGGGCGATCGCCGATCATCCGCGCGACCCGGACCACGATCTATCGCTCGACTGGCTGAAGGACGCCCCGATCGCGGAGGGGCGCGACTACCTCACCGCCCTGCCGGGCGTCGGCCGCAAGACGGCCGCGTGCGTGCTGCTGTTCGCCTACGGGATGCGCGACGTCCCGGTGGACACGCACGTCTCGCGCGTGGGCATGCGCCTGGAACTGCTGGAGCCGGGAGCGCCGTTCGAGCGGCTGCACGACCAGATGCTCGCGCTGACCCCGCCCGGGGAGGAGCTGGAGCTGCACGTGAACCTGCTGCGCCACGGGCGTCGCACGTGTCATGCGCGTAAGCCCGCGTGCGGCGCGTGCGCGCTGGCGCGCATGTGTCCGAGCCGCGGGATGTTCGTCTAGCACCGCAGCGGTTCCGGGCTGACAGTGCGATTTCGGGTCCGTTCGCCCTATAAGCAGGGGCTTTGCGGTAGGGGGGTTGACGAATGGTGTGGGGTGTGCTTATGATTGGTAGGTCAAGTGCTCTCGATGCAGGGGGCGCTGAGTAAAAGATAGATCGGGTTTGGGTCGGTCTCGTGACCGGTTTCAAGCGCTTATCAGGGGAATGTTGGGGAGAGGGAGCCGGATCGCCACATGAGGGGTTGTTTTCGCGTGTTTTCTTTGGGGACATATGTGACGGGGGTCGGTGTGCGTCAGAGCGCGCCCGTAGGTAGATGCGTCAGCAGCGCTGACACATCTCTCTCTCTCTCTCTCTCTCTCTCTCTTGTCCCAGAAGCGCCCCTCGTCTAGCCGGCGATTCAGCCCGGCTCACAGCCCTTCTCGAGGGGTACGGCACTCCACGGCCTCACGCGCTCTGTTCGAAGCTCCCAAGCCACGCGCTCGGTGATGTTCGCCGTCCGCATGAGGTAACGCGAGACCGGAACAGTGCTTACACGCACGCGAACGTCCGGCAAGCCCACCGCGAGCAGACCTGCCGCGCGCCTGGAGGCGTAGCTGGACTAAAGCGCACATCTCTTTCCCACGGCGAGTGGACCTGCCGCGCGCCTGGAGGCGTAGCTGGGTCACTCCGTGCTTTGCGCGTCTCAAGCGACCATGAGTTGTTCTGCCTCGCGCCTGGAGGCGTAGCTGAACAACAGCACGCGTCTCTCGCGTATCCCACTTCCACTCGTCCCGCCCGGATCGTCGGGTCGGGAGGAGTGTCAGCCATTCGTCGTCCTCGCCATCCTCATCTGGCGGTGGCGGTCGAGGAGGCCCCGTGGCGTGCTCCCACATGCCGGGGTCATTCAGGGCGCCGTGGTCTTAGCCCGAGGCCGCGGCGTCCGGGTCTTTGTAGTTACTCAATCCGCGTGCGCTGCGCTGGGCGCCGGCACGCTCGACTCTCAGGAGGAGAGGTAACCGATGTTCTCAGCAATGCGTAGACGGATGCGTGTCAGTCCGGCGATGGTGATCGCGGGGTTGGCGTTGGTGTTCGCGATGACCGGTGGTGCGTATGCCGCGAAGAAGTACTTGATCACCTCGACCAAGCAGATCAGCCCGAGCGTGCTCAAGGCGTTGCAGGGGAAGGCCGGGCCGGGCGGGGCGCCTGGTGCCGCGGGTGCTCAGGGAGCGCAAGGGCCTGCTGGTCCCGCCGGTCCGGCTGGGCCGGCGGGCTCGGGTGGCGCCAAAGGCGAAACCGGACCCGCTGGTGTGAAAGGCGAAAAGGGGAGTACGGGGCCTACGGGTAAAGAAGGGTCTCCGTGGACGGCCGGCGGAACGCTTCCCTCCGGTCAGACCGAGACCGGGACCTGGGATGTCAGCGGCCATTCGGTGCTAGAGGGCTTCTACACGGCAGCTATTTCCTTCCCGATTCCGCTCAAAGAAGCAGGGGTGAACCAAGCGTATGCGTTCACCCTCGAACAGACTGAAGAAAAAGCGTTTGGCAGCAGTGGGTGCGCCGGGAGCGTTGCACATCCGACTGCTCCCAAAGGCGTGCTTTGTGTTTACACCGGTTATGCGCTCCTGGAAAACGCTCAAATAGAATCGTTCGAAGCTCGTTTGCCCAACTCCAACGACGAAACCGGATATGGGACGAGCGGCGCGGTGCTCTGGGGTATCTATCCCAAGGGGCCAAGCATCCAGATCGTGGAAGAAGGCAAACGTGTATCAGTGAACGAAAGCTATGCGGAGGTCGAGGGCACGTGGGCGGTGACCGCGCCTTAGTCACGTAGAAGTCGTGTCGTGTCGGCGGCCGTCCGTTTTGGCCGCCGACATTGGGGTTTCATCGTTTCGGCAACCATTGAGGGAGTGCATGTGAGACAGAGCAATGACAATCCACGGAGGAGAAGCACTCTATTTGTGCGGTTGGGTGCGGCGCTGGGTCTGTGCTTTGCTCTTGCGCTCTTTGTGACCGGTACCGCGTTGGCGACCTATGAACAGGTGGGGACGTTCGCCGGTAAACCGGGTCCGCTGGGTGTACCGGGGGAAGAAGTCCAGTTTGCCGGGGTCAGTGGCATCGCGGTCAACTCGACTGGTGCCGGCGGTGTGCCCGCGGGAACGATCTATGCAGCGACCAATGAACTCATTTCGGGAGTAATGGTCGCAAGGTACAATCCAAACCGATCCTTCAGCGAGGCATGGCGGGTCGAAACTAGTTTTGTGGCGCCGTATCGGTGCGGGCCTGACGGGGAACCGGCGCACCCCACCTGTGCGCCGCGGGAGTTCGCGAACGCTGAACAAGCCAACGACGTTGAAGTCGACCAGGCGACCGGAGATGTCTATGTGGTGACGAATCAGCTCGTTCAGGGCCGCGCTGCTGACGGAGTCGTCGACGTTTACAGTCCGGATGGATCGAAACTTATCGCACATTTTGCCCAGCAAAGCACCGAAGAAAAAGCTACATCAGCGGACCCGGAAGAGGTGACAAGGCCGGGCGGTCTCGCTGTAGGGACCGACGGAACTGTGTACCTGGCTGACGAAAACAACGGCGGCGCGTTCTTTCACCATCGAATCATGGTCTGGAAGCCGGTGACTGCCGGTGACTACGAACACTATGCTTACGCTGGTGAAAGCCACGACATTGCCTCTGGTGTTGTGGGAGAAGCCTGGCCCGAGTTTCCGGTTCTGGACGATGCCGGCAATATCTATGGCAGTCAGGATGACGTGATCTCGGAGTACAGCCCCGCAGAACCGAGCAAACCGGTCTGTAAGTTCGACCAGCCCGATGCAGGGGTCACGGACATTACGGTGGATCCGCGCAACGGTGAAGTCTTTTACTTCGATTACAAGAACAGGAAGATCCATGAGCTGGCGCCGTGCGACGGCAGCGGCGAATTCAAGGAAACCGGGACAATCGCAGTGGCCCCACCGAGCAAGGAAACAAGGGCGCTGGGGTTTGACCCGGCAAGTAGTTGGGCCGTGGGACGCCCGGCAGGAGTTCTCTACGCGGGGTCGGCGCAGGCAGAAGTCTCCGCGCATGAAAGCTCGCTTGGTTACATCTTTGCGCCGCCGGAGGAAGCGCCGCCCGCTATTAGTGGGGAGCAAGTCGCAAAGGTTGGCTCTGGCGCAGCGCTTTTGCAGGGGAGCGTCAGCGCGGACGGCGTGCGTACCCATTACACCTTCCAGTATCTCAGCACGAGTGCGTATGAAGCGAATCCGGCGGGTGAAAGGTTTGCCGGTGCGTTGGAAGCGCCGCTTGGCGGCGGCTTCGTGGAAGGCACTAAGGCGGTGCCAGTATCCGCAGGTGTAACGGGCCTCATCGCGGATACCTCTTATCGTTTCCGGCTGGTCGCAAGCAGCCACTGCTCTCCGGGTGAACCGGGAAAGGTGTGCGAAGCAGACGGTGTCGCGGAAGAACTCCACACCTATGCAAGCGAAGCGGGGAAGCTGCCGGATGGGCGTGCGTATGAGCTTGTGTCACCGGTCGACAAGCAGGGCGGTGAGGTTGTCCCCGCATATCCCCTGATCGGCAGCTGCTATGAATGTAAGCCGGGAACGCGCTTTGTGTCGGCGCCCATGCAGAGCGCTCCCAACGGCGAATCGATCGTCTACGACGGTACGCCGTTCTCCCCGACCGAGGGCGCTGTCGGTGAGAACAGCTATTACGCGCAACGCACGGCTACGGGTTGGCAGACGACCTTTCTTAGTCCCAAGAACCTGACGGAGGGCAACAAACAGGGGTATCAGGGCTTTAGTCGCGATCTCACCGCCGGTGTCCTGTTTCGACAGGAAAACAGTCCGAGCGAATACTACCCAAACCTCTACGCGCGTCGTACGGAACCATCGGCCGTCTTTTCTCGGCTCATCCCAGTCACACCTCCCAACCGTCCTCCGGGTCACGAATTCGACGGGTTCCGTGTCGCCTATGCCGGCGCTTCTCAGGATCTCTCCCACGTCTTCTTCAGCGCCAATGATGCGCTGACCGAAGCGACGCCCGTGGCGCCCGCGGCCCAATACAGCGCGGAAGACTTTAGCCTGTACGAAGCGGCCGGAGGTGGGCTGCGGCTGGTGAACGTCAAGCCGGGTAACGTAGAAGTGAGTCCCGGTGCGGAATTCGGCGCCGGCGTCGCGCATGATGGGTCCCGGGTCGTTTCGGATAATGGCTCTCGAGTCTTCTGGGCTTCGGGGGAAGGCAAGAGCTATGTTCGTATCGATGGTGAAACGACTCGCGAAATACCGGATGCGTCTGCGCACTATCTGACGGCGTCCTCGGACGGTTCGCGAGTGCTCATGTCCGATGGGAAGATCTTCGATCATCTCGAAGAGGAAACTCCGACCGAAGAGTTCGATCTCACTAACGGAAAGGGCGGTTTTCAGGGTGTCGCAGGTCAGAGCGAAGATCTCTCAGTACTCTACTTCGTGGACAATGCCGTGCTCGACGAAACGCCTAACGCGTGGGGAAAGACGGCCGAAAACGGCAAGGACAATCTCTACTTCTGGAAGGAAGGCACCCCTCGATTCATCACGACGCTTGCATCCACCGACGGAGAATTGTCAAAAGGAAACGACTGGGAAGCATCCCCGTTGAAGCGCAGCGCCGAGGCAAGCCCGAACGGGCGCTGGCTGGCGTTTGCTTCCGCAGGAGAGCTCACCGGGTATGACAACGTCGGCCCTTGCGAAACAATTCACGGTAGCGGGGAAAAATTGGGCACCGAACGGGAATACGCGTCTGCCCCGTGCGAAGAGGTATTCATCTATAATTCCGCGACGGAAACACTGGAATGCGCATCCTGCAATCGCAGTGGATCGCGACCCCTAGGTAACGCGATCGTCAGACTCGACCTGTCGGCACAAGGGGAACAGCCTCGCTATCTGACGAACTCGGGGCGACTGTTCTTTGACAGTGGCGACTCTCTCGCGCCCGCTGACACGAATGGTCATCTGGAAGACGTGTACGAGTTTGAGCCGGCCGGTGTTGGCAGTTGCACGGTTGCAAGGGGCTGTATCTCTTTGATCAGTGCTGGGACGGGTGCGGGGGATTCCAATCTGGTAGCCGTCGATGAAAGTGGGAAGAACGTGTTCTTCACGACCCGAGATCAACTCGTTCACGCCGATCGAGACGATGCCGTCGATCTCTACGATGCACGCGAAGACGGTGGTATACCAGCGCAATCGGAAACCGTCCCAGTGGAATGCGAAGCGGAAGCTTGCCTGCCGGCTACGGCACCCGCGAGCACATCGATCCCGGGCGGCTCATTGACGTTCACGGGTCCCGGGAACCTGCTCGCACCGCCGCCAGTGAAACCCACGGGCGCCGCCATCACCACCAAGACAACGATCTCTGGCAAGGCGAAGCTGACCAAAGCGTTGCGCTCCTGCCGCAAGGACAAATCAAAAGCAAGACGAGCACAGTGCGAAAAGCGAGCCCGCCGCACATACGGGCCGCAACCTAAGCCCAAGATCAAGTCGCGCAAGGGGGGAAAGTAATCATGCGCACTACCTGTGCATTCACACGTATGCGGGCTGGTCTGCTGTCCGGCTTCATCCTGACGATTGGCGTCATCGCGCTGCTCACAACGCCCGGTATCGCCAGGGCCGACTTCGGATTGACCGCAGGGAGCGTCAGAGCTGAAGCGTTGAATCGCGACGGTACCGCGGACACGATCGCCGGCTCGCACCCGTACTCCTTCACGGTCCACTTCGACCTGCGAACCGAAGAAAAAGGCCTGACCGAAGACGGGGAAGCACGAGACGCGATCGTCGAACTGCCACCCGGCTTCTTCGGCAACCCAAACGCCGTTCCAGCGTGCACGGCTGCCCAGTTCGAGGGCGGCAGCCCGAAATGTCCCCCGGACACTCAGATCGGGGTTCTCCACGCCGACGTCACCGGTCTCGGAGAAGTAATCGGGCCGCTGTTCAATGTCTCGCCCCCCGCGGGGGACGCCGCCGAGATTGCCTTTCATGTTGAATCTTTTCAGGTAACTCAGTATGTCTCGGTCAACAGCGAAGGGGGATACGGCCTGCACATCGCTGCGCCCGATTTTCCCCTGCCGCCGACCTCTGTGACGGCGACGATCTGGGGCGAACCCTCCGACTCCTCACACGATAGCCAACGCACGGAAAACACCATCAACGGGGGGGCACCGACTCCCTCCGAAGGACCACGACTGCCCTATCTCACCCTGCCGACCAGCTGCAGCGAAACCGCACCGAAACTGAGCGTCGAAGTCGACTCCATGCAGGCGTCGGGACTGTTCGTCGGGGAATCGGGCTCCTTCGTAGACGGCAATGGCCAAACCGCACCGATCGGGGGATGCGAAGCAGTCCCGTTCTCACCCCAAATCTCCTCATCGACGACATCGAAGCTGTCAGACAGCGCGTCAGGTCTGAACTTCGCGTTGACGCTGCCAGATCAAGGACTTCTCGGTCAACACGGCATCGTGGAAACAGAGCCCGAGAAGACCGAAGTGACATTGCCCGCGGGAATGACGGTCAACCCATCCGCCGCAAACGGATTGAGTGTATGCACCCCGGCGCAATACCATGCCGCCAATGGTGAACCGGGGCAGGGCTGCCCGGAATCATCAAAAGTGGGCACACTGGTCGCAAAGACCCCGCTCCTGGAAGAAGCAATCGAAGGATCGGTCTATCTCGCAGCACCGCACGACAATCCATTCAACTCACTGCTCGCGCTCTACATCGTCGCAAAGGCCCACGAACGCGGCGTCTTGATCAAGCAAGCAGGACTGGTACAAGCCAATCCCAGCACAGGCCAGCTCACGACCACGTTCGACGGGCTGCCACCGCTGCCCTACTCCTCCTTCCAGTTCGATCTACGCGAAGGACCACGCGCACCACTGATCACCCCACAAGCATGCGGGACCTACCAGACGCAAGTGAAGCTCTACCCATTCTCCAACCCGACCGTCCCGGTGGAACGCACCGCGAACTTCAACATCGGCTCAGGTGCGAACGGGAATGCGTGCGCCTCCAGCGAAGCGCAACTGCCGAACAATCCGAGCCTGCAAGCGGGTACGGTAAGTCCGGTCGCGGGTGCGTTCTCGCCGTTCGTGTTCAAGATCTCCCGTGAAGACGGCACCCAGCACCTCGGTGCGATCATGGCCACCCTCCCCGAGGGATTGCTCGGCAAACTCGCGGGTGTCCCCTACTGCTCAGAGGCGCAGATCGCCACGGCGACCGCGCGGAGCAGTGAGGGAGAAGGCGCGGTGGAGCAGTCCTCCCCATCGTGCCCTGAAGCCTCACAGGTCGGTGTCGTGAACATCACCGCGGGTGCGGGATCACAACCGTACGCGGTGCAAGGCAAGGCGTACTTGGCTGGCCCCTACAAGAACGCGCCGCTGAGCCTCGCGGTCATCACACCGGCGATCGCGGGCCCGTTCGATCTCGGCACCGTCGTGGTGCGGGTGGCGCTCTACATTGATCAGAACACCGCGCAGATCCGTGCGGTGAGCGATCCGCTACCGACGATCCTCGACGGCATCCCGTTGGACGTCCGTTCGGTCTCGTTGGAAATGAACCGGGCTGGATTCACGTTCAACCCCACCAGTTGCGAACCCATGACCGTCGGAGGGGAAGCGATATCGACCCTCAACCAGACCGCGGGACTATCAAACCGCTTCCAGGTCGGTGGTTGTCAGGGCCTGCCGTTCAAACCCGCCATGGCGATCACCACGCAAGGGAGAACGAGCAAAGCCAACGGTGCCAGCCTGAACGTCAAGGTCTCCCAGAAAACGGGGGAAGCAAACATCCACAAGGTCGATCTCACCCTCCCCAAGGTCCTGCCGGCACGGTTGACGACGTTGCAGCAGGCCTGCACCGAAGCACAGTTCGCAGCGAACCCGGCAGGCTGTCCGCCAGGGTCGTTCATCGGGACCGCGAAGGCGATCACACCCGTACTGGGCGTCCCCTTGACGGGTCCGGCGATCCTCGTTTCGCATGGTGGTGCGGCGTTCCCCGACGTCGTGTTCCTGCTGCAGGCCAACGAACGCGGATCGGACATTCGTATCGACCTTGACGGCAAGACGGACATCAAAAAAGGCATCACCTACTCGCGTTTCGAAACCGTCCCCGACGCTCCGATCGCGAGCTTCGAAACGAACCTACCCGAGGGACCCCATTCGGTCCTGGCAGCAACGGGGAACCTGTGCGCGAGCAAACTCACGATCCCGACAGAACTCGCGGGACAGAACGGTGCCTTGGTCAGCCAAAGCACGAAGGTCACCGTCACGGGATGCCCGAAGACGAAGGTCCTCACCCGTGCGCAGAAACTCGCGCTGGCGTTGAAGGCGTGTCACAAGAAGCCCAAGGGTAAGAAGCGCCAAGCGTGCGAACGCCAAGCACGTAAGAAATACGGGCCGGTCAAGAAGGCCAAGAAAGCCAAGAAGTAGGAGAGAACGAGGTGAGCTCTGTTACAGCTGCGCAACCGCTTCGTATGGTCACAAACGGCGGCTGGCTTGCCGGCAGATGGTTCAGTCGAGTAGAGCGCGCCCACGTGGACGGCCGGCCGGCGGCCGGCTACGGGGATAAGCTGTGATCGCGGGCAAGCGTGATCCGGTACGAGCGTCTCGCCGCACGAAGGAAGAGGCGCGTGCCCGGGTGGGCTCCGTGCAGGTGCTGGATGTTCAGCGCGCGCGCATCTTGGCGGCGATGGTGCAGGTCGTCGCCGAGGACGGTGGCGCGGGGTCGGTGACGGTCGCGCGTGTCGTCGCGCGTGCGGGTGTCTCGCGGCGTACGTTCTATGACCTCTTCGATGGCTGCGAGGACTGCTTCCTCGCAGTTTTCGAGGACGCGCTCACGCGCGCCACGCAGGTCGCGAACGATGCCGTCGCGAGCGCGTCACCGGTCTGGCGCGAGCAGGTCCGGGCGGGTCTGGCGGCGCTGCTCGCGCTGTTTGACGAGGAGCCCGCGCTCGGATCGCTGCTCGTCGTGGACGCGCTCGCCGCGGGACCCGAGGTGCTGGAGCGCCGCGCACGCGCGCTGGAGTCCCTCGCCGCGATCGTCGCGCGGGGCGCCTCGACGGCGAAGGGCAAGGGCGGAGCGTCCGACGAACAGTCCTCACCTCCCCTCGCCGCGGAGGGCGTCGTCGGCGCGGTCCTGTCCGTCGTGCACGCGCGCATGCTCGAGCGCCGACGCCGGCACGCCCGCGCCACCAATGGGTCGGGCGCCAACGGGTACGCACGCTCCGGCAGTGAACACGAGCCCCTGATCGAGCTGCTCAACCCGCTGATGAGCGTGATCGTGTTGCCCTACCTCGGCCAGGCAGTCGCCCGCCGCGAGCTCGACCATCCCACACCACGCACGTCATCCCCTCGCGACGCCCCCGGGTCTCCCCGCGGAACACCGAAGCCCCCGACCTCCGCCAATCCCCTGGCGGGTCTGAACATGCGCATCACCTACCGCACGCTCCAGGTCCTTGCGACCATCGCCCAGGCTCCCGGCGCCTCCAACCGTCAGATCGCCGACGGCGCCGGCGTCCACGACCAGGGCCAGATCTCCAAGCTCCTCACCCGCCTGGAACGCCTCGGCCTCGTCCACAACACCGGCCTCGGCCAGGCCAAGGGCGAGCCCAACGCCTGGACGCTCACACCTCAGGGCCGGCAGGTCGAGCAGGCCCTCACCGTCGGCCGCTGAGAACTCCTCTCCGTTCAGCAGGATCCGTGTCGAAAGCGCTCCATTCAGCGCACGCGATTGGCCGCGGGCACATACGGGCAAACTCCCTCTGCGCCCGGTCTCGGCCCCACCCAAACGGGCCTCTTGAAACCCCTCAGGAAATCTGCTTCAATAGCGCTTAGATTTATTCACCGTCTTTAGAAGGAGCAATATCATGGGCAAGACCATCG
>Ga0210387_10001575_pt1 | contig 17243 bp, 14 predicted proteins | sample IncBWC7OmetaG_FD_160108 | JGI IMG/M metagenome (GOLD analysis project Ga0210387, IMG submission 160108) | Forest soil microbial communities from Barre Woods Harvard Forest LTER site, Petersham, Massachusetts, United States - Inc-BW-C-7-O ...
GTGGCCGTTTCGTTTGCATGCGCGCAATCTTATACGGCGGTTGATCTAGGTGCGTTTATTCCCACTGCTATTAACGACGCTGGCACCGTCGTCGGTGACAATAATTCTTCAGGAAACGCCTTTGCCTACAGTAACGGCACATTGACCAATCTTGGTCTCGGTCAGGCCTTTAGTATCAACGACGCCGGCACCATTGCTGGCAGCTACAATGGCGTAGCCTCCACCTATAGTAACGGCACATGGGCCCAACTTGGTGTTAGTAGTGGCACAGCTTCCGGCATCAACAATACCGACACTGTCGTGGGTAAAGCCGCCACCGGAAAAGTCAGTTACTTCGGTTTTTCCGAGAATCACGCCTTTAGCTATAGCAACGGCATTATGACCGATCTCGGAACGCTTGGCGGTACCGATAGCTCTGCCTATGCTATCAATATCAACGGCACCATCGTAGGTTCCAGCTACACGAATGGCTACCAGGAGCCTGACCACGCTTTCAGCTACAGCAACGGCCACATGACCGATTTGGGCACGCTCGGCGGTTCCTATAGCTATGCCTACGGCATCAATAATGCCGGCACCATTGCGGGAGAGGCCTATACTGCCTATGATCTCGCCTATCATGCTTTCAGTTACAGCAACGGCATCATGACCGATTTAGGCACATTAGGTGGCAACTATAGTCTGGCCCATGGCATTAACAACTCGAGCACTATTGTTGGAGAAGCCGCCGGAGGCAACGGCTATCGCGCCTTCGTCGACAGCAACGGCATCATGACTGATCTCAACACGGTGCTTCATAATGACCTGGGTGGCGCAGTGTTGATAGATGCCGACGGCATCAACGACCTCGGCCAAATCGTGGCTTTTGGGGTGGACGGGGGGAGCTATCAGGCATATCTGCTTACGCCAAACTCCGGGCCTCCTGTTCTTCAGACTTCAATTCCCGAGCCCTCCACCTGCGCAGCACTTCTGGGCGCGGCGGCTTTGGGCTTCGCGACACTTCGCAGGAAACAAATGCGATCGCGATCCTCCATCCGCCACCGAAGCGAGGTGGAGATCGTAACCGAGAAAGCCAATGATCGCGGACAGGTGTCTGTTTTCCGGCACCCGGCTTCCTGACTCCCAATTCCAAACTGTAGGGCAACACACCCCGATGAGTTGCCCTACCTCTCGTTGAAGTAGACCGAGGTCAAGACGACGTTTCGAATGTGGTTGCCGATAGTTTTCAGCTCTTTTGGATAATCCGAACTCTTTGGCTTTGATGTGGTTATTTTCCTTCGCATAATGGGCAACGCACCCCTGTCCCTGCGGCTATCTCGGCGACACCCGGCACTCCTGCCGCTGCTCCCCCGTGCAAATCCAGCGCTACCGGGCGCGCATCAGCGGCCCGCTGCTCGACCGCATCGACCTGCACATCGAGGCGCCCGCCCTCTCGCTCACCGAACTGCGCGCGGAAAACCCCGCGAAGCCTCGTCCGCCCTGCGCGCCCGCGTGCAAGCCGCTCGCAGCCGCCAGCATGCGCGCTTTGCCGGCACGAAAATTTCCAGCAACGCCCGCATGACGCACGCCCACATCCGCAAACACTGCGCGCTGGATTCAACCCTCGGCGACCTGCTCCAGCAGGCGATGGAGCGGCTTTCTCTCTCCGCCCGCGCCTAGCCGGCCAACGGCATGTGCCGTTGGCCGGGCCATTCGATAACAAGGGGAAAGCGACCGAGGCGCTTGCGTCATATTTGAGCCAAGCATCCTATGCTTCAATTGCAAGTGACGCCATAGCCAGAGCCACTGAGAAGGTTTCATAGCCGAGTCTGCCGCAACGCCTCATAACAGGCAATGCCGGCCGCCGTGCTGAGATTAAGCGAGCGCAGCGCAGCATTGGCCTGCGGGATGGTCACGCGCCAGGCGTCCCCGATTTCCTCATGCAGCCAGGCCGGCGCGCCCTCGCCTTCATTGCCAAAAACCAGTCCGTCTTCATCGGCAAACCGCGCATCCCAAAACGATTTTTTTGCCTTGGTGGTGAACAGCCACAGGCGGCGCGGCGCCACCGCGCTCGCCCGAAATGCGGCCCAATCCGCGTGCTCGTGGACGTCGAGCGATCGCCAGTAATCCATGCCCGCACGGCGAAGGTTGCGGTCGTTGATCTCGAACCCGAGCGGCCGGATGAGATGCAGCCGCGAGCCGGTGAACGCACACAGGCGGCCAATATTGCCAGTGTTTTGTGGGATCTGCGGCGCGAAAAGTGCTACATGAAACATGCCGAGTAAACATGGGTCTGATAACTTCGAATACAAGTAGGGAACCGCCGCCGCACATAAGCCACGCCAAACAAATTTACACTTTATTGAACTTCCATCCGCTCCCATCTCCCTTCAGATAACACCTTCAATTTTAACTTTCTCCCGTGTCCACTTCTCCTTCCAAGAAAGCCATCGTGATCGTCGATGATGAAACATCTTACATCGACATGCTGGCGCAACTTCTCAGCGACAACCTGAATTGTCCGGTTTTCACTTTTTCTCGGCCGCTTGAGGCGCTTGCGGCGTTCCCCAAAATTGATGTCGGCACTGTCATCACCGACTTCTACATGCCGCAACTTAATGGTTTTGAATTCATCTCCCAGGCCAGCGCCATGCTGCCCGGCGTGCCATTCATTCTCATCACCGGCCACGCCATCGACCTCAACGATGAAGAGTTCGCTCAATTTCCCGCCTTGAAAAGCGTGCTGCACAAGCCGTTTGTCTGGCGCCGTGTGGCCACGGAGATTCTCAAACACTGGCCCGAGCAACATCCCTTGGTCGCGCCCGCCGATCTTTCCCTGCATTGAATGGGGTTTGTTGGCTCAACAGGCCGGGCATGTGGCTGACGATATCGTTATCGTTCTCTTTCTCGCCAATGCCTCGAACTGGGAGCACGAGAACGATGTGATTCCAGAGAAGTTGGCCTCACTCACCGGCGCCGGTCTTTGATGGCCTTCTGCATATCGCGCACTTCGGCCTTCTTCTTAAGGTCTTCGCGGCGGTCAAAAAGTTTTTTCCCGGTACAGAGCGCGACCTCGACCTTGACGAGCGCGTCCTTGAAATACATCCGCAGCGGAATGAGCGCCCGCCCGCCGGCGTCGAGCGCCTGTGCGATCTTGCGAATCTGGTGGCGGTGCAGGAGCAATTTGCGGGTGCGCTTCGCATCGTGGTTGTTGAGGTTGCCAAACGCATACTGGTCGATGTGCGCATTGATCAGCCACAGCTCGCCCTGGTCGACCCGGCCAAAAGCATCGGTGATCTGCGCGCGGCCGGCGCGGATGGACTTCACCTCGGTGCCGAACAGCTGGAGCCCGGCCTCGAACTTTTCCTCCACGAAAAAATCGCGCAGCGCCTTGCTGTTGCGAATTTCCGTGTAGCGGGTGGAATCTTTTTTTTGCGCGGACATGGCGGTTCAACCGGGCGGGCCGGATCGGGAACGCGTGTGCACCGCACAGGCGGTGTTAGTTCTCGCCGGCCTCGAAACTGATCTTGCCTTCGATGATTTCGCGCAAGGCCACGTCCTCGGGCGCCAGCTTTTCCAGCGATTCAACGAGCGGACGGCTCCCACGGCGGAGCTGCTTGACGCGGCGCGACACCACATTGATCAACGCATTCGAGTCGGTGATGATCTTCTGTGCTTCCTTAAGGTAGTCGTCTTTCATGGTGGCGTTCATGGGTGAAAAACCGCAATAACGCCGTTCGCCGCGGCCTCCGTCAAGGCGAATCCGGCTTGCCCGGCCCTTCGGCACTGGCACAACCTCGACCATGCTCATTGCCTGGACGACTTTAGCCACCCGCGACAAGGCCGAAGAACTGGCCCGCGCCGCCATCGAAAAGCACCTGGCCGCCTGCGTGCAAATCGATGGCCCCATCGCGTCACACTACCTCTGGCAGGGCCGGCCCGGGCGCGCGGAGGAATTTCGCCTTTGCTTCAAGTTTCTGCCCGCGCAGCAGGTTGCGCTGGAGGCCTGGCTTTTCGCCCATCACCCCTATGACACGCCGGAATGGATCGTCCTGCGCGCCGAAAGCGTGGGCGAAAAATACTTGTCATGGGCCAAGACCAACTCTACGTTTTGACCTCTTTAGCCCATTCCGACCACTTTTTATTCACCATGTCGCAGCACAAAAGTCTCCAAGGTTCCAGCGGTATTGTCGTCAAGCGCAACGTCCTGAAGCGTTTTGAACGCGTCGACCTGCTCAAAAAGCGTGGCCAGTGGAAACCCGGCGACCGCATCCAGGGCCTGCGCAAGACCAAGCCCGAAGTTTGAGCCGTGCGCCGCACGTAAATTTTTGGCGGGCCCGAGAAATTCTCGGCCCGCCGTTTTTGTTGTCCGTCCTGCATGCATGCCCTGATCCATAACTTTATCGAGTGGTATTTGCGCTCATTGGAGTCGGGTGGCTATCCGCTTATCGTGCTGCTCATGGCGGTGGAAAGCTCCCTCGTGCCGCTGCCGAGCGAGCTGATCATCCCGCCGGCCGCCTACCTCGCCTACACGCAAGGCCGGATGAGCCTCGCCGGCATCGTCCTCGCCGGCGCGCTCGGTTCGTGGCTCGGCGCCACGGCGATGTACTGGGCCGCACGCCTCGCCGGCCGGCCACTCGTGCTGCGCTTCGGAAAATTTGTCCTCATCACGTCCGACAAAGTGGAAAAGGCCGAGCGCTGGTCCGCGCACTTCGGCAACTTTGGCGTCTTCGCCTCACGCCTCCTGCCCGTGGTGCGCCACCTCATCGGCATCCCCGCCGGCATCGTGCGGCTGCACTACGGCCTCTATTCGCTCTTCACCCTCATCGGCTCGACCGTGTGGTGCGCCGTCCTTTGCTGGGTGGGCATCCAGGCCGGAAAGGACGAAGCGCTCATGCGCGGTGAACTGCACCAAATCACCCTTTGGGTTGCCGGCGCACTCGCCGTGCTGGGCGCGATCTATTATTTCTTTGTTCACCGCCACATGCAGGCGGAAAAGAAATGACGATTTTCCATCGCCTCGCGATGGTTTAGGACGGCCCGTTCGACAAGCTCAGGGCAGCCTTCGCCTGGCGAAGGCTGGCCTGCCAAGCCGTAGCTCCGAAGGAGCGAAGACTGGTGCGAGCGCCGGGAGTCGAACCCGGATCGATGGCTTCGGAGGCCACTACACTATCCATTGTGCTACGCTCGCGGCGGCTTTCTTCGAAAACCGAATTTCAGATCTCAAATCTTCATAGCAGACCGCCGGGGGCACAATCTCAAATTTTAAATCTGAAATCTTAAATCATCTAGCAGGCTGCTGCTAGATATGAATCGCCTCTCCCATCGAGGCCGCGGCGGCTTCCATCACGGCTTCGCTCAGCGTGGGATGCGCGTGGATGGTCTGGTGGATTTCCTCGACCGTCGCTTCCAGCTCCATGGCCAGGCCATATTCGGCAATGAGCTCGGTCGCCTCGCTGCCGATGATGTGCGCGCCATAAATCTCGCCGGTCTTCGTGTCGGCAATGACTTTGACAAAGCCTTCGCTGTCGGCCGAGGCCACGGCGCGGCCCGACGCGGTGAAGGGAAATTTTCCGACCTTGTAGTCGAGGCCCTTTTCCTTGCAGGCCTTCTCCGTGAGCCCGGTGCTCGCGACCTGCGGCTGGCAATAGGTGCAGCCGGGAAAGTTTTTCACCCGGCGCGCCGCGCCGTGGCCAAACATGCCGTTGACGGCGTTGACCGCCTCGAACGTGGCGATATGCGCGAGCCACGGCGGGCCGATGATGTCGCCCGCGGCATAAATGCCCTTCACGTTCGTCTGGTAGCTGTCATCGACCTTCAAGTAATTGCGGTCGAGTTCGAGTTTCACGTTGGCCGCCAGCGCGCCTTCGAGGTTGGGCACGACGCCAATGGCCGAAAGCAGCACCTCGGCCTCGACTTCGGTTTTTTTGTCGCCCGCGACCAGGTCGACTTTGACCGAATCTTTCCCCACCCGGACATTTTCCACCTTCGTGCTGACATGCAGGTCAATGCCCTGCTTCTCGAACGAGCGGCGCAGGGTCTTCGACACATCTTCGTCCTCCTGCGGCAAGACCTGCGGCAGCATTTCCACGAGCGTTACCTTGGTGCCGAAGGCATTGTAAAAATAGGCAAACTCCACGCCGATCGCGCCGGCGCCGACAATGACAACCGACTTCGGCAGCATCTTGGAGGCCAGCGCCTCGCGCGAGGTCATCACGCGCTGGCCATCCACCTCGACGCCGGGGATGCGGCGCATCTTGCAGCCCGTGGACAGCAGGATGTTTTTCGTTTTGAAAAATTTCCCTTTGTGCTCGCCCTCGGTCACGGAGACCAGGCCCGGTGCGCTTACCTGCGCGCGGCCGACGATGTACTCGGCCTTGTTTTTCTTGAGCAAAAACTCCACGCCCTTCGCCATCTGCTCGGCGACGACGCGCGAGCGGGCCATGATCTTTGCGATGTCAAAGGTCACGTCCTTCGCGCCGAGGCCGTAAATTTCCGGCTTCTTCATTTTCGTGTAGAACTCGGCGCTCTTCAGCAACGCCTTCGTGGGGATGCAGCCCCAGTTGAGGCAGGTGCCGCCGGCGCGCTCCAGCTCGATGCACGCGACTTTTTTGCCGAGTTGCCCGGCGCGAATCGCACCCGCGTAGCCCGCGGGTCCGCCACCGATGACAATGAGATCATATTCGTTCGTTTCAGCCATGGAGAAAAAGGTATCAAAAAAATCTAAATGTCGATGACATCGTCGCGTTTGGCTGTCGGACGTGTCTGTGCGGGTGCACGCAACACCCGGCTCAGCACGAAATTCGTCACGCTCACAACGCACGCGCCTTTCAAGGCCGGCCAAAAACCTGCGACATGAAATCCATCAACCAGCCGCCCGGCAAAAAGGAACAACAAGGCGTTGATCACGATCATGCCCAGGCCCATCGTCATTACGATGAAAGGCAGCGTGAACAACACCAGCAGGGGCTTCAGGAATAGGTTGAAAAAACTCAGTAACAATACCACCACAACCAGCGTCGTGAAATCGGCATAGCCGATGCCCGGCACGATGTGCGCCGCCAAGGCCACGCCCAATGCCAGCACCCCCCACCGAACAAGCAAATTGCCCAACGAATGATTCATCCGAACCAGTTTTTGCCTCTCCCCGCCATCGAGCAATGAAAATTCTCGTCCTCCAGGACTATCTGCGCAGCGGCGGCACCGAGCGCCAGTCGATCTTCCTGACGCGCGCTTTCGCATCCGCCGGCCTCGAAACCGTTTTGCTCACCTTCCGCCCCGGCGGCGCGCTGTCCACCCGGCTCGGCGATGTCGCCCATCGCTCGCTCCAGCCTTTTGATTGTCACCTCGACTGGTTCGCGCCCGGTCTCGCGCGCGCCATTCGCATCCTTTCGCCCGATGGCATCCTTTGCATGGGCCGGATGGCCAATTGCTATGCGGGCAGCATCCAGAAAAAATTTCCCCACATCGGCGTCATTGGCACCATGCGCACAGGAAAACCCCTGCCTCGGCTCTACCGCCGTTCGCTGCATCATGTCTGGCATGTCGTTGCCAACAGCCACGATGCCAAATCCATCCTCTCTGCGCGCTATGGCGTCGCCCAGGAAAGAATCAGCGTCATTCACAACTCCATCGTGTTTCCACCCGCTGCGTTGTTGAAACGCAATGAGGCCCTCCGCGCCAAACTGGATGCCGGGCCCACAACCGTTGTCTTCCTCAATGTCGCCATGTTCCGCCTGGAAAAAAACCAACGCGACCTCATCGAAATTGCCGCAAGGCTCCCGCTCGGGGTGAAATGGCAGCTCTGGTTTGTGGGCGACGGGCCGGAGCGCGCCGCCTGCGAGCGACTGGTCGCCCAAAAACACCTCGGCAGCCGCATAAAATTCCTCGGCTTCCACCCCGATCCCACGACGTACTACGCGGCCGCGGACCTGGCTGCGCTCACCTCGCTCAGCGAGTCGTTGCCGAATTTTCTCATTGAGGCTCATGCCCACGGGCTGATGTCCGTCGCCTACGATGTCGGCGGGGTCAGTGAAACCGGCGGGGCGGTGGTGCCGGCGGGCAACCGGGACGCCTTTCTCGCCCGCCTGCAACCGCTGCTCTTCGATCCCGCGCTGCGCGCCAGCGAGGCCGCCGCGGCCCAAGCCCGCGTGAGGGAAAACTTCGATCCCCAACGCCAGTTCCAGGCCTACCTCGATCTCTTCTTATGCCTGGTCCAGCCGGCGCAATGAGCCAATATTTGGCCCTACCGGCGCGTTGAGGGCAACGCGCCCTACCTTTGCGCTACCGAGCCGCACTGCTGACCGCAGAAAAGAATCCATTGCGCAGTTGAAGTTTCGCGCGGGCTGCGCTTCGTGAGAACCGTGGTTAAGACCCGTCCTGCCGTTCCCGCGCCCGAATGCATCCGCCTGCGCGGCGTCCGCCAGAACAACCTCAAGGGTTTCGACCTCGATTTTCCCCTCGGCCAGTACATCGTCGTCACCGGACTGAGCGGCGCCGGCAAAAGCTCGCTGGTTTTCGATACGCTCCACGCCGAGGGCCAGCGCCGCTATGTCGAGACGTTCAGCGCCTACACGCGGCAGTTCCTCGACCTGCTCGACAAGCCAAAGGTCGATTCCATCGAGAACATCCGCCCGTCCATCGCCATCCGCCAGACCAACACGGTAAAAACCTCGCGCTCCACCGTCGGCACGATGACCGAGTTGTGCGACTTTTTTAAAGTCTGGTTCAGCCATGTCGCCGAGTGCTTCGATCCGGCAACGGGCGAAAAAGTCGAGGACGACAATCCGCAAACCATCTGGGCCAAGGCCGCCACGGCCACGGCCGGCGCAACCGTGATCGTCGCCTTTGAAATCAAGAAACCTGAAAGCATCTCCTGGCCTGAGATCTTAAAGAATCTCAAAATCCAAAGTTACGTCCGCGTGCTCGTCCCCACCGACTCCGGCGCGCTCGCCACCCACCGCGTGGACGACCTGCTGGCCGACGCGGCGCCGTTGAAAGGCGCTGCTCTCATATTCGTTGCGCAGGATCGCATCGCCCTTACGCCCAAAAATAAAAGCCGGTTTCTCGAGGCCGCGGAAGCCGCGCTCCACTTCGGGCAGGGTCAGGTGCGCCTCTTTGCCGCCGACACTCTGGACGAATGCGGACATTATTCGCGCGGCCTGCACTCGCCCAAAACCGGCCGCTCCTTCCGCCCGGCTATGCCGGCGCTGTTTTCCTTCAACTCCCCGCTCGGCGCCTGCCCCAAGTGCCGCGGCTTTGGCCGCGTGATCGAAATCGACTACCGCCTCGCCATTCCCGACCAGTCGCTCTCCATCAACGACGGCGCAATCAGATGCTGGGAGGGCGACATTTACGGCGAATCGAAGCGTGACCTGATTGCTTTCGCGAAAAAGAAAAAAATCCCGGCCAACATCCCCTTCGCCGAGCTCACGCCTGGGCAGAAAGCCTACGTCATCGACGGCGAACCCGGCTATGGTGAAAACGGCCGGGAGTGGCCCACTGCATGGTACGGCCTCAAGGGATTTTTCCGCTGGCTCGAATCGAAGACCTACAAAATGCATGTACGCGTCTTCCTCTCGCGCTACCGAACCTATAACCCCTGCCCTGACTGCGGCAGCACCCGCCTCCAGCCCGAGGCACTTTGCTGGAAATGGCACGGCCACACGCTGCCCGGGCTTTATCAACTTCCCGTCAGTGAACTGCTCGCGCGGATTTCCCAATCCGCAGCGCTCGACCCAAAATCCGTCGTCGAGGCACATTCGGCCAAACTCGCACACGATTCCATCCTGACCCGCCTGAGTTATCTTGAACAAGTCGGCCTCGGTTATCTCACGCTCGACCGCAGTTCGCGCACGCTCAGCGGCGGCGAGGTCGAACGCGTCAATCTCACCAGTTGCCTCGGCACTTCGCTCCGGGATACGCTCTTTGTCCTCGACGAGCCCAGCGTCGGACTGCATCCGCGCGACATCGACCGCCTCATCGGCATCATCCGCTCGCTTACCAATGCGGGCAACACCGTCGTTGTCGTCGAGCATGACGAGGCCATGATCCGCGCCGCCGACCATGTGGTCGAGATCGGCCCCGGGCCCGGCAGCCATGGCGGACACCTCGTTTTCCAAGGTACCGTCGCTGAACTGCCCGCCGCGCCACAAAGCATCACCGGCGCCTATTTCTCCGGGCGCAAAAGCATCGGGCTCCCCGCGCAGCGCCGGCCGGTAGTTTGTCAGCTATCCAATTTTGTGGGCGGGGTGCCCTCACCCCGCATGGCGGACGAGGGCGTCCGCCCCATATCTGGATCCTTCGCTTCGCCCAGGATGACAGAAAAAAACCTGCAATGGCTTCGCTTCACCCACGCGACGAAGCACAACCTGCAAAAGCTTTCCTTCCGTCTGCCGCTCCAGCGCCTTGTCTGCCTCAGCGGGGTCAGCGGATCCGGAAAATCCACCCTCCTCGACAACGTCATTTACCAAGGCCTGCTCACCCAGCGGCACCAGCTCACCGACGATCCCGCTGTCATCGAAAAAATCGAGGGCGACCGCGCGTTTTCTGAAATTGTGCTCGTGGACCAATCGCCGCTTTCACGCACTCCTCGCTCCAACCCCGCGCTCTACACCGAGGCGTGGGTCCTCATCCGTGAGCTCTTTGCCGATACGCCCGCCGCACTAGCCGCCGGTTTCAGTCCGTCGAGTTTTTCGTTTAACAGCGGCGATGGCCGCTGCGACCACTGCCAGGGCCTCGGCTACGAACGCGTCGAGATGCAGTTTCTCTCCGATGTGTTTGTGCCCTGCCCCGTCTGCGAAGGCAGCCGCTTCAAGCCCGAAGTCCTCGCCATCACTTGGAATGGCAAGACGGTCGCCGACCTTCTCGCCACGAGTATCAGCGACGCTCTGCCCCTTTTCGCCGATCACCAAAAAATCCGGCAACGGCTCGCCGCCCTCGTCGAAGTCGGCCTCGGCTATCTCACCCTCGGCCAGCCGCTCAACACGCTCAGCGGCGGCGAAGCCCAGCGGTTGAAGCTCGTTAAATACCTTGGTTCCAGGTTCCAGGTTCAAGGTTCAAGGTCGGGACCGGACACGGATGACGGTGAAACTCCAGCGGAAAACCTTGAACCGGGAACAGGGACCCTTGAACCGCGGCCGGAGGCCGCGCTGCTGCTGCTGGACGAACCCACCACCGGACTCCACCGCCACGACGTGAAGCGCCTGCTTGGCGTGTTGAACGCGCTGGTCGAACGCGGACACAGCGTCTTCGTCATCGAGCACAACCTCGACGTGCTAAAGTCCGCCGACTGGATTTTGGAAATCGGCCCCGAAGCCGGCGCCGCCGGCGGCCGCATCGTGGCCGAGGGCACGCCCGAAGGCATCGCCGCCGCCGAAACTGCCACCTCGCCTTTTCTCCGAGCTGTGCTCGGAGAAAGTTCAAGGTTCCCCGTTCAAGGTTCAAGGTTGTTGGCCGCCGAAGATGCGGCTTCCTGCGAAGCAAACTTTGAACCGGGAACTTTGAACCGGGAACTTTCGATTATCGGCGCGCGCGAAAACAACTTGCAGGATCTTTCGCTCACCATTCCGCACCGCCAGCTCACCGTCGTGACCGGCGTTTCCGGCTCGGGCAAATCCACCCTCGCATTCGACATCGTTTTTGCCGAGGGCCAGCGCCGGTTCATGGAGTCGATGTCACCCTACGCGCGACAGTTTGTGGAACAGCTCCCGCGCCCGGCCATCGACCGCCTGACCGGCATCCCGCCGACCGTCGCCATCGAGCAGCGCGTCACGCGCGGTTCGCGCAAGTCCACCGTCGCCACCATCACCGAGGTCGCGCAATACCTGCGCCTGCTCTACGCCCGCCTGGGCGTGCAGCATCACCCCGACACGGACCGGCCGGTCACGCCACTCTCGCCCGGCCAGCTCAAAAAACTTCTCGCCCGCCTGCTCGCCTCTCCGCAGGCCCGCCGCGCCAAGCACCTTTATCTTTGTGCTCCGCTCATCCGCGGACGCAAAGGCCACCACCAGCCCATCGCCACCTGGATGGCCAAACAGGGTTACGAGCTCATGCGCGCGGATGGCCGGCTCCTGCGCACGGAAGATTTTCAGAAACTCGACCGTTACAAGGAGCACGACATCGAAGTCGTCGTGGCGGACCTTAAAAGTTCACAGTTCCAGGTTCAAGGTTCAAAGTCCGGCCGCCTAACCTTGAACAGGGAACCTGGAACCTTGAACTCGCCGGCGGACGCGCTGACGCGGGCGCTGGCGATCGGCAAGGGTTCCTGCTTCGTGCTGCTCCCAAATGGCAACACGCTCTCGTGGTTCTCCACCACGCGCACCGACATCGAGACCGGCGAGTCCTTCCCCGAGCCAGACCCGAAACATTTCTCCTTCAACTCGCCCAAAGGCTGGTGCCCCGCCTGCCGCGGCCACGGTCGCATTTTTCCGTGGATGCTCGAACCGAAAGATGAAGACGACGAAGACCCCGCGGCGCAGTTGCGCGTCTTCGGCATTGAATCAGGCGACGACGTCGCGGAAGACGGCACGCCCTGTCCCCAATGCCACGGCGAACGCCTCAACCGCGCCGCCCGCGCCGTGAAACTGCACTTTCGCGGCAGGCGCCCCCCGCTCTCGCTGCCGGCGCTGCTGCGCTGCACGCCCGCCCAGCTTCTCGCGCACCTGCGCGCCCTCCAGCTAGATGCGCGCGGCCGGCTCATCACCCAGGACATCGTCCCGCAGATCGGGGAACGCCTGCGTTTTCTTGACCATGTCGGGCTCGGCTATCTCGCGCTCGACCGACCGACCGGGACGCTTTCCGGCGGCGAAGCCCAGCGCATCCGCCTCGCCGCGCAGCTTGGCACCAACCTCGCCGGCGTCCTCTACGTGCTCGACGAACCCAGCATCGGCCTGCACGCGCGCGACAACGACCGCCTGATCGACACGCTCGAAACGCTCCGCGACAAGGGCAACACCCTCCTCGTCGTCGAACACGATGACGAACTCATGCAACGCGCCGACCACATCATCGACCTCGGCCCGGGCGCGGGCGTGCATGGCGGCCGGCTCCTGGCCAGCGGCACACCCGCCGATCTCAAAAAAATCCCCTCCTCGCTCACCGGCCTCTGCCTCGAACACGGCATTCAACATCCGCTGCGGGGCGCTTATCGGCCCGTTGTAGCCGGGGTCGGCGACCCCGGCATGCCCGCCATAGCTTTAGCGAAGGCGGGCCACAGCCGCAGCTGGCTCGAATTCACCGGCGTCGGTTTTCGAAACCTGAAGAATATCGACCTGCGCCTCCCACTTGGCCGGCTCGTCATGGTCGCCGGCCCCAGCGGGGCCGGCAAATCGACTTTATTCCGCGACCTGCTCCATCCCGCCGTCGCGCACGCGATCAAGGCCAAAAAATCAAAGCTTACCGGCCGGGAATTTGTGAAAGTCACCAGATTTTCGAACGACGATTCCTCGTCATCCGCCTTCGCTAAGGCTACGGCGGACAAGTTCGTCATTCGCCATTCTTCATTTGCCACTAATCGCCCGTCATTGCCGTTTGCGGAACTGCGCGGCGCGGACGGCTTTCGTTCCGTCATCGAAGTGGACCAGGCGCCCATCGGCAAAACCCCGCGCTCCACGCCCGCCACCTACCTCGGCATCTTCGACCTTATCCGGCAGTTTTTTGCCACGCTGCCCGAAGCCCGCATGCGCGGCTACACGGCCTCGCGCTTTTCGTTCAACACCACCGGAGGCCGTTGCGAGACGTGCCAGGGCGCGGGCCGCATCAAATTGGAAATGGCCTTCATGCCCGATGCCTTCCTGCCATGCGACGCCTGCGGCGGCCTGCGCTACGGCCCGGAACTCGCCGACATCGCCTGGAAAGGAAAAACCATCGGCCAGGTGCTCCAGCTCACCTTCGAGGAGGCGGCGCAGTTTTTTGGTTTTCACGCACGGCTCGGCGAAGTCTGCCGGCTGATGGTCGATTGCGGCCTCGGCTACCTCACGCTCGGGCAAAGCTCGCCCACCCTGAGCGGCGGCGAAGCGCAACGGCTCAAGCTCGTGACCGAGCTCGCCCACGGCCTGCAAAGTTTCAAGGAGCGCAGCCGCGGCATCCAGCCCCGCAATCTTTATTTGCTCGAGGAGCCCACCATCGGCCTGCACTTGAGCGACTGCGAAAAACTCATCCGCGTGCTCCACTCGCTCGTCGACCAGGGCCACACCGTGGTGGTCATCGAGCACCATCTCGACCTGCTCGCCGAGGCCGATTGGATCGTCGAGCTCGGCCCGGGTGGCGGTCCCGACGGTGGCGAGCTGATTTACCAAGGCCCCGTGGCCGGTTTGCTCAAAACCAAGCGCAGTCCCACGGCACCTTATCTGCGCGCAAAAGCGCGAAAAGAAAAACACCCACGCCTCAGCTGACCGCTGCGGTCAATTGATCGTGCACCATCACGGCTTCCTGCACCACCTGCAGGAATTCCGTCATTGAGATGGGCTTGAGGAGGTACCGGAAAAGCGCCGCCTCATTCACGCTGCGCAGGAGCATTTCCGGCTTCATGTAGCCCGTTACCAGGATGCGCTGCATGTGCGGATAATCCTCGCGCGATCGCACGAGGAAACTCATGCCATTGCCCCCCGGCATGATGTGGTCGGCCACCACGACCTTGAAGGCTTTGCGGTGCAATAAAAATTCCGCCTCGCGGGCCGAGGTTGCCGTCGCCACCTCAAAATGTGGCTCAAGCGCGGCGGCATAGACATTCAAAAGCGAAACTTCGTCATCAACCACCAACACGGATGATTTGGCTGCCGGCTTGTCGAACAGGTTCCTGGCTGGCATGATGGTAGAATGAGCAAATAGGCCGGTTTGGCAAACCGAAAGCCTCGGGATGAAAATAAGATGCAATTCACTTTGCAGGTGCAAATCAATTTACTTTAATCATGGTCAAAGCGATGGATTCGTCTGAGCTGCAGATTGCCCTGCGAGCGGGTTCGCTCGCTGATTTGCCGCGTGCTGCATTTACGGCTGAAATTTTCCTTGCGCCCAATGCAGCCGGCAACACCCCTCTCCACGCCGCGGCCCGGGCCGGACTCCTGCCACAACTTCCGCGCGAGCTCATCACCGCCCAGGCCCTCATGGTCAAAAACCACGCCGGCTACACTCCTTTCCATCATGCCGCCATCGCCGGCCATCTCGACCAGATCCCCGGAAATTTGCTCACGGCCGAGGCCCTGCTCACGCGGAGCAAGGCCGGCTACACGGTCTTCCACATCGCCGCCGACTATGGGTGTCTCGGCCAGATTCCAGCCGGACTCCTCACCCCCGAAGTCACCCGCCTCAAAACCGACCTTGGCAACACGCTCCTCCACGAGGCTGGCGAATTCGGCACGGTTCACCTCTTTCCCCGGGAACTTATCACCGATGAATTGCTGGCGGAGAAAAATATCAGCGGCGAGACCGTCTTTCACGTGGCTGCGCTCAACGGCCACCTCAGCCAATTTCCGACCGAGCTGTTGACCGCCGGGCGCTTGGTTGAAAAAACCGTGGCGGGCGATACGGTCCTTCACGCCGCTGCACTGGGTGGCTACCTCGAACAAATCCCGCCCGCCTTCCTGACCCGCGACCGGCTCGTCCTCATCAGCAAATCCAGCTACACCACCATCCACGCTGCGGCCGAGACCGGCCAGCTTCACAAAATTCCCCGCGACCAGCTCACGTCCGACCTGCTTCTCACCCGCACGGCCTACGGCGACACTCCCCTCCACGCCGCCGCCTACGAAGGCCACCTCAGCCAGGTGCCCCTGCACATCCTTACCGCCAAAAATCTCACCGTGCGCAATTACGACGGCATCACTCCGCTGCAAACCGCCATCGATCGCGGCTTTATTGCGCAAATTCCCGAGCTGCTGCGCCCCCAACCGCCCGGCATGCTGAAGAAATTTTTCAAGAGGCTCGGCAACACGCGGCTGTGAGGCGGCGCGCAGGCGCGCCGTGTGATTGGTATTTGGCAGTTAGTAGTTGGTGATTGTCATTCATCACGGAGCCTTCTGTACGTTTTATACACGCCTCGTTTGCCAACCGGCCGAGCGTTTTCATAGGCGAAACCAACCACCAAATACTAACGACCAACTGCTAAGTTCGGACTGCCAATTACCAACTGCTCGATCTGCCCACCGCCATTTTCCGCTTCCCCCTTGCGGGTCAGGCCGCTTCACTCAACTTTCTCTATTTTTCCATGAACACGACCATCACCGCCCTCACTGCCCGCGAAATCCTTGATTCGCGCGGAAACCCGACCATCGAAGTCGATGTCCAACTCGCCTGCGGCGCCCTCGGCCGCGCTGCCGTCCCGTCCGGTGCCTCCACCGGCGAACACGAAGCGCTCGAACTGCGCGACGGCGACAAAAAACGCTACCTCGGCAAAGGCGTGCAGAAAGCCGTGGCCAACGTAAAAGGCAAAATCGCCCCCGTCCTCTTCGGCTTCGACGCGCTCGACCAGGTCGGCGTAGACCGCGCCATGATCAAGCTCGACGGCACGAAGACCAAGTCCAAGCTCGGCGCCAACGCCATCCTCGGCGTCTCGCTCGCCACGGCCAAGGCCGCCGCCGCCGCTCTCGGCCAGCCCCTCTACAAATACCTCGGCGGCCCCAACGCCAAGGTTCTCCCCGTGCCCATGATGAACATCATGAACGGCGGCGCCCACTCCGACGCCCCCATCGACTTCCAGGAATTCATGATCATGCCCATCGGCGCGAAATCATTTGCCGAGGCCCTGCGCATGGGCGCCGAGGTGTTTCACTCGCTCAAGAAGGCCTTGAAAGAAAAAGGCCTCAGCACCGCCGTCGGCGACGAAGGCGGCTTTGCGCCCAAACTGGCCTCGGCCACCGCCGCGCTCGACATCATCGCCCTCGCCGTGAAAAACGCGGGCTACAAACTCGGCAAGGACATCGCCCTCGCCCTCGACGTCGCCGCCTCCGAATTCTACGACAAGGACAAGAAGCGCTACGTCTTCAAGAAATCCGACGGCCGCGTGCTCACCGGCGAACAGATGGTCGCGTTCTACAAGGACCTCACGGACAAGTACCCGATCATCTCCATCGAGGACGGCTGCGCCGAAAACGACTGGGACACCTGGAAGAAACTCACCGACGCGCTCGGCGACAACATCCAGCTCGTCGGCGACGACCTCTTCGTCACCAACACCGAGTTTCTCAAGCGCGGCATCGACACCGGCACCGCCAACTCGATTCTCGTCAAGGTCAACCAGATCGGTTCGCTCACCGAGACGCTCGACG
>Ga0210387_10001576_pt1 | contig 17235 bp, 15 predicted proteins | sample IncBWC7OmetaG_FD_160108 | JGI IMG/M metagenome (GOLD analysis project Ga0210387, IMG submission 160108) | Forest soil microbial communities from Barre Woods Harvard Forest LTER site, Petersham, Massachusetts, United States - Inc-BW-C-7-O ...
CTTGGCCAGCGAGTCAGCAACCTCTGACGCAAACTCCTTGCGCATCAGCTGCGAAGGCGACACATTCACCGCGACCCGCATCGGAGAGGCCGAAACCGACTTCCACGCGTCCATCTGCCGGCAAACCTCTTCGACAACGCAGCGTCCCACCGGGTAGATCATGCCATTGTCTTCGGCTCGCGCAATGATTCGGTCCGGGCTGACGTAGCCCTGCCCGATATCCTGCATGCGCAGCAGCGCTTCCATCCCGCGGAGGGCGTCATTGGGCGAATACTGGAGCTGATAGTGCAGCAACAGCCGCTCCTTCTCCAGCATCTCGCGCAGTCGCTTATCCAGCGCCGCGCTGTCGTCGGCAGAGCTCGATGCATCGGGGCCGGCAACGATATAACGATTGCCCCCGGCCCGTTTCGCGCGGTACATCGCGGCATCCGCGCAGCGCCAAACCTCGTCCATATCGGAGCCATGCTCCGGATAGATCGCAATTCCCAGACTCCCGCGGGGCTGAATCGTATATCCGCCAATCACAGTCGGCTTATTCAACGCCTGCAACAGCATCTTCCCCACCAGGCCGGCGGACTCTACCGTGCTGATCTCTCCCAGCACGATCGCAAACTCGTCTCCGCCCATGCGCGCCACCGTGTCCATGCCGCGCAGCCGGCTGGTCAGAAGGCCGGCCACATGCTTCAGGTAGGCGTCACCGATCGCATGTCCATACCAGTCATTCACCTTCTTGAAGTGGTCCAGGTCGATCGAGATCACGGCGGTCTTATGCTTCAGCCTCTGCGCGGTCGAAAGAGCCTGCGCCATGCGGTCCGAAAGCAGCATGCGGTTGGGCAGCCCGGTCAGCGCGTCGTGATGTGCCATCTGGATCAGCTCGGCGTCCACGTGGCGCCGCTCGGTCACATCCTCCGCGATCACCAGCTTGCACGGCTGACCGCCGTAGGAGACGTCATTGGATCGCACCGCGACATCGATCTGTGTTCCGTCGCTGCGCAGGTGCCGCTGGATCACGTTGGCGTGCGCTCGAACGTGGTCGCCTTCCTCACTCTCCAGCGACAGTTGCTGGCCAGAGAGAACCACATCACTCAGTGTGAGCTGCAGAAAGTCCTCGCGCGTATACCCATATTGGGAGAGCGCACTCTCATTTGCATCCAGGAATTGGAAGGTGGTGGCGTCGTATATCCAGATCGCCAGCGGATTGCCATTGAACAAGATACTCACCGCCGAGATAGGAGACTCAGGCGTTGGTTCATCTCGCTCTTGCAGAACGTCAGATCGCATTACCTAATACCTCAAAATTACTCAGAGAACATTGAGTGGCAGCGAGCCATGCGAGGGACGGTATCCGCATACAAATGTCAGATTCGGTGCGATAATCACACCGAATCCGGGCAAGGGAGAATGAAACAGTCAAGACTTCCAGGCTAGAAGAACCTACCGGGCCATGGACTCGTTGTCGACCATGAGCTCCGCTTTCAAATACAAGCAGCAATTTGTTGATAGCTTACCTCTAAAGTTAATACGTTGGCGACTACCTTTTTACATTTTTTAGGGACTTACCTTGCTTTTTATGAGAGCAATCGGGTGGCCAATCTAGGAAGTATCGAACGAGGGCGTGAGGCCCGCGACCGCGAATGGATCGCCGGACCCGCGCGACCTTCGCCCGAGGTCGGCGCACTTTGGCGTCTGTCGGGTAGCGGACGTACAAATGTGCGTTGCGAAACAGGGCTAAACCTGCCGATTTGCGGCGCGAATCGAGGCTAAGTTGCACTGAAATTCGCCTAGGAAACCAAGCAATATCCCCGGCCACCAGAGACTATCGTTTCTTCCCAATGAATAGTTGGTTATGTCTCAAAATCACAAGGCCCGGCGTTACTCAGGTTGCGGTGCAAAGGATCGCGAGCCGCAATCAAAATGCATTAGTCCTGGTTGGCAGGGGGAGCAGGCGCAGTCGGAGGGCGGGGAGCCGCAGCAGGCTTGTGAGGCGGAGGTTTCAAGGTAATGCGTGGGGCAGGCGGAGGTGCAGGTGGCAGCGGTGCCACGGTGCTGCGCCTGACCGTCACATCACCGTCGGTCGTTGTGATGGTCACCGTGGGGCCGCTGCCGCCGATCCGTCCTCGCAGGGTGTGAACGTCGTTATCGCCAACAGGAACAAGGCCGAAGTCGTTCTCCATGTCGCCGTTCCTGGTCTGCGCATTCAGCGTGAACCCGACATTGCCTGGCAACCCCAGGTCGACGGAGCCATGCTGATTCTGTATCGAGATGGTGTCGAGCGGCGGAGCGTGGGTCAATTCCACGGATCCGTTACGATCCGAGACATCCGCACTGCCCTGAATACGGTCAAGCGTGATGTTTTTATTCTCCGTCTTCAGGACGACGGGGCCGAGCAGTTCGCTGGCATTCAGGCTGTCTTTGTCGACGTTGAATTCATCATCCAAACGCGCGGCACTGAACTGGGTCCTGGTGGTGGTGAAGTGGATGGGGCCGTTGATGTGCTCGAGATTGGTTGAACCAAAGAAGTCGCCTTGCAGGGTGAGGCCGCCGGTCACATCGGAGATGTCGATATCGCCGCTGTGGCCCTGGACCGAGGCGCCCCCGTGAATGCTGTGCAGCGTAACGCTGCCGTCGTCGTCATTCATGTGCAGCGTGACGCTGCTATCGATGCCACTCACGTCCACGTCGCCATGGTTGGCGGAGATAGCTACGGCTGCTGCCATCTCGCTGACGTTGACGTCGCCATGATCGGCCTGCACCGTCACGGGAGCAGAGTGCGGAACGGTGATGGTGAGATCTGCCTCTCCACCATCCACAGAGTTGATATTGAGCTTTAGGACTCCTCCATCGCTCGAAAACGTTGGTTGAAGCTCCTTGGTCTTGCGCTCAATGTCAGATTCTTTCCACGCATACGTTTGCGTATGCACGTTTACATGCACCTGGCCGTCGCTGCTCGAACCGGTGACCGTCACGTCTCCATGCGGGTTGTTGATCACAAGCGCTGTCGCCTGTGCGAGCGGAGATGTCAATGTGGAGTCTGCGTCATGGCGATCGCCCAACAGGTAATCGAGCTTGTTATAGCCGTTGCCAAACGTATGGTCTCGCCACACCAGCCCATATTCCACTGTGCGCGATGCCAGGCCAGCGAGCACCAGCAGAATCAGCAGAAAGACTACGCTGCCCCCCAGGACCCGGACATGACCTGCCTCGTTTCCTCGCTGTTGATCGATGAACCACTCCAAAAGCAGAACGAGGCCTGCACCGATCAGCACGGCCGGCCACCAGCGGCTGTACCAGCCCAGGGACTGTCCCCAGGAGATTCTGTGCACTTCCGCTAGAAGGAACATCACGCCAATACCGAGAATGATCAGCGGGCCAACAATGGATCCGCGACGAAGGCTGCGTCGCTGGGCGCGTAACTGGTAGCGCAGGGCGCGTTGCTGCGCCTCTTGCGCCCTGGCCTGGGCACGCAGGATCTGTCGCTGGGCGCGCATGGAGTTGCGATCATACACAGGCGGGTATTGGCCCGGAGGGGGCGGTGGCGGATAGGAGCTCATCTCAATGTCCACCCTTTGTATCGTCGGCCGGGTGTGGGGCGCCTTCGCTGCCTGCTGCGCCCCATGCCGCGCGGGCGGGAGACTCTGCGGCTTGTACATTGCCCCCGGGAGTGACGGTGTAGGGAGCGCCGGCATACGGAGCGGACTCGGTCGGGGGAGCAGCTGGAGGGATCGCACTCGACGCACGCTCAAGCAGCAGGAGCCCGCCAAAAGCGATCAGCAATATCGAGGCGGCGAGCCCGATCGTTATCGGTACGTAGGCCGCGTGCAGGATGAGCAGAACTGCCAGCACCATCAGAATGATCGGCCAGCGAATAATGCACACCAGCCTGGCTCCTGAACGCAGCCGACGAGTAAACAACCAGACAGAGAGCCCAGCGAAGAGGATTGGGGGCCACCACTGCGCGGTCACTTTCCAGTTCGGCAGAAGATTCGCGATAAGGATCAAGACGCCGAGGGCGATCAGCCAGATAGCTCCGGTTGGAAATCGCCGCCCTGCCGTAAACGGGACGGTTGATGCCGCGGTGGTCGTTGCTGCACTGTAGGCCTGGGTCGTGCCGGTATAGGTCTCAGCGTAGGGGGCATGACCGACACCTGCGTCCTTCATCGCCTGCGCGCGAATCTGAGCTGACATCGCGGCAGCGGCGTTCGCCTCGGGCGTTGCCGTTGAGTATCCAAAGGAAGATGGCGGAACGTAGCCGACCCAATCGGAAGAGGTTCCGGCCGGGACCGGGTTGACCGGCGGGTAAGCCCGACCAGCCACTGGATTCGTTGGTTGAGCCTGGGGGGCGGCAGCAGATTGGGCGCTGCCTGCAGCCGGTCGCACGGGATTCACCGTTCCCCATGACTTACCGAAGCCCATACGCTCGCCAATGTCATTGAAGCCGAAAGCATTGGGCAGCGGCAGACCATCGCGTCGCGCGACCGCGGTGTGGTAGGCCTCGAAGGCCATGTAGAAGATCCAGCCAGCCGAAAATAATCCGAAGATGCCGTTCACGTTATCGGAGAGGGATACAAGAACGGCAAAGATGGCGAGATGCGCAAGTCCTTTGGCAAACTGGCCGTTGTACATGGCGCCAACACCGGGAATGAAACCGAGCAGGGCCGCCACTACGGGACTCGGCTCACTGGTTGAGACCGGCCGGGGTGGGACGGAGGAGTAGGGAGGAACGGTTGTGTACCCGGAAGGCGGAGCGGAAGCACTCACGCGGGCGGTGAGACATGGGTCGCAGAATACCCCTGCGCCTGCGGTCCGGAGAGTCTCCTGGGTCAGCGGCTTTCCGCAGTCCTGGCAGTAACCCACCGGTGGTGGATCAGCTTGAGGTGCTCCTTCGCTTGATTTTTCAGCGGTGTCACTTGAGGTTTCTGCCGGCCCCCACCCGTCCGTTTTTGTCGTGTCGTCGTTCATGCCTGCCACACCCTTCCTTACCGACGCCCCGCCGGGGATGCATCATCCTCATTGTGCAATTCATTCAGCCGCGATTCCACCTGGTATACGGCCCGATTGTTCTGAAACCTCCGTGTAGCTGAAGCATTCATGTCGGCTACGGTCCGCTTGAGAGCAGACGGGGTAAAGTTTGAAGCTCGCAGATCGCGCAGCCGAACTCCGGTCAGATTCAATGTCAACGCGATCGAGAAAAACGCCATGGCAGCGGTCATCGCGAGACGTGGTTGAAACATAATCCGCGCACTGTTGGTGGCAAGGAAACCGTCCCACAGCTTGCGAAGAGGCGCTCTTTGGTCCGCGAAGCCCTTTTGCAGTTCGACTACCGCAGGAGCCACAGCCGGGCGCGCCGGAATAAGGACGGCGGGAGCGGCAGCAGGGATTGCGTGGTTCTGAGCGGCGCCGGTGGTTTCGGCCAGGATCTTGGCCAGCAACCCGGCAGGCGGCTCAGGAGCCTGGCTTTTCAGCATGCTCAGCCATGCCGCACCGCGGCGTGCCTCCGCCAGCTCGCGCGCACACTCCACGCAGCCGGCAACGTGCCGATCGAATGCATTCTGCTCTGTCGCACTCAACATGCCGTCGACCGCTTCGGGCAGCATCGCTTCGCAGACAGAACAAGCTGCGGAACGCTCCCCAAATCCTTCGAATTGGCTCATGTTTGCCACTCACATCACCTGCCCTTCTATACGTTTCAAAAGCCTTGCAAGTTCACTACGCCCGCGGCTGATCCGGCTTTTCACGGTGCCCTGGGGTACACCTAAAATCTCGGCGATCTCTTTGTAATCCATATCTTCCAGATCACGCAAAATTACCGCTTCCCGCAAATCGGGAGACACCTGCTTAAGTGCCTCCTGGATCTGTGCTTTCAGTTCGAGTCCAGCAACGTGTTGCTCCTGGCTCTTGCCGCCATCGGTCAGGCGCTCCGCTTTGGTCGGTCCATCGTCCTCGCCCTCGTAGCCCTCGTCAAGGGAATCGCTCACGCGTTCCAACCGCGACCGGCGATAGTTGTCGACCAGCAGGTTACGGGTGAGCGTCGTCAGCCAAGTGATAAAACTACCTTTTTCCGGATCGAAACTGGATAAGTTCTTATACATCTTCAGGAAAGCTTCCTGGGACAAATCCTCTGCATCGCTCTGCGACCCAGTAAACCTGTAGCAGATGCCATAGATTCTACGATGCTGTGACTTGGCCAGCTGCTCCCAGGCCTGGGCATCTCCGGCAAGGCAGCGAATCGCGAGGTCCGCCAGCGCTTTTTGCTCGGCTAGAGCCGCAGTGCGGTCGCCGTGCAGTTGGGCCTGCGACTTTGGCTCTTCAGGCGACATGTGCGCCTCGGCGAGGCGGATCTCCTTGGAAAGCGGCTGTTGCACCCCGTGGATCTTGTCGCGTGTCAGCGGGGTGGAGCGAAAGTGTGCCGGCGGCACCGCAAGAGGTGTCGTTGCACACCGCCCAAACAGTGCCGGAATGGTCGCGCTCGCCATAGATTGTCATACGTAAAACCCGTGGGAGCAGTTCCATTGGACCAAAGCAGGCGGCAACGAACCGGTGTTAGCCCATGCTATCTGGGTTTCGGGAGCAGCTGGCGGCTTTTTCGCGTTTACTTTCCCTGGCTTAGGGCTTGATCACACCACAGGCGATCCGGTTGCCTGAATCCCCGCTGGGGTCGGTCTTCTGGTCGTCGGCCTTGGCATGGACCACGATCGACGTTCCGCCGTTCAGAAACAGGGAATTCGGTGCGGCAGGATCCAGGGAGATCGACTGGAGCACAAAGGTCGCTGCCCCGGAGTGATCCTCGCCCACCGAGACACTTGCCGGCATGTCGCCGTTATGGTGGCCCATGGGGTTTTGGAAGCCGTGGTGCTTGCCATCGGGGTTGAAGTGTCCGCCGGCTCCCTTGAAGTCAGGAGCGTCACAGACTGCATTCTGGTGGATATGCACGGCATGGGGCCCAACTTCGAGGTTTTTGAGTTCAATTTTGACCTTCACGCCGTTCTTGACGGTCTTGAAGGTTGCAAAGCCGGCATCCTGACCGGTCGCGTTCAAAATCTGAACCTTTAGTTGCTTTGGGGCTTGTTGCCCATGGGCTCCTGGGGCTGTAAGAGCTGCCAACATCAAACCTGCCGTCAACCATCTGTAGCGCATGAGAGACCTCCAGATACCTTGGCCAGCATACCGCAGTTATCCACTGCTTGGCATCAATTTAGGATAGGCGAATATGGCATCCACCAACCTTCCCGGCGTCCTCGAAGTCATCACGGGTCCGATGTTTTCGGGCAAGAGCGAGGAACTGATTCGACGTCTGAAGCGCGCCCGGATTGCGCGCCAGCGCGTCGCCTGCTTTAAGCCCGATATTGACCTCCGTTACCACCGGTCGTCGATTGCCAGCCATAGCGCGCAGACCCATGAGGCAACCACCGTGGCCAATGTCGAATACCTGCGCGAGGACCTGTATCCGCAGCTGGATACGATCGGGGTGATCGGCATCGATGAGGTCCAGTTCTTCGATGCCGCCATCATTCCACTCGCGATGGAACTCATTGCGCTGGGCAAGCGCGTCATCATGGCGGGCCTGGACACTACGTTCGCGGGCGAGCCGTTTGGCCCTGTTCCCAACCTGATGGCCATTGCGGACACGGTCACGAAGCTGTCGGCGGTGTGCATGGTTTGTGGTGCGGCGGCGATTCATACCCAGCGGCTGGGGCAGAGCCAGGAGCTGGTGGTGGTTGGCGCGGCTGGGCTTTATGAAGCCCGTTGCCGTGCGCATTTCCATCCGTACATGGACGAGCATGCCTCAGAGCAGCTGGAACTCACCTCAGTACTGGGGACAGCGGAAAAGGCTTAGAGCTTTGCCATCAGGAGGGCTCCTCCAAGGGCCGCAGCCAACGCGAGTGGCATGGCAATCATCCCTAGCTTGAGGAACTCCCAGGCCGTGACGTTGAGTCTCTCCTTGCGCAGTGCGAGCAGCCACAGGATCGTCGCGAGAGAGCCGGTGACGGATAGATTGGGGCCGAGGTCGACTCCAATCAGTACCGCATTGGCGATCAGTCCCTTGACGTGAGCGGCATGGAGGGTTGCGCCGGCAATCAAGCCTAGCGGCAGATTGTTGACCAGGTTGTTTCCTACTGCGATGGTGAAACCTACGACCATGGTTGCTGCGGCGGGCGTGAGGCGCTGGGTCCAGGCGAGAGCTTGCTGCGTCAGTTTGAGTGCACCCTGACTCTCCAGCGCGTCGACCATGATGAACAGCCCGGCTACGAGCAGAATCGTGCTCCAGCTGATGTCGCGGAAGAGCTTGAGGGGATTGGTTTTTGCTGCCAGCGACGCGACTGCTGTGATCGCGAGTGCGGCGAGGCAGGTGGGGAGGCCAAGGTCCTGCTTCATCGCCGAAGCGGTGAGCAGGGCCGCGACTACGAAGGCCAGCCCCCAGAGGACAATCTTTCCGGAAGGTGTGAGCTTGACCGGCTCCGGTAGAGGTTCGATCCGGCCGTGCAGGTCTTTGCGGAAGAAGACGCGCATTGCGACGTAGGTGGTCACAATCGAGAGTATGGACGGCACGCCAAACGTGGCGAGCCAGTGACCTAACGGAGGCATTCCTGTGTGGAAGACGACGAGGTTTGCCGGGTTGGAAATCGGCAGCACGAAGCTCGCAGCGTTGGCGATGAAGGCGCACACGAAGAGGTAGGGAAGGGGCGAGACCCTTACTTTGCGAATGACGGCAAGAATCGCGGGGGTCAATACGACGGCGGTGGCGTCGTTGGACATGAAAATCGTGACGATGGTTCCTACTGCGTACACCAGGAAGAATAGCCGGGAACAGGAGCCTTTCGCGCTGCGGACGGCGACCGACGATACCCAGTCGAAGACACCCTGGTCGCGAGCGAGTTCGGCGAGCAGCATCATGCCGATCAGGAACAAATAAACATCGGTTCCTTCTTTTATTGCGGAAAATGCCAGTTTTACGGAGATTAAACGGAGCGCGATCAGGAGGAGAGCGCCGCCGGAGACCCACCACACTTCCGCAACATTGCGCGGGCGCAGCAGCATCAGGAGAAGACTGATCGCGACGATGCAGGGCAGGAGAATGTGGGCTACGGCGGCTGGCATGATCGCTCGATCGGGTCGGGGGTGCGCTGCTTGGTTAGGATGCGGTTGGGGAGGGCCTGGGAGGTCGAGCAAAATACCACATGACGGTTGCCATCAGGGCGCACGCGGCGATGCTTAAGCCTCCGTCCATCAGGTACATGCGCGATAATCCGTGGCTGCCGTAGACGCGTCCGTCCAAGACGCCCATGTAGAGGATGGGGATTACGGTCGCGGAGGTTAGAAGGCTGAATTGGGTTGCGGCGAGGGGGTTATTTCGGCCAATGGTCGCAAAGCAGATGGCAACTGCGGCGGTGAAGCTTAGGGCTTGCACTACGTTTTCCCCGAGGAACGCTATTGCGAAGGTGAGCGGATTTCGGGGTAGCAGGAGCAAGGTCAGGGTGAAGAGACTGCCTACTGTACCGATCAGTAAATAAAGCGGGAGGGCTTTGATCCAGCGGGCGAAGAGGGGGAGGAGCAGGCAAGCGGCGGCGCCGGCGAGAGCGAGAACTACGCCGCCCATGCGGCCGACGAAGGCTGGCGAGGCGTGGAAGTCTGCGGAGACGCCACCGAGTTGGTTGGTGAGGGCGAAGGAGCCGGTTGGGGCTGTAAATAATAGAAGGGTAAGGACTACTTCGCGGCGCTTGACGAGGGCGGCTAGCTCTGTGAACAGCTTTTTGAAGCCGTCGCGGGCGAGGTTGAGGGTGGATTTCGCAGCGTCGGGCGAAGTCAATTCTGGAACCGGGATCCAGGGGAAGACGGCGGCGGGGAGTACGACCAGAAGACCGAGGAGGGGTGCGATGAGGCCTAACGGGAGGCTGCGCATACCCTCGGCGGCGATGCCGGCCATGAGGCCATTGCCGAGAAAGAGGCCAACCTGGGTCCAGGCGCTTAGGCGGGCGCCTTCGTGGTTGGGGTTGTCGCGCTCTGCTTGGGCTACCTCGGGAATGACGCCGGCCAGCCAGCCGCCGAGAGCATTGGAGCTTAGGACGGAGGCGGCGTAGGCGACCATCAGCAGGATCTCGAGAGTGAGCAGGTGGCCGCGCATGAGGACGGCCGTCATGAGTCCGATGCCTGCAAGTGCTGCAAAGACAGCAGCATAGAAGCGGCGGGTGAAACGAATGTCGAGCATGGGGCCGAGCAGAAAGACCCAGAATCCCGGGGAGAGGCAGGCTGCGCTGATGGCGGCAATGCGGATTTCAGGGACGCCCTGGGCGGCGAGCATTTGGGGCAAGGGCAGGACGATGAAGCCGCCAGCCAGGCCGATGGTGGCGTTGGATAGGCCCATGAGCCACACGGGCGCTCGCGTGCGAGGGTTGCGGGGGGACATCGCCACAGTGTACGGCAGAGGCGGACGTATTCTCTTAGGCCAGCGGTTGCCAGAGCTCAAGGCGGTTGCCGTCGCAGTCTTTGATCCAGGCGAAACGGCCGTAGGAGGCGTCGTCGCGCTTGGGATCGATCCATACGCCTGCCGCGCTAAGTGAGGCAAGCAAAGCATCTAAGTCGTCTACGCGGTAGTTGATCATGACCTGTTGAGGGCCATCGCCGAAGTAGCTGGTGTCCTGGGGGAAGGCGGACCAGGCGGTCATGCCGGTGCCGGCGGGGATTTCGTCGGACCATTGGAAGGCGGTGCCGTTGAAGTCGCTGAGGGTGATGCCGAGGTGTTCGGCGTACCATTTCGCGGTTGCCTTGGGGTCGGGGGAGCGGAGGAAGACTCCGCCGATACCGGTAACTCGTGCCATATGAGCCTCTTAGGTTTGTTGGAGAGAGTCGACGAGGCGGGTGACGGCTCCGCTGTCGATGGTTTTGGCGGCGAGAGCGATACCGTCGCGAAGGGTGGGGGTGAGGCCGCCTACGGTCAGGACGGCGGCTGCGTTGAGGAGAACTACGTCGCGCGGGGGCCCGGTTTTTCCGGCGAAGATTTGCTTTAGAATCAATGCGTTGTCGGAGGCATTGCCGCCGGAGAGGGCGGAGAGGGGGGCTCGCTGGAGGTCGAAATCTTCGGGGGTGACGGTGTATTGGGTGACTTTGCTGCTGCGGAGTTCGGCGATTTCGGAGGGGCCGGAGAGGGCGATTTCGTCCATTCCCATACTGCCGCCGGCGCTCCCGCCGTCGCCGTGGACTACCATGGCGTGCTGGATGTCCAGCAGAATCATGGCGTTAGCGACGAGGGGGACGAGGCGGGACTGGTAGACTCCCATGACCTGGCGGCGGGCGCCGGCGGGGTTGAGGAGGGGGCCGAGGATGTGCAGGATGGAGCGCACGCCGAGGGCTTTGCGGACGGGCATAACTGCTTTCAATTGAGGGTGATGCGAGGGGGCGAGGAGGAAGGCGAAGTGGTGGGTGCGGAGGGCTGTGGCGGCTTCGGTGGGGGAGAGGTGGATGGGGATGCCGAGGGCTTCGAGGACGTCGGCGGAGCCGCAGGCGGAGGTAATGGCGCGATTGCCGTGCTTGGCTACGTGGGCTCCGGCGGCTGCGGCGACGAGGGCGGCGGCGGTGGAGATGTTGAAGGTGCCGCTGGAATCGCCGCCGGTGCCGCAGGTGTCGACCAAGTCCTGCTGCTCCAGGTTGCTGAGGGGAAGAGGGTTAGAGGCACTGCGGAGGGTTGAGGCGAAGCCGGCGATCTCGGCGGCGGTCTCGCCGCGGGCGGCCAGGGCGCCGAGGAGGGCGGCTAATTCGATGTCGCTGGCCTGGCCGGCGAGGATGGTTTGCATGAGCGTGGAGGCCTCGGAGTGCGAGAGGGTTTCGCGCTGTTCGAGGATGCGCCGGAGCTCGTTCTGGATAGGCATGTGCGCTTCTGAGAGTAACAAAAAGTGCTGACACAGCCCGGTTTCGGGTGACAAATCGGGGGTGTGTGGCGGTGTTTCGGGACGGGTGGCGGGCAGGTTTTCGGGTAAAACGTAAAGTTTGCTTGACAGTTTTGAGATCCAATGTAAAGGACGCTTGACTAGGGTTCAGGCAAAAGTCAAGTGTCCTTGACAGGAGCAAAAATCGCCCAACTTTTCCGATTATCGCCGCGCGTAGTTGCTAGGGTCTTGCGCGAGTGACTAGGATGATCCCGATGGTGGGATCGCAAACCGTCCTAATCGAAACTGCAAGGCTGGAGTCCGCATGAAGATCCACGAGTACCAAGGGAAAGAGATTCTGCGCAAGTATGGAGTGGCTGTTCCCAACGGGGAGATGGCGACGACGCTGGAAGAGGCAGACACGGCGGCGAAGCAGCTTTTCTCTGAGGGGAACGCGGTGGTCGTCGTGAAGGCGCAGATTCACGCGGGAGGGCGCGGGAAGGGTGGCGGGGTGAAGCTGGCGAAGTCGATGACGGAGGCGGCTGCGGCGTCGAAGGCGATTTTGGGGATGCAGCTGGTGACGCACCAGACGGGGCCGGCGGGGCAGAAGGTGCGGCGGGTGCTGATTGAAGCCGGGTCGGCGATCGATCGCGAGCTGTATCTGGGATTGGTGCTGGATCGTGCGTCGGCGCAGGTGGTGTTCATGGCATCGCAGGCTGGCGGGATGGAGATTGAGGAAGTCGCGCAGGAGACACCGGAGAAGATCTTCAAGGAGTATGTAGACCCGGCGATTGGGTTTCAGCCGTACCAGGCGAGGAAGCTGGCGTTCAAGCTGGGGCTGGCGCCGGCGCAGATCTCGGAAGCGGCGCGGCTGATGATGGGGATGTACAAGGCGTTCATGGATACCGACTCGACGCTGATGGAGATCAATCCATTTATTACGACGAAGGATGGGAAGCTGCTGGCGCTGGACTGCAAGATGAACTTCGACGACAACGCGATGTTCCGGCATAAGGATTTGAAGGAGCTGCGCGATATTTCTGAGGAAGACCCGCTGGAGGTGGAAGCGAGCAAGTTTGCGCTGAATTACATCAAGCTGGATGGGTCGATTGCGTGCATGGTGAATGGCGCTGGTTTGGCGATGGCGACGATGGACATTATTAAGTATGCGGGTGGGGCTCCGGCGAACTTTCTGGATGTGGGGGGTGGCGCGAACCAGGAACAGATTGAGAATGCGTTCGGGATTTTGTTGAGCGATCCGAATGTGAAGGCGATTTTTATTAATATTTTTGGCGGGATACTCAGGGTCGATGTCCTCGCGACGGCTGTAGTCGCGGCGGCAAAAAAACTTAACGTCACACTACCTATCATCCTTCGCCTTGAAGGTACGAACGTGGAAGAAGGTCGCGAGATCATCGCTAAATCTGGGATGAAAGTTCAAATTGGATCAACGATGAAAGAAGCCGCCGATATGGCTGTGGCTGCGGCGAAGGGATAGCCGCCATGGAAGCATTCCAAGATATGGCAGAGAAGAGTTTTGGTTTCGGTTCCTGGGAAGTACCGTATTGGTTCCTTGGCCCGGAGCAAGGGATGTCCAAAGACGAGAGTGAGCTGCGGAAACGGTATGCTGCTTGGCGCGACCTTGGTAGTCAAGAGTTGGACGACTGTTTGGAGTTTCATATGCAGATCGAAGACTCGAGATGGCATGGTGACAAGCCGACTCCGCAGCGCACATGGACGCGGCTTATCTCCGTATTAGTCGGGTATGGCGCTAAAGGGATAAGTGATCGGCTTTCTTATCAGCAGAAACACTGGGGGCGACACCCGGGCCACGCGATCAACGCAGAGACCTGCGTCATTGAACTGAGCGGGATCGCCGCGCACAACCTTGGCGTCGAACGAGATCGTCGGTCGTACCTGGAAAGCCGTCTTGAGAAGATCGATTACGAGATGCGTTCCAAGGAACCAGCTCTACTGATTTTGTATGGCAAGACCGAAGCTTGCCGTCGAGCATGGCAACACCTGACGAGAGATGAAGAAGATCTGGCTCAGTGCTCGTCACATGTGCAAGTTCGGAAGGCCGGTGAATCGATCATCGCCTGGGCTACTCATCCTGCGAATTTCGGGCAGACCATTGCGCAATGGCAAGTACTTGGGCAAGAACTCAGGCATCTACAGCAGCGCGCCGCTTAGGCGGAATCAGGAGAGCAAATGTCGGTATTGGTTGGTAAGGGAACGCGGCTTATTGTGCAGGGGATTACGGGGCGTGAGGGGTCGTTTCATGCCAAGGGGTGCGCGGAGTATGGGACTAAGGTCGTGGGTGGGGTTACGCCGGGGAAGGGCGGGACTACGTTTGAGGGTTGGCCGGTGTTCAATACCGTCGATGAAGCGGTGAAGGAGACGGGGGCGAATGCGACCATGATTTTTGTGCCGCCACCGGCTGCTGCGGATGGAATTCTGGAGGCGACGGCGGCGGGGATTCCGCTGATCGTTTGCATCACCGAGGGGATTCCGGTGCTGGATATGGTCAAGGTGTGGGAGGTGGTTCGAAAGTCGAAGTCGCGGCTGATTGGGCCGAATTGTCCGGGGGTGATTTCGCCGGGGAAGGCGAAGATTGGGATTATGCCGGGGCGGATTCATAAAGAGGGTTCGGTGGGGATTGTTTCGCGGTCGGGCACGCTCACGTATGAGGCGGTGTACCAGTTGACGCAGCGGGGGATTGGACAGTCGACGGCGATTGGGATTGGCGGCGACCCGATTGTCGGGACGTCGCACATTGATGCGATGCGGCTGTTGAATGATGATCCGGATACCGAGGCGATCATCATGATTGGTGAGATTGGTGGGATGGCGGAAGAGGCTGCGGCAGAGTTCGTCCGGGAGTTTGTGAAGAAGCCGGTGGTGGGATTTATTGCCGGGCAGACGGCGCCTCCGGGACGGCGGATGGGGCATGCGGGCGCGATCATCTCTGGCGGCGAAGGAACGGCGGAGAGCAAGATGGCGGCGATGACGGCTGCGGGGATTCACGTGGTGAAGTCGCCGGCAGAGATTGGCGAGACGATGCAGCGGGTGATGGGGAAGTAGAGGCAGTGAGTAGTGTGTAGTGAGTAGTGAGTAGTGAGTAGTGAGTAGTGACGGCGGAGGCCTGGGCTGTGCTTGGGCCTTTTGCTTTGGGTCGGGAAGAACGTTGGGGTTAGCGGGTGGGTTGGCGGGAGTAGTAGGCCCAGGCGATGGCAAACATGACGGCGACCATGAAGGCGAGTTCCGCGTGGGGGCGGTTGCGGTAGTAGAGGTTGACGATGGCGTCGAAGGTCCAGGCAGCGGAGCCGACGGCCCATATCCATGCAGTGCGACGCATCATCCCTCCTTAGATTTGCTTAGACGCATGAAGCCGCGCGAGGACGCGCGAGGCGGAGCGTATAGTGCATTTTATGCGCCAATACATGGTTATTGCGGTGGGAGTGTGGGTGGTTTGTGGTGGGTATGCGTTGGGACAACAGGCGGCTGCGGGGCGGGGCACGGCGGAGGCGCGATGCGCGCGGTTGGCGGCGGTCACGCTGGAGGGGGCGAAGGTGACGGCGGCGACGATCGAGGCGGCGGGTGCGGTGCTGGCGGATGTGAAGAAGCTGGGGGCGACGCAGGTGGGGACGCTGCCGGGGTTCTGCCGGGTGATGGTGACGGATACGCCTTCGGCGGATTCGGATATTAAGACGGAGGTGTGGCTGCCGGTGGGGTGGAATGGGCAGTATCGCGCGCTGGGCAATGGCGGGTTTGCGGGAGAGATTGACTATGAGGGAATGGCGGCGGCGATGGCGGAGGGCTATGCGACGTCGGGAACGGATACGGGGCATGTGGGGATGGGGGCGACGTTTGCGCTGGGGCATCCGGAGAAGGTGAAGGACTTTGGGTGGCGCGCGGTGCATGACATGAACGTGCAGGCGAAGGTGCTGGTGAAGGCGTTTTATGGGAGGGCGGAGGGGCATGCGTACTTCACGGCGTGCTCGGATGGCGGGAGAGAGGCGCTGATGGAGGCGCAGCGGTTTCCGGGGGATTTTGACGGGATACTGGCGGGGGCTCCGGCGTATAACTGGACGGCGCTGATTTCGGCTTCTACGGCGAATGACCAGACGTTGATGGCGAGTGTGGGGGCGTATCTGCCGGCGAGTAAGCTGCCAGCGATTACGGCGGCGGTGCTGGCGGCTTGCGATGAGCAGGATGGGCTGAAGGATGGCGTGGTGGGGAATCCGGCGAAGTGCGGGTTCGATCCGGCGGTGCTGGCTTGTGCGGGGGCGGAGACGGAGGGGTGTTTGACGGCGGGGCAGATGGCTACGCTGCAGTCGATTTATGCGGCGAAGGTGGATGCGCAGGGGAGGGAGGTGTTCCCGGGGTATTCTCCGGGGGCGGAGAGCGCGCAGGGGGGCTGGGAAGGGTGGATGGTGGGAAAGAAGCAGGGTGATCAGACGGCGATGATGTACTTCGGGCTGGGGTACTTTCAGGACTTTGTGTATGAGCGGGAGGATTGGAGTCTGGCGGCGTTTGATTTCGATCGCGACTCGAAGAAGGCGCTGGCGAAGACGGGGGAGGCGCTGAATGCAACGGACACGAACTTGAAGCCGTTTGCGGCGCGGGGTGGGAAGCTGCTGATGTATCACGGGTGGAATGATCCGGCGATTCCGGCGCTGAGCACGGTGGCGTATTACGACGGGGTGGTCGCGTCGATGGGGAAGACGGCTGCGGATGCGGCGGTGCGGCTGTACATGGTGCCGGGAATGCTGCACTGCGATGGCGGGCCGGGAGTGGTGGACTTTGGGCAGGGCGCTTCTGCGGTGCGGGGAGATGCGCAGCATGATGTGTTCACGGCGCTGGAGCAGTGGGTGGAGACGGGGACAGGGCCGGGGACGCTGACGGCCTCGAAGGCTGGGGATGAGGGGAAAGGTGTGGTGGCGACGCGGCCGGTGTGCGTGTATCCGGCGGTGGCGCGGTATGTGGGAGGCGATGTGAAGGTGGCGGGGAGTTTTGTTTGCGTGGGGCCGCCGACGATTTATTGAGAGCTGTCTAAGAACTCGACAGGCTTGTCCTGCCGGACGGGCCCGCTACGCGCGGGGCGGCAACTTCGTTGCGGGCAGAGGCCTTCGGCTGGGCGCTTCCGTTGGTCGCGGACGAAATCTTCTTGCCGACCAACGGGAGGTCCACGCGAAGCCGTAAAAAGGCGTGCGAACGCCCGCCCCACGCGTAGTGGGTACGTCGGGCAGAATACGGGTTCTATACTCTCGTATGCGCAAAGTGCTTGTGGGTTTGGTTGCGGTTCTATGTGTGTCTGCGGGTGCGCAGACGTTTTCGGTGCGGTTTCCGGCGGCGGCGTCGGGGAAGGCGCTGG
>Ga0210387_10001577_pt1 | contig 17229 bp, 10 predicted proteins | sample IncBWC7OmetaG_FD_160108 | JGI IMG/M metagenome (GOLD analysis project Ga0210387, IMG submission 160108) | Forest soil microbial communities from Barre Woods Harvard Forest LTER site, Petersham, Massachusetts, United States - Inc-BW-C-7-O ...
GGAAGGCGGGAACCCCGCCATTCTGCGCGATGGCCCTGCGGAACAGATCCACCGCCAGGTCATTGCGGCCGATCTGGTGGTCGAGCACGCCGAGAAGATGCAGCGCATCTGCGTGGCGGGGATCGGCTTTCAGAATTTGCAAGTAGAGCCGCTCCGCTTCATTCAGCCGGCCGGCCTGATGATGCCCCATGGCGGCGGTGAACACCTCTTGAATACTCGCCGATGCTTCTGGTCCCAAGTCTCCTCCCGATCGACAGCCCAGGGGCTACCGACTTCTAAGCCCCGCGCAACAAATGCATCACGCGCGCGCGAACCTTGCCGTAATTCTCTTTGAGTGAGCCGAGCAAACCGTGTTGCTCGGGCGGCAGATGCGCCAAGGGATGACCGTGGCTGCGAAATACATAGTGATCGAAAAAAGCCTTCCACGCTTGCCGCTCCGGCGGCGGGCGTTCGGCGATCGTGATCATGGCGAGCAGCATGCTGGTATGGGGCGCGTCCGGACCTGAGCGGAAGGCGTCCCACCAATAGTTCACCAGCACATTGAAGGGCGCGGTCGATTCGACCTTGTGCCACCACAGTTTCGGCAAGTAGAGCGCATCGCCGGCCTGCAGTTCGGCAATCAGCGACTGATCTTTGATCTGTTCGAACAGGGGAAACCGGTCTCTATCCGGAGCAGACGAGGCTGCGAGGCTTACCGGTTGTCCCGCCATGGTATTGTCGATCGGCCCCACGTAGAGCTTGTCGAGCAATTGCGGCGCAAACAGCGTAAAACGCCGCGTTCCAACAGCAACGCACGCTAAATTGTCGACTGTGTCGTAGTGAGAGGAAACGTTCGCCGCGTGCCCCATCCAAATTCGCGGACCAATGGCGGGATCCAATAGCGGCATCGGATTCAACGCGGCGAAGCCCGGCAAAAAATCATTGCTCGGCACCGACCCCACGTAGATCGACGGCGAGCCCGGCACGTCGAGGGAGGAGACGATGGACTCGAGCGCCAACCCAAATTTCATGCGCCGCCGTTCGAAATTGAAGCCCTTCAGGTCCTCGGCATAAAAATATTTTCCGGCGATCGCCGGAGAGCCGAAAAACGCTTCAATGTCACCGCCCGCATCCAACGTCTTGAGATGATCCCGCACGGCCGATGGCGACTGCCGGCCGGCTGCAACGATGGGCCAATCGTTGACCAGTCCGCGCAACACCACCGGCCGGCAAGGTTCCACCACTTCACGCAAAAACTGCTGCGGATCCTCAAGATCTTTAGCGTCGATACTGCGGGGACTCTCAGACATCTAAAGGGCCGTGAACCGATCAGGCGGCAAGAAACCGGTCGTTCTTCTTTTTCGCCAACACCGGAATCTGCTTCAGCGAGGCAATGAGCAGATAAATCAATTGCAGGTAGCCGCGCCGAAACAACTCGAGAACGGACGCGTCCGGCAACTGCCGCAACACTTCTTGGTTGACGGTATAGAGGTCTACGAGATTCCGCTTGGTACCGTCGTCGAAGCCCAGAACGATGTCGACCGGTTCCAGGAGATTGAGGTTCAAAAGCGACTCGGTGAAACGCCTGGTCATTTCGATGCCGGGCTTTAATTGTTGAAACGCCGCCTTGATGCTTTCCAGATATGGCGTCGGCTCGCCCTTGTCATCGAACAAGGACTGGCCCCCGTGCGCGGCGATGCGCGCGTGGTCGAGGTCGATTGCCAAATCCTCGCCTGCGACGAAAAAAGGCGCGCGCTGCAGATTCAAAGGACGATAGCCCTCGTGGCCCTTGTCGTCCTTCAAAAATAAGTTCTCGCCTTCGTCGATCCCCAGCATCGCGCCGCAAAAGAAAGCACCGGTCTCGGTGTCCTTGGAAAAGAGCACGGGATAATGCGTTACCAGGAGCGGAAATTCCGCAATTACCACCGGCACAAAGCGCTGATTGTCACCGAACTTGGCCGACGCCTCCGCTCGAACGCGCACGCCGCGGTGAGTCAGGCTGTTGAGAACCACGATATTTGTCATGTCTAGATGCGCTGCAGGCCGTGCTCGTGAATCTTGCGCAGCAGATCTCGATTCTTAGGGAGTTGCGAGCGCAGCTGTTTGGTCATGGCCGCATTTTCGCGCAGCAGCCGCGTCGCTGTCGACTCGGTATCGGCATTGTCCATCGGTCCCACCTCGGTACGGAATCCCATGCCGTACAGGACATATTGATAGCTCGCCGCGGGAAACACTTCCTCGAGGCGGTCGAATTCATCGAAGAACCATGGCGATTGGTATTTCCAAAGCTGCAATAAATTCTTCAGGCGATCGGGGACCGACTGCGGGTCGAGATTGTCGCGCCAGAATGGCTCTTTCCTTTGCGTGAGCGCGTAGTGCAATTTTAGAAAATCGATGATTCTTCCCCAACGATAGTGGTTCACTTCATTGAACCTGGCAGCGACGATGTCCATCACCTCGCGGCAGACTGGCATCTGTTCCGCAATCAACTTTGCCGACAGTTCGATGAGGACGATGGCGGAGGACTCGAGCGGCTCGAGAAAGCCCGCGGCAAGGCCCACGGCGACGCAATTGTTCTTCCAAAAGGTCTCTCGATGTCCCGAACGAATGGCGATCTTGCGCGCCACCTTGTCCTTGTGCTCGGCACCGACATAGCGCAGCAGCGTTTCGCGAGCCTGTTCCTCGCTGCTATGGCGGCTGGAATAGACGTACCCGGTGCCGCGCCGGGTCGGTAGTCCGATGTCCCAGATCCAGCCCGCCGCTTGGGCCGTCGAGATGGTATGCGAGGCCATCGGCGCATCAGGCGTGTCATAGGGAATTTGCAGCGCCAGCGCAGTGTCGCAAAACAGGACGTCGCTGCAATCCTTGAATCCCACGCCCAGGGTCTTGCCGAGCAGCAATGACGAGAATCCGCTGCAGTCGACAAACAGGTCGCCGGCGATCTCACCCGCCTGTTTTGTGACCACGCTCTTGATGTCGCCCGACTCCGATTGATTCGCGGCCAGGACATCAGCGAGCACATGGCGCACACCCAATTTTTCGACGCAATGCTTGGTCAGGAAAGGCGCAAATTTGCCGGCGTCGAGATGGTAGGCGTAATTGGCGACCGCCTTGTACTCCGGCGTGGTGATCATTTTGGGCGCCAGCCCCGCTTCGCAGAGTTGCTCCTGCGGGCAAACCGAGTCGCTGAAATTTCGCCCTTGATCGTTGCGCAGCCAGTGCGGCACAAGGTTCAGTTGAGTAAATCCTTGCGGCAGCATCAGCGGGTGGTAGTAGTAGTCGTTGTCGGCGCCGGTGGTCCAGCGAGCGAACTTCGCGCCCTGTTTGAAGGCGGCGTCGCTGTGCCGGAAGAATTCCGTTTCGGAAATCCCCATCTTCTCGAGCGACGATCGCAATGTGGGCCAGGTGCCCTCACCCACCCCGATGATGGGAATATTCGGCGATTCGACCACCGTCACCGAGAAACCCGCCTTCATCCGTCCTTGATGACGCGCAGCAATAATGCCCGCGGTCAGCCATCCTGCGGTACCGCCGCCGACGATCACGACCTTTTGAATGGCTTGGGTCATGCGCAATTATCCCACGGCGGCGGCTGCCGCCGAGCAGTTTTGGCTGATGAAGTCCTCTTGCCTGGGCATGGCCTCAACGCACTGCCGGATGACGCCGCGGATGTTGCTCAAGTTGTCGATGACTTGCCGCGGATTCAATATGTTCACTAGCGGGTCATCGCTTTGCGGCATGATGTTCTGGCCGACGAAGACGTACAGCCAGCTCTGCAGGGGAAAGAGCTCATTGTCTTCGCGCAGCAGGCGGCCGAAGCTGCGGAACAATTCGATTCGCTCCTTGAGGCTGTCCGGCTTCTCGACGCTGCGGCAGTAGCGCCAGATTTCGCTGTCGTTGCGCTCCGTCGTGCTGTAGTGCAGGACCAAGAAATCCCGGACGCGCTCGTATTCGCTCCCGACCGTCTTGTTATAGCGCTCGATATCCGCCGAGTTGAAATTCCGATCGGGAAAATAGCTCAGTAGCAGAGCAATGCCGCGTTGGATGAAGTGGATGCTGGTGGATTCCAGCGGCTCCAGAAAACCCGCCGACAGACCGATCGCCACGCAATTCTTGTTCCAGAAGCGCTTGCGCCGCCCGGTGGCAAATTGCAGCTTGAGCGGCGCAGCTAACGCCTTTCCTTCTATGCTCGACAGAAGCTCGGATTGCGCATCCGTGTCGCTGATGAATTGAGCGCCGTAGACGTAACCGTTGCCGATGCGGTGCTGCAAGGGGATACGCCACTGCCATCCCGCCGCCTTGGCCGTGACCCGCGTATAAGAGGACAGCGGGCCGGTGCGTTCGCACGGCACCGCGACTGCACGATCGCACGGCAGCCAATGATTCCAATGCTCGTAGCCGGTCTGCAAAGCCCCTTCGATCAGCACCCCGCGAAACCCCGAGCAATCGATGAAAAGATCCGCCTCCACCGCTTCGCCGCTCTCGAGCGTCAGTGCACGGATGAATCCATTTTCCGGATGTAGCGAAACCGCCCGGACCTTTCCCTCAGTGCGTTCGACGCCGCGGGCCTCGGCGATGCCGCGCAGATAGCGAGCGAACAGCGACGCATCGAAATGCAGGGCGTAGGTGATCCGCTCCAGCGGCGAATTGGCCGCTCGCACCGGCCGCATGAATTTCGCCGCATACGCGGCGCTCGCTTCAAGCGAATATTCCTCGAGCCGGCTCGCCTTTCCCTCGCGATGGGCCTTCAGCCAATAGGCGGAGAAAGCCACCGGACCCAAATCGAATCCGGTCTGTCCGAAGGGATGCATGTAGCTATGGCCGAGCCGCGTCCAGTCCTTGAACTCGATACCCAATTTGAAGGTCGACTGGGTCTTGCGGATGAGGTCGTTCTCGTCGATCCCCGCCGCATGGATGAAGTGCATGATCGGCGGAATGGTCGCCTCGCCCACGCCGATGATGCCGATCTGCTCGGACTCGATCAGTCGTATGCGTAAGTTCGACGCCTTGAAGAACTTCGCGAGACTCACGGCCGTCATCCAGCCCGCGGTGCCCCCGCCCACGATGGCGATGCTGCGGATAGGGAGTGCGGTCATGACGTCAAACAGCTTAGCGCAAGCACGCCCACCATATGAGAATAAGCTGACACTGACCCTCATCACGGGCCGCCTCAGTAGGCGGCCTTATGTCAGCTGTCTTCTGTCAGGCTCCTAGAGCTTCGCGTGAACTCCGAGCGTGAATTGCCGGCCGGTCTCGACCACATCCAGGATCTGCTCTGAGAAGCGGCCGTGTGTGCTGTAGATCTGATTGGTAAGATTCAGCGCCGTGAAATAGACGTTGAAATGCCTGTTGATCTGGTAGCTGGTGCTGAAGTCCACGTACGTCGTGGCATTCACGAAGGTGGGCTCGATGCCGAATTGCGAGCCATTCTGAGTTTGACCGAAGCTATTCAGGAACGAGGCTTGATGATTGACCGCCACACGCGCCTGGAAGCCGTACTTGTCGTAGAACGGGATGAAGTTGTAAGAATTGGCCAGACCCGTTACGGCGAAGCCGGACTGACTGAGATTGTTGGGGTCGTACGGCTTGTTCGTGCCGACGAACGTGGCGTTGGTCTGGAACCCAAAGCCGGTGTCGCCGATCGTGTACTGCCACGCCAACTCGATGCCTCGGACCTCGGCCGAGGGGCCGTTGACTTGCGAGGTTACGCTGAAAATCGCAGGCGCGCCGCCGGGCAACGTTACGCCATTGATCGGCTGCGTAATCGTGCCGCCGACGACGAAGTTGGTCACTTCCTTCACGAAGGCATCCACCGAAACGTAGGAGTTCGGCGCGTAGTACCACTCGGCGCCAAGATCAAGATTGTCGGAAAGATACGGCAACAAGGTTGGATTGCCGCCTGTGGCCGTCAGACTTCCCACTCGTTGACCCGATGGGACGTTGAGATCCGGCGTCATATCGCTCAACGGCGCACGGGTCAAGGTACGCGAGGCATCGAGGCGCACCTTGAGGGTATCGGTGACGTACAGGCCTAGATCCAAGTTCGGCAACAGATAGCGATAGTTGCTCTCGGTGCTGATCGGGACCGGCGGGCTTGGAGTGAAAGAGTAGGCAGTATGGTCGGTCGGCACGATGGTGAGCTGACCCACGGGCAAACTGGATACGCCGGCAGAGGTCACGTGCGTGGACTCGATGCGCGCCCCGATGTTGATCTTCAACGGCATGTCCAGAATTTTCTCGTTCAACGCCAGGCTAAAGTACGGCGACACCGTGGCCTCGGTAATGTCCTGCGACGCGCCGAGATTCTGGTACATGATGTACTTGCCGGTGCATGGCGTGCCGCCGCTTAGGTTGCTGCAAACGGTCGTGTTGTTCGCGCCGTTCATGCCCGCGCCATTCAAGCCCTGCAGGTAATTCAAGATAGCGTAGCCATTGGCGGCAATGATGGCCGGCGGCAGAAGGGCGCCATTGCCCCAACCGCTGATGAAATTCGAGCCGGTGCCGAACGTGCTGGATATCAAGCCCGCCGGTATCGGAGCCACACCGCCGGAGCCGACCGGCGCCGGGCCGTAGCCCGCATACATCTGCCAGGTGTACGGCAAATCGGTAAAAGCGCGCAGTGCCTCCTCGTCGTGGGTGTACTGCACGCCGTACTTGAACTTGAGTTCCTCGTTGTGCCAGCTGCCTTCCAACTTCAATTGATTGATGGTGTCCGTATTCTGGTTGTAGGACTCCACCAGCACGTGCGAACCGATGAATGCGGGGTTCGCGAAGTTGGCGGCATTGCCGCCGGGCCCAAAACCGATCGGATAGGGCAGGTTGTTGCCGCCGGGCACTATGATGCCGAGCGCTGTGGAGTTGGGGCCGTTCCCATAGCCAACGTCGGCGTCCAAACTGGTTTGGTTGCCGGGATTGAGCTTGGCAACGGCGTTATACGCATCGAACATGTACGACGTATGGTCGGTCGCATCCCACTTCACATTGAACCCAATGGTGTTGGTCGTCGTCACCGACTGGTTGATCTGTGCCTGAAAATCGGTGGGTGTACCGGGCTGCGTGAAACTCGTCACGGTGCCGTCGGCCCCTTGGACCACGTTCGTCAAACCGGTGTTGTTGAACCAGGCGCTGAAGCCCTGCTGCTGCTGGACCAATGTTTCCTTGGCGTAGTTGTCGTCGAGCGTCATCTCCAAGCCGTCTATCGGCCTGGCCTGCAGCACAAACCGGCCGCCGTAGCGCTTGTCGTCGTTGTGCTCCTGGTAGATGCCGTAGTCCTGGATGAACCAATCACTGATGGTTGGAGGTGGGCTGGTGGTCGAGCCGGGGGGAACGGCACAGGCCACAGCGCCCTTCAACTGGCAGGCCAGCAATCCACCGCCCGCGGCCGGGTTTCCGCCTTCCCAACCTTGAATGTTGATGTGGTTGGCGCGAACTTTGGTATCCGCATAGCCGGCATCGACCAAAATACCGAAGCGATCGTCTGCAAAGGTGTCGCTGAACAATAAACTCGCGTTCGGCGTGACCTTGTTATCCCCGGTTGTATCAGTTCCCGACACAGAACCCGCTAATTGCATGCCGGGGTGATCGAAGGGCTTCGGGTACTTGATATTGATGGTCGCGCCGATCGCACCGCTCGAGAGGGCGGCGTCGGGGGTCTTCAAGACGTCCACCTGACTGACGAACTCTGAGCCGATCGATCCGAAGTCGAAGCCACGACTGGTATTGCCGATCGCAGTCGGGACCTGGCGGCCGTCGAACAGGGTTTCATTGAACTGCGGACCAAACCCGCGCACGGTAATTTGCGTCGGATCGCCCGTAGTCGACGTCCCGCCTGTGCCGGTCAGCGTCGTTGCTGCGCGGGTCACCGTAACGCCGGGAACTCTCTCCATGGCGGCGGCGAGGTTCGAATCTGGGAATTTGCCGATGTCCTCGGCGGAGATCGCATCGACGATGCCGAAGGAGTCGCGCTTGATGTCGAGACTCTGCTGCAGGGAGGCGCGGATGCCTGTGACCGTGATCTCTTCGAGCTGAGAATCCGAAGCCGTGGTCGCGGTCGTGTCGGCCGCGAACACCTGACCGCCGAAGGCCATCGATCCGAGCGCAAGGCCTGATAATCCCATCCTTGCGTAACTCAAGCGGCGTATTGCCGCGCGCAGGGTCAGGTTTTGGACCTCAGTCTTAGACGCATTCCGCCGTGTCTTTCGGCTCATTAGAAATCTCCCCAACGCTCAATCTATTTATCGATAACGCTATCAGCCGGCGCTACTCTTTAATGGTTGCGCTACCATCTTAAACACTATTTTTTGCCTTTGGCAATCATTTTGTGGTTGCGCTACCAATGGGGTTACATATATCAGAACATCGGCCGCGGAATGTCCGCTTCAGCCGCGGACTAGCCGATCATGTCCTCCAATTCCCGGCCGCGCGTCTCGTGCACCATCTTCAAAACGAAGACGATCGAAATGAATGCGCAAGCGGTGTAGAAGCCGTAAGTGATGGGCAACCCGATGTATTTGGCGAGCACTGGAAAGCTGACGCTGATCAAGAAATTGGCGGTCCACTGCGCTGCGCCGCTGACCGCAAGCCCTGAACCGCGGATCTGATTGGGGAACATCTCACCCAGCATCACCCACATCACCGGTCCCCAGCTCAAATTGAAAAATATCACGTAAAGATTGGCGCTGATCAGGGCCATCCTGCCCACATTGGGCGCCAGGTGCAGCGTGCCGCCGCTCAAGTCGCCGGTCGCGAACGCGATTGTCAGCAAGCCCAATGTCACGGCCATGCCGATCGAGCCGATCATGAGCAAGGGTTTGCGGCCGATGCGATCGATCAGGAAGATCGCCAGCAAGCAGGCGGCAATCGACAACGTGCCGCTCAGAATATTGATCTTGAGCGAATCCGCCTCGCTGAATCCAACTGCCTGCCACAGCACCGCCCCGTAGTAGAACACCACGTTAATGCCCACGAGCTGCTGAAACGTCGCGAGCCCGATGCCGACCCAGACGATGCGGCGCCATCGGCCGGTGGAGCGGTCAATGAGATCCGTCAGGCGCGGTGTATGGTCCGCCGCCAGGGAGCCCTTTATTTCCAGAGTTTTCGTGGCCGCCGCGGCACCGCCGAACAAGCGCGTCAGCACGCCGAGCGCCTCTTCATGCCGGCCGCGCGCCACCAGATAGCGCGGACTTTCAGGAATGAACAGCAACGTCAGCAAGAAGATGCTCGCCGGGATGACCTGCATCCAAAACATCCAGCGCCACGCGGCGTATCCCAGCCACAACACATCGGTGGAGCGGCCGGCGACGTGCGCCAAAAAATAATTGCCCAGGAATGCGCCGGTGAGTCCCGCGATGATCATGACCTGCTGCACGCTGGACAGGCGCCCGCGCATGCTCGCCGGCGTCACTTCGCTGATGTAGGCCGGCGACAGAACACTGGCGGCGCCCACGCCGACCCCGGCGGCGAATCGCGCCACGATCATCATGACCGCGGAGGCGGCTGCGCCCGAGGCGAGCGCGCTCAAAATGAACAGCGCCGCGGCGGCCAGCATAACGCGCCGGCGTCCCCATCGATCCGCCGAGCGCCCCGCAGCAAAGGCGCCGACTGCGCAGCCCGGCAGCAAGGCGCTCACGGTGATGCCGAGCCACGCCTCGCTCAGGTTGAAGGTGCTTTTGAGCCCTTCCTGAGTGCCGTTGATGACGCCGCTATCGTAGCCGAACATGAAGCCGCCAATGGTGGCGACGCCGACGATGGCCGAGATCAGCGGCAAGTTGATGCTTGCGTCGCGTTGGTCGCTCAATCTGTTTTCTCCCGCAGGCTTATGGCGCGCCTGCCCTGAATTGCGTTCTTTTATTGGTGCTATCACCCAAAACGGGCATAGAATGATAGCGCTACCGTATATTCCAAAGAGAATTATTTCCTGGGGCTGGCGGATTCAACAAATGTATCTCGGCATCGACATAGGCACCTCGGCGGTGAAGGCAGCTGTGGTTGACGACACGGGCAGTGTAGTCGATCAGGCGAGCTCCGCGCTGAGCGTGTCGCGGCCGCACGCCTTGTGGTCGGAGCAGAATCCGGCCGATTGGTGGTCCGCGGCCAATAACGCGGTCAGCGACTTGCGTTTGCCGGTGCGCAAAGCCGTGCGCGCCATCGGGCTTACAGGCCAAATGCACGGCGCGACGCTGCTCGATAAACAACAACGGGCCCTGCGCCCCGCCATTTTGTGGAACGACGGCCGCAGTGCCGAGCAATGCGCCGAGCTCGAAGCCGCCGTGCCTGAGATGACGAAAATCACCGGCAACCGCGCGATGCCGGGATTTACGGCGCCCAAATTATTGTGGGTGCGACGGCACGAACCGAAGGTTTTCGCCGAAACGGCGCTGGTGCTGCTGCCGAAGGATTATGTCAGGCTGAGAATGACCGGCGAGACAGCGTCCGACATGTCGGACAGCGCGGGGACCCTGTGGCTGGATGTTGCACAGCGGCGTTGGTCGCAAGCCATGCTCGCAGGCACAGGTCTTGATGAATCGCACATGCCGACGCTATCGGAAGGCAACGAAATCACAGGCGAGCTGCGCGCGGAAATTGCGGAAGCCTGGGGTATGTCGCGCGTGCCGGTCGTCGCCGGCGGCGGCGACAATGCTGCAGGTGCGATCGGCGTCGGCGTGGTGCGCGCGGGCGATGCCTTCTTGTCGCTCGGCACCTCCGGCGTGCTGTTTCTCGCCAATGATGGCTATCGGCCGAACCCAGAAGGCGGCGTACACACCTTCTGCCACGCGGTGCCGAAGCATTGGCACCAGATGTCGGTGATCTTGAGCGCCGCGAGCTGCGTCGATTGGGCCGCGCGCCTGTGCGGCTTAGGAGGGGCGAGTGCGCTGTTCGCCGCGGCGGAAGCGCGCGGCAAACCCAGCGACGCTGAAATTTTCCTGCCCTATTTGTCGGGCGAGCGCACGCCGCACAACGATCCTAATGCGCAAGGCGTGCTGTTTGGCCTGACTCAGGAGACTTCCGCCGCACATATCGCGCAAGCGGTTCTGGAAGGCGTCGCGTTCGCATTTCGCGACGGCATGGATGCGCTGCTCGCGAGCGGCGCCAAGATCGACTCGATCGCGGTGATCGGCGGCGGCGCCCGTTCGCTGTACTGGGGCAAAATCTTAAGTTCCGTGTTGCGCCGGCCGTTGACCTACCGCGACAGCGGCGCGGTGGGACCTGCCTATGGCGCCGCACGCCTCGCGCGCATGGGAAAGGAGCAGGCCAGCATCGAGGATGTCTGCACGCCGCCGCCGATTTTGCACGTGGCTGAGCCCGACGAGCGGCTGGCCGATCTGTATTCGGAGTCGTTGCGCCGTTACCGCGCCCTCTACCAAAATCTCAAAAGTTTATTTTCGGAGACACGCCCTTGAAGCGCTCATATTTCGGCGACATCGCCCCGATCCAATACGAAGGCCCGCAATCGCAAAACCCGCTGGCCTACCGCTACTACGACAAAAACCGCGTCGTCGCCGGCAAGACCATGGAGCAGCATCTGCGCATGGCCGTGTGCTACTGGCACACTTTCAATTGGGAAGGGACCGACATTTTCGGCGCCGGCACTTTCAATCGGCCCTGGCACGGCGGACCGTTGGATCAGGCCGCCGCCGATCACAAGCTCGACGAAGCCTTCGAATTCCTCACGCGCTTGGGACTGCCCTACTTCTGCTTCCACGACGTCGATGTCATGGCACAGGCGAAAACCATTCGCGAACACGTCGCAAATTTTCTGCTCATGGTCGACAAGATCCAGGCCAAGATGGCGGTCACCGGGGTTAAGCTGCTGTGGGGAACCGCAAACCTATTCAGCCATCCCCGCTACATGGCGGGCGGCGCGACCAATCCTGATCCGGAAGTGTTCCGCTTCGCCGCGACGCAGGTGCGCCATTGCCTCGAGGCCACGCTGCACCTGGGCGGCGAGAACTACGTTCTCTGGGGTGGACGCGAAGGCTACGACACGCTGCTCAACACCAATCTGCGCCAGGAAAAGAACCAGCTCGGGCGGTTTATATCCATGGTGGTGGAGCACAAGCACAAGATCGGCTTCAAGGGCGCGATCTTGATCGAGCCCAAGCCTCATGAACCGACCAAGCACCAATATGATTTCGATGTAGATACGATTTACGGCTTCTTGCTGCATCACGGGCTGGAAAAAGAGGTCAAGGTCAATATCGAGTCGAACCACGCGACGCTCTCCGGACACAGCTTCGAGCACGAAATTGCGATGGCGATCGACTACGGCATCTTCGGATCAATCGATATGAACCGCGGCGATCCGCAGAACGGCTGGGACACCGATCAGTTTCCGAACGATCTGCGCGAAATCACGCTGGCCCTGTACTACGTGCTCAAGGGCGGCGGCTTTACCACGGGCGGCAACAACTTCGATGCCAAGGTGCGCCGGCAAAGCATCGATCCGGTCGACCTATTCTATGGACACATTGGCGCCGTCGATATTCTCGCGCGCGGCCTATTGGGCGCGGCCGCCATGCTCGAAGGCGGCGAAATGGCCACCTTCGTTGAACAGCGCTACGCCGGCTGGCACACCATTGCGGCGCGCAACATGCTCGAGGGCCGCAGCACGCTGGCGGCGGTGTCGGACGCGGCGGTCGCCGACAATGTCGCGCCGGTGCCGAAGTCCGGCCGGCAGGAATACCTCGAGAATTTGGTGAGCCGCTACACGGTGTAAGCGGGAGTCGGTCTTCGGCGCGGCGGTGATCGCCAGACTCTAGCCCCGCGTGATCATCAACCGATGTGCAGCACCGTGGTCTTCAGGTCGACGGAATTGGGGCCAACCATCAGCTCAAATGCGCCCGGCTCGACCACCCGTTGCATCTCGATGTTCCACATGCGGAAGGTTTCCGCAGTAAGCGTGAAGGTCACGGTTCTGGTTTCGCCCGCCGCCAGGCTGACGCGCTCAAAGGCCTTCAACTCCTTCAGCGGACGAGTCACCGAGCCCACCAATTGATGCACATAGAGCTGAACCGTCTCGTCGCCCGTGCGATTTCCGGTATTGCGTACGGGCACACTCACCGTCACCGAACCGTCGACGCCGATATGATCGCTCGACAACTGCGGTGCGCCGATCTGGAACGTGGTGTAGCTCAGCCCGAAGCCGAAAGGATAGAGCGGCGCGACGGTGTCGAACAGGTACCCGCGGCGTGCGGAAGGCTTGGCGTTGTAGAACATCGGCAACTGGCCGACGCTGCGCGGAATGGTGACGGGCAATTTTCCGCCGGGATTCACGGCGCCAAACAATACGTCCGCCATGGCATTGCCGCCCTGCTCGCCCAAGTACCACCCTTCGAGCAGCGCGTTCGCCTGCTCGGCAATGGCCACGGTGGAGGCGGGGCGTCCGTTGATCAGCACGACCACCATGGGCTTGCCGAGCGCATGCAGGGCATCGAACAGGGCCTGTTGTTCTCCGACAAGATCCAAGCTATCGCGGTCGCCCAGATGGGTCGGCGCCCAGCCTTCGCGGCTGGTTTGTTCGGTATCGCCGATCGCGAGGACGATCTGATCGGCGCTGCGTGCCGCGGCTACGGCTTCGTCGATGAGCCGATGATTCTCCTTCGGATCGGCGAGTTGCACCTCATCCGCCCACCAATCGTCGTTGGCGGTGATTTTCACGCCCTGCGCAAATACTACTTTGGCGCGCGCACCCACCTTGGCGCGGATGCCGTCGAGTATCGACACCGCGATCGGCGGCTGGCTCGAGTAACCGCCGAGCCGCGCCACCGCGGCGTTCGGCCCGATCACCGCAATCAGCGGTGCTTTCCCCGCTGGGAGCTGCAACGGCAAGATGCCGTCATTCTTGAGCAGCACTATGGCGCGTTGCGCCGACTGCAGTGCCAGCGCGCGTGCATCCGAAGTATCGGTAACGGCCGCGGCCTGTTCGGGGTCGGCGAAGGGCTGTTCGAACAAGCCGGCGCGGAATTTGAGCGTAAGCAAGCGGCGCACAGCGGCGTCGATGCTCGACACGGCTACGCGGCCGTCGCGCACCTGCTGCGTCAGCGTGGCATAGGCTCCGGGGCTCGGTAGATCGATATCGACTCCCGCTTTGAGCGCGAGGCGCGCGGCCTCTTCGGGGGTTGCGGCGATATGATGCAGTCGCTGCAAGTCCTCGATGGCGTAGTAGTCGCTCACCACGGCACCCTTGAAGCCCCACTCGCCCCGCAATACTTTTTGCAGCAGCCACACATTTGCGCTGCTCGGCACGCCGTCGATCTCGTTGTAGGACGGCATGACGGCGCTGACGCCGGTGCGGGCGATGATCCTTTCGAACGGCGGGAAGAAAAATTCGCGCAAAGCGCGCTCCGAGTAAGGCGCCGGCCCAACGTTGGTGCCGCTTTCGGGTTGGCCATGACCGGTAAGGTGCTTCAACGTTGCGAAAACCTTGCCCGCCTTCAGGTTCCAGGTCTTGCCCTCTCCCTGCAACCCCTCGACCGCCGCGACGCCCAGTTCGCCGACAAGATACGGATCCTCGCCAAAGGTTTCCTCGATCCGGCCCCAGCGCGGATCGCGCGCCACATCCACGACGGGGGTAAGCGCCTCCGTCACGCCGCGTGCCCGCATTTCGCGCGCGGTCACCACATTGACCGCGCGCACCAGGGCCGGATCCCAGCTCGATGCCAACGCGATGGCTTGCGGGAAACTGGTGGCGCCGACGGCGACGTAACCATGCAGGCCTTCCTCGTGGAACATGATGGGAATACCGAGCCGTGTATGCTCCATCGCATAGTGCTGCAGGGCATTCACGAGCCGAATGGTGCCGCGCAAATCGCGGCCGGGCACCAGCCGCGGCGAAGCGGGCCCGGTGGCGTCCGAGGGCCGCGCGAACTGGCCTATGCCGTTGGGGAACCTCTGCGCCATCTTTTTCGGATCCAGTTCGAGTTTCGCATCGAACACCTCGCGCTTGTCGTCCCAGATGCTCTGCATCTGCGCGACCTTTTCCTCCAGGGTCATGCGAGCCAGCAGATCCTCCACACGGGCCTCCACGCCGGCGCCGGCGTTCTTGTAGGCCGGCTTGTCGGGCGCGGCAGGGGCGTGGCTTGCGGCAAGGATGCTGCCTGCGAAAACGGCGCCGACCGCGAGAGCTACCAGCCGCGTGACCGCTGCTTTCATCGAGAATCCCCCAAGGTCGGTCATTTGTCGTTTTTTGATAGCGCTACCATGATCGATTCCGTTTAGCTTTGTCAATCATTTGCTTTTCCATCCCCTACCGGAGTCAAATACGACTCTGCTCTCCATTGTAAGCTGACGCCCTCGAATGACGATTAGATCAGCCAGAAAACGCATTGCCGCCCGCCACGACCGGAAACCCACGCATCGCAAGCAGGGTGCGCCAACCATCGCGGACGTTGCCGCGTACGCTGGCTTTGCGCCGATGACGGTCTCGCGCGTCATCAACGGCGAGAGCAACGTGCGCCAGGAGACGCGCGAGGCGGTCGAGGCCGCCATCGCCAAGCTCAAGTATTCGCCGAATCTGGCGGCGCGCACCTTGGCCGGCGCCGAACAGGTTCGCATCGGCATGCTTTACAGCAATCCCAGCGCGGCATTCTTGAGCGAATTCCTGGTCGGCAGCTTGGAGCAGGCTCGCTTGAGCCACATACAGCTGGTGGTCGAGAAGTGCGACGTCGATGCGCATGAAGATGATGTGGTGCGCGAGCTGCTCGCGACTGGAGTCGACGGCATCATTCTGCCGCCGCCTTTGTGCGATTCGAGGCGCATTCACGCCGTTCTGATGAAGGCCGATGCGCTCGCGGTTGCCGTCGCCAGCGCCAGTCCGCGGGCCGGACTATTGGCGGTGCGGATCGACGATCACGCAGCGGCGGTCGCCATGACGCGCCACATTCTCTCGCTTGGCCATACGCGCATCGGTTTCATCATCGGCAACCCTGACCAGACCGCGAGCGCGCAACGTCTCGCCGGCTACAAGGCGGCACTCACCGAAGCGGACATCCCCATCGACAATTCACTGATCCGCCAGGGACTCTTTACGTATCGCTCGGGCCTCAAGGCCGCCGACCAGTTGTTGAGTTTGGCGAAGCCGCCCACCGCCATTTTCGCGAGCAACGATGACATGGGCGCGGCCACCGTGGCGGTCGCGCATCGACACCATTTGGACGTGCCCAAAGGCCTCACCGTCTGCGGGTTTGACGACACGGAATTCTCGCGCTCGATTTGGCCCGAGCTTACGACCATTCGCCAGCCGATCGCCGACATGGCGCGCTCCGCAATCATGTTGCTGGTGAAGAAAATCAAGGCGCGGCGCGAGGGACGAGACGAGGAAGTCAAACACGCTCTGCTCGACTTTACGCTGGTGCATCGCGACTCGGACGGACCCCCCAGCCGCTAGCGGCGGATCGCGCGAAAGCGAATGCTCGCCTCAAAACTCTCGCCCGGCGCGATCACGGGCATGGAAGATTCAGGGTCGCGCCGGTTGAGCGCGTTGTTCACGTGTGCGACCGGCTCGAAGCAGAAGGCATCGAGCTCGCGTCGAATGTACACGACCGCACTCGACAGCTCACGGGACGCAGTTATGCCCAAGGCCTGGGCCTTGTCCGGCCACGCAATGATGGCCAGTCCGTTCCATCCAGTGAAGCAGTGATCGATGTCCGCGTTCTCTGCGGCCGACCCTTTGGAAAAGTCGAATTGGCCCGCAGGCTGCACGAGTTCGCGCGGCAGGCCGTCATCACCGGTCAGCCACACGCCTTGCGCGTGAAAAGTCAGTCGCGCGCCGTCGCGCGGAAAGTACGGATGATGACCGAAGGCCAATGGCACAGCCTGCGACTCCAGATTGATCGCATCGAATTCTAGAATAAGCAGGTCGTCGGTGAGCGTTATGCGTTGCCGCGCCTCGAACGCCCACGGCCACCCTGCATCCGGCCGATGCTTAAGGGTCATCAGCGCCGAATCGCTGCTGTGCGCTTGCAACTGCCAGGGCCGCTCGAATCCCACACCGTGAATCGCATGCGGCTCCGGCGGAAAATTTCGCGCCAAGGTTATGTGTCGTTCACGCCACTCGAAGCTGCCGTGCCCGATGCGATTCGAATAGGGCACCAGGGGAAAGCCGGCGGTCGCATAGGGATCGCGCGCCGCGATACCGGATTCGCTCGCAGTGCGCAGCATTTCCTGTCCGCTCACCCACCAACTGCCGATGCTGCCGCCCACTTGCGGCAATATGTCGCAGCGCGCCGCGCCGCGGGTCAGGGTGAGCGTTTC
>Ga0210387_10001579_pt1 | contig 17222 bp, 11 predicted proteins | sample IncBWC7OmetaG_FD_160108 | JGI IMG/M metagenome (GOLD analysis project Ga0210387, IMG submission 160108) | Forest soil microbial communities from Barre Woods Harvard Forest LTER site, Petersham, Massachusetts, United States - Inc-BW-C-7-O ...
CTTACGGGTTGAAACCCTGGGCTAAATCCTGTGGCCCTCCGAGGCAATAAAACATCCCAAATCCTCTTTTAGAAACGCCATTCAGGTCAGTGTGGCTGACAACCGACAACTGACAACTGACAACTGGCAACTGAACAACTGACAACCGACAACCGAACAACTGTTATTCCGACTCACCTCTTCAGCCCCAAGGACAATTTTTCATGACTGCACCTTCGATGCCTCGGTACCCCGATCCTGCGATACGCGTGCTCGACCCGCGCTTCAACAAACTAAGAATCGCTACTGCGTCCGTTGAATGCCTGTATCAGGGAGCCCGCTGGTCAGAGGGTCCGGTCTGGTTCGGCGATAGTCGCCAACTGCTCTGGAGCGACATCCCGAATAACCGAATCCTGCGTTGGGATGAAGCCACGGGACAGGTCAGCGACTTCCGGCGCCCGTCGAACAACGCGAATGGAAATACCCGGGATCGCGCAGGTCGCCTGGTGTCCTGCGAGCACCTGACGCGCCGGGTGACTCGCACCGAATACGATGGCTCTATCACCGTCCTCGCAGACCGATACAACGGAAAGCCGCTCAACTCTCCGAACGACGTGGTAGTGAAGTCGGACGGCTCCATCTGGTTTACAGATCCCCCGTTTGGAATTGATAACTTCTACGAGGGCGAGAAAAAGCAAGCCGAGCTCGACCCTGCCGTCTATCGAATCGATGGCCAAAACGGTGAAATCACTATGATGATCGCTGAATTCATCGGTCCGAACGGGCTTGCCTTTTCGCCGGACGAACAGCTGCTCTACGTGGTCGAGTCTCGCTCGGTTCCAAAAACCATCTATGCATTCGACGTCTTGGACGACGGCAAAAGTGTTGCTAACGCGCGCTTGGTCATCGACGCGGGTCCGGGCGCTCCGGACGGTTTTCGTGTCGATGTCGAAGGCCACCTTTGGTGCGGCTGGGGCATGGGCACCGAAGGGCTCGACGGAGTGCGGATCTTCACCGCTCAAGGAGAGGCCATCGGGCACATCGCGTTACCGGAACGTTGCGCGAATGTGTGCTTTGGCGGACGCCATCGAAACCGCCTGTTTATGGCAGCGAGCCATGGGCTCTATTCGCTCTTTGTCAACGTTCAGGGCGTCAAGGGCGGGTGACTAGTCATCGTCTCATGAGAGATGCACTAGCTGCGCAACCCCGCCGCCGCGACCCGTGCGGCCAAGCGAGCGGCGTGACGCCGGAGTAACTCTGGTCCCCGCGCCATTCGCTGCTCCTGTGTTAGCTCCGGTTCAACGTCGGAGAGCGCCACGAGTTCGTCAAAGCAGTTACGCAGGCCGGCGCGCGCCGCCTCTTCAACCCGGCCTCCGAACGCGATGACCGGTCGGCCGAGCCGTCGAGCCAGAGCGGCAACGCCGGCCGGAGCTTTGCCCTCTAACGTCTGCCGATCCAGGCTGCCTTCTCCGGTGAGCACCAGGTCGGCGCGGGCGACGGCCGCCTCTAACCCGAGCAGCCCGGCCACCAAGTCAAATCCTGGGAGCATTTCCGCGCCGCAGAAGGTCATCAGCCCGAAGCCTAACCCACCAGCAGCACCCGCGCCGAGGGTGTCACGGTGATCGCGCCCGAAGGTCCGTGCCGCCACGTCCGCTAGCCGGGTAAGGCCAAGCTCCAGTTGCTCCGCTTGCGCTTCGTCGCGCAAGCCTTTCTGGGGGCCGTAGATGCGGGTCGCACCCCGGGGGCCAAGCAACGGGTTTTTTACGTCGCACGCCACGTTTACCTGGACCGGAGGCAAAACGTCGGTCGGGGACTCGATGCTCGCGAGTTCTGGCAGACGCTCGGGCGTCGGCTCCAGTTCCCGGTGCTCGGCGTCGAGAAAGCGGAAGCCCAGCGCGGCGGCCATCCCAATGCCACCGTCGTTGGTCGCGCTGCCGCCGACGCCAACGACTACCCGGTCCGCACCGCCCTTCCGCAGAGCGTGTGCCAGCAGTTGACCGGTTCCGAAAGTGTTCCCACGAAGCAAATTGCGGTCATTTCCCCGGACCAAGCTAAAGCCCGAGGCGCTGCTCATTTCCAGAACGGCCAGTCGCTCACCGCTCGCACTCTTGACCAAGGCATAGCGGCCCTCCACAGTCCGTCCGATGGGATCGCGGACAGCGAGCGTGACCCAGCGGCCGGCCAACGCGTCGTGAATGGCTTCAGCTGTTCCCTCGCCACCATCGGCCACCGGCAGACGTTCGATCTCCAGGGGTGTATCCGCCGGCCAGCCCTCGCGCCAGCCTTCGGCCAAAGCGTCGGCGGCTTGGGCGGCTGAGAGGCTGCCTTTAAACTTGTCGGGAGCAATTAGCAGACGCATAGAAAGGGAGGAAAGAATTTTCTCAAGGGTTACTGTTTGGTCGGCTCCCGGAACCGGTTCAATGACAGGCACCTGCTCGATGGATGAATAATAATTTTCTCGCCCGAACGCAAGATTCTAACTGTAAACTCCTATGAGTAAAATTGGCTTTATCGGTCTAGGTATCATGGGCGCGCCGATGGCGCGCAACCTGCAGCAGGCAGGCCACACTTTGTTCCTGCACAGCCGCAGCGGCGTGAAGGACAAAGCGTTGCTGGAGGGTGGCGGCAGCGAGTGCGCCTCCCCCAAGACGGTCGCCGCGGCAGCGGAGGTGATAATTCTCATGGTCCCCGACACGCCCGATGTGGAACTTGCGCTCTTCGGCGCAGACGGGGTAGTCGGCGGGCTCACGCCGGGCAAGATCGTGGTCGACATGAGTTCGATTTCACCGTTGGCGACAAAGGAGTTCGCCCATCGCATCCGAGAGAAGCATGCCTGCGCTTACCTCGACGCGCCCGTCTCCGGCGGTGAGGTCGGCGCAAGAGCGGGCTCACTCACTATCATGGTGGGCGGAGAGGCGGCGGTCTTCGAGCGCGTCAAACCGCTGTTTGAGGCGATGGGCAAGAACATCACGCACGTGGGTGGCAACGGCGACGGCCAGACTTGCAAGGTCGCCAACCAGATCATCGTTGCCTTGACTATCGAAGCCGTTGGCGAGGCCCTGGTGCTCGCGGCCAAGGCCGGCGCGGACCCGGCGAAGGTGCGCCAGGCGTTGATGGGCGGCTTTGCCAGCTCTCGCGTGCTGGAGGTCCACGGCGAGCGAATGATCAAGCGCACTTTCGATCCCGGTTTTCGGGTCGAGTTGCATCAAAAGGATTTGAACCTCGCGCTCACCACTGCCCGTCAACTCGGCGTGAGCTTGCCAAACACAGCCGGCTGCCAGGAATTATTCAATGTCTGCGTCTCCCATGGCGGCCGGGCCTGGGATCATTCGGGACTGGTGCGTGCGTTGGAAACTTTGGCTGGGTTTGAACTGGGACCAGCCAACCAACCCAAGTAATCCAATGGATAGCTTTTGGATCGGTCCCGACTCTACGGAAGAACCTCCACCGGGCGAGTTTCGGCATTCGAAAGCAGATGTTTCTTCGCCACATGTTCAAGGAGAATGCGGCGGAGTTCGGCAATTGATTGCGGCAACTTAAACGAGCCATGGTCACCTGGTACGATCAATTCGGATTCTGCAGAGGCCAGGTGCGAACTCCAATAGGGTACAATCCCGTCACTGCTATTCGGCGTATCCCCGCGGCCGCGGTCACCTATAATCGAATGGTGAGGCGCTTGAATCGCGAGTTTGTCCATCGCTAATAGATACGGTGATTTTGGCGAGAGCGCGTGAATGCTCGTCCGAGCGTTTAATCGCTCCGATTCCGAGCCTACGACTATCTCGCCGACCACATTCGTTACGGCGTTGACCAGGGCTACCGGCAAACGAACCAGGCGGATTGCTACCCGCGCGATAAATCCGACCGCGAGTTGACTTCCGCGATGCGGGGTATTCATAAAAACGATCCGTTGGATATCGGGATTATGCTGGAAGACGAGTGCATTTTTGATCAGGCTGTCCGAGCTAACGGTCGCGTATAACCGGTCAGCGTCCTTCCCAAATAACGCGTCCCAGATGGCTCGGCCTGAATCCGTTGCTTGCGCGCGCGCCAGCAGACCGCCCATGCTGTGGCCAACCAGCACAATACCGTTTTTGGGCCGATAGAGTCTCTCGGCCTTCGCCAGATCATTCCGCAGATGGAGGCTCGAGACCGGCACCGGAATCCCGGTGGGATAGTAGAATACCCAGAACTGATAATTCTTGCGGATCACCGGGTCTTCGCGCAGTTGATTGATGATCGGTACCCACATATCCGGAATCGAGAGAAGGCCATGCACCAGGACGACCGGAATCCGGTCCTCACGGTACGGCTCTAGCAAGTAAAGTCCGGTGCGCTCGTGAATCCCGGTAGCATTCAAAAATCCAAGAAGGCCGAGCCAGAATTGATTGACTTTTGGGTAAAAATTCAGTGGGGCGCTGAAATCTGCAGCCACCGGTCGATCTTTTCCGCGGATCGATACAAATTCCCGATCTGTTGGATCATTTAACTGCCACGATACAGTGTCGGCGTCTTTCCTTTTAGTTTCTTGAAACTCCAATGAAGCTGTGACCGGAACGTAATATCCATTGGCAGGCGCAAAAGTATCCCGAGCGATACTCGAGTCAGGCGGCCGTCGGATGCCAATCAACGTTCCACCAACACCAGGCAAGCGAACGGAAGGCTTAACAACGTGCGCTTTGACTTCGCCCGAGATTTTAACTTTCTGAAAATACTCCGGACTCCAAGCACCCTTTCTCACGTTGGCCGGGGGCTGGAGCTGATACGATCTCCCGTCCACTTGGAATTGTTGCGGGCCGAGCTCGTTCGACCGGTAAATCTGCTCCGTAAATTTTGCGCAGGCGGAATCATAGAGTCCTGCCATCATAGGATCGCTTAGATTCCTGGAGGCAAGATCTGCGCCCACCAAGTCCCAAGCGGCGGCTTGGTGAGAACTCAGCCCTTTCCAATCAGCGTTCCGGAGCGCGTGCCGTGCTTGCACAGAAAGCGGCTGGGTCGGGTTGAGCGGAACGGGTTGCGTCGCACAACCGCTCAGCAACAGCAGCGAGGTGAAGACAGAAATCCACGCGCTTCTGCGCATTTTCACCCGGACCTTTTGCCGTCTCATTCGTCGAATGTCCAGTGAATAGCAGGCGTCTGGCAGTTGTCAGTGTCAGTGTCAGTAGTGGTTGTCAGTGGTCAGTGGTCAGTGGTCAGTGGTCAGTGGTCAGTTGGCAGTTGTCGGTTTTTCCGATCTGCAAGCCTGTATTTCGTTCCCACTGACACTGACACTGACACTGGCACTGACACTTCTTTTGAAACGTGCAAGGGTTTCCAAGCGTTCCGCGGCATGATCGACCACTGGCATTGGATAGTCTTTGGCGAGATGGTCGCTTGGGGGTTGCATGAATCGCCCGGGATCCACGTCTCTCAATTCTGGTACCCACGCTTTGATGTATTTGCCGGCCGGATCGTAACTTTTGGTTTGGCTCCAAGGATTTTGCATGCGGAAATAGGGCGCGGCATCAGCTCCAGTTCCCGCACACCATTGCCAACCGCCGTTGTTCGCCGCGATGTCGCCATCGACCAATTTCTGCATAAAATATTGCTCTCCTTTTCTCCAGTGGAGGTGGAGATCCTTGGTCAGAAACATCGCGACAATCATTCTGACCCGATTGTGCATGAAACCAGTCGCATTCAACTCCCGCATCCCGGCGTCAACGATTGGAAACCCGGTACAACCGTTGCACCACCGCTGAAAGACCGAGTCATTTTCGTCCCATTGCAAAGGGAGAAACCGGTCGCTAAAATCGCGTTCCATAACACATGGAAAATGGGCAAGGATCTGCATATAAAATTCGCGCCAAACTATTTCGTTCAGGTAAGAATTGATGCTTTGGCGTGCGGTGGTAGACGCCTCTTGAGCGGCCTCTGTACAACTGCAAAAGACCTGCCGCGGCGATATTGTGCCGAATCGCAGATCCTGAGAGAGCCGCGAAGTCATGCCCTCTCCAGGAAAATCGCGTTTGTCCCGGTAGGATGAGAGCGCGCCATTCAGGAAATCTGTCAGGCGCTTCCGAGCCGCCCTTTCTCCAGGCTCAATAATTTTCGCCTCGGATCTTAATCCCCAGAAATTCAAAGTTGGCAGAGGAAGGCTGGAAAGGGTCGATGGGGTGCGCAACTTGCGAATCTTCGCTGAAAGCGAGGGTTTTTCCCGCTGATGCCAGCCTTTCGCGTAGGGAGTAAAGACACGGAACGGACGACCCTCCTTACTCAGGACGTCGTTCGGTTCAAAAATCGTAATATCTCGATGACTGGAGACCTGAATTTGTAATTTTCTGCAGACATTTTCGAGCTGCTGCTGGATTTCGACACTGTATGGATCGGTCCCGCGATTGAAATAAATTGCCTGGGCGTGAGTCTCGTGAATTAGTTTTGCTAGCTCCCGCACCGGATCACCTGCGCGCAGGATAAGGCGGCCCCCGATGGCTTCCAGGTTCTTGGAGAGAGACTCCAGGCATCCGCACAGAAACTCCTGGCGGTTTGGACCGGTCCAGGGGTGGTCTTTACTCCACGTCGAAAGAAGATAAACGGGGATTATTTCGTCTGCTTCCTTGCCAGCGTGCCAAAGGGCCGTGTTGTCGGTAATTCGCAGGTCGCGCCGAAACCAGTGGATGACTCGTTTCATTTTTGCGGTCACCGTTCACCTTCGGCGTTCGGCGTTCACCGTTCACCGTTCGGCGTTCGGCGGCGTAGTCAAGACATCGGTAACACTTGTTGGCAGACGACACCAAACACCCAACCAGGCGGAGTGGCAGGTGAAAGTCGCGCCTTCCGGTGCCAACTCTCACGAAAGACTGTTGCCTTTCCGGCCGCCACACGCGAGATCACCAAGCGCGTTATAAATAACCATAAGAACTTTTGCTTCATGCGGAATTACTTTCGATTACGTCGGAAATTGGCGCAGCGGATGCGTTCTCCCCGGTGAAAACGTATTGGAAGGCGATAATCACTGTGAACCTCGTAAACGGGAGACTCTCGGCCAGGAAATTGCCCGAATCCGTCGAACGAGCCCCCGAAAAATGAAAGAGCATTTGTTTAGCTCCGAACTTTGGCTTGCACGTTCCCCAAAGGAAATTTTTCCTTTCTTTGCCGATGCCAGAAATCTGGCCAGTATCACTCCGCCGTGGTTGCACTTCGAGATTCTGACGCCGGGTCACATTGGCATGGACGTGGGGACAGTCATCGAATATCGGATCAGAATTCACGGTCTGCGCGTGCGGTGGAGAACAAGAATCACCGCCTGGGCGCCTCCGTTCCGATTTGTGGACGAACAGATTAAGGGGCCGTATCAGCGCTGGATTCATGAACATCGCTTTGAGAAAAGCGGTGAAGGTACCTTGTGCTACGATCGAGTGCGTTATTCCGTCCTGGGCGGTTGGATCGTGAACCGACTCTTCGTTGCCCGCGACGTGAGACGGATTTTTGCCTTTCGTGCGACCAAGCTCACCGAGCTTTTTGGCTCGGCGCCCGGCCTTCACTGAGGAGGCGTCAATCCGCAAGGCTCGGCAGGACGAATGAGACGCTTGCCCTCCCGCCCCCTGGCTCTTATTCTTTCCGAGACCAAACGGGTTCACGGTGGCAGCGACGCAATCATGGTGAAAAAAGACCTTCCAGAAGTAATCACCGTTAGAACCTGGAAAGAATACGTTGAAGAGTCGCTCTTGATCGTCTTCAGCGTCGTCCTGGCGCTTTTTTTGACAGAGCTATTCCGACAACTGCACGAAAATGAGCAAATGCGCGAAGTAATGCATGAGCTGCGGGAAGAGCTTATTAGCAATAAAAAGGCAGAAGAAATCCAGCTGCAGTATCACTTGCAGGTTATAAAGAATATTGATTCGGCTTTGGCCGATCCGGCCATCGCACAGCAATTTATTAACAAGGGCGTGCTCAATTTAAAAATCATTGCCCCTGAAGGAGTGTTATGCCGTGATTTGAACGATGTGGCGTGGCAGATCGCGCAACAAAGAAACATTTTTACCAAGTTGAATTTAAGGACCTATAGCCTGTTAACAACGATCTATAATAACCAACAACGTATTATGAAAACCGAAAGCGAAATTGCCAAAGTGCTGACGTCCTGGGAATCGCGCCAACCTGAGAATCTGCGCACGACCCTGATTCTTCTGAAAGACAATTATCTTGGCTGGGCTGTCGATCGAGCGCCTGGATTGCTAATTAAATATCAGGAGGCGATTGAAAAACTAAATGGATATTAGGGCAGGAAGCAAGGAGTTCAGCCGTGGCAGAAACTGGGAGCAATATCGCCGGCGCGAAAGAATGCCCCAGGGGCTGCCTCGACACGCGACGCGATTATTCTCCACGCGACTTACGATGAGCAGATGCTGCAACTCCTGAACTCTGGCTATCCGTATGCCTGGTGTAACACCGAATTCGATCGCCAGCGCGAGTGAACTCGTCGTGCGCTACGGCGTTCAGACGGTACTCGATAAGGCCACGCTGACCATTCATCAAGGAGAACGGGTCGGACTGGTTGGGCGGAACGGCTCCGGCAAATCCACTTTTCTCCATATCGCGGCTGGAATTCTCCAACCGGATGCCGGCGAATTCGTCCGGCGACGCGATCTCGTTACCGGCTACATGCCGCAAGCCCTGACGCTGGATGAAAGGGCCACTGTTTTTACCAATATTCGCGACGGTGCGCGGCCAATTCTCGACCTGATCGCCGAGTATGAGAGTCTTCTGGCGGAGAGCCCGCGAAGCGCTGCTCTGCTCGACCAGATTAATCATTTCGACGGTTGGCAAATTGAGCAACGAATCAAAAGCCTGCTCAGCAATTTACGCGCTCCCGATCCCGAGCGGGTCGTCGGAGAACTGTCGGGTGGAGAAAAGCGACGCGTTGCGCTCTGTCGTGCCTTATTGGCTCGCCCGGATCTTCTGATCCTCGACGAACCAACCAACCACCTTGATACCGACTCGATCGAATGGCTGGAAGATTTCCTGGCCCGCTACTCCGGCACTTGTCTGTTTGTGACCCACGACCGCTACTTTCTTGATCGCGTGGCCACGAGCATTGTCGAACTCTCGCGTGGGAAGTTCCATCGGTACCAAGGGAATTACACGGACTTTCTCTTGGCCAGAGCGGCTCGTCAGGTTGTTGAGGAACTGCAGGAGCGCCAACGCCAGAAATTTCTGAAACGCGAACTGGAATGGGTGCGACGAAGTCCAAGCGCGCGGCGCACCAAATCCATTAACCGGGTCGAGCAATATTTTGAGTTGGCGGCGCGGGCGGCACCCGAACCGGAGCTTGACGTAGAACTAATCGTTCCGCCCGCGCCGAAGCTGGGGAATCGGGTGATCGAGTTGCGCGGGGTCGGTATGGAGCTAGGTGGTCGCCAGCTCTTTGAAAATCTCAGCCTCGATATCGCGCCCGGCGAACGGTTGGGTGTCGTCGGTCGCAATGGACTCGGTAAGTCCACGCTTTTAAGGCTCATGCTTGGAAAAATGCAACCCACCAGCGGCGAGATAGAGATTGGCCCCAGAACGGAGATCAATTACGTCGATCAAAGCCGAACCCTGCTGGACGATCAGAAGACCGTTTGGGAAGAAGTCGGTGAGGGAAGTGAATACGTGCGGCTTGGCGACGAGAATATCACGTTGCGAGGATATTTGCGGCGCTTCCTTTTCTCTGAGGACCGGATCAACTCCAAAATCGAACTTCTCAGTGGCGGAGAACGCAGCCGGGTGCTCCTGGCAAAGATACTCAAGCGCGGAGGAAATGTTCTGATGCTCGATGAGCCGACGAACGATCTCGACTTGGGTACGCTTCGTTTACTGGAGGAAGCCCTGGTTGCGTTTGCAGGTTGCGTCCTGGTCGTGAGCCATGACCGCTATTTCCTGAACCGGGTCTGCACCTCCATCCTGGCTTTCGAAGAAGATGGCATCCTTACCTATTCCCCGGGGGACTACGATTACTATCTGGAAAAGCGAGCCGAACGGATCGCCTCGAGTGCCGCGCCGGCGAAAACGGGATCATCCGAGACGGGCTCGGAGCGCCTGCCAAAAGGAGAGCGGCCGCGCAAAATGAAGTGGAGCGAACGTCAGGAACTACAAACGATCGAAGCCAGGATTCTCGCTGCGGAGGAAGATGTCGTCCGAACCGAAGCGCAGTTTACCGACCCGGAGTTCTATGCCAAGCACGGCCAGGATTGGCAGACCTTTGAGGCGCAACTCCGAACAGCCCGCGAGCAGGTCTCTCAGCTTTACCGTCGCTGGGAGGAACTGGAACGAATCCGATCTGAATCGTAAACGGAGAATGCTCACTCTTGCTTTGTCACGGTGCGCTGCGACGATTTTTGACCGGCCTGAAGAAGGAGAATCCGGTGGATTTCGGCAACGGCTTTGGGGCTCTTCATGGCCCCGTGATCGGTCGGCACGATGACTTCGGATTGGGCGGAGTTAAGGTGCGAACTCCAATAGGGAACTACGCCATCGGAACTGTTCGGGGTGTCGCCTCGGCCTCGGTCGCCAATGATCGAATTGTGCGGCGCCTCGATTGGCAGTTTATCCATCGCTTTGTAGATTGGGTTCGATGGGGAAAGGCCGCTAATACTCGTCGGCAGCTGATACTTCTTGGGGTCGGTATTGGGAGCGATGGCTGCCTCCACCGACTTGGGAATAGCCGAGACAACTTTAAACGGCAACCGAATCAGACGCATGCCAAGCGCGCCGATGCCGCCGGTCGCCAGATCGCTGCCGCGATGCGGGGTGGAGACAAAGATGACGCGCTTCACCGCCGGATTGGCGTTGAAGATCAGGGCACGTTTGACGATCGAGTCGTCAGGAATCTCCGCGTAAAGTTTGTCGGCGTTTGCTTTGAACTGCTCGTTCCAGATTTCCCTTCCGGAGTTGGTCACCTGCATTCGTGACAAGATGCCGCCCATGCTGTGACCAATGAGGATGAGTTCCGTCAATCCGTATTGCTGCTGCACGTAACGAAGGTCATCCCGCAGCAAGAACGCTGAATAGACAATCGGGTTGCCGGTCGAGTATGAAAATGCCCAGAACTGGTAGCGGCGGCGAATGTCAGGGTCTGCCGTCAGGGAATTGACGACGTTACGCCAGACATATGCCGAAGAGAGGAGTCCATGGACAAAGACGACCGGAATCCTGGTCGGATCGTAAGGCTGCAGCATCAAAAGGCCGGCAGCGCCTCGCATCCGCTCTCCACTGACCATGTTCAGGAAGCCAATCCAGTTCTCATTGATTCGGCCGTAAGAAGCGATGGGTGCTGAAAAATCGGCAGCTAACGTGTAATGACTGCCCTCGAGATCGATGTTACTCACTTTACTCGGATCAAACAAACGTAGGCAGACGAAGCGCGACTTGATTTCGGGAAATCGACCACCGCGGTTGCAGGAACACGGTATCCCTTCAGGGGTTCAACTCGCGGACGTGGTACATGCTGCTGAACGCCCACCACCGCACCGCCGACACCGGTTCGAGTGACATCCTCGTCAAGCCCCTTGGTGTTGATGCTCGCAGCCTTGAGGATTTGCTGGAAAGAGGTGGGTTGATATTCCCCTGGCTTGCCGGACTCGATCTGCAACTGAGAAGTTTCACCGGTCTGCTCGTCCCGCAGCGCCAGCGCGCCGGCGTTGTTCTGCTGGCGGAAAAGTGCCGGCAGATCGGTCGCAAGGTCGGTCACCGCCCGATTATACAGCGCGAACGCTTGGTCGGAATTTGCAGAGACAGCGGTGCGCGAGCCGCCGATTTCGCCTGCACTTATCTTGGCCACTGCAAGGTACTCGGCTGCTTGTTCCTGGGAAACAGCAATGTGAGGTTTTGCACGCGCGCGAACTGCCCATCTCTCGGATTCCCGTCTTGGTCCTGAGATCGTCTTCGACCAAGGTCTTGGCGATCTCTTCGCGGTCCGCCCGGCCGGCGAAGTGGTAGACTCGGGCGACAGCGCGTCGAATGCTCATGCCGCTTCAGAAACGCCGGGTCTTCCTGTTGAAAAGTTCGGGGTCTGGCAACTACGAGACGCTCACACTGAAAGCGCCATAACCCTGCTAAAACATTTCTTTACTAAGTATTTATTACTGGCGTCTGATCTAAGCTGAGATCGGTTCCATCGTCCCGCTGGGACGTGGCTATTTTCCTCATGATTTCAGGCACCTCCGGATTAACAAAAAGAAGTACCTTCTATGTTTGGCTCTAGGATTCTCGACGTCGTCGTCAGTTTAGTCTTTTCTACCTGCTGGCCAGTCTCATAGTGACGGCGGCGACGGAATTGGTCGCTGGTTGGTTAAGCTGGCGATCTGACAAACTTTGGGGGCGGAATCTGTAACCTGATAAACAGGACCCGACGCGATAAAACTGCGTTTCCGAGGGTAAACCCTGGTATCTGTTCAGCGTAATGTCCCACTCCTTCTCGTCCTCGTCGTCGTCCTCGTCCTCGGTTGGGATCGAGTCAATTCGCTAGGATGGAAGAAGGATGAATGGAGAAAGCAAGAAGCGGGCGTTTGGCTCATCCGCCCTGAAAAACGGCCGAGGACGAAGGACGACGACGAGGACGACGACGAGCGGGACAGGACGCTAAGCATTATCCAATCGGGTAATTGCCACTTTAGGCTCTTACCTCTAAGAATGTGTCCAAGCTCCCCTCTAGTTTTGCTAACTCACTCACCAACCTCTGCACACCTACAATGCTTACAAAAGACTGCGACATCGTAATTCAGGCCGGACATGAGAACACACCAGATGGCGCGACCGGCGGGTCCGGTCCGTTAGGAAATGAGATCGACTGGACGCCGATCGTTGCCAACGAAGCCGTGGCAATTCTCCAGGCGGCCGGGGTGCCGGCCGGTTTCACCGCGACTCCAATAAAAACGGTTAAGGCGACGCAGTTCGGCAAAGGTGACCGGCAAGATGAAGGTACCGGCGCGCCGGTGATGGGTACCGTGCAGACAAACAGCGATGTAGTCGGCGCCTCGGTAAAGATCTCCGTCATGGCAGCCGTGTTTGGCGTCGATTGGCGCCATAACGCCAAGCGCAACGATGCCCTGAACGAAGCCTATTTCAAGAAGAGCCGTCGCCTGGTGCGAGTGCCGCTGGTGGACGTAGGGCCCGGCGAGAACGCTCCGTCGCATGCGGAAGTGGATCTCACCTTAGCGTGCGATCAATTCTTGAAAACCGACGGATTGGCGATCGTGGACTATCGGCTCCTGGTCCCGAAAGACTTGAATCCTGAATGAACTGAAAGACCGTCGTCCCACCTCTGATCCCAATCTCCCCATAAAACACTATGGCCTTCAATCCCGATGCAATAACTTTTAACGCCGCGAATGCGCTCCTGCTTGCGGAGGCTTCCGAAGCCGCTTACACAACTGAAAATGAAGCCCGCGACCGCATGAGGCAAAGCGGGTTGCCAAACTTTCAATGGATCGACCTCAGCGGCATCTTTCAGAATCTCCACGCCTTCGCCGCCTCCAACAACGAAATCGTCGTCCTGGCCTTCCGTGGCACCGCGGATGCCAAAGACTGGATGACCGACCTTCACGCCACGCCGGTCCGTTTTTCCTGGATCTTCCAAGGCGGCCCCGAGGTAGGCGACATTCATGCCGGATTCGGTCACGCCTTATCGGACGGCTGGCGCAAAGTCCTCGCCGCGCTCAATGAGGTCGCTCCGCCACCGCCGCCTGCCAATACCACATCTGTTGACGCCCGCCGCTCCCTCTGGATCACCGGACACAGTCTTGGCGGAGCCATCGCCGCACTAACCGGCGCGGCTTTCTCGCTGCTGCCCGATGGAGTCATCCGCCCGGTCAGTGGAATCTACACTTTCGGCCAACCGCGGATCGGATTGCATAACTTCTGCGACAACTATTCCCGTCTCCTCACCCCGAAGACATTTCGCTTCGTCAATAACAAAGACCTCGTCCCTCGCGTCCCCTTCCGGGGCTGGGATTACTCCGATGTCGGAGAAATGATCCATTTCACGCTCAGTGGCGCTCCCCAGCTGCAGAGTCTCCAATGGCGTGATTTTCTCGCGCGAACTCTCGAAAGCTTTCAGGAAGCCTTTGAAATCCTCGCCAATATTAACGTGGATGTAGGAGACCACTCCATGAGCAAATATCGAGAACTCGTCTCTGAAAATCAGCCGGCCCTCGATGGCCTGTTTCAAGGACGTCCAGTGAACTAACTCCATTTTGCTGTAGAGGTAGATAACCGCCGTTCGTTCGCCATCAACGGGCTGTGTCGCACCGGAATCCATGTCGGCGCGCATACCGGGCAAAGGAGCCCTTTCTCCGAATTGGCTAGAAGGCCCGGTTATGGCTTGGGAGTAGGCTGACCTTTTGCAGGCTCATGTTTTTGACCGCCCTGAGGACGCGGCGGTTGCTTCGGCGGCTGGGTCTTCTGAGCCTGCGGCTGAACGGGAGGCGGATGGACAACCCGGGGCTGAGGCGCCGGAGCATGATGGACCTGGGGCGCTGAGGCTTTGATTTCTTGCTTAGGCGGCTGTGCCTTCGGAGTCTGCTGCTGGGAGGGCGGGGTATGGACGACCCGGGGCTGAGGCGCCGGAGCATGACGGACCTGGGGCGCTGGCGTTCTAATCTCTTGCTTAGGCGCTTGGGTCTTTTGAGCCTGCGGCTGGGTATGGACAACTCGAGGTTGAGGCGCCGCAGTAGGACGGACCTGAGGCGCTGGCGTTCTAATGTCTTGCTTAGGCCCTTGGGTCTTCTGAGCCTGCGGCTGGATAGGCGCGGTAGGTAGAACCTGGGGCTGAGGTCCCGGGGTAGGATGCAGCTGGGGCGGTGTCGCTTTGATTTCTTGCTCCGGCGGCGGGATCACCTTCACTTGGGGCGTCGTTTTCGGAGTCGCCGGCGGTTCACGGCGGGGCGTCGACACTGACGCCGGCTGAGGAGCAGAAATTTCCCGCTGCTCTGATTGAGCACCCGGGACCGGCGGCTTCACATTCGCTGGCTCAGGGCGCGGCGTCGAGGCCGGTTTTGGCGACGGTATGTTCGCTGGCCCGCCATGCAAAAGCGGCGTGGGCGTCATTTCCGGTTTCTTTTCCTGAGCCGGCGTTGCGAGGCCGTGAGGAGTGGCGGAAGCAGGCGGTGTATTCTGTCCGGGCTCCAGATTGCCTCTTGGCTTCGGAGTCGGACTTCCGACCGGCTGATTCCCTTGTGACCCTGATTTGCCTGGAGGGGCCGACGGTCTTGGAACGATCAGGTTCGGCGGTTTTCCGGCCGGCGGCCTCCTCGAACCGCCAGACGTCCCGGAAGGTTTCGTTCCAAGGAGGTTTGGTGGAACGGACATTCTTCCGGCAGCCATCGGATTTGTCGAAGCAACTGGAGTAACATTCGCGTTCGGCGAACCCTTGCCGGGCTTCACTAAATTTGGGGGTGTATTCTGCCCAGCTCCCGAAGTCGGAGAGACCGTGGCGCCGGGCGATGCGGGCGCACCAGGAGATCCGGTAGCTGGTCCGTGGTTGCCGATCCGCCGATTCACAAAAGAGGTCGGTTTCGGTAAATCTTTCGGCGTGGGATTTTGTTCAGCCATCGTCTTTTTGAGCTTCTCGGCTTCTTGGGGCTTGACGCCTCGCCATCCTTTCTCGACCTGAGGATTTTCAATTCGGTTTTGCACAGACGGTGCGTGTCTTGCCTGGGGCTTAAGGATGGCGGGTGGGGCTACCACATTGAGCTGCGCGCCCTGCCGGGTCTGACCGAAGTTCGCCCTAGGATCGGTCGCCCGATTAAAAGCCAGTTGAACCTGCCGGATATTGTGATTGGTCCTTCTCGCTACGTTCTGAACCGGTGGTCCAAAGCTATTAATGACGTTGTTGTTGGTGACAATGTTGGTGACATTCTTAGTCTCCCCGATAATCCGAGTATTTCGCTCAGGTCGCTCGATAAACCGTGCGTAGCTCGGTTCGCGCCAATGAGAATAGCTGATAAAAGCGTAAGCAGCCGGTCCGATGTCATAATACGAGTCGGACCACGACGATATCGATTGACCTGGAGAGACGTCTGCTTCGGGCGGAAGAGGCGCCCAGCCAACGTGTTCGTTGCCTTGCCTCCAGGAAACCCAGGCCGGAGCCCATTGATTTCCGGGAACCCAGCACCACCCGGTCCCATCCACATTGGCCCATCGGCCGTAGTGGTAGGTTGCCCAACCGAAGCGCTCGTTTGAGTTCCAGTACCAGCCACGATCAGTCCAAACCCAGTGCCCGTCCCGGTAAGGTCTCCAATCCGCTGACACCCGCGGTCGAAAACAGTAACCATAATTACCGGCTTCCACCCAACTGCCTTCCTCGGAGGAAAGCCCGGTATAAAATACGTCATAGCTTTCCTCATTCGATTCAGAAACGTCCTGTTCTTGGCCGCGAACTTGAGGTTGGGGTTGGGGCGTACCCGCTTGCCGTTGGCTCTGCGACTGCGCTTCGCCGCCCGCCGCCGGCCCCTGAACACCGCGGCCTTCGGGCACTGCGACAAAGGCGGCAGTCAAGTTGTCGGACGTGGTTCCGTATCCAACGATCCACCCGTGGTCATTGATGGCATAAGCCACATCCAAGGAATTAAATCCAGCCTCCGAAAGATTTTCCGCAAGTTTGTCTAGTTCAATCAACTGACCTTTGGTGTAAAGGAATGCCCGCTTTTGATCGGCGCTCTCGCTCTCTCCAACGATTTCGCCGGAATTGTTGATCCCACGGGCGTAGCTCGCCTTTTCCAAACCGGGTAAAGTTTCTAAGTCCTTCAATTCTGAATGATCAAAAACGAAGGCATGAAGAATCCCCTCTGCAGTATCGCTGTCGCCCACCACCACGCCCTTCTTGTTGATGCCGAGAGCTTCGCCGTTTGCTCCCCCTAAAGTTCTAAAGTCGGTCGTATTACCATTGGCAAAGACGAAGGCGTGAAAGGCATTGTTGCCGGCGCTGTGCCTGCCGACGATCTGACCGGCGTCGTTGATGGCGAAAGCAGTTTCCAGCGCCTCTGGTTCGCTTGAACCGCCAAGGCCAAGATCTTGCGCCGAGCCCTTGGAAAAGAGCACCGGGCGATGCATCTGGGCCCCGCTTTGACTATCGCCGACGACTTCCCCACTATTGTTAATCGCAAATGCTTCGCTGCTGGAGGCGCCTGCGAGCGTACCGAGGGAGGCCATCGGTTGGTTTCGTGAAAATACGAATGCCAGAAGATTCCCATCCCCGTCCTGGCTGTAGCCGGTAATCTCGCCCGCAT
>Ga0210387_10001580_pt1 | contig 17211 bp, 16 predicted proteins | sample IncBWC7OmetaG_FD_160108 | JGI IMG/M metagenome (GOLD analysis project Ga0210387, IMG submission 160108) | Forest soil microbial communities from Barre Woods Harvard Forest LTER site, Petersham, Massachusetts, United States - Inc-BW-C-7-O ...
TCCGGGCTGCATGGGCATGTAGTGATAAACGAACCATGGCTGCATTGGTCCACCTAAGGTCCTGGGGCAATGAAATAATGCCAGTGTAAGAACGTGGAACCCATGACATTAGAATACGCACCTTCCAATTGAAAGGCATGAGAATAGTCACGGCAAAAAACGAACACACTGAGAACAGGTAAATGACATTTTGAAGAAATTGAGGAGCTGTTGATGATGAGCTCGCGATCGTGTTAAGCGATACTGGTACTGACCACGGCCGCATCAAAGGTCGGGGAGTCATGAATGCATTGGGGTGGCGGCATCCGAGAGTGAGCGAAATGGTTCATACTGAGGAGATGCCGCAGCGGTGAAGGCTAAGTTGCCAGTGAGGGTTGGGAAACATCAACACGTCACATGGTGTGAACCAAACAATAAACAAGGGACTTAGAGAATTTTTAGCAAACTGACAGCGCACTCATAATAATATGCAGCCTACTATATATAGAATGTCCCCTTACATTAAATACTTTAGTTTGAGCCCTAGCTAATACACCTGTATGGCTCAGCGGTTTAAGTTGAATCCAAGCTTTCTAGTATGTGCCGCACTGTGAGGTCTCTGGTTCGAATCCTGATGGATGACTATTTATTTTGACTGGTTGTCCTAACTGCGAATGATTACCTTGATTAATCTTACACCTTACGCACTTGAGACTTAAACCAATGTCTTACAGAAAATGAAAGTCAGACTGTGCGGGGCTTATGTATGTCTTACACCCCTTACGCACTTGAGACTTAAACCAATGTCTTACAGAAAATGAAAGCCAGACTGTGCGAGGTGTTTCAAGACTGATATAAGGTACCAGACGATAATAAGACTTGTCAAGACAGTTCTCAGACAAATAAGAGCTGTAAGTAATTTGTGATTTTCCTGATGTAGTATCCCTTACACCCTTGGTGAAAATGTGTCCGAGACGTAATCCCGGGCAAGTTTGGCAATTTGGCAATGTCTTTTCTTTTCGAAATATCGTGGATCCAATCTTGGTGAAAGTTTAGTTGCTGATATTTAACCCAGCGATTACAACGGGAACGCGACAGTTGGGCAAGGACCCGACACGTTAACGTCCTCAGCCTACTGGGTTATTGTACGAACTTTGGGCCTGTACCCGGTTTCGTTTCACCATGGATAGAGGGTGGCCCCGCTTCGGATTTCTTGGTGGAACATCCTGGTGCAGACCGACTGAAGCTGGTACGTGTTGTAGGCTTGAATTATTTGCATTCGTATTGGCCTCACTCGGACCATATTCTGCTCAGATAAGTGGTCTTGCTGATGGTCTTTCTTACCTCCACACAATCCCCATTGTCCATTCTGATATCCGTGGCGTACGTGCCCAAGTTTTCTCCATGTGTTTTATTTACTTACTGGATTGACAGGGAAATATTCTTGTATCTTCAGAGATGCAGCATATATATCCGATTTTGGACTTTCACAATACGTCGGAAGAGACTTTGAAAACTTTGGAAGGGTTTCTGCCTCAACCAGTCCACATGGTGCTGCACGCTGGAGGGCCCCCGAAATGCACTATCCTGAGAAATTTGGATTAACACTTGCGGATGCTCAAGCTACTCCGTCTGATACATGGTCGTTCGGGATGACTGTTCTGGTAATGTTTATCATGTTCATTCTGCCACATGCGTGTCAATTTCTGGTATAGGAACTGCTGTCTGGGAAGGAACCATATCATCAAATCCAGCCGGATCCCATGGTAACATTGAAGATTTTGGAGGGCGAGATTCCTGAGAAACCCGACCACCTCACAACCACGATCCCGTCTTTTGATGAACTGTGGGAGCTTTGTGGTCAATGTTGGTATTTCAGTCGAGACTTGAGGCCATCAATGAGTGTAGTCTCGCGTCAGATACAACTCCTTTGGTAAAGTCATTCCGCTTTCCATCACTACGACATCGATCGCTGAAGCGGCCGATTTCAATGTCAGGTCCAGATCAGTGGGGCCTACTGAGTTTCCACCCTCACCCCCCAGGTCCCCCAGGTCTCCTAGGTCCCCTCATCTGATGGTGCCAAAAGGAATGGGCAGAGCCCGAGTGAACTCTGGGTTATCCACGGCTTCATCCAGCCACTCGGACGCTTCAAAAGGTGAACCCAACCATATTATCCGTGAATCCCTGCTCTCCGAAGCAGCGTCTTATCGATGGCAGGCTACTGCTGAAGACAAAGAGAAAGACCGGCTCGAGGAAAATCGGAAGCAGGCCGTCAGGGGGGGCAGGTCGAGAGCCGCTTATATTCTGAAGGTTTCTCGTGGGGATGCCGAAGCGAGGGCAGCACAACTACACGAAAAGGCAGCTGAGACATACTACAGAGGTATCTTCTTCCCAAACATCAAGTGTCACTGTTAATAGCTAACATTATTTAGCCAACAATCTATTTTCGGACTCAGAAACTATCAATGTTGAAGGTTTAAGAGTCTCGGAAGCCATCCCCAGGTTTGAAAGCGCACTGCGAGACACCTTATCCAGTGGTGGGACAAGACTCCGCGTTGTCGTAGGCGATAAATCATGGTGGACGATAACAGTGACGAAGCTGGCAATTACAAGAGAAGTGCAGAAGTGAGTCGATATGACAGCCTTCCTTAAATCGCTCAACGTCAATCCTTATAACGGTGTACAGACAACATATAGCGAATCTTTCCGTCAACACTAATCCTGGAGTACTGATAATCACATTTCCTGCTGAGGTTAATAGCGCTGAGATATGAGAAAGCTCGGGGAATCGAAGTGAGAAAACGTTGGACACGGTATTGGAAACGAACGAAAAACTCGACTTTTACATGACGATGAGTAACTGGGACGGCAGAGTCTCGATGCGGGCTGAATGAACAGGGTAGGCAATGCGTAAAACTGTCTTAACATACCTTATTTCGATATTCACCAACACGAACCGCTCTGAACTTTCAGCAGGCGCGATGTTCAAAGAACAGTAAGAAGTATCATCAAAGTCGAAATGTTGATTGAAACCCAGTGGTGTTCCGGCATTATGGGCATGTCACAAGGATGTTATCCAAAAATTGTGCCTATTCCGACCACGGTAGTGTTCAAGGAGCTTCTACAAATTAGTCCACGTGCCTCCGTTCTGGCCCTAATTTCTCTGGCTCCGACCAGTTCGCAACAAAATTTCTTTGAGCTTCCCCCAGCTCAGCCATGGCATGCCTGAGTCACTCAAGGGGATGTTGTCCAGATTTACTGTAAACCCTGCAAGTTTCTGCTTCACAGGAACTTCCAAGGCCACATCGAAGGCTTCGTGCTTGATAGCAGCTGATGATTTTCGGTCCTTACGAAATTGCCTTCTTTCTTCGTTTGGTATATATGGCGGGGATGATCGCACTTTCCTTCGCTTCGTCGTCTGGCTCTCTGAATCAAGACTGTTGGTACCCCATAAGTTTCGGTCACGTTCCGTCGGGTTTAAAGTACCATCCATCCGAGGAAGGAGGACCTTTCCCTGCACAGAGCCTTCTGAATACCTCCCATCAGAAAAATTGTCAGCTGGGCATTTTGCCTGTGGCGAACGGTCAACGGACAGGGCAGGGAGGGGTCGAGTACCGTTGGGATAACAATAGGACCGCCTGCCTAAAGTATCAGGTGAAGTGCGGTTGAAAATGAGTCCATCGTTGACGGGATCACTTTTCCTTTCGTCAAAGGCAGTCTCTGTCCCACCGGATAACTCCAGCCGTTTCTTCTGTGTTGACGGATGAGACATAGACATCAACCGCTTTCCTCCAACTGATAAATCCTCGATGGGCCTCATCGCTGGTGTGTCAACGTCGGAATTCTGCAAAAAGCTTGGTGCCTTCCAAGCTTCTGCATCATGCTCGACGGCACGAACATCTAACTGGATAGCGGAACGTCGGGACATGTATTTTATCGTACCTCCGAGGGTCGCGCTTCGCGGGGATGAAGGAGGCTCTGGCGTAGGCAGTGAGTGTGGATGGTCTTGAAGTGACCATAGCAATGATGGTCCATGGTAAGATTGTTTAATAGGATCGTTGCTTGTGCAGGAGTGCAATAAAATGTCGGTGGTTGGTTTGTTGGCCAAGGCTGGGGTCGACTGTGGAGCAAAAAGTGTTCGGTCCTCTACTAGAGCGAGTATCCGTGGGTGCGCGCGGGGTCCGAAGAGTTGCTCATCTGTCTGAGCATCGTCTCCGTCAAGCTTGTCCTCCGGGCGATCCTGCACAACAGAACGACTCTCAACCTGCTCCTCGTCGATATCGTTTTGGAGATCGTCCACTTCGTGGGGGTCGCCCTCGCCCTTGTCCCCGCTCTTATTCTCAGTCTCACTATCATCTACAGGTTTTCGCGATATCCCAGGAAGTGCAACGGTAAATGTATTAGCAACGACCTCTTCCCTGTCATGAGACGGAGGACCTTTGTGTGGAAGGCTCCTTATTCTTTTCACGACAGATCGGGCAGGCGAAGATCTGTCGCCGTCATAACTCTCAGGTTGACTACGTCCAGGCGAGGAAAATAGAGAGTTGTGATCGGCGGGACCAGCGGAAATATCTTCACCCCAAGTTTGATGTTCATGTTTCTGGGTTACAGGTAACGTGGGTAACCGGGGAAGAATAACAGGCTGGGAAGCATCGTGCGGTTGTGACTGAGATTGCGATTGCGATAGAGATTGGGATGCGGTTCCAGAAGTATCCGAGTTTGGAACCAAAATTCGCGCGGGTCCAGTGGCACGATTTGGAGGTAATGGGTCGGGTGGACGCGGGACTTTGCGTGTGACTGAACGACGCTGGTGGATGGGCGCAGATAAAGCTGGAGAATAATCACCGGCGGACAACACTCTGGGTGGTGGAACTGGAGGTGTTGAAGGCGGCAGTGAAGAGGTCGTAGGCGCGTAGGCCTTTGGCCGTTGGCCTGGTGTTGGTGCCAGAGGTTGGGACGGGATATACGACGCATCCGGCAAGGCTGATTCCCCAGGGTGCTTTATACCTAGTTCAGGAGGTGGCTGGGAAGTTCCTCGACGTATTGGGCTTCCTCTGACACTGGGACTCAGTGACCAGTCCGTGAGCGGTTGGGAACCGGGAGAGTTATGGTCGGAAGTCTGCTGTTCAGGAGTTTTCATTTCAGGCTGCGAACTGAGATCGAGGGCATGTTGAACTGATTAGAATAAGATGTTCATCTATGGTCAATGACAAGAAGGGAATGGCTCACTAGGCCCGACACGACGTCGCTTTAATGGAGGCTCGAGTGTTGTCAACGCTTGAGTATATGAGGGGCTGGTATTTGTTGCGTCTTCACTTGTTACTGTCATATATTTTGAGACAATGTACCATGGATCGATTTCACACGTACCTGTCGCCACATTTGACACTGATTTTCGGGAGTATTGCCATGGATCTAGCTGTATAGGCTAAGGTTGGGGTAAGATTACTAGCCACGGAAGATATTGCGACTAATACCTACTCGCCAAGCGCGTTCATAGTCCTTTAAAAGATCGGGTTTGGAGATTTTAGGGACACCACAAACTAGTCGGTCCGGGTATTTTAGGGTCGATACCTGATCCTTAGAGCTAGGCCGTTTCTTGGCACCTTTTTTCGGAGTGCTTTCTATTATCTTTCTCTGTGGCAAACGAGTTGGCTTTGTGACCCCGGTTTCACCACCGTTTGATTGGTCACGTTCCCGTTTCCTCTCTTTCAAAATATTTCTTCAAGAAATGATATGGAACGAGTGAGAATTCGAAGGGTGGTATCATCGAAAAAGAAGACTCACCCACCACCACCATCCTGTCGCAACCCTTCGGTCCAAAGGCGCAAATCGTCGTTGTTCTCGATTTCCTTCGGGTTTCCCCACTGAGCCTCGCCCGCGCTTCCGATAACCGTAAAAGACTTGCATTCAAAAGCCAAGCAAGCGTCAGGCGACATTCCAATATGACCACGACCTATAGGAATGCGCGAAAAGAAAGGTCGAAAGTCTTTGATGGATATGATGGCAGTTTTGTGCTGGGTAACTCTTTTATTGTTAAGGCTGCAGTGAAACACGCAGGATTTGAATCAATGGAGGAGCAATATCTAAAACGAAACATACCGATTGTATTCTGCCACCGCCTGTTCACTCAAACGGATGGGAATCGCGTGTTGTTTGTCAGATACCTTCGCCCATATACAGTCACCATCCTCGGACCCAAACGTCAAGAACTGTGACAAAGTAAACAGGATCAACATAATCTAGTCAACGAAACGACAAAGCTCCAGGAATATCCAGCTTACCTCGACGAGCTGAACTTTCTTCTTCTTCTCAAAGAGAGGAACGCTTGAGATATTAGCACCGCATTCTTCCCCGATACCAATCAAATGGTCAGAAATCCATGGCAGGATCGAGTCTGCCATTGCAGAAACCAGGTTAGTCGCTATAAACCAAGCTATAAACCAACTTCAGAAGTATGAGAAGCTGGAACCCCGTGACGGGTCATGCGAATAGTCACATCCCGTGCCATGTCATCTGAAAACAAACCACTCCAATTCACTGCCGGTGATTCAGTGGCTGCTAAATATATATCTTGCAGCTATGGTTCCCTCTTGCCGTCGATGCCATGTTCAACAAATGCTGAAAAATACAAGACTCGAGATAGTCGCGGGACTCCGGTCGGAATTGTAGACTGCAAACCAAATGTTTATCAGGTTTGTTATCCAACTTATCCTACAGTATGTATATGTAATTAGTAACTAGACACGGATATGGCGTATTTCCCTGTAATGTCCAACAAGCCTTTAATACTTTGTCCCGCAACAAATTTCTGGAAGGTATGCTTCATAGAAGTTGAGTCAGAACGCCTTCGTCTTCAAGACCATACCCTGAGGATTGGATCCCTGAAGTTATTATTAATAAGTAGACCTTACAACACATTGACATAGTCTACACCAGCACAGCACAGCTGCAAGAGTCTTGAACACGATAGGCAAAGGTTGACAAGATACATAATAATTTCGAGCTTTCGGGTTTCAATCGAAAGTCATGCTGTTAGGTACAATTCTCGAAGTCGGTTTGCAAAACTAGGAACCCAACGGAGAGTCTGAATGGATGCGATGCGCGCGACATGAGCCGAGGACGACGGGGTTGAGGACTCAGCGGAGTAAGGCAGCTTGAGCTCTACCAATACTCTTAGTTTTCATGACCGTGGAGAATAAAGAGCAAGAATAACCCATAATTTCCAGAGTTTCCGCATGTTCTTTTTCGGAGTTAGAGGATCAAGGCAATCTTGAACATTTCAACAGTTGCAACAGAAAGGCCGAATTTTATGCATTGACTCCGGCGCTGACAACATGCAATTCTCCCGCATCAATCGTTATGTCCTTCGCGAGTTGGACCTGAGAGAGAGGCGAGTAGATGATCCAAGCGTCGAGGGAACAGCACCCGCTTGAGTCATTGAACAGTCTGAGACCGTCACAAGAGGCTTAGCTAACGAGAGAGGGCTTTATGTGGACTCGGAACGCTTCATCTATAAAGCAATGAAAATGGGGGCAGGCAGAGACAAGCATTCCCTCGATTCCTCCACCGAGGGTGATGTTCGACCAGCGCCGCACCCGCCTGGCGGTTTCGTATCTGCTGTCCTCGTTTCCTTTTCGCAATGAAGGTTCAACTTCTCGTCCAACTTTTGTTAACTTGAAGATGCCTTGCCAGTGCGTGAGATGACAAAGATGTTGACAAAGACGGTTACATAAAGTTGGTGGAGGTTGTCATTTGTGTCCCGACTGCCACGACGACTCGGACCTACACTACTCCTGAGATCTATCCAGATTCCGACCGGGCTTTTCAACGAACCGATACCAGCTTGCAAAGGTCTGCTACAATATTACGATTGATTTGGAACAAATCGGAAAACAGTCTTATTGAGAAAACGGGATACCAAGCCAGACCGGTGCACTACTATACGTACAACAATTGTAAATGTTCTCCGATTATGGTGATCATTCCTTTTGGTCCGACTTGACTTCTGCTGAATCATTCTTCAGCTCATTAGACCCCTCGGGATTCCTCACCTCCTCTTGATGCGCACCATTATTGTTAATGGGATTACTACCCGGTGGCAACAACTGCGCTTGGCTGAGCGCAGCACGAAGAGCCGCATTCTCAACCCGAAGTTGATCAACGAGCGCACGACATTCCTCCCAGCGCCTATTAGCTTCGTCCGCTGAAGCGAGCGCAGCATCGAGGAGTTGCGAGCGCGATTCAAGAGCTTTCACATGTCTGGTCACACAGAATCAGACAATGGGGATCTCGGCAATAAAGGACGATACTCACTGATCACGACGCTCTCTGAATGCACGTTGGGCCTTCCTGTTTTGTTCTGCGCGTTTACTCGAACTCAAAGCTCGGCCTGCTGCAGAGTTCGGCGGTGGTGACTGCGAGGAGTGCTGTTGCTGGGAATCGCCCTGCGAAGGAGCAGTCTGGGGAGGCATGCCTCCCGGAGTGTAGTCTGCCGGGGCATACTGATAGCCGTGGGGTATCGGGGGGGGTGCTTGCATGTGAGGTGGAGGGTGGATTAAAGTGTGAGGAGGGGGGAGAACGTGCTGTACGGGCTGCTGTGGAGGTGGGGCGGGCTGCGTAGTGTTCTGGGAGGTATCGGCGTTGTTAGAAGGGGGAGATTTACGTTTCCGCGAAGGACGGGAAACGGGAGTAATGGCAGGAGGGTCATCACGAAGACGCATTGTTTGGATTGTGGGGCCTGGTTGTTGCAATTGCTGATGAACATTTGCATGTTCTTGGGAAATAGATTGGTTTTGGTTCTGATTTGAGCCCTGGATGGGTTGGGCGACATTGGGGCTGCTGTTTTGCTGTTGAAAGGATAACATTCCAATCGCAGGCGAGTTGATTTCCCGGTGTTGAGTATTAGTAAGAGGCTGAGTCAGGTGTCACATGTGACCTCCTCATGTCCGCTTCGGCTTATCGGCTTTCTCAGGGGCAGCCGAGATAAGCAAATCAAAATTATCCAACGTCGCTATACAAAACGTTGCTGTCGACTCGGAGAACGACGCTCAACAGCTATTTTCAAGGTGCCTTCTGTTTACAGTCGAGTACCTGGAAAGGTTTCCCGAGGCTCGCAATCAGAATCTCGTTGGTTCGGACAAACTTCCAAAACGCGGTCACCAGCGGCAAGGTCGATCGCCGTCTGTGCCAGTGAGGACTGTAGAATTCGAAGCCCCTGGACAACGAATACAAACAATGTAATGAGTACAGCAGCAAACATCAACTTCATATTTGACTACAGATCAGGCAGATTCCAGAAGCGGTTGCGGTTCGTTGATATCGAAGAGTCGACGAACTTCGTGCTAACAGAAAGGTGGGTATCCAGTGAATCTAAAATGTAGATACTGTAGTATCGTAGACATCACTGTGTACGACTACAAATCGGCCTCGCATCGTTAGTGATGCTCAATATAATATATTCGTTTCGAATATTCCATCATAAGTGTTCGGGGCGTGGGAGCGCGAGACGGCATCGTGTCTGGCGCTTCTGGCCACCCTTGTTCCTTGCTGTCTGCCTTCTCTCTCCTTCCGTCTTTCATCGTTCTTCTTGCCATGGCCTCCTCGTCTGCCGATCACCCAGATGTTGTAACTCAGGTTTTTCCTGTTAAATCTTCGTTACGGAAATGGTTATTCTCGAACGCTGGTCGGAAAGTTTCCAGGACTCGGAAGGGGACAGAGACAGGCCAAAAGGACCCAGCCGTAGAGGCTCCTTCACAAAATCCAACCAGCTCTAGCAGTGAGTACTCTTTCACAAGAGACTAACCATTTTAGAATCTCATGAAGATTGTGTAGCCATTCAATCACCCGTTGACGCTCGTGAAGGGCCGGCCCCTACTCCACAGCAGTCGTCCGCTTCTACAGAACGCATTGCAATATCTCTGACTTCACCAATCTCTATGGCACCAGAAGCGCAGGTCGACGAGGGAAGCAAAGACAAGGACAAAGACAACGAAACAGACAAAGAACAGGGATCCCTCAATACCACACTGACAGGCACCACCAACCGAACTCCATTTTATCGTCGTAGAGCTAACAAATCTTCAACTTCAGAGGGTGCCCTGTCATCCTCCACTTCTCCCTCCATCGTCAAGCCGAGTCCACTTCGTACCCGATCCAAACCGTCATTTCTATCCCGAATCGTGCACAAGGTCATGCCATGCGTTGGTCCCACCCCCAGTACGCCCCGTAGTTACCTCGATGATGCTGCGTCTGGCACATCGGAACCTAAACAATCAGTAGCGCTGAGGGAAAGGACGGGCGCCAGAGAATCTGAAATTGATACCAAAGATGCCAGTTCGGATAATCAGGGATCTACAAATGCTGAGCCATCTAGATCTGCAACCCTGACTATCCCTCCCATCACCATCTATCCTCCACCGTCACCAACAGATTCCGAAGTCATCATACCGCCCCCACCCAGTTCACATCTGTTACCCGAAGATGAGACAGATGGTGTAACATCAGGAGCAGTTCAGCCCCCAGGATCTACGGGTGATCAGATCGCTAGATCCCACTCTCGCGCTTCCTCAGCAGAGTCCGATTGTACGAATGTCACAGACGATGAGGGTGACGATCCACATCCTCCGGACGAGCAGGCTGAAGAGGAAAGGCTCATCAGAAACGGAGGTTCAGGCGTCCCAATAGGTCCTGTATGTGTCTTCGTAGTTTTAGATAACGAATGTTTTGTTCTGACGGGCATATCTCGGTGTTAGGACGGCGTTCCAAGACCTTTATTACCCCCAATAGCACCACAGCACGCCGGCAGGAAATGTCTAGTACTTGATTTGGACGAAACACTGGTCCACAGCAGCTTTAAAGTATGGTTCTTTATCTTACTCGCTAATCGCCCTAACCATGAATCTTTATTCAGGCCATACAACAGGCTGATTTTATCGTCCCAGTTGAAATCGAGTATCATTGGCATCATTTCCACGTACTCAAGCGACCCGGAGTCGATCACTTTTTGAAGAAGATGGGAGAGATCTACGAGGTTGTAGTCTTCACAGCCAGTTTAAGCAAAGTAAGTATTCAGTTTGGATGAGATTACTCTTGCTCCGATTCGTCCTCACAAATACAACAGTATGCCGACCCAGTGCTAGACAAGCTCGATATTCACCAAGTAGTGGCGCATCGGTTGTTCAGGGAGAGCTGTTTCAGCCACAAGGGGAACTATGTCAAGGTCGACTGAGGCGTTTTCATATCCATCAATTTCACGGTGCTGACTCATATCTACTGATGTCGCTTTTTAGGATTTGTCGCAATTAGGCAGGCCAATAGCAGACACGATAATCCTTGACAATTCCCCTGCCTCGTACATTTTCCACCCAAACAACGCTGTGCCGGTGTCATCGTGGTTCAATGACCCACATGACGCAGAGCTTACTGATCTGATCCCATTCCTCGCCGATCTGACCTCTGTCGGCGACGTACGAGGCATCTTGGACGGTGCACTATAGTTCTCGTCCAACTCTTGAATGGTGAGGACCACGATGTATGTCTGGTGATCATCCTCGCTCTAAGCGATGCCGCATGCCGTATGCGCTTCCGTGTCGCTGTCCTTCTCCGTCGCATTGCGGCCCATTGACATGCACCGGCATGTCAATTTCCCCTTCCTTATCGGTACATACCCTGGTTCATCCAGCCCCGAATATACCACGAGTCTTTCGTACCCCGACTTACTGTACCTGTAACTCGGCTCTTATATCCTCTCATCATCCCGTTGTCGGAATAGACACAACCCCACTTTCGTTATTTTTCGATTCCCGCAAGCGTCTGCGTGCCTTGTCAATCTATTATGGTACACTGGTAACCCTGGGACTCTACTTGCTCTGCATTTTTTCTTGTACTTCAACTTATTCTCTTCATATTTATGACCAATCACGAATCCGAACGACAAATGCACTTGCCTGATTGTCCTTCATCTCTCAAACATGACCTTGTGTCAGCATTTCCCGCCCTTGGACTCCACGTTTCGGCTATCGCTGGGTTGAATCAATGTTAAGACATAGGCGAGGCAATCGCCGCGGTTTGTTGGCGGTTTGTGAGGTGGATTTATCATCTGGAGGAGGCCTGAATTCCACCTGTGAAGTTCTGATGATGCAGGAAGCCTGTTGTATATTATACTTGAAGACCATACTATATAATACATCAATATTGGCCAAAATTTCCACCATGCCACTGAACTCGAGGCCGTTTGAAACTATCTAGTACAGCTTTCAAAGATTAGTATGTAATCATAGCTGAGCACAGGAGAAGGTTCCGCATTTCGAGGTTCCAATGCTAGGGGCCTTTCAACGTCTTCTTGCGTAGGATGACGAACACGAAATGCCACTTATCCATTGGCAGGATATTCACATTTCCCGAGGAAGTAGATAGCTCCCGGTTTGATGTCGTATTCATTACCGACCGTGAATTGAAAGATGGAGCAATGAGCAGAATGAACGAATCGAGCGCCTCCTGATTGGTCGCTTCTCTTCTGAGTCATAGAAAACCTTTAACATGATGTGTTCCAGGACCTTGGATGGATTGACGTTGACGACGATGCGTTCCCGTAAAGCCCCCCAGTGGCGGCCCGGAGTGTTCCTGAGTAAAAACGGGAATTCACCAGTTATGTAGTCAGTTTAAGTTTTAAGTAATGAAAAGAGCAATAAGTTAAGTCCGGAGAAGACCTATCGGTGAGAGACACCGAAATCCTTTTAGCAAGGATTTCGGTGGTTTGGCAAGAGCCGTTGTTTGCGAGCGCCGGCATGCCGGCCAAAACAAATACAAATAAACAATGACAAGCACGCCACTTGGTATTTCTTTTAACGGGAAGTGCCGAAGATTTATTTGTGATGTTTGGCTCGGTTGTGGCGGCCATTGCCGAAGAGCGGGTCTCGGTACCGTGGGAAGCGCACAAGGTCACGTGAGCACGCAAGCCACTGCAAGTATTTCTTTTGAAAAAAGAAAAGAGGGAAGCGGTGGGCGGGTGCGAAAAAGAGGGAAGATGACGGTAAGGAAGGAAGAAGTTGTGAGGCCACATATGTGTGCCCCCAACGAGTCAGACGCATGTCGCCCCAGCCAAGATGAATACATAACAAAAGATTTGGCGCCAAGTTCAATAACTTCCAGTGGCTTTCCCTGCCAGTGGGCGTGTCCGAACCGACCTATGTCCAGATAACATTTCGAAATTTCTTGGGTACGGACAGTAAGTTCCTGTCCCTCTTGTAGATATTGTTGGCCTCCTTTGTGGCGAATCGTCTATGTAAGGCATAGTGGATCCAGACTGGCTTCAAGTTCACCTTGGACAAGCATGCCTTCAGTAACAGAACTGCCAAAATTTGCGTGATGGACTCACCAAACTCGGCTGTCCTGTGAACACAGCGCCTGGGATCTTTGATTAGTTAGTAATTTATTCCAGAGATAGTCATAAATCCATATGTAGTCGGCTCGCATCCAGGCTTTGCATAGGGAGGTCCGGGATATCAATTTCGAGGAAGTAACAACGATCGCGGCGTCCTCAATGACCTGATCCATGCCTCTCCCAGTCGCTATCCTGAGGGGCTTGGTGTTGCGCCATCAACTGGGTCCTTCAAGTTCCTTCAAGTTCCAAATCGATCTTACTTTCCGTTTCGGACTGGCGGAGTTAGAAAGTCTTTTGAAACTGTCACCTCATTTTCTTCTCGACACTCCTCTTTCTCACAGAATGTCGAGACAGAAAGATGCGCCGCCGGTACCCCCAAAGTCGAAGTCAAAGAATGGTGAGCCAAGATGCTCGGTCTACCGCCTACCCGTCAATATAACCTTGTTACCCCTTCAGAAACCGCTGTCTTTGTGAAATACTATCTGATCACTTACAACATCCTTTCGACACTGGGATGGACCTATGTGCTCCTCCTCGCCCTTGTCCATGTCTTCAATCTTGACGGGAACGCTTCCACGACACCAACTCAAACAGCCTCCTCTACACTATCTCGTTTCTTTTCTGCCATCCCTTTTGTGAAATCGTCAGGCTATGCCTCCGCTTCGATCATCGAATCACGTCTTCCACCCTACCTACAACCAGTGTACCGCCGAGCAACCACGACTTTTACGCGTGTCGGCGCCCGAACAGCCTTTGTGCAGAGTTTTGCAATATTGGAGGTGCTGCACGTTCTGTCCGGGTGGGTGAAGAGTCCCCTGCAAATCACTGCTATGCAAGTCTCCACCAGGCTCTTTCTTGTCTGGGGGATAGTCGAACAATTCGATGTTGTGAGTCAGGTGTCCATTATACCGCAAATCATTATTAAACAGTGCTCCAGACCCACACAAATCCCCTCTACACATCCATGATTATTGCTTGGTCGGCTACAGAAGTAATCCGCTACCCGTTCTACGCCTGCAAACTCCTTGGATACGAACCGAGGTTCCTTCTCTACCTCCGCTACACAACCTTCTATGCCCTCTATCCTCTCGGGGCTTCATCGGAGGCCTTCCTCATCTACGCAACTCTCCCAATATCTTCTCCTATTCCTAGTTGGCAGGCCTGGATCCAAGGCATGTGGAAGCCCACTGATTACATGCGTGCGGGGCTGTTCGCTATTTGGTGGCCTGGTACGTACCTTTTCTCACTGATGCAAACTTTGAGCTACTGAAAAGTTAGCTGGGGCAGGCTTATATGTTTTATACACACACATGATCGCGCAGCGACGTAAAGTGCTCGGGACTGTGACCGGCCGTAAATTAACCATCTCCAAAGGGCCCAAAGCGAATTGATTTAATTATTAGGAATCACACGATAGTATAGGTCTCAGATTAGATCTTTGATGATTCGGCTAAGGCCGATCAGTTCTTGTTATTAACGCTGGGCGAGAACCCAACGCGAGCGCCGTTCGAGTAGTCGAATGTTGAATACCCTGAGTTACAATTATATTACTTGAGAACCTAATCTCAAATTGAATAGAAAAGCGAAGAACCTACATGATTTCAAGAATTCGTCACCTCATAAAGCGCAGTGTTAAAGTATGGTAAGGTGAAGAGATGTGAAATGGCGAGCATACCAATGATAGCCAAATTTGAGGGAAAGCCGTTCCCAAGTGATAAAATTCCACCAACGCAATCCCTAATTCGATGCAGGGGGCAGTCAGTTTAAGACTACTGGAGTCCAAAAAAGAAGGGGCGTACGGTGAGTTGACGCTTGTTCTACCCATATTGAAATCGAAGATATTGAGCGAGAAGAGCTGATTGCCGAACGAAAATGCTATGTCGAGCGTGGCAGAGCATGGATAGGTGTAGAATTCTGTGATGGAGGAGTGAGTCATTAGTGTTCTGTTGGAGCCATTACACACCTGGACCGTATTGAGTCGCTCGTTTTGCGCCTGGGATCTGTTAGTCATGAATGTGAGTCGGGGTCCGCACTGCTGCTAATTGTAGATGAGGAAACCGACCATGCCGTAGAATTTCACGGCTACTTCATCTGGGACATATACGAGCGTAGTGCCCGTGTCGATAGCCTATACGTAAAACCCAGATTTAGTCTTGATGCGAGTGTCTTTTAGAGAAGGGATTCGTACGGCAACGATATCTGTCGGTACAATCCGCGTGGAGTTGATGACCAGCCTGTCCATTGATACCGACCAGTATGTCTGCGATCTGATGAGTAACATTCATAGTGCAAAAGAGAAATCTATGGCACTTTGGATTTGACTGGAACCCAAGAAACAGTCCCGATAGTTTTTGTCGAGTCGTAACATCCAAAACACACCTAATGGAATGAAGGCGAGAGAGTCAGAGTTGTGGCTTGTTAGACTGAAATGCATAGGTCAAGAAAACGAGCCTCAGACCCCATCTCTTGACTTCGTGCCAGATGGACAGAAAATAATGGTGCAACCAGCTTCTTCTCCTGCATTAAATTCTCGAAAAAAGTTGGCTTCTTGGATTGCGCAATAGTGCCGAATGCCATGCCGAGGAGTCCATCGTTTGGGTAGTCGGTAAAATCGCTTGATTCGCTATTGACGGCACCGAATGCTTGGTCTTCGACGGTGAGGCCCGCCATGGAAACCACGTCGGTAGCCAATTTCCCCGAGACAGCTCCTGATCCCTAGGCATCAGTGAAAACGACGTCAGGAGGAAAAGAGAAATTATAGTGAGGTGGCTGACATATATGACGGAGAACTTTGTCGTATGATTCCTGTACGTCGAACTCATTCCCGCATCGAACTGCCTGTTCTCGCAATTGGGGCAGTCAACAGGAACCCATAGGTCAGCCGAGCCCGTGTCAACGTCCACAGTCAATCTCTGCGCTGGTGTCCCGAATTCGAGTGGGCCGTAGTACAAAACATCAAGGGTGCCAGACATAGAGTCCACCATGGGCATTATGCCGGTACCTGTTGCAACAAAGACGGGTGGGATGAAGGGCGTGTCGGTTGTGTTGTAGGTGAGCGTGGAGGAACTGTTGTCGAAGATAGATTTAAACTCTGTGTCGTCATTGATAACGGGGAAGTAGGCGGTGAAGTCCTGTTCGGGTGCCAGCCCGACTCCCTGGATGAACTGAGAGGCCTGTTCGTATTTTGCGAAAATACCACGCAGCTCTTTTTGCTAAATTAAAGAGGACGTTCCGTTGGTCGTCGAGATTGAGACTTGGAGTAAGGTAAATAAGACATTACAGCAAAGGTAGAATCGAAGACGCGAATGGAACCGCTGTCGTGGGTGGGAGTTTTTTGACGAAAGGAACGGCGAATGAATGGAACAGAGTGTCCGGCACGGACGGATGAACCAGCATGAGCCTGAGGTGGAAGAGGTGTAGACAAAACACCAAGAATAAAGACCGAGAGTAGAATTTGTCCAGAAATTAGCATGATTGTGATAGATAGATGGAGAAATGCACCAGGCAGGACAGGCCAACTGAACGCGATCCAAAGGTTTATATACCATGTCGAGAGTCGAGACGGGAGGATGACCGAATCTGATCGTGTAAATCACGATCACATGACATTATGACGTTCCACGTGCACTTTTATTATTTGCGCGTTTGCGCGGTTTGTTTGCGCGTCCGCGGTTTGAGATCTCAGATCTGTGACTTATTCGTCAGTTACGGATGCTAAGGCGGCACTGCCGGCAACTGCCGGGTATGGTTGACCGGTGTTTGTCACCGTTGTCAACCATGTTCGGCAGTTGTTCCGGGCCATCAGCGACATCATCAAGGGTCCGGGCGCTGCTCGGGACCCTTGTGCT
>Ga0210387_10001582_pt1 | contig 17208 bp, 14 predicted proteins | sample IncBWC7OmetaG_FD_160108 | JGI IMG/M metagenome (GOLD analysis project Ga0210387, IMG submission 160108) | Forest soil microbial communities from Barre Woods Harvard Forest LTER site, Petersham, Massachusetts, United States - Inc-BW-C-7-O ...
TCTAAGATGCGCGCGATCCTGAAGCAGGTGCTGTACCTGTCGATCGCACTGGTCGGCATATATGCCGTCCTCTTGGCGTTGTCGTACGCGCTAGTCCCGGCCGTGAGCGGACGAGGAGGCCTGGACTCCAGTCTTGCTGAAGATTCGATTTTCACAACCGATCCAAAATACGTGTTCTTGAATCGGGCCGCCCTTAGACCCGATGCAAGCCGCATCGTCTTTGTCGGCGCCTCGAATACGGCGGTCGGATTCAAGCAGCGGGAAGTACAGCAGCTTGTGCCGTCCTCGGAAGTAGACAACCTTTCCGTGGGCGGATCGAACATGACCCAAGTGGCGCAGATTGTCGACCTGGTGCAGGATCTGCAAGATTCCGCAGCGCGCCGCCGCACGACATTCGTGATTGGTATGTGGTATGGGATGTTCGTACAGGACTCCTTCCGTTGGGGTACTCCGGATCGCCACGCGGGCGACACCGATATTGATATCGAGCGCTATCGCTACGGTTTCTACCGACGTACCGATGCCGGACCCAAACAAGTGGTGCCGCCCGAAGAATTGCCGCTTGGAGTCATGCTGATTCACCCATATTTGGTGCTCGATGAGCTGTCGCGTCTTGCCAGCAAGGGCTTTCGCGATCGATTGTTCGGCAAGCCGCCGCACCGTACCGATGCGGAGCGCAATGCCACTATAGTCTCCGAGGCGGATAGGGTGCTCGCCCTGGCGTATTGGCGGGAACAGATGCACAGCGATGGACCAATGTCCGAGGAGCAGTTCTTGGTGCTGCGGGACCTGGTTGCGAGGCTCTTGGCGCAAGGAAGCAAGGCGGTGCTCGTCGACCTTCCAATCCCGCAATGGCACGCCGAGCGCTCACCTTTCTACGCGAGCTATTTGAGTCGGAAGAAAACGCTCCTCTCTGTCCTGCAAGGAAAACCGGGCTTCACTTATTTGGAGATGGCCGACCAAAACGACGACCTTGATTTTTCAGATGAGGTTCACCCAAAACCTCGAGTCACCCCCCTTTGGGCGACGCAGGTAGCGGCGCTTCTGCAAGGACCGCATATATGAATTCCTACGGGCTCGAGTTTCATCATTTTGGACTCGCGGTGAAATCGCCTGAGGCCGCATTTCGGTACTTAAGTGATCTGGGATATTGCGCTGGAAGCACCTGCTACGATCCATTGCAGAAGGTCAATTTGGCAATGCTCCATCATGAGCGCATGCCGGATGTCGAGGTGATCTGGCCCGGGCACGAGCCCTCCCCCATCGACCGTATGCTCAAGCAAAGCGACAGTATGATTTATCACCTGTGCTACACCTCGGAGAATGTCGACGATTCGCTGGCAGCCTTGGAACGTGCAGGCCTGGAAGTGCTGCCTCTCGGTATGGCGCAGCCGGCGCCGCTCTTCGGCGGCATTGAAGTGTCCTTTTATAACATTACGGGAGTAGGCATCATCGAAATCATTGCCGGCGCGCCCGAATCGAGAAATTCAACGGAGAATTTATGCAAGACCCAATCCTCACCGGTTTAACCTCGGTATTTCGTGAGGTGTTTGACGACGATGAACTGGTGCTAAAGCCCGAGATGACGGCTGACGACGTCGACGGCTGGGACAGCCTGGCACATATTCGCTTGATTTTGTCGGTGCAAAAAGCCTTCGGCATAAAATTCTCGCCGGTCGAGATGAATCGCCTGAAAAATGTCGGAGATCTCATTGCGCTGACAAAGGACAAGCAGGGCCAAGGCGTCGCGCGCTAGATATCGTTATCGACATGAGTGAACAGCTGTATACAGAATTGCAATGGCTGCCTCGGCCGCCCGAGGATTTTTCCAAACGCTGCCGAGCTCTGCGGGAGTCCGGAGGTGAGGTCGGCCGCGAGATACGCGCTCTCGCATCTTTTGCACTCGACGAAAACAAACTCGTAAAGCTGGCTAACTCCATCGAGTCGCTTCGTCCGAGTCCTAATTATTTGCGGCCGCTGATTCCGTTTCGCCTGGGCATTGTCAGCAATGCCACCTCGCATTTCATGGTGCCCGCGCTGACGGCTACGGCCGCCCGCTACGGCATTGCGCTCGAGTGCATCGAGGCGAACTATGGACAGGTGATGCAAGAAGCTCTGGCTCCCGACTCGATGATTAATAGGGCGCGCGCCGACGCCGTACTGGTGGCAATTGACTATCGTGGGCTGGCGCTAAACGCTCCCCTCGGAGATTCGGCCGCAGCCGACACCGTGCTGGCGGCGGCCATCGATGAATTGCGGGCGATACGCGACGCGCTGCGCAAGAATTCCGGCGCGAGCTGCATATTTCAGACGCTCGCAAGACCGGTGGAAGCCACTTTCGGCAGTCTCGACTTGGCGCTACCGGGCACCTCTCGCAACGTCATTGACCTTTTCAATCGCGCTCTGGCGACAACCCTGGCCGGCAAAGAAGACTTGCTTCTCGATGTGGGCGGACTCGCCGAAACCGTCGGACTCTCGGCCTGGCATGATGCGAATCTGTGGAACATCGGCAAGATACCATTTGCCAATTGCTTTCTGCCTATTTATGCCGACCTCACCTGCCGCCTGATCGCGGCGTTGCGCGGCAAGAGCCGGCGCTGTCTGGTGCTGGATTTGGACAACACGCTTTGGGGCGGGGTGATCGGCGACGACGGACTGGAAGGAATCGTGCTCGGCCAGGGTGATCCCTCAGGCGAAGCGCATTTGGAGATTCAGCGCGCCGCTTTGGTGCTGCGCGAGCGCGGCATTGTCCTCGCCGTGTCTTCCAAAAATAACGACGAGACTGCGCGTCTACCCTTCCAGAAACACCCGGAGATGCTGCTCCGCGAGAATCACCTCGCGGTGTTTCAAGCCAATTGGAACGATAAGGCCACCAACATTCGAGCCATCGCGGCGGAACTTTCTCTCGGGCTCGAATCCTTTGTATTTCTCGACGACAACCCCGCCGAACGGCGCCTGGTCCGCGACATGTTGCCCGACGTGGCTGTGCCGGAACTGCCGGACGATCCGGCGCTTTTCGTGCGGACGCTGTTGGCGGCAGGTTATTTCGAAGCGATCGCGTACTCGCCCGAGGACCAGAAGCGCGCGGATTTCTATCAGGACAATGCGCGCCGCGTCGCCCTACAGCGCGCTACCGGCGATCTTGACGCCTACCTGGCAACCCTCAATATGACGATCACATTCCAGCCTTTCGACGAGGTCGGACGCGCCCGCATCGCACAACTGATCAGCAAATCCAATCAATTCAATCTGACCACGCGGCGCTACAGCGAAGCTCAGGTCGCCGAAATCGAAGCCGATCCGAGTTGCCTCACGCTGCAGGTTCGCCTGGTCGACACCTTTGGCGACAACGGCATGATCAGCGTGGTCATTTGCCGGCAAGACGCCGCCGTGTGGCAAATCGACACGTGGCTCATGAGTTGCCGCGTCCTCGGGCGGCGCGTCGAGCAGGCGGTGTTGCAAGAATTGCTGATCCACGCTCGCGCCCTCGGCATCACGCGCATCATCGGCACATACCGGCCGACGGAGCGTAACCGGCTCGTCGAAGACCACTACAGCAAGCTCGGATTCACTGAATGCGAGCGTTTGGCCGACGGCTCTACCGTGTGGGGCCTGGATGTCGGCGATTGGACGGAAGTAAGTTTGCCGATGAAGGTCGTGCGGATCGGCGACACGGCACCAGTAGGTTAGCCACATTGTCTCAATGCGTTAGGCCGTAGATCTCGAGCTCTCCCGGTGTGCTGGTGGAGTTGTCCGCGCCGCCGGCATTGTTGCCGCGAGTGGCCACATAAACTCGGCCATTGGCCACGGTCGGTACCGAAAATTTGACGGCGTTACCGGCCGCGTCGGCGGCAGCCATGCTGCTATTCCACAACTCTGTAGCCAGATTGGTGGCATCGTATGCGTGCAGCACGGCAGGGCCACAAGCGGACGACTGCTGCGTACAGTAGCTGTGAGTGTCGAGCGCCCACACCAGACCACTCTGCGCTGCTGCGGCGGACACCGATGTCGTCGAACCGGGAAAGCCATAGACGTGGCTGGACGAGGAATTCAGCGTGAATTGCACAGTCGAGGTGTTCAGCTGGTAGGCATTCACGGGTCCGCCCGCGCCGGCAACGAACAAATATCCATTCCACATCGCTGCCGTCGAGAACATGCCGTGGCCCAACGGAATACTCTGAACGGCGGCGCTATCGCCGAAACCGCCAAGAAGGTCTCGATTGAGAACGTACAGAGTACCGTCCTTGCCGCCGCAGACGAGCGCATGCGTCACGGCGTCACCGGAAGGTAAGTCCGCCAGCATCGAGGAGCCGCCGGAACCAAAATCTTTATCTCCCTGGTCGTCCGCCACCTCATCCGACGGCGTGAAATAGGATGACACCTGCAGCGCCGTGTTGACCTGCAAAAGCGAATCACCGTAGTCATTGTTGGGCGCGGTCGGACTGTTGGCATCAAAACCGCCGTTGCCGGTCAGAAAATAAAGATTATTGTTGGAATCGACCGAGGGCGCGCCGCCGCCCATCCAGATGCCGCCTTGGCGAACATTAGGGGTGCTGTTGAATGCCGCGGTCTGCGTCCACGCACCGCCGCCGTACTGATAGCCCATGATCCATCCGTACCAGGGGACGCTGTCCTCATGCGAGCCCCACGCGATGAACACCGTGCCATTGACGAGCGCGAGGCCCGCCCGCTGGTTCTGTTGCTTCGTGTTGAATGCGACGGTGGTCCCACCGTCGGCGTAACCGGGAACCGCGGCCGCAATGAGCGTAGGTGATCCGGTTTTCTCACTGCCCGTTGTGATATCGATGGCATGAAGTCGTTGATAGAATGTCGTCGGCGTCACGCCGATCGATTTAGAGACCACGTAGAGAATTCCACTGGACGGATCGATGACCGGGGTTCCGTTGACACCGACTTCCGGTTGGATGTCTCCATACCCGGCGCCGACGGCACTGCTGGGCACGGGCGTCTCGCCGCTCGTGCCGCCGTGCGCGGCATCGATCAAGCTAATCGTCCACAACTGTGCGCATGGCGTGGAATCGGCGTCGAAGGCGAACAAACTGTCGTGCTGCGTGGTGACGATGACCACGTTGTGCTTCGTGCCGGTCACCGTCACGTTGGCAACCCACAGCGGCTGTCCGTAGATGGCGCCGTCGACGGTGCAGGATGCGACCTTGCCGAAGCTGCTCGTGTTGACGTTTGCCGGAGTCAGTGCGTACTCCTGCGTGTTCGCGCCGTCGCGCGCAAGATCGTTATGGTAGGTGTACACGCCAGGCAAATCGGTAACTGCTGCCACGGCACTCGCGGATTGCGCCGAATTGGCCACGCTCGTGGCGACGATGGTATGCGTGCCAGCGACACCCGCAGTGTAGAGCCCGGTGGCGCTGATGACGCCCACGGTGCTGTTGCCATTGGCAACCCCATCCACCGACCATGTGGCGTCCCCGCCGCCAGGAACGGTCGCCGTGAATTGTTGAGATCGCGTCACCGTAATCGCGGCGGTCTGCGGGGATAAGCTCATGGTGACGTTGGAGACTGTGAGCGTAGCGGTCGCGGTGTTGCTGGCGCCGCCGGCGCCGTTGCACACCAGCGAGTACGACGTCGTCGAACTCACCGCCGCGGTCGATTGAGTGCCGCCGCTAGGCAAAGTGCCGGTCCAACCGTTGGATGCCGTGCAAGACGTGGCGTAGTTGGAGGTCCAAGTCAGCGTCGATATGCCTCCTGGCGCAATAACGGAGGGACTGACGACCAAAGTTGCGGTGGGTATCAGATTGACCACTGCGCTTGCGCTCGAGGTACCGCCGGAGCCGGTGCAGGACAAGGAATACGAGGTGGGACTCGCCACGGGGCCCGAACCCCGACTGCCGTTAAGCGCAACCGATCCACTCCAGCCACCCGACGCAGTGCAGGAAACTGCATTGCTCGAGTTCCACGTAAGAGTCGACGACGCGCCCGCGGCGACCGCCGCCGGGGACGCTTTCAGCGTGACTACGGGTTGCGGAAGGACGTTCACCGTGGCCATCACCGGCGCGGTGATGCCGCCGGGACCTGCGCACGTCATCGAATACAGGGTGGTCGCGGTCAATGGTCCGGTACTTTGGCTGCCGCTGGTTGCGAGGGTGCCGCTCCAGCCGCCGGATGCTGTGCAAGAGGCGGCGTTGATTGAACTCCACGAGAGGACTGCCGTTCCTCCAGAGACTATCGACGTGGGGGCCGCCGAGAGCATGGCGGTCGGCGGAGGAATCAACGTTACTGTCGCGGTTGACGGTGCAGAAGCGCCGCCGCCTCCGGTGCAAACAATGGAGAAATTGGTCGCCGCTGATATCGGACCGGTGTTCTGACTGCCGCTCGCCGCTAGCGTGCCGCTCCAGCCGCCGGACGCGGTGCACGAATCCGCATTCGCGGAGTTCCACGTCAATGTCGAACTGCCTCCAACGGCAACTGTCACAGGCGCCGCCGCGAGGGACACGGTGGGAACGGGAATCACGGCGACCGTCGCCGTCGCCTGCGAGCTGATCCCGCCGGGTCCAGTACAAATCAAGGAATAGCTTGCATTTTGGGTCAGCGCGCCGGTGCCCTGAGTGCCGTTCACTGCGAGCGCACCGCTCCAATCACCCGAAGCCGCACACGCGGTGGCATGCGCGGAACTCCAAGTCAATGTGGACGCGCTGCCCACAGGAACGGCAGTGGGAGTTGCCGTCAACTGCGCGGTTGGCAGCGCATTCACTGTGATGGCGATGCTTGCCGTTTGACTGGTGCCGCCGGGACCCTGGCAAGTAAGCGCATAGTCCGCATCGTCATCCAGTGAACCCGTACTTTGCGTCCCGCTGGTCGCCACGCTACCGCTCCAGGAGCCGGTGGCACTGCACGATGTTGCGTTGGTGGAAGTCCAAGTCAGAGTCGCAGCATTACCCGCGACCAGGGTTGTCGGGGACGCATTCAGCGATGCGACGGGTGCAAGAACCGGACTCGAACCTCCCCCGCCGCACGCCGACGTGAGTAGAGCGGATCCGGCGATCAACAGCCAAGAAATAAAACGCACTGACATCCCAAGTTAGTTTTTGCCGCTCCAATGACCCAGGCGCGCCGAAAGCGGGCCCATGGGTATTATGCCTTCTGATACCTACACAAACATGTGGATTGGGTCGCGTCCGGCGTTTGCACTTTCTACAAAGCTTAGGCGCATGAAGTTGAACATAATGAGCACCGACTTCGAGCGGCGAAATTTTCAATGTGCAGAGTCCGCGGGGACCTTCTGGAGCCTCGTATCCCATCCGTTCGCTGGCGAACAGACCCCGCGGCGCACGCGTGTCATTGATTGCCATTCTCGAATGTCGACTCACCTGAGGTAAATTTATGCGAGGTCTTAAATCTCTAATGTTGATCGCAGCCGCCGCAAGCAGCTTCGCAGGGCTCGTTCCGGCAACGGCCCAGGTCAGTGTCAATATTGGCATCGCCCCCGAATGTCCCTACGGCTACTATGACGCGTCTCCCTACGGCTGCGCACCTTCCGGCTACTACGGCCCAGAATGGTTTACTGGAGGCGTGTTCGTCGGGGCTGGTCCCTGGTTTCACGGCTCAAGTAACTTTCGCGGGCAGGTAAACAACAGCTACCACCCGGAACACGGCTATAAAGGTGCGGTGCCAAACCGCGGCGAAAAAGCCGAACCGGCGAAGCGTGTTGACGCTGCCCACTTCAAAGGTAACGAAGAGCGGGATGGACGCGGCCACGCAACCGAGAGCAAACACTGATCACCGCGCGACGTGAGGGGCCCGAATCTGGGCCCCTAATTTAGCCGAGAAAAAGCGTATTCTCGGGATCTTTCTCGCCATGGCTTTTCCACAAACTTGTAAACCAAAGAACTTACAACAAAGGAAAGAATAACAATAAACGACACGCCCACAATCGCCGAAAACCCAGACAATTGCGGAATACTTCTTCCGGACGGCGCGATAACTTCCGGAGCTTTCAAAACAACGCGAAAAATTTGATTCGCTATCCACTCTACCGCCTCATGAGACATATACAGGGCATATGAAATGGAACCGAGCCAAACAAAAATCCTAAGCCGGAGAACACCGTTCAACAGGCCTCCTTTTTGAAGCACCAGGGCGGCAATCAGTCCGGCAGTGAGGAAATAAATTGCTACATCGTAGGCCTTGGAAGTCTTGAATTGAAGAAACGCAATTATGGTCAAAAACAGAATAACTGACGCAAAACGAGAGACTTTAAGCGTCGCGTTTTTTACTGAGACCGCTGTTAAACAGCCAATAAAGAAACCTCCCAAACACCTCAACATATCCTCAAAGCCAAAGCCGGCAGCCGAAACGAGCAAAACGACGGAAGCAACGGCAATAAGCGAGAAAATCAAATACTGATATCCATTGCGACCCAGAAGCGCGACGCAGCCAAATATAAGATATGTATAAAATTCAACACTGATCGACCACGAAGGAACATTGAACGTCAGAGGGCTGCCGGACGGTCCTATGGCTTGAACTAAAAATATGTGCTGAACAAGAGCAGTGAAATTGTTCTCCCTAAACGGCTGCGTGTTGGGACTAACTATTCCAAATCCGGATTGCGCCATGTATTTGAGTGCTTCTATGAGCAGAAAGACCAGCACAAACAAAATGTGCACGGGATACAAACGCCCAAAGCGAAGGAATTGAAATCTTAGCAAGTCCCGCCCCGTTTTAATGTTGTCGCAATAAGCATTGAAAATCACGAAGCCTGAAAGCACAAAAAACAGCTCCACCATCAAGTAGCCGTTGTTTATTATTCTGACATTCAAAAATGAATTCCATTTCGGCACGTGAAAAAAAACAACGAGCAACGCAGCAATTCCCCTAAGACTTTCCAGTTCATTTATTTTCAGACGGTGAGGCGCGCCGGCGAGCCCAGGGGTGGTGTCCATATCTTTGACTTGCGCTCTCTCCGGGAGTTCGCGCCCATACAGGAATTCGTCGGGCGACACTTGGTAAATCCAGCTAGACTGCGAATCATAAAGAGAAACCGGTCACGGTGGCGAGCGATAAATATTCAGTGATGGACTATGATATGAGCAACACGACCGCTGGATCAGAGTACTCGGATGCGCCAGCAACAGTTTCGCCGGCCCTGCGGAATTACCTCCGCTGGCAGATTTCTTCCATTAATGGATATCTAAAATCGCTGGATGCCCGCCTGATCGTCGCGCTCGCGGGTTGGCAGGCCGGGAGCAAAATAGCGGGCGGCCTCGCTGAAATCGGCGTACACCACGGGAAATTGTTCTTCCTCCTGGCCCTCAGTCGACAGGCCGGCGAAAAAAGCCTTGCCATCGACCTCTTTGAAGATGACGAGATGAATGCATCCACTCGATTCGGGGGCAGAAGCCGGGCGTTTTCAATGCACGCCGCCAGTTTAAATGTCAACCTTGAAGCGACTGAAGTACTAAAGGCGGATTCACTGACGTTGAACTCGAACGATATTCTTAGCAGGATCGGCAGAGTCAGAATGTTCAGCGTCGACGGTGGCCATCTCTATCACCATGTGGCGCACGACCTTCCCCTGGCATTCTCAACACTCGCTCCCGGCGGCGTTATTATCGTGGACGACTTTTGCAACTCGGAGTGGCCAGACGTAACTGCTGCCACTTATGATTTCGTGCGGGCCCAAGAGGGTAAGATTGTTCCGGCGATTTTGACGAGGAATAAGTTGTATCTTGCACCGCCCGAGCTCGCGTCTGCTTACGGAGAGTTTGCAACTCGATTTGCGGCTGGAGAGAAGCAAATCAACGGGGGACTGGTTGAGGTCATGGGCCGTGCAGTTCCGTACCTCACCTACTCTTTCAAAGCTCGCTTTATTGACGAAGTTCGCTCGCGCTTTTCAAGGAGATTTTAGCCCTGGCGGCGATGACTGCACAGCGACGCCCGTCAATAACAGCACCAAACGCTTCAGACAGGCAGCTTGTTATTGTCCGCGTAGATCAGGCGGCCCGGCCCGAGCCGTGCGAAGATTTCGGCGAGGCTGGAATCGGCGACGGCAAAGCAGCCCTGGCTGCGACCGAGCATGCCGGAGTGGCCGATCATTTCCTCATTCACGTACCAGGCGCCATGCACCACGATCGCCCTCGAGAGGGCGTTGCTGTTCGTCGGATCGAGTCCCTCGAGGCGCATCGAACGACCATGGGCACCCTGGTAAAGAGAACCCGTTCTATACGCTCCGGCGGAAGTCGCGTTTGAACGCGGCTCGTTGGAGAAGCGTTCGAGCCATCCCGTGTGAGCGGGGTCAGAGCCCCTTCCATGTGCAACCAAGTGCGAGCTCACGCTGCCGTCGGCGAGGTTCACCAAGTGAAACCTCGGCGCGCGCGAGGGAAGAGAGAAATCGGCGACGCCGATAAAGTCCCGGTAGCCGATGCTGTCGTGATGTTGCGCCAGGGCATTGAGCGCGCGCCGCAGCAAAGCCGGATCTATTTGGCCGTCGGCGCTCTCCGTCCGTCCGAGAGCAAGCCTTGCTCCCGTGGACCCGGAAGCGAGGCCGGCAAGCGCAAGATTGATAAAAAAACGGCGCGAAACTAGCAAAACGATTCACTCCAGTGCAACTAAGCTTAGGTATTATTGACCAAATTCAACCACCTAAGTTCAGATGTGCGTCATGCCGCGAGCAATTCCCTTGTTATGTCTGGTGTTGAGTGTGACGGGAGGTATGGCCCTACAGGGAGCCGCGCTGGCCGATTCAGTGCCTTTTTGGGGCGCCAAAGCCTCGGTACCGATCGACACTCCGATCAATAAGCTAAAGAAAGGCGAGTTTCTGTGGATGGGCGAAGCCGTCACCACAGGTCCTGTGGTGATGGTCGTCAGCATCACTGAACAGCGGGCGTATGTTTATCGCAATGGCATCTTGATCGGGGCTACCACCGTCAGCACCGGCCGGCCCGGTCACCTGACCCCTACCGGGGTTTTCACGGTCCTGCAAAAGCAAAAAGAGCATCGATCGACTATTTATGACGGTGCGCCCATGCCCTACATGGAGCGACTCACGTGGGGCGGCATTGCGCTGCACGCCGGCGGATTGCCGGGCTATCCCGAATCGCACGGTTGCATTCACTTGCCAAGCGAGTTCGCACAGCAGCTGTTCGACATCTCGCCCAACGGCATGACGGTGGTGATTGGCACAGAGCAAACTGCGCCAGAGCAGGTCGCGCATCCGGGATATCTCGCTCCGGTCGCATTTGCCGGCGGGCAGCCGGTCGAACCTGAGGCCTTTGCGCCCAAGGAGGATGAGCAATGGCAACCTGAGTTGTCTCCCAGTGGCCCCATCAGCGTTGTGCTCAGTCAGGCAAGCCAACTGATCGTCGTCTATCGCAACGGGATAGAGATCGGCCGAGCACGATTGACCGTCACCGGCGACGCGCCGCTCATCAATCACGCGCTGGTGCTCAGCAATGTCCCGAGCAGCGTGCCCGATCCCTACGTTCCTGATCCAACCAAATTTAGTTGGTTGAGAATCGGCGTGCCCGGACACATCGGAGAACAAGGTACGCAGGTTGATCCGAACGCGGTTGCCAGAATCAAAATGCCTGCCGAATTCGCGACCCGGCTCAACGGGATCTTGACGCCGGGGGCTACATTGTTTGTAACCAACGAAGCGCTCTATCCGCAAACGAGCGGACCCATGATGCAAGTCGTGGACGCAGATCCGCCGGCCAAAAAGCAGACTCGCTCCCGCGGATCGTAACTAGCCCCGCTGCGCGGCTTCCATGATGAGGCCGGTGATCTCGTCTGGATGGGAGATCAGCGACACGTGGCTCGCCTTCACTTCGATGGTCTTGGCACCCATGCGCTTCGCCATGAAGCGCTCCAGATCCGGATTGATCGTGCGGTCTTCGGTCGAGACAGCATAAAAACTCGGCTTGGACCGCCAGGCGGCCTGCGTAGTTCTGCCTGCAAGGAGGGCCTTTTGGAACGGTTCCTGGACCGCATAAAGTACCTTGGCCTTTGCTTCCGGCAGATCGCCCGCGAAATCCCGTAAGAACGCCTCTTCGCTAAGGCGCCCTTCGTCGCCATCGAAAATGATCCCGGCGGAGGCCGGTGGAGTGGGATATTTCTTGGCCAACGCCGTGTAATCCTCGCCCGCATCGGGCGCGCGTGCTGCCACATAGACAAGAGCCGAAACATTCGGATGCATGCCCGCTTCGGTGACGATCATCCCGGAAAATGAATGCCCGACCAGAACTGTCGGGCCATCCTGCCGCGCCAGCACCCGCTGGGCCGAGGCAACGGCCTCCGGCAGCGTCGTCAAAGGGTTTTGCACGGCGGTGGCATTCAGCCCCGCGGATTGCAATCGCGCTATCACCTCGGACCAGCAGGATCCGTCGGCGAAGAGCCCGTGCACGAGGACGACGTTGCGCGCCTTGATCGGAGCGCTGGTCGCCGCCATGCCGCGGGTGGATGTCAACGAAGCGGCAACGCCGGCAACGAGGGCAGCAGAAAAAGTACGTCTATTGAGAAGCATGGGAATACCTCCAGGCGCAATATCATTTATTTTGGAAAGCGTGAATTGCATCATTTGGCGGGTTCTTTTTCCAAGTTTGCTTCTTCTTTTTAACGCTGTCACTCGCCGTTTACTAGCACCTAAGCCCCTTGTAAAACATACAAAAATCAATTCCCTGACGCAGCATTCGAGCCGCGCCGTCCTCTCGTGCCGCGAGTTTCAATCGTAACGGTGCGAGCGGCTGACGCAATGCGCCGGAAATGATCTGTGATCAATCTAGCCACGTAGGAAGAACCATCTCGAACCATCGAAGGACTATACGAAGGAGATTGACATGAGCGGACATAAACCGATTTACACACTGGCACTCGCCTCAATATTGGCGGGCGTTCTCGCCGGTTGCGCAAGCTTACCGCCAAGCGAAACCCAAAATGCCGTCCCCGATGCGCAGATCAAGGCGGATGCAGAAGCACGACTGGATCAAATGACCGACTTGGGACCGCCCGGATCGATCAGAGTGCAAACCTTTGCCAATGTGGTGTATCTGAATGGCGTCGTCGATGGAGGCTTGGCAAAGCGGAACGCCGAAGCGGTCGTCCGTCAGGTGCCTGGCGTCGAACAAGTCGTCGACGACATCGACGTTGCGCACAAGTAAACGACATTCTCAATTGATATTAGGGGGCAGCGCACCTTACGATGGCCGGTGGAAGGTCGCGAGGTTGCGCTGGCCCGACTTAAGGCCATGAAGCAAATTGTGATCTATGAGGAAGACTACCTCACCCGCACACTGCTCCAGGAGTGGCTAAGCGAGGCGGGATATGGCGTTCACCTGAGCACGCCGGGTGGCGCTAACGGCAAATGGACCGCGGATCTTGTGATCGTGAGTGTCTACATGCCAAAACATGCAGGAGCGCAATGCGTAGGTGACATTAAGAGAGCACATCCGGGCACGCCGCTTATCGCGATCTCCGGCCAGTTCCGTTCCGGGCTATCAGCGGGCGGCGCGACTGCGCAGAGTCTCGGGGTACAGCAGGTGATCGCGAAACCCCTGATCCATCGCGAGTTGCTGGAGGCAGTACAGGGAATCATCGGCAAGACAAAGTAGCGGTACAGCGAAATGCTTTCAGCCAAGGACGATGTTCCGCCGGATGCCGGCTCGACCCGTGTCAAGCGGCTTCGCCTTGGAGTGGTCGTATTCGGCGTTCTCGTCATTCTGGCTTTCGCCGCTTCATCCGCGTATGACGCCTGGGGCTCATATCGCTATGCGCGTGCAGCCACCGAGCGCGAGATCGGCAATACAGCGAACGCGCTCGCGGAACAAACCGCGTGGATATTGCGCGCCGTTGATCTGTTGTTGCTCGACACCGCGCGATGGTACGGCGGCGAGACCCGCGGGATGTCGACCGAGCAACTCAATACGGCGCTGGCGGTCCGCACCGCGGCGGTGCAACAGGTGCGCCAGCTCAGGATCGTTGACTCGCGAGGCAATCCCCTTTATGAGTCGCATAAATTCTCCGCGAGTCCTAATGTGTCCGATCGGTCGTACTTCACAGCTCAGCGTGATGGCACCGACCGGGGTATGTTCATGAGTGAACCGCTGGTGACCCGCACCGAAGGCCGCGCCGGTGTGACTTTTTCGCGCCGGCTCGATGACGATAATGGGCACTTCGCCGGCGTCGTTACGGCGCTGGTCGATTTGGAGGACCTCAATCAATTCTATCGAGCCGTCAATGTCGGCATGGGCGGCGCGATTCAGTTGATACGCGATGATGGGACACTGCTGGTGCGAAATCCACGCACGCCGGACGCACTGGGCAAAGCATATCCCGCGCTTGCGGTTGGTAGTGCAACCCCGGCAGCGCGGCTGGTCAATCCGATCGATGGACATACGGTCTTTATTGCGGTTGCCCCCGTGGAAAACACCCGTTTGAGAATCGCCGTAACACGCGAATCCGCGGCCGCGCTCCAGCCCTGGCGCGGCGAGACGATCCGGGTCGCGGCGCGGACTCTCGTCCTCACGCTGCTCGGTGCGCTGACGATCGTGGCATTGTTGAGCCAATTGCGCCGACTTGCGGCCGGCGAGCGAGCGTTGCGCGAAAGCGAGGCTCAATTGAGGCAATCGCAAAAGATGGAGGCAATCGGCACGCTCGCCGGTGGGATTGCTCACGACTTCAATAACATCCTCGGGGCGATTCTCGGGTACGGCGAGCTCGCGCTTCAGCACTGTGCTGAAAAGACCGAGTTGCGGCGCTATCTCGACAACATCATGCATGCGACCGAGCGCGCCAAGCTCCTGGTCGAACGCATTCTGGGATTCAGTCGAAGCGGCCTCGGCGATAAGGTGCCGGTGAATGTGGAGTCGGTCGTAGTCGAGACCCTCGAACTCCTTCGGGCGTCTCTACCCGCGGGAATCCGTTTGCAGACCAGGATTGACGCCGCTGATGCCGCGGTGATCGGGGATGCAACTTATCTGCATCAGGTAGTCATGAATCTCTGCACGAACGCCGTGCAAGCCATGGAGGCCGGCGGTGTACTCAGCGTTGTTCTCGATCGCGTCGAACTCAGCGACCCCAGGGTACTTTCGCGCGGTTCGCTCGCGCGTGGACCTTATGTGCGCCTCATCGTCAGCGATACCGGAACGGGAATTCCCCCAGCCGTTCTCGAACGGATGTTCGATCCCTTTTTCACAACCAAGGAGGTCGGGGAAGGCACGGGTCTTGGACTGTCTCTCGTCCATGGCATCGTGGCGGACCTGGGAGGCGCCATTGACGTCTCAACCGCTGCGGGTGTTGGAACCCGGTTTGAGATCTGGCTGCCCGTCTCGGGTGAAACCGCCGCCCCGCCTATCGAGGCCTCAGGAACGCTGCCTCGAGGACATGGCGAAACTGTGATGATCGTGGATGATGAGCGTCCGCTCGTCGATCTGGCCGAGGAGATCATTGCGGATCTTGGCTACGAGCCGGTCGGATTCGCTTCGAGCAGCGCGGCGCTGGAGGCCTTTCAAGCCGCGCCGGAGCGGTTCGATCTCGTATTGACAGACGAATCAATGCCGCAACTGATCGGCACTGAGCTCGCGCAGGCAATCCGGCGACTTCGCCCCAATATTCCGATTATCCTAATGACTGGATACGCCGGTACGCAACTCGCAAACCGTGCGGCGGACATTGGCTTGAGCGATGTATTGCGCAAACCGTTGCACCGGCGCGAATTGGCAGACTCCCTGGCGCGAGTCTTGGAAACCGTTCATTGATGTCTCGGAGGCTCTTCTCATGTCGGAGACGATAAGCCCGCACATTTTGGTCACCGATGATGATCCGCAGATCCGCGCGCTCTTGAGCGAATACCTTGGGGAAAACGGGCTGCGTGTCAGCCTCGCAGCGAGCGGCGAAGAGATGTCCAGGGTTCTCGGCGAGGAAGCCGTCGATCTCGTTGTCCTGGATTTGCGATTGGCAGGCGAAGACGGATTGGCCATCGCCCGCTCGCTGCGCGATCAATCGGCGATTCCGATAGTCATGCTCACAGGCGTGCGCGATGAAGCCGATCGGGTAATGGGACTGGAACTTGGCGCAGATGACTACGTCACCAAACCGTTCAGTCCCCGGGAACTGTTGGCGCGCATTCGCACGGTGTTGCGGCGGACGAAGAGCGCAGTTCCGGCATCGGCGCGGCAACGCGAAATTCGTGCCTACCGGTTTGGGGAGTTCGAGCTAAATCTGCGTACTCGGCGACTCAAGCAACTCGCGGGAGGCCACATTGTATTGACCAACGGCGAGTTCAACCTGCTTGCCGCATTGCTGTCGGCTCCGGAGCGAATTCTCACTCGGGATCAGCTATTGGAGGCCAGCCGAGTGTATGACAACGAAGTCTACGACCGTGCGATCGACATCCAAGTGCTGCGACTGCGCCGAAAGATCGAGCAGGACCCGTCGCAACCCAAGTTTATCGTTACCGAGCGCGGCGCGGGCTATATGTTCTGCGCGCCGGTCGAGATCGTGTACTGATTCGATGGTTTGGGCTGAAATGCGCCTGGCGGCGCCCTAGCCGACGACATGCATCGGCCGGGCCTGTGCCGTTTCGCGTACTAATCGCTCTGTTTCACACGTAACCGAGCCGCCCGATTCTGCAATGCGCGTTACATCCGCCGCATCCATAGTCTCCCCATTGGTTCTATTAGGAGGCTCCGTCCATGTCAGCATCAACGCAGCTTCAGTTGCCGGCCGCGGAAACCGAACTTGTACAGATTCCCAAGACCCAGCTAAAAGTGTCGCGCGTGGCACTCGGCACGTGGGCGATGGGCGGTTGGATGTGGGGTGGAAGCGACCAGCGCGAAGCGATCGCCACAATTCATGCGGCCCTGGACCAAGGCATTAATCTCATCGATACAGCGCCGGTCTACGGTTTCGGCGCGTCCGAAGAAATCGTGGGCGCCGCTCTCGACGGCGTGCGCGCACAGACGGTCATCGCCACCAAGGCCGGGCTGGACTGGCGCGACGGCAAGATTTATCGGAATGCGACCCGCACCCGCATCATGCGCGAGATTGAGGATTCGCTGCGCCGCCTGCGGACCGACTACATCGACATCTATCAAGTTCATTGGCCCGACCCCCTGGTGCCGGTCGAGGAAACCGCCGAGGCGATGCGATCGCTTTACGAACAAGGCAAGATTCGCGCCATCGGCGTCAGTAATTTCTCGGTGGCTCAGATGGAGCGCTTCCGGCAAATTGCCCCGTTGC
>Ga0210387_10001584_pt1 | contig 17184 bp, 11 predicted proteins | sample IncBWC7OmetaG_FD_160108 | JGI IMG/M metagenome (GOLD analysis project Ga0210387, IMG submission 160108) | Forest soil microbial communities from Barre Woods Harvard Forest LTER site, Petersham, Massachusetts, United States - Inc-BW-C-7-O ...
AAACCTGGCAAGCCCGAAAAGGCGGAGAAACCTGAAAAAATCGCGCAGCGCGCCGCGCACCAAAAGGGCAAGCCGCCGCGCAAGCCCGCGGCGACGTTGCCCGCGGACGCGCCTCGGCCCACGCCGGACCGAGCCGCGCGTCAGAAAATCGCCGATGGGCCAACGGACGAGGACCTGCGCGCGGGTAAGGACGACCCGGAATTGCGTTCGCTGCGCGCGGCCGAGCGTGTGCTGTTTCCGCGGCCGCTCGCCGGGATCGAGCCGGGTTGGTCGTGGGATTTGCCGGCCGCCGTTGGCGACGGTAGCCCAGAAGTGATTTCTCAGGGGGCGCCGTCGCTGCGCGCCAGCGAACCGCGTCGTGATCCGCTCGATGGCGCGCCGGACGCGGCGTGGCTGAAGAGCCTGACACTGCCGAACTTGCCCATCGTGTTGGACGAGTTCGTGATCAAGTATTTGCGCTTCTATCGCGATAGCCCGAGCGGCAAATCGATCGGCAAGGTGTGGGCGAAAAAGAGCGGTCGCTATACGGGAGCGATCAAGGCCGAGCTGGCGCGCGCAGGGGTTCCGACGGATTTGGTTTGGCTGTCGATGATCGAGAGCGGGCACAACGCGACCATCCTGTCACCCGCGGGAGCGGCGGGTCTGTGGCAGTTCATGCCCGACGCGGGTCGCACGTATGGCCTCACGGTCGATCGCTGGGTCGACGAGCGACTCGACCCTGAGCGTTCGACCGAAGCCGCCAGTCGCTATCTGAGCGATCTATATCGCCGCTTCGGCAGTTGGGAGCTCGCCATTGCCTCTTACAACATGGGCTACGGCGGACTCACGCGCTCGATCCGCAAGTTCAACAGTAACGATTTCTGGGAGCTCGTGCGCTACGAAGCCGGTATTCCGTGGGAGACCACGCTGTACGTGCCCAAGATCTTCGCGCTCGCGATCGTGATGAACAACAAGAAGGCGTTTGGGCTCGACGTAGTGCCGAGTGATCCGCCCGAGAGCTTCGACATCGTGCTCGTCGGCCCGAGCGTCGCGCTGGAAGACGTGGCGCGCGCCGCGGGCGTGCCGGTGAGCACGCTTCAGGAGCTGAACCCCGCGTATTTGGCGGGGCGAACGCCGCCCTGGGTAGCGGGGACGCCTAAGCCGAGCTGGCGCGTGCGGGTGCCCTCGGGCAAAGGGGCGTCGTGCACTTCCGCCCTCGCGCGCTCTTCGGCTAGCGACGACACGCTGGAGGCGTACGTCAGCAAATTCGGCGATACGGTCGAGGCCATCGCCAATGCGCACGGCACGAGTGAAGCGCGCATCCGCGCCATCAATCACGTGGAACCGAAGGAAGTGCTGGCAGCAGGTACGGTGCTGCTCGTGCCGCGAGGCTCGCGCGCGTCCGCGCCTGAGCCGAGCGACGACGTGGTCGTGGTTCCGCCACGTGAGTTTGCGTACGCCGACCGGACGCAGATTTTCTACCGCGTGCTACCTGGCGACACGATCGCTCGCGTCGCCAGTGTGTTCGTCGTCAGCGCCGCGGACATCGGGTTGTGGAACGCGCTCGACGAGACGGCGCGTTTGCAGCCGGGTATGGCTCTGCAGCTATTCGTCGACAAGAACCGGAGCTTCCCAGCGCGCACGGAATCGCCTGCGCAGACACGCGTGCTGGTCGCGGGGACTCCGGAGTTCTACGAGTATTTCGAAGGCCAAAACGGCCGAAAGCGCGTGATCGTCAGCGCGCGCGAGAACGACACGTTAGCGACCCTGGGCAAACGCTACGGCATGACCGTTGGCAGCATGGAACGCGTGAATCGTCGCTCGCGCACGGACAAGCTTCGAGCCGGAGAGAGTATCGTCGTGTACGTCGATCGCGGGCGCGCCGTTGCCCCGCGCAAGGACGAGCCAGACACAGATGTGCTCGCTACCGGTACTTTGTCCCCGCTCTTGCCGGCCAGCGGCGAACCGCGCGAGCCCGCCGTAGAATCGCCGGACCCCGACGTGAGCGCTGAAGCGACCGTGGCACCAACCGGCTTGTAGCTCCCGTGCGTGTGTCAAAAATGTTGGCTAAGTGCCTTCGGGGCGCGCCGGCCGCACTTGCTTGCCCGCGTCGCGCCACGGCTTTCGCTGTGCCGGCGAGCGCCCACGCCCAGCTCTCGAGAGACTCGGCGCGTCGCTGAGCAGGTCGAAACCGATACTCTGCCGCGTCCTGCACCAAGATCTGGCGTTTTTACCGCAGAAATGCCAGTGCTTGGGTATGTCCAGTCTCACCGCTGTCGTCCTTGCCGCGGGTCTCGGAACGCGCATGAAGAGCTCGCTGCCCAAGGTCCTGCACCCGATCGCGGGTCGGCCGCTCGTCTACTACGCGGTGCGCGCCGCGTTCGAGGCCGGAGTTGAGCAGGTGATTCTGGTCACGAGCGGACAACCGGAGCTCGCGCAGGCGGTGACACGAGAATTCGGCGCGCGCGTGCTGTGCGTAACGCAGGACCCGCCGCGTGGCACGGGGGACGCCGCGCGCATCGGCATCGAACGAGTCACGACGGAGCGAGTGTTGATCTCGTGCGGGGATACTCCGCTCGTGCAAGCTGACGCGCTGGCGAGCTTGGTCGTCGCGCTCGATCAGGCGGGCGCAGGTGAGCTCAGCTTCCTCACGTGTGAGCTCGACAATCCATTGGGGTACGGCCGCGTGCTGCGCGACGCGTCCGGCAATGTCACGGAGGTGCGCGAGCAGCGCGACCTGAAGAGCGCCGCCGAGCAGGCCGTGCGCGAGGTGAATTCCGGCATTTATGCGGGGAAGACGGAAGTTTTGCGGCGTGCGCTGGGTGAGGTGCAGCCGAACAACTCACAAGGCGAATATTACTTGACCGACGTCGTTGCGCTGCTCGCTCGCTCGAGCCGTGTCACTGGCGTGCTCGGGCATGCGGACGCGCTCGTGGGTGTGAACGACCGCAGCCAGCTGGCGCAGGCTGAGGCTCTACTATTGCAGCGCATTCGCACGCGCCACGCCAAAAACGGCGTGACCGTGCGCGGCACGCCGCGCATCGAGGACACGGTAGAAATCGGTGAAGATGCGCTGATCGAGGACGGCGTGTCCCTGCGCGGGCAGACGCGCGTCGGCGCGCGCACCGTCGTCGACACGGGCTGCGTGGTGACCGACTCGTCGATCGGGGAGGGCGCGCTGCTCAAACCGTACACCGTCGTCACTTCGAGCCGTGTGGGTGATGGCGCGCAGCTCGGTCCGTTTGCGCACCTCCGGCCCGACTCCGAGATCGAAGCCGAAGTGCACATCGGCAACTTCGTGGAGACCAAGAAGACTCGCATGCGCCGCGGCTCGAAGGCCAATCACCTGTCTTATCTCGGCGACGGTGATGTCGGCGAGCGCGCGAACATCGGCGCGGGCACCATTTTTTGCAACTATGACGGGTATAACAAGCACAAGACCACGATCGGTGCCGGAGCTTTCATCGGCAGCGACTCGCACATGGTCGCGCCGGTCAGCGTCGGCCGTGACGCGTACGTCGCTACCGGCACGACGGTGGTTCAAGACGTGCCCGACGACGCGCTCGCCATCGGTCGCATCAAGCAGTCGAACAAAGAGGGCTACGCGCCGAAGCTCAGGGCTCGCTTCCAGGCCATTAAAGAGGCTGCGAAGAAGCCGTAAGCCTTTGGCGTTGCTTACTGCGCGGCGCGACGCCCGTTTTTGCCGTTGCTGACGGTCTCTACGATGCCGCTCGGCTCTCCGTTGCTCGACGCGGGCGAGCTCGGAAGCTCATGCTGCATCCGGCGGCGCTTCACTTCCAAGTACGACGCGGAGAACGGATTTGCCGGGATGAGCACTGGCAAGCGTTTGGCGACCGTGATGCCGAGCTTGCTGAGCTCGTCCACCTTGGCAGGGTTGTTCGTCATCAGCTCGATCGATTCGATCCCGAGCTCACGCAACATGGCGGCCGCTACATCGTAAGTGCGCGCGTCGACGGGCAGGTGGAGGAGCTCGTTGGCCTCCACCGTATCCGCGCCCATGGCTTGCAGGGCGTAGGCCCGCACCTTGTTGGCGAGGCCGATGCCGCGGCCTTCTTGGCGTAGATAGAGAATGACACCAAAACCGTGCTTGGCGATCGCCGCCTGGGCATGGTCGAACTGCTCCCGGCAGTCACACTTGAGCGACGAAAAGACCTCTCCGGTCAGGCACTCCGAGTGGACGCGGACGGGGACATTTCGCCGGCCACGTACTTCGCCCATGATCAGAGCGCAGTGCTCGCGGCTCAGCGCCGGATGCGCGCTCGGGTCGTCCCAACGAAACACGCGCAGTTGAAACGTGCCGTGACGAGTGGGCAGCGCCGCCTGCGCGAGCTGTTCGAGCAGAACAGCGGGGGAGGCCTCATTGGCCCGAGACAAAGTATCCATTACCGGGGTCCCTCATCAATGTGGGGCTGGGTTTCTTCCAGGTCAAGCACTGCGCTCGGCTCCGCGCGCCGCAGATCGGGCGTCGGAGCTGCGACACAGCTTCAAAATGCCGTGTTCGAGCACTGATTTCGCGGGCCGCCGCGAGCCGCCCTTCAACGCGTAATCGAGCTCCGCCAGCGTCTCGAGCCAGCGCTCGAGATCCGCCCGCGCGATGCGTTTGACCTGATCTGCGAGCTCTCGTGCTTTGAAGGGCGGCGCGCCCGCGCGCACTGCTGCATCATTAGGCGATGCGCCTTCAGTCAACGCGGATTCGAAGCGTAGCAGTTGCCGTGCCGACCACGCGAGCAGACCGACCAAGCGCAGCCCGCGATCTTGCGGGTCGTACACTTCATCGAGAGCGCTGAGCGCGGCGCCCTGATCGCGACGGCTGACCGCGCCAACCAGCTCCCAGACGGTTTTCGTGCGCAGGCGCACGACGCACTCGCCGACCACGTCCTCGGTGACGGGTTCACCCTTGCCCGCGTACAGGCAAGAGCGTTCGATCGCGTCCGTTACTGGGCCGAGCTCGGGACCGGCAAGCTCCGCGATCAAGTCGGCGACGCCGGGCGCGAGTGTGTTGCCGCGCTCACGAACCGCGCGCTCGATGTAACCGGGCAGATCGGCGCGCGACAGCACCTCGCAATTGACGAGCCAGCCGTCCTTGCGTGCTACGGTCACGAGCTTCCGTCGTTTGTCCAGACCGCCGCCCAGTAGGACCAGCGTGGTCGACGGCGCTGGGTTCTGCGCGTATTCGAGCAACCGGTCGAGTGGCGCCAAGGCCTTGCTTTCGGAGCCTTCGCGCGCTTCCCAGTGCTCCAGACCGCGCACCAGCACGAAGCGTCGCTTGGCCATCATCGGTAGAGTACGCGCAGCGGAAAGCGCGGTATCGACATCGCTGTCGTGGGCTTGAAATTGGTCCTCGTTCAAGCCCGGGATACCGCCGGCCGTCGCGGCCGCGCGCAGCGCTTGCAGCACGTTGCTCTCCAGATGTCGTTCCTCGCCGACGAGCAAGTACACAGGGCGAAGCTTGTGCTCCTGCGCTTCACGGATGGCTTGTTCGGGGGTCATGAGCGACGCTCGGACAGCATTCCTGACTGGGCGCGGGGCTGCAAGCTCGGTGAAATCGCGGCCTCTTGGCTCGATTCGCTTCGATTCGCGGGACGCGGCATTTCGGCTGTAGTAAGAGCCCTCGAAGTGCGAAGCCGCGCGCGTGACCTGAAAGGCGAGCAACCCGGGCGTGGTTCCCTGGTTGCAATCGGTAATTTCGATGGCGTGCACTTGGGCCACCGCGCGGTGATCGAGGCGGCGCTCGGTGAGGCGCGCGAGCGTCAATTGAGCCCGCTCGTGCTCACCTTCGATCCGCATCCGGCGGAGGTGCTCGGTCGCGGCGCGCGCGCGCCGCTCACTGTTCTGGAGCGCAAGCTCGAGCTGATCGAACGGTTGGGTCCGGAGCTGCGCGTCGTGGTCGAGCCGTTCACGCGTGAGCTGTCGCAGCTCACGCCGGCGGAATTTGCGCGGGAGTTCGTGGTCGAGCTGCTCTCCGCCAAGGTCGTCATCGTGGGCGACAATTTTCGGTTCGGGCACGGGCGCGCCGGTGATCTCGGCACGCTAGTCAGCCTGGGTCGTGAGCTCGGCTTCGAAGCGCGCGCCTCGTCATTGAGCGGAGACAGTGACGGTCCGTATTCGAGCACGCGCGCGCGCGCCGCGCTCGGCGAGGGAAATTTGGCTGCCGTGGAGCATGTGCTCGGCCGCCCTCACTCGCTCAGCGGCCAGGTCGTGCAGGGCGCGCAGCGCGGGCGCACGATCGGCGTGCCGACGGCCAATTTGTCGGCCGTGCGTGAAGCGTTGCCCCCGCACGGCGTGTACGCGGTGCTGGTCGATCGCGTGACCGATGGCGTTGCGACGAAGCTCGGGCTCGGTGTCGCCAACATTGGCCTCAGGCCCACGGTCAGCGGCGGCTTCAGCGTCGAGGTGCACTTGTTCGATTTCGCGGGTGACCTGTACGGCCAAACCCTGCGCGTGCATCTCGCTCAGCGCCTGCGCGAGGAGCGCAAGTTCGCCGGGCTCGACGAGCTCAAGGCCCAAATCGCCGAGGACAGCGCAGCGGCTCGCGCGGCTCTCGGCGGCGCCCAGACTGATCCTTCGGCGCGCGGCGCCTGGCGTTAGGCCGGATCGCAGCGCGGCTTGACCTCGGCGCGCTCGGGACCGCAATAATACCCGCCCACCATGGCCGAAGGCAGCGACGACCTCGAGCGCTTGAGCCGCGAGCAGCTCATCCTGAAAGCGCGCGTGCTCGGCGTCGAGCGCGCGGAGCTGATGACGCGCGTCGAGCTGCGCGACGAAATCGTACGCCGCTCCGAGCCAGATCCGGTGCAACAAAGACGCGCTCGCGGCTTTCTCGGTGTGGCGCGCGATCTGGTGGCGAGCGTCGTCGAAGCGGGCTTGAACCTGCCCGACGCTGCCAAACTGATCCGTGGTGACGGCTCGCGCGAAGGCGAGTGGAAGGGCCCTCCGCCCGTCGCGACCGTGACACTCGCCGAAATCTACGCCTCGCAGGGCCACCTCGAACGCGCCCTGCGTATGCTCGACGAAGTCCTCGCCAAAGAGCCCGACCACGACCCTGCGCGTGCCCTCCGTGACCGCCTCGCGGCCGGCGGTGACAGCGTCGCCAGCACCGCTCCGTCGCCCCGCAAGCGCACGAAAATCTCGTTCGTCGAGCCCGAGCCGGAGTCGACCGAGCCGGACCCCGATACCGACCTCGACCTCGAACCCGCTGTTGCTGTCGCCGAACCTGCCGTCGCCGCCGAGCACGCCGTCGCGGCTGCCGAGCCCATTTTCGCAGCTGAACCTGTCGTGGCGAGCGAGCCTGCTCCCGCCGTCGAGCCTGCTCCCGCCGTCGAGCCTGCTCCCGCCGCCGAGCCTGCCCCTTGTCTGCTCACGCTCTCGCTCGCCGGTCGTCGCCAAGTGTATTGGGAGATCCCAGCCCAAACTTGGCAGCAACTCCGCGCGCACGCGCCCGAAGGTCGCGCTCTGCTTCGCGTCGTGAGTTTTCGAACGCGCGCGGGTAAAGTCGAACGTCGCGCGCTCGACATCACGCCCCACGCTGAGGTCGGTAGCGCCGTCTTGCCGAGCTTGGGCGCCGAATCGGTCGTCCGCGCCGCGCTCGGTTGGTTCGTCGACGGGCGCTTCCGGCCGTTCGTGCTCGCCTCTGATCTCGGAGCCTCAGCGCCGGGCCGCGCCGGAGAACGGGCCCCGCAATTCCGCCCGCACCCGCTCGTTGGCGTCGTGCCGCCCGATGCCGAACGGCGCGCGCTCGCGCACGTGAGCCTTCGCTCCTAGGCTTTCTCCGCCAGCTCGCAGCGTGTGGTGTGCGCACGTCGAGCGCAACTGTCGCTGCGCTTGCCCGACTCCTAGCCATGGTGCGGGGGCTTTTGGGGGTGGCCACGATCTTGAGCGGTGTTCTGGCTGCGGCGCCTGCGCATGCCTCGCCGAACCCCGCGGGCTTTTGGGTGTCGTTGTCCGCGCAGTATCAAGCGGGGCCTTGGCTGAACCAATGGGGCGGTTTCCTGATTGTCAATGTGCCGCTCGATCGCATGGCGTCGCCGCGCGTCCCTAGTGTCGAACCGCGGTTGGCAGAGGAACCCCCAAAAAAAGAGAGCGATGCCGCGCCCGCCCCGCCATTGCGAGTGAAGAAGCACGACCCGCTCGTGCCGCTTCTCACCCCACGGCTCGCGCGTGGTGCGGTTCGCCACGCGCTCGCGGTCGCCGGCTACTACAGCGCGCGGACGCGGCTCAGCAGCCTCTCGGGGAGAGCGCGCAGCTCCGCCGTGCTGCCCGAGTTGCGGCTGCGCACGCTGCGCAGTACTGGGGAAACGCTGCGTCTCACCCCGACGAGTGACGACCCGTATCAATACACGCAGGCTGGCACGTCCGAGCTCTTGTTCGAGGCTCGCCTGACCTGGCATTTGGATCGCTTGGTGTTCTCCGATCAAGAGGTGAGCATCGAGCGTCTGCAAAATGAGCGCGACGCGGCCGAGCGGAAGCTCGTCGATCTCGTGCTGGAGCGCCTGGCCTTGTGGCAACGCAGTCGCGTCCGAGCCGCCGATGAAGATAGCGAGCCCGAGGTGCGTGAAACGGCAGAGCTCGAGGCGCTCGGCGCCGCGGTAGAGCTCGACGTGCTCACGGACGGCTGGTTTTCCCAGGCGATTGGCGAAAGCGATCAGCCCGAGCCGCCCGCCCCTAGCGAGAAGCGGAATCCCGAGGTAGATACGCCTCGCCATGCTCGCTGATGCCCGCAATTCCCTGTCCGACCTCCAAAGGCGCGTTGACGCGCTAAGGGGGTCTCTTTGACGTCCCGGCACTGAAGCGGGAAGTCGAAGAGCTCGACGAACTGTCTGCGGCTCCCAAGTTCTGGGACAACCAAGAAAAAGCTCAGGCTTTGATGCGGAAGCGCGCTTCCGCCGTCGAGAAGATCAGCCTGATCGAATCACTGACCAAAGACGTCGTCGACGCGGTCGAGCTGCTCGAGCTCGGCGCTGCCGACAAAGACGACGAGATCGTGAACGAGGTCGAGAAGCAAGTTCCTGCGCTCGTTCAGCGTGTGCGGCAAACCGAGCTGCAGCGCATGCTCTCGGGCCCGGTCGATCACGCCAACGCGATCGTCAGCATTCACCCTGGCGCTGGTGGCACCGAGTCGAAGGACTGGGGAGAAATGCTGCTCCGCATGTATCTGCGTTGGGCCGAGCGGCGCGGTTTCAAGACGGAGGTGATCGACTTTCAAGCCGCTGAAGAGGCGGGCATCGACGGCGCTTCATTCACCGTCAGCGGCCCCAACGCGTACGGCTACTTGCGCGCGGAAATGGGTGTGCACCGCTTGGTGCGCATCAGCCCGTTCGACAGCAATGCGCGTCGCCAAACGAGCTTCGCGGCGGTCGAAGTCACGCCCGACATCGAGGACGAAATCGACATCGAGATCGCCGATGGTGATCTCGAAACGACGACCATGCGCGCTGGCGGCAAGGGCGGCCAGAACGTGAACAAGGTCGAGACGGCCGTGCGCATGAAGCACCTTCCGTCGGGCATCGTCGTCGTGTGCCGCGCAGAGCGCAGCCAACATCAAAACCGCGCCATGGCGCTGAAGATGATGAAGGCGCGCTTGTACGAGCTCGAGCAAGCCAAGCGTGAGGCCGCGCAAGCGCGCTACGAAGCCGCCAAGGGCCAAATTGCCTGGGGCAGCCAGATCCGAAGCTACGTGCTGCAGCCCTACCAAATGGTCAAGGATCTGCGCAGCGAGCACGAGACCTCGGACGTACAGGGCGTGTTGGACGGCGACTTGGACGCGTTCATCGAGGCTTTCCTGCTCAGAAACGCGGATCGCGCTACGGGGCAGGGGACGCCTCCGGCCGCTCTGTCTTGAGTCGTCCCACTCTTCGCGCTACACCCGGGCCGCGTAAATGACGGAAAAAAGTGGTGAAGACGCGCTGGTCGAGGTGCGTCGCAGCAAGGCCGAGCAACTGCGCGCCCGCGGACAGAATCCGTTCGCCAATGACGCACGCGTTTCGGATCGCAGCTTGCTGCGTGAGATCCGCGAGCTGTTCGCGCCCGCGCTGCTCGAGCCCGCCACCGAGCTTCGCTACGACCCCGTACGAGTCGAAGCCATTGCTGCGGGTCGTGAGTTTCACGTGCTCGGTCGGCTCGTGGCGCGCCGTGGCTTTGGCAAAGCGTCGTTCCTGCGTTTGCGAGACATGACTGAGGAGCTGCAGCTCTTCGCCAAGCAAGACGTGCTCGGGGCTGGCTTCGGCGCGCTGGAAGACATCGACATCGCCGACCACATCGAGGCGCGCGGCCCGGCGATGGTCACCAAGACTGGTGAGCTGAGCCTGCAAATCACGTCGCTCCGCTTGCTGACGAAGGCCATGCGCCCGCTACCCGACAAGTGGCACGGCTTGTCGGATGTCGACATTCGCTATCGCCGCCGCTACGTCGACTTGGTCGCGAACCTCGAGGTGAGCGTTGTCGTGCGCGCGCGCTCGATCGTCGTTCAGGGGTTGCGTGATTTCCTCGACAGCCAGGGCTTTCTGGAGGTCGAGACGCCGACGCTGCATTCGCTGATCGGAGGAGCCGCCGCGAAGCCCTTCAAAACGCACCATAATGCCCTGGATTTAGAGCTTTTCCTGCGTATCGCTCCGGAGCTGTATCTGAAGCGGCTGCTCGTGGGCGGGCTCGAGCGCGTGTACGAAATTGGACGCTGCTACCGCAATGAAGGCATCAGCACTCGGCACAACCCCGAGTTCACGATGCTCGAGTTCTACCAAGCGTACGCCACTTACCAGACTCTGATGGATCAGGCCGAGCGCTTGTTCCGTCACGTCGACGCCTTCTTGAAGCAACGGTTGGAAGCGCTCGGCTTGGGCGCGTACTACGTGCGTTGGTTGAGCGAGCGCCCGTTTTCGCTCAGCGAGCCGTTTGCGCGCGTGCCGATGAAGGCGGCGGTCGACGCGGCGTTGTCGCACGCCGGCTTGCCTCGGGACGTGAGCTCGCGCTTCGCCGAGCTTGCGTTTCAGCTCGGACCCGACGGCAAGCGCCTGCCGAGCAGCGCCGACGCGCTGGTCGAAGGCTGGAAGAATCTCTCCGAACGCGCCAAAATCATCGATTGGGGAAATTTACGGCGTGCGCTTGCGCATTGCGCGTCCGATGGCGAGCGGTTGTTCGTTGCTTACGAGTACCTGGCCGAGCCATTTTTGGCGGTCGACTACCGCACGCCGGACGGAGACAAGAGTCTCCCGGTATTCATCACCGACTATCCGGCCGAAGTGTCGCCGCTGGCCCGCAAAAAGGACGCGGATCCCTCGCTGGTCGATCGCTTCGAGCTGTTCGTGCACGGTCGCGAGCTGTGCAACGCGTTCAGTGAGCTGAACGACCCCGACGACCAAGCGGCTCGTTTTCGCGCGCAGCTCGAGGCCAAGGCGCGCGGCGCTGAAGAGACTATGGACTACGACGAGGACTACGTGCTGGCGCTCGAGCACGGCATGCCGCCTGCCGCCGGTTTCGGCTTGGGTGTGGATCGTCTGGTGATGGCGCTCGCGAACCAGCCATCGATTCGCGACGTGATCATCTTCCCGCTGTTGCGCCCCGAGTCGGCATGATCCTCGACGCTCCCATCGCTAGTCGCTTCGACGCTGTCGTCGGCGCGTTGACACGGTTCTGGTTCGTGGGTGGCTTTGCTGGCCGCATCGCGTTCGTCGGCGTGCTCCTGTTGCTGTTCGGCGTCGCTGCGCGCTGGCTCATCCTGCGCGCACTGCTCAGAGGCGGCCGGAATCTCGTGCGCTGGCTGACCGGTGTGAGCTTGGTGCTGTTCGTCGGGCTGGCGCTGAAGGTGATGCGCTTGCCGGAGCCACGCGGCAGCTCGTTCATTCTGTGGCATCAAGTGGTGCGCGTGAGCGCCGCGCTGTCCGGTACGGCGTTCGTCGTCTGTTTCATGATCTTGGCGGTGCCTTGGTTGATGGATGGCTTCGAGGGCCAGGGTTTCGTTTCGCTCGTCGCGGCGCGCCACGTGCGCGCGCAAAAAAGCGGCTTTCTCACGGTCATTTCGGTGCTTTCTATCTCCGGCGTGGGCGTCAGCTCGTTTGCGCTGTGCGCGGTCGTTGCCATCATGGGCGGCTTCGGTGCCGACCTGAAGCACAAGATCTTGGGCAACAACGCGCACGTGAAGATCGAAGCTCGGAAAGTCGGAGGCTTCGAGCACTGGAGCGATTTGCTCGAAGAAGTGCGGCTCGTGAAGGGCGTGCACGCGGCGACAGCGGTCGCGTCCGGTGAAGCGATGGCGTCGAGCTCCTCCAACACCGCCGGCGTGATCCTACGCGGCATCGACACCGTGACCATTGGCACCGTGATCGATCTGCTGCAGAACATCGAGGTCGGGAAATTCGGTTACCTGGACGACCCGAAGAAGCTCGCCAACCTGCCGCCCGACGAGCCGATCGGCATCGGCAGCGGGGGTGAATTTTACCTGAAGGGCCCAGATATCAAGCCCTACTTCTCGAAGCTCGACCCGGACGTGAGCGACGCCGTGGTCCCGCCCGACGCTTACCCGGGCATCGTGATCGGTCGCGAGCTCGCAAAATCACTGCACGTGTACGTGGGCGACGACGTGACTCTGATTTCCCCGCTGGGCGATCTCGGTCCGATGGGGGTTTTGCCGCGCAGCCGCAAATTCCGAGTCGCGGCCATCTTCTATAGTGGCATGTACGAGTACGACGCGAGCCACGCCTACGTGAAGATCGACGCGGCGCAGGACTTCTTCGATCTGAAGCAGAACGTGACCGGCATCGAGATCAAAATCGACGAGGCCGAACGTGTCGCCGAGATTCGCCCCGCCATCGAAGCTCTGGTCAAAGGTCGCGACGACGTGCGCGTTCGCGACTGGAAGGAGCTGAACAAGAACCTGTTCAGCGCGCTGAAGCTCGAAAAAATTGCGACCTTCATCATCCTCTCGCTCGCGATCTTGGTCGCCAGCTTCTGCATCATCTGCACATTGCTCTTGATGGTCACCGAGAAGAGCAAGGAGATAGCGATTCTCAAGTCACTGGGCGCCAGTGACAACGCGATATTGAAGATCTTCATGACCGAAGGCGTGATGATCGGCGGTATCGGCACGGTGTTCGGCGTGACCACCGGCTTGGCCGTGACGCTCGGACTCAAATGGTTCGGCGTGCGGCTCGATCCGGACGTCTATTACGTCGACAAATTGCCGATCAACGTCGAATGGTCGGATTTCACGCTGGTGGCCTTGGCTGCGCTCCTGATCACGACCATCGCTACGATTTACCCTGCCGTCGCCGCGAGCCGCTTGCGCCCCGTCGACGGCATCCGTTACGAATGAGGCACCGTGGCTGAAGCACTCGTCATCATCGAAGACCTGAAGAAGAGCTTCCAGCACATGGGGCGTACGCTCGACGTGTTGAAGGGCATCGATTTGAACATCTATGCCGGCCAAATTTTGGCGATTGTCGGCCAGTCGGGCGCCGGCAAGAGCACGCTCTTACATTGCATGGGCACTCTCGATCTACCGACCTCTGGTCGTATTCGCCTGGCCGGTGAAGAGCTCACGACGATGAGCGGTTCACGTTTGGCGGCCGTGCGCAATCGTGACATCGGCTTCGTGTTCCAGTTTCATCACCTGCTGCCCGAATTCACCGCGCTCGAGAACGTGATGGTTCCGGGCTTGATCCAGGGTCGGTCGCGGCGCGAAATGGAGAAACGCGCTCAGTCGTTGCTCGAAGAAGTCGGCTTGTCGAACCGCGCCTCACACCGCCCGGGTGAGCTGTCTGGTGGCGAGCAACAGCGCGTGGCCGTCGCGCGGGCACTGGCGCTCGATCCGAAGCTCGTGCTCGCCGACGAGCCTACGGGCAATCTGGATAGCGCCACGAGTGACTCCATTCACGATCTGTTTTTTCAGATCAACCGCGAGCACGGCACGACGATCATCGTCGTGACGCACAACCCGTCTTTTGCCGAGAGCATGCCACGCGTGGTGCGCATGCTGGACGGTCGTGTCGAGATTGACGACGTGGGGCGCGCGCAGCGACCGGCTCCGAGCGCCGTCAGCTCGCAATAATCTCGCTCAGCAGCTCGGCGGCGCGCAGCGTGTCGGCCTCGTCGATGTCCAAGTGCGTTACGGCGCGCAGCATGCGCGGCCCCATCGCGTGAATGAGCACCCCCTGCTTGCTGGCCCGTTCTGCGATCGCAGTGGCATCGGCATTCGGTGTCTTGAGCAGCACGATATTCGTCTCTACCGGCGCGATGTCGATGCCGGGTGTCTCGCTCAAGCGCGCTGCGAAACCGCGCGCCGCGGCGTGATCTTGGACCAACCGTTGGCGATTGTGCTCCAGAGCGTACAGAGCGGCGGCAGCCAGAATGCCGGATTGCCGCATGGCGCCCCCGAGCATCTTGCGAAAGCGGCGCGCGCTGCGCACGCGTTCGTGGGTGCCGACGAAGGCGGACCCGACCGGTGCTCCGAGACCCTTCGAAAAGCAAACGCTGACCGTGTCGAATGGCGCCGCCAGCTCCCTGGGTTCTTCAGCAGTGGCGATCGCGGCGTTCCAGATCCGAGCTCCGTCCATGTGCAGCGACAGTCCACGCGCACGGGCGACCTCGGCAATTTTCTCGCACTCGGCTTTTGGAAAGACCCGCCCCCCACCGAGGTTGTGGGTGTTTTCGACTACGACAAGCGAGCTCTGCGGCAGGTGCTCGGCCTTGGGTCGAACGGCGGCCAGTACGTCTTCCGTCGAGAAAAGCCCGCCTCGCCCGACGACCGCGAACTGTACTCCTGACCAGGCTGCCGCAGCTCCGCCCTCGAAGTGCATACAGTGCGTGCCTTCCCCCACCACGACTTCGTCCCCGCGGCGGGTGTGAACCAGAATCGCGATCTGATTGGCCATCGTGCCCGAAGGGACGAACAGGGCGCTTTCCTTGCCGAGAATTTCGGCGACGCGCGCTTCTAGCAGCCGAACCGTCGGATCCTCGCCGTAGACGTCGTCGCCGACCTCGGCGGCCGCCATCGCTGCGCGCATGCCCGCCGATGGCTTGGTTAGCGTGTCCGAGCGCAGGTCATAGAATTTCATGTGGGCGATCGTACCCCGCGTTCTGCGAGCGCACTACGGGCGCGAAATGGCGCCATTTGTGGGCTCGAGTCGTGTGATCGTGCGACTAGTGGCAAGAGCACGTAGACACGCCCACACGCGACTCGGTGCCTTCCGCGCAACCGATGGACCACGACTTCGTATTACGAATGTGCCCGGAATTACCGGCGTCGCGAGCACGCGTTCAGTGCAGCGGTAACGTACGCGGCAGCGAGACGCTGGTGGTTTTCGCCATTGTAACCTTTGTGGGTGACGAGCCCTCAGTGTGAGTCAATCGAGAGTCGGATATAAGTCGCTAGTGAGTCGGGCGCCGAGGGCGAGTGCGCGCTAGAGTTGAACGAGGTAGGCCGTGCAGCGCGTGGGACGATAGCGAACCTCGCGATCGCAAGCTCGAGGGACGAGCGAAGCGAACGCAGCCAACGATCGAGACCCAGGAAGACTGAAACTCGAACAAAGCGGACACCAAGCTAAGCATGCGGGCGAGCAGGGACGAGACAGAGACGCGAGGAAGTTAGAAGCACGCCGGCACGTATATGTAAGTCCGCCGCCGAGCTCACGAGCGAGCGAGCAACGGCGAACGAAAAACGAGGACACGAGGACACGAGGACACGAGGACACGAGACCGAGACACCGACCAGAGCTGAAACGATGCCGAGACCAAGGAAAGGTCATTGCGAAAAGCCTGGCGGGTCTGTTACGCTGAAATATTGGTTCGCTTCACGAATTTGAAAAGGGAGAGGTAGAACGATGGTTTCACGTCGCGCCGTACTGAGTGGGTTGGGTGCTGCTGCATTCGTTTTGGGTTTCGATCCGATGACCAGGTCTTGGATCTCCGAGGCTCGCGCTGCGACGTTCGACCATGTACCGCCACTCGACGGGCAGTTGCTGACGGATCCAACCTCCATCGCGCCGTACGCAGAGGACGTGGGTAAGATCGTCTCGGACACTCCCGTGGCGGTGCTGCTACCGGGCTCGGTGGAGGACATCCAGAAGATGGTGCGCTTCTGCAGGCGCCACGGCATCAAGATCGCTCCGCGCGGCGAGGGTCACACCACCAACGGGCAGTCTCAAGTTGCGGGCGGTCTGGTCATCGACGTGCGCAGTCTGAATAAGATTCATTCGATCGATCACCGTTCGGCGGACGTCGATGCAGGGGTGAAGTGGAGCACGTTAGTCGAAGCCACGACGCCGCTCGGACTAACTCCACCCGCGCTCACCGGTTATATCGATTTGACGTTGGGCGGTGTGCTCTCGGTGGGCGGCGTATCGCCGACCAACACGCAGGGCGGTGTCGTCGACAACGTGCGTGAGCTCGAAGTCGTGACCGGCGAGGGAGAGATCGTACGTTGCTCGTTGCTGTACAATCGCGACCTGTTCGACGCGATGCTGGCTGGCCTCGGACAATGCGGGATCATGACGCGCGTGATCGTCGATCTCGTTCCGGTGCCCTCGCAGTCGCGGACGTTCCTGTTGAACTACTCGGACAACGCGACCTTCTTCAAGGACTTCCGCACCCTGCTCAGCCGCGGCGAATTCGATGGGCTGTACAATATCTGCACGCTGACTGACGCCGGGGCAATCGCCTACCAGCTGAACGCAATTAAGAATTTCGATCCGGCGACGCCGCCGAACAATGCTCATCTGCTGCGCGGCTTGAGCTTCGATGTCGCGTCGTCGACGAACAGTGATTCGACCTACCTCGAGCAGGTCGAGAGCGTCGATGGTCTGATCGATTTTCTGATCTCGATCGGCATTTTCAACACCGTCATTCACCCGTGGTTCGACGTGTTTTTGCCCGATTCGAAGGTCGAGTCCTACGTTGGTGATGTCCTGCCTTCGCTCACGCCCGAGGACATTGGCCCAACTGGGTTCGTTCTGCTCTTCGCGCTCAAGCACTCTCAGCTGAAGCGGCCGTTGTTCCGAGTGCCGTCCGGGGGCGAGTACGTGTGGCTGTTCGACATTCTCACGTCCTCGGCCGCGCCTGGCCCAGACCCGGCGTTCGTCACGCAAATGCTGACGCGCAACCGCACTTTGTTCGAGAAAGCCCGCGCCTTGGGTGGTACTCGCTACCCGATTGGCTCGCTCGAGTTCAGCCACGAAGACTGGCGCATTCAATATGGTG
>Ga0210387_10001586_pt1 | contig 17169 bp, 10 predicted proteins | sample IncBWC7OmetaG_FD_160108 | JGI IMG/M metagenome (GOLD analysis project Ga0210387, IMG submission 160108) | Forest soil microbial communities from Barre Woods Harvard Forest LTER site, Petersham, Massachusetts, United States - Inc-BW-C-7-O ...
CCGGCTCCATCGCACGCTGGGCGTCAACATCCCGCAAGACGAGGTGGTGGTAGGGATTCCTGGCTATACCCTGCCTGAGGACAACGGTTTCTGGAATGCCTTCTTGATGCCATTCCGCAAGCAACGCGACTACTGGCGCCGGCCTGACGGCACCCAAGTGGGTCGGCAAAATTTGCCCTCGAATCAAAATCCCGCTCGGCTGGCAGAGTAGAGGTAAAGCGAGACGCTTTCCTCAGTCGTTATTTAGTCTTTCCACGGCACTTTGCTCTCGTCTAGACGTGGAATGAAACGCATTAGCAGTGGTTTTTTAGCTTGGGAACCTTCGGAGCCAGATTCTGCTGAGGCGGTAGAGGACGATGAGTCAATCGCTTTCTGCACTACTTCACAGATTGTCTCTCGCGAGAAGGGTTTCTGGAGGAATTCAGTTATCCGAAGCTGCTGTGCTCTCAACGCGATAGCACTGGGGTCGTAACCCGACATAAGAATGATTGGAACCGAGCCCCATTTCGCCCGGATCCGTGCCGCGACAACGAGCCCGCTACCATCCGGCAACTTGTAGTCCAACACGTAGGCATCGAAAGACTCTTGTTCAATGACATTGAGAGCATTGGTGACAGAACTGGATGCCCGGACCTCATACTTCTCACCGGAAAGCATCCGATGAACGATCCGACAGACTGCGATGTCGTCGTCTACCACTAAGACATGGGCAATATTCATCTGGATTTAGGCGATCGGAATAGGTACTGTCACAATACGGTCATCGGGAAGTGGCCACGCATCTCTTGGCCAGGCGACAAATACCGCAAGGGTGAACAGGCTTCATATCTCGCTTTATGAGCTTAATTAGCCTTCCCCCCAAATTTTATTGTTGCGCCATCGCTATAAAGACTGAGGAAGGCCGTCCCTTTGTTTTTACTTCCCGCCTTGGCGCGTTCGAGCTGCTTTCTTCGCGGATGCGGACCTTTCGGCTGCTGAGCGTTGGCGCGCAGCCGAACGCGTCTGCCGCGACAACGCCTCAGACGAAGCCGCCGCACCGCTCTCGCGCTGGAGAGCCTTCAATGTCGCTTGTGAGCGCTTGGCCGAGGGCTTCTTCCCCGATTCGGCCTTTTCCAGATCGCGCTGCGCCTTGTGCCGAGTGGCCTCCGAAGTTTTGCCCGCCTTCGGCGGCGCCAATTTCACCCCGGCCCGGCGCGCTTTGGAAAGCCCAATCGCGATTGCTTGTTTCGTTGAACGCGCTCCATGTTTCCCCGCGCGGATTTCATCGATTTCCTCGCGAACGAATTCACCGGCCTGTGTGGAGGCGGATTTCCCTTCGCGCTCATCGCGGCGCGCACGATCGATGGTTTGTTTCTTTGGCATAATTGACTAAGAATATTTCGCCGCCGAGGTCTCAGCCGGGCGTAGGAAGTTGCCAGTGCCAGTGTCAGTGTTAGTGTTTCGGACTAAACGCCATCAATCGAGACGATGCTTTCGGGCCTGATGCCCGGGGAATCGCAGCAAAGGAATCACTGGCACCTATGCCCGGCCGGTGATTCCACTCCACGGATCAAGCAAGGGGACCTGACCCTCCTTTGGCAAGGGGACCTGACCCTCCTTTGGCCGGAAGGTCTCGTCAAAGAGAGTACGCCGTTCCGTTACCGCTCTCCTGATGTCCGATCGCTCTGGGACATTCCTGAATGTTGAACTGATTGGTCATGAGCGGACATTACATTAGCCATGTCTAGTGACGAAACGTACCGCGACAAACTGCGCCAGGAGCTTGAAGGGGCCATTCGAACTTCGTGGTTTCGCAGTGGAAAAATCGTCTCTGCGCTTGCGAAAATTTCTCAGTACAAGGACGCGGATATGATTAAGGACATCATTCCGCTTCTTTGGACCAAGGAAGAAGCCGTGTTTTTCGAAACGGTTGCGACTGTTTCGGCGTTGCTCCAACAAGTACCGATTGAAAAGCTTCCGGATTTCGACTGGGGGCTAAGAAGAAGTTGGCCCTGCTGCATTGGCAACAGCGTGCTTAGTGGTGCCAACGTCGAGCAGTTGAAGAGTTCTTCCGTCCGGTGGTCGATCTTTGCGGTTTTTGCGTCTCACCCGAGCGGGTTTATCCGGCAGACCGCACTTGAAGAACTAGCCCGCGAAGAAGCAGGAGAATCTTTGCCCGTTATCCTGCTTCGAACGACGGACTGGGTTGAGCCGGTGAGAGTCGTCGCACGGAATATTCTTTTTCGAAAGCTGGGCCGAGTCGCGCCCGATCAAGTGGATAGATGCCTTCCCCTAGTGTTTCGCATGAGAAAATCGCTGAGACATCAACCGCTCCAACTATTTGAGGAAATCGAAAAGTTGGGGGCTTCGCGCCAGGATAGATCTATGGCCGATCACTACTCGGGCAGCTCTTCGGCTTTTCTTCGTCATCGATTTAAACTACGCAAACAATACAGCGGCTTATCCCTGGATGAACTGATCGGCGAAGCCGCCTTGCATTCAGATGCCGTCCCGAGGCTTCTTGCCTGCGACTGGATTGCGGACACAGCGACACCAAAAGAGATCCGAGAAAAATATGGCGATGTCTTGCTGACAGATAAGTCGCAGCTTGTTCGGAGGAAAGCGTTCTGGCTCATTGCAAATGCTGATCCGAGGACATTCCTGCCTCTAATCGAGCGCGCTCTGATGGATCCAAGCGCTCCGGTGCAAGACGCCGCCCGCAGCGCATGGAGAATGCTTCCTGAGAGGGATGCCGTCTCGCTTTATAGGAAATACGTCAATGAAGCTCGTTTCCCGTCAGCCATTGTGGCTGCTCTGAGAGGACTGCGCGCGGAAGGCGATCTTCACGATGAGGATATGGTACGTGCGTTCCTTCAGCACAATTCCGCAAAGATTAGAAGAGAAGCTTTACGCACTTTGGTGGCCTGGAACGTCTCGAATACGTCCGATCTCTTGCACGAGGGATTGCGAAGTGCCTCACCCTCCTATGCAAAAGAGGCCGCGCGTTTGCTGATCACTCGCCGAGAATATATCTCTGCACCATTAGTCAAGGAGTTGCTCGTCTGCCCACATAATCAAGATTCCCGTAAATTAACGCTATGGCTGATAAGAAAGATGCCTAAATGGTCAAGCTTGCCGCTTATTCTTCTAGGTTACTCAATCTCATCCTGCCGCGATCAGGCTTTGATGGTGTTCGATGACTGGAACAGGAATTATAACCGAGTTCAATCGGTGCCCTCTAAGGCCGAAGCAAAAGAGGCGGTAGAAGCATTTGGAGCTATTGCCGAATCGCCGCTATCAAAAGACCGCGAGTTGGCGGCCATTATATCGGCCCTTGAAAGTATGAAATGACAAATCGCCGTGATCTGTTCGGGGGGGATTCGGTTCATCGATGTGATCTCCGGTTGGGCTTTGAGGCGGATTCCCCGGGGCGTCAGGGCCCGGAAGCACCGACTCGATTGACGGAGTCGCAACCTCGGAGGTAGCAGTAGGACGGCCGTTTTTTTATGACATTTATCTCGATTCTTCAGAAGTGCGAACATTTGAGTCTCCGGGCGCGTCGCCCGGGCGGGCGGTTCCCAAAGTTGAAACAGCGAATCCTGACGAAAGTTTATCCGACGGCAAGTTCCGCTAAGAGCAAGCTGAGGTAGCCACGGACACGCGGAGCTTCTTTTTTTTCTTCAGAAAAAACGGCCCAACCCTCTCCATTGATCCCTCGATCATTGACGACATATTTCAGGAACGGGCTGCTGACATTGCACTCGCCGTTGGGATCTGTTCCCTCAATATCTGGAACAGTGGGGCTATTCCAGAGCTGGATGTAGATACTGGATTCGATCCCTGGCTCCTGCTTGAAAGGTCTTTGGCACATCTTACCTGCATAAGTGTACATCGCGACCGAATAGGCTTTGGTTTCGTTTTTGAGAGTGACAATACGCGCGTAGAGCGTGATTTGACCTAGGTTGTATTTATTATCCATGTTATTGTTGTGTTTTGATTTAATAGAAAATCTAGCCAAGGAATGTCGGCTCGCCGTTAGACTGTGCTTAGGACATTGGTCATCGTATAGGTCAATCCGGTCAGATAGAGAGTTCTACCTATGGGATTCGTTTCCTTGCCCGCGTACTTTGCGCTGACTCTCTGCGCCGGGGTTGCGGGAATAATTAATTGCCATGGCGCCCCCCGGTTATCCAGGATCATGAAGATTTGGTGGACACATGGTGTACAATGAGCGGGGATCTCTAATAAATCGTCCGTGCCGGCAAGCAGCATAGAAAAGGCTGGATTGACCGCTCCGATCAAGCGAACAAGACCTAGGGAATCGAGCAGGCATCTAACGCTATTGGAAGAGCCGCCAGGTCGGGAAATCGTTGCCAGCCAGGTGGCCTGCTGGGCAGCGTTGGCATAACTCAGCCCAGTCAGGTAAAGGGTACGCAATCCCGGTACCGTCGCCGTCCCCAGGTAACTGGCACCGACATCCTGGTCGGGGGCTGCGGGGATTTCCAGGCGCCACGGCTCGCCATGATTATCGAGAATAACGAAGAACTGGCTTTCGACAGGCACGCAAGACCGCGGCATCCGCAAGAGATTTCTGGTTCCCCCGGTCAATTGGGAAAATATTGGATCAACCGATCCGGTCAGATGCACCAAATTAGCAAAATCGATCAGGCAGCGTGCGGTATTACTATTTCCGCCCGGCCGGGCGATAGAGGGTTGCCAGGTCGGCTTGGGCGCCAGGCGATCTGGGCTGAGATACCCGGAGGTGATCAGGCTGGCGTCGAGATTTGGAATCACCTGGACGATCAACTTTCCGGTGGCGATCTTGCTCGCGTCGAGCGCCGGAATCCGTGCCGCATCGATTGTTCCCGAGCCCATGGCCGGCAACCGTGCTGGATCGATCACTCCGGTGGTAATCTTGCTCGCGTCCAGAGTGGGCAATCGGGAAGGATCCAAGGTTCCGCTGGTGATCTGGTCCGCTCTCAGGTTCCTGATCGCTGAGCCGTCGCCTTGGAAAGCGAGGGCCGCCACGTTACCGGCGACGTCCAGCTTAGCCAGGGGGTTGGCGTTACCGATACCGACATTGCCCTTTTCATCGACGGTAAGACCATCCTCAATCAAGTTGATTCCGGAATCAATCAGCTCAGCGAATTGCCCTTGAGTAGGCGTCTTACCGGTGGTGAAATACTGTTTTAAGGCGTCTCGGTTTTGCTTGTTCATTCTCGGATCCTGTCTGCGGGCGGCATCGATCGAATTCTATTGGGCGATAGTGAAAGTGGCGCCCACTTGGGTGAATCCTATGCCCGCAAATAACTGGTGAGCGGAAGATGCTGCAGTGGCGCCACTGCCCAGATGAGTTAGATTACCGATCGTGGCGACCGACACCTGGTAGAAGCCAGGCGTTTTCACCGTGAAATCGGAAAAGCTTAGATCCTGCTGCAGAAGCCCTGAGAGCGGAGGTTGAGAGACCTGAATGGTGACGCGCAGCGCTTCGGTTAGAGTCTCCAGGTTGGTAACCGCGATCCGGTAACCTGCGGACGAGGGCACCGGGGTCCAAATTGCCTGCAGTTGGGTTTCATTGACCTGCTGTCCTACGAAGGCGGGCGCCAAGAGCGTCGGAAACGCCTTCTCGAGATGCGCCGCATCGCTGGGAATCGACTCCGTTCCTGTCAGGGCCCGCACCGAAAAAAGAAAATTGCCATCAGACGGTGTCCTGAACTTAGAGGCAGCGAATGCCTCGCTCACAGAAACGGAGCTGCCTGTGGGCTGCAGCACGGTAGCGGTCGCCACGATCCGGTCCGTGGTCAGGTTCCTCACCGCGATGGAGTAATAGGCGGCCTTTGAGACCGGGTTCCACTGGCTGGTCAGAACGTCCTCTGCGGGGTCGTAGCCCATCATCAGATTCAACGGGGAAGCGAGCTTGACGATCGGCGCCTTGTAATAGGCGCTATCGGTCGCATGGCCTTCTGCGGACGCCAGAGCTTTCAGGCGAATCCAGCAAGTGCCCGCGGCCAGGGCAGGCGGCTCGACTGGAAAAGTTGCATGGGTCGCTTTCGAGCCGAGACGTTGGACCGGCCCAATCAAGCGCGTCGTCGAATCAACCATCCCGATTTCGTACCCGGCAGCGCTTTTGACCTCGCTCCACGTTACCAATACGGCGTTAGTCTGGTAGCTCCTTTGGTTAATGGAGGGCGTCGTCAAGGCGGCTCGGCTTTGCTCCCCGCCGCCTCCGCCTCCGCCGCCACTATCACCGTCACCACCTCCTCCGCAAGCTTTGCCTATGCCGGCGATGGCAGCAGCCGCCGCTCCGAGGGCTTCTCCAATTGTACTCAAGACCGCGTCGCCCAACGCGGTCAGGAAGTCTTTTAGCACGCTTTTCAGCCCGTCGCAGACAAGGTTACCGAGGACTTTTTGCATGACCTCCTTGGCCACAAACGCGGAAAGGCACTTCGCCAGTTGGGCTTTGTCATTCCAGAGCTGTTCCACCACAGCTTCGCCGTTATCAACGATGGTCTTTCCGATCTTCGTGACAATACCGTCAAAAGTGAATTCGCCCGGAGCACTGAATGAGAGCACGAGTCGCGGTAAATTGACAGAGGCCACCAAGGTGGCGCCTGTTGACATTTTGTAGTAGCCGTCAATGAGGACGTAGATTTGTCCGTCGGCTGCGCCGCTGCCTGGCGGCTTGGTGGTGCTCGCCGTCGGTTTAGCGAAAAAGCTCGCCTGAATGACTTCTTTGAAAGCGAGATCCACCAATGCTCCGCAACCTTTTTTCGAGCTGACCGCAGACAATAACTTCTTGAAATCAAGTACGACGCCGGGAATGGAGATGGTCGGAAAGTTCTGAATTATGAACCCCTGGTTTTTGGACCAGGTGAAGCTCAATTTAGGGTTAGTGAACGGCCCCAGAGTACCGAGATAACTGAGACTAGCCGCCAATTTAGGAGGGCCGCTGCTATCGGTCGCCACGCTCAGGGAGGATTCGCCGAAGTGATGGCCAAAAAGTGTGTAGGCACAAATGAGCGTGAATTGTCGACTGGTACCGCCTGGCTGATCGAACGATCGCACCGCAAGACGTGGTCCGCCTTCGAATCCGTGCCCAGAGAGTAGCAGAAAACCTGGATCGAACAGTGCCGCCGGCTTGGTTAGATCTCCTTCAATGGTGAATCCTTTGTCGCGAACCACGTTGATTTGCGCATCCAGTGGAGGAAACGCATGCTCAGCCAGAGTGAGCGAGATAGTGGTCGCCACATACAAACCCACGCCGCGGATGTTGGCCTTCCGGGCAAGGATCGGTGGAGGAAGGATCGCCGGGAGAGAGGCGCCGGCGACGTAAGAATAAAAGATCGAACTGTCAATCAGTGAAAGGTCGACGAATTCCGTCGGCCAATTCATACCTGGGCCAAGAAACTGGTCAAACAGCGCGCTAACCCTCACCGTCGGAATACCATCGAGCGAAAGAAGACAAAGCCGACCATTCTGCAGAAATAGGACGGCATCCAACGTCTTACCGGCAATGACAGCCGAGCCGCTGAAACGGATATCCCAATGGGAGGTGTCGGGCACGCCGGATCCGATCCGAGCTCGAAGGTTCAACTGCTGATCATCAGCCGACACGCCTTCGCTGGCGGATCGGGCTCAGATTTTCGCGTTACAGCGTATTGATTCCGTTGGTACGAACCACACTCAGGCCCACTTCGTGGACTGTTAACCCAGCGATCGGGGAGAAATCCAAAGTGACGGCAATCTCCAGTGCGAATAACGAGAGATCCGTATCCACCGCTAACTTATACAAATTCAACGCACCCTTGATATCGCTGCCGTCCGGCCATTTGGTAGGCACGTTGCTGGGGTCCACGCCCACGCTTATCGCGAACTCCTTAACATCGTCCAGCGTGATCGTGAACGGTTTCGTGCGCGACACCGGCAAGCGATAGATGCCGCTGACGCCCGATGACTTAGTGAGCGTGAAGGAGTGGCTGCCCACCTGAACGACGAGCGAAAGACTAGCGGACCAATAGGCTTGCAGCCCAGGTTCGCTGTCGGTGTATTCCGCGTCGCCCGCTTTGGCTTTGGCGATCACCTGGGCGATGTCCTTCGAGCTCAAATCGGAGGGTAAAGTCCCGTCCGGAGGAGTGATTTCCACGCTGTTCTCGTAAGGCGGCGCCGTTCCAGTCACTGGAGGCGTGGTCGGCACGGCTGTCAGCTTGAATGGCAACAACGTGTCTCTCTCCAAAAAGGCGATGGCGAATTTGTCTACCTTGGCTGGGGGATTACTATCTTTCCAACTAACCTTGATATTCTTTCCGGCCACCGTGGTGGCGACGTTGTACGGCGTACTGAGTAAAGGCATGATAAGGTTTTATAGGGGCGTTTATGTTTTACTGGGCACCCAAACAGTTTTTGTGCCCAATTGCGTTTTGACACCCCTTGACCGGTATTCCAAAAAAATGATTCGGAAGCGGCAAAGCGTCTTCGATGGGCGTGCGGGATAGGCCGGCAAGAAACCTCTTCTTCGCGCATGGCTCGATACGCCGGAAAACAAAGTACCATAGGATTCCAGCCTGTATCTATCTGCCGTAAGTAAGGCGTCCCGCCTTACCTTCCCGGGTTGAAACCTTGGGCTGAGTTCGGCAAACCCTTCCGGGCAGTTGACCGTCCCAAAGAACCCTTAACTTAGTTAGTTAGTTAGCGTCATTCTGGCCTGTCTCCAAGGCCTACCCACTGCGGAAAAGCGCGCAAATCCCGTCACCGTCTTTCGAATCCAACGGATCGGTTATGGCGTCGGAGTAGGCTTACCTTTTTCAGGTTCGTGTTTTCGACCTTCCTGCTGGGATTCCTTCGGTGGCGGGGGCTTTTGAGCCGTCCGCTCAGCCGGAGGGGTGTGGACAACCTCGGGTTGAGGCGCTGGAGCATGCTGGACCTGCGGGGGCGGCGTTTTGATTTCGCGCTCCTGTGGCGGGGGCTTCTGAGCTGGCCGTTCAGCCGGAGGGGTGCGGACAACCTCGGGTTGAGGCGGTGGAGTATGCTGGACCTGTGCCGGCGGCGTTTTGATTTCGCGCTCCGTCGGCGGAGTCTTCTGAGCCGGCCGTTCAGCCGGAGGGGTACGGACAACCTCGGGTTGAGGCACCGGAGTATGCTGAACCTGCGGCGGCGGCGTTTTGATTTCGCGCTCTGGCGGCGGAGTCGCGTTCACTTCGGAAGTCGGTTTTGGGATGGCCGGAGGCTCATGGCGGGGCGTCGACACTGGAGGGGAGGTCGGTTTTGGTACTTCCTGGTTCGACGGCTGGTGCAGTGTCGGGGTCGGATTTGGCGTCTTCAGGTTGGCGGGACCGCCCTGCGGGACCGGCGTTGGCGTTGTTTCCAGCTTCTTTTCCTGAGTTGGCGTTGCGGCGTTGTGAGGAGTCGCAGAAGCAGGCGGTAGAAGCTGCCCAGGCTGTCTATTGCCTGTTGGCTTTGGCACCGGATTTGCGCTGGGCTTGTTCTCTGGTGATCCTGGTTGGCCCGGAGTCGGTGATGGTCTTGAAGCGTTCAGATTCGGCGGGGTCCCTTTAGGCGCGCTGGGCGATTCTGCTGGAACATTTTCATTTGGCGGCTGTTTCGATCCAGGTGAGCCCGGACGCCCCGGTTTGCCGGCTTGTTCCGTCGGGGAACCGACAGGCGTCCCGGAAGGTTTTACAGTGGGCGACGAGCCAACCGTGGTGGAAGGTTTCGCGCCGAGCAGGTTTGGTGGAACCGGGTTTTGTCGCGGTGCCGGTGCATTGGGCGAAGCAACCGGAGAAACGCTTGCCTTGGGCGAGCCCGCGCCCGGTTTCACCAAATTGGGTGCTGTTTTCTGCCCGGCAGCCGGAGTCGGAGAGCCGGTTGCGCCAGGAGACCCGGCAACCTGTCCGTTGTTGCCGGTGACCGGATTCACGAAAGGCGTCGGACTCGGTAAGTCTTTGGGCGGGGGATTCTGTTCAGCGATGGTCTTTTGGAGCTCAGCCACCTCTTGAGGTTTGACGTGACCCCATCCTTTTTCGACCTGGGGATTGGCGATTCGGTTTTGGACAGATGGGACGTGTTTGGCCTGCGGACTAAGGACAGCAGGGGGCGCCGTCACGTTGAGCCGGTTGGCCTGCTGGGTTTGGCCATAATTCGCTCTAGGGTCGGTCACCGGATTAAGCGCAATTTTAACCTGCTGAATATTTTGATTGGTCATCCTCGAAACGTTTTGCACCGGTGGCCCGAAGTTGTTGATCACGTTGTTGTTATTGACAATATTTGTGACGTTCTTCGTCTCCCTGATGATCTGCACGTTTTGCTCAGGGGGCTCGATATACGCCGCGTAGCTGGGCTCACGCCAATGAGAATAACTGATAAAAGCGTAAGCAGCCGGTCCAATGCCATAATACGAGTCGGACCACGTCGATATCGATTGACGCGCAGAGACGTCTGCTTCAGGAGGAAGAGGCGCCCAGCCAACTTGTTCATCACTTTCCCGCCAGGAGACCCAAGCGGGCGCCCATTGATTTCCGGGGACCCAACACCATCCGGTCCCGCCGATATTGACCCATCGTCCGTAGTGGTAGGTTGCCCAGCCAAATTTTTCGTTGGAGTTCCAGTACCAGCCGCGATCGGTCCACACCCAGTGTCCATCCCCGTAGGGTCTCCAATTTTCTGACACTCGCGGTCGGAAACAATAACCGTAGTTACTGGCTTCGACCCAATTGCCTTCGTCGGAGGACAATCCCGTATAAAAAACGTCGTAGCCCTCCCCATTTGGTTCTGAAACGTTCCGCGTCTGATCACTCTCTTGAGGCTGCTCTACGCCGCCCGTTTGCCCCTGATTGCCATGAGCTACGGGCACCGCGATGAATGCGGCGGTCAGGTTATCGGACGTGGTTCCGTATCCGACGATCCACCCCTTGTCATTGATGCCATACGCGACATCTAAGGAACTGAATCCAGCCGGCGAAAGATTTTCGGCGAGCCTGTCTAGTTCGATCAACTGACCTTTCGTGTAAAGGAATGCGCGCTTCTGATCAGCACTCTCGCTCTCTCCCACAATGTCGCCGGAATTGTTGATTCCACGGGCGTAACTCGCATTGGCAAAACCAGACAATGTTCCCAAATCTTTCAATTGTGAATGATCGGAAACGAATGCATGAGGAGTTCCGTCTGCAGTATCGCTATCGCCGACAATCAGGCCATTCTTATTGATGGCGAGTGCCTCGCCGTTGGTTCCTCCCAACGTGCTAAAGTCAGTCGTCGTACCATTGATAAACGAAAAGGCGTGGAAAGCGTTGTTGCCGGCGCCGTGCCGGCCGACAATCTGACCGCCGTCGTTGATAGCAAAAGCAGTCTCCAGGGCATCGGGTTCGTTCGATCTACCAAGGCCGAGATCTTGAACCGAGTTTTTGGAGAATAACACGGGGCGATGATTCTGGGTGCCGCTTTGGCTATCGCCGACCACTGCCCCACGGTTGTTTATCCCAAACGCTTCGCTGGCGGAGGCGCCGTCGAGCGTACCGAGAGAGGCGATCGGCTGGTTTCGTGAAAACAGGAAGGCCAGGAGATTTCCGTTCGCATCCTGGCTGTAGCCGGTGACTTGACCAGATTCATTGATGGCGCAGGCAGCATTGATCTTGCCGCCCAGCGATCCCACGTCCGTCAACGATTGATCAGCAGAGGAATAAAGGAACGCTTGGTACGCTTCTCCTTGAAAACTGTAGCCGACAACTTCGCCTTTGCTATTGATTCCGAGTGCTGCGCTATTGGCGCCTTCGGCCGTCGGGATTCGAGTAATTTGATACCGGTTTTGCGCGAAGGCTGCGGACGCCAGGCACATGGCGAGGATCACGCCGAGGGACTTCAACACGAAGCGCACTCGTGACGGTTGGCGCCGCACTAAATCCGGACGAGGCAATCGAATCAAAACTCGGTTTTTCATAGGGTAGGGGAGCATCTCCTCATCTTGTGATCCAAAAGAAAGAGCATTCCAAAAATCTGTTACCTTAATACGGCTTCGCCTAGATGGCAGACCCAGGGCATCGATTGGAGCTAGTCACTTCGGAATTCCGGTAATTCAAGTCAACGGGATCACCACCTGCAGACGGACCTCGGGATTCGCTCATTCAAACTTTCTTTCCGAGCTAGTGCCAGTGACAGAGGTCTGGAAGTGCGGTCGCAGCGTATTCCGGAAACACGGGACACGATTTTTACGGAAGAGGTGAGAAAGTTTCCGATCCGAAGTGAACGAGATCGAGGTCTTGCGCATTGCGAGCAGTTGCGGGGGGTTGGGCTGCTGAGCATAAGGAAGCACTGACACTGACACTGGCCTGCCACTAGAATTTCGACCCGAGTGCGGTTCGGACACCGCGTGCTAATTCGGCGGGAAATGGGCGAAGTGCCATCCAGCCGACAAATCCATCCGGGCGGATCAGTGCAGCAGTACCTCCGGAGACCTTCCAGGAGCTCCAAAGCGACCCGTTCAATGATCCGTCGCGGTACGCATCGGATTGGCTGGGAGCTTGATGGGACAATAGGAGTATGATTTTCAAATCGCTGATATTGGTAAAGGTCTGGGCGACTTGCGCAACGTTCCAGCTCGGCAACCTACCGTCATCAAATAGCAGCAATCCAGGTGCGGGACCTGCGAGATCCAGCAGTCGGATGCAGCTGCCGTCGGGCACGATCAAGTTACCGTCAGACGCGCGATGCCCAACCAAAGCGCCTCTCCCGCTTACGAGCGGGGAATGTCGGTAAACTGTGTCGAGCATGCCGATCCTGGGAGCAAAATGAGAAATTAAACCCAGTTGACTACTCGTCCGGAACAAAGCTCCGATGGCGTTTTGTACGAACCCGGGGGCGAGTAATCCGAATCGGGTAAGGAAATCGGTATAACGGTCCACGTTATTGACCACCGCTTCGCGGCGTTCGGCCTCGTAGGATGCGAGAAGAGGCTCTTCCTCTGCGCCAGCAAGGGCGCGGGCAAGTTTCCAGGCCAGATTATGCGCGTCCTGGATGCCGCTATTCATTCCTTGTCCCCCGGCGGGGCTATTGATGTGGCCGGCGTCGCCGGCCAGCAGGATTCGGTTCCTCCGAAAGTGCGGGCTGGTACGACAATGAATCTGGAAAATGTTGGACCAGAGATGCTCGTAGGAACCAGGGCCAAAAAGTTGGTTCACTCGGCGATCAATCGCGGAGCTCTCCAGAGCTGTCCGTCCAGCTTCATTTGGCAGGAGCGTCGAAAGGATTCGCCAATGTTCGGGCTGGTAACGCGCAGCCGCCAAAACATGACCTTGGGCGGGCGCCAACCGCGGCCAGGGAAGTTGGTCTCTTTCATCTCGAATGCGGATATCGGCCAGCAATACACGAGTGGGATAAGTTTTCCCTCGCAGTTCCCAACCTAGTGATCCGCGCACGGCGCTATGAGCACCGTCGCATCCGATGAGGTATTGACCATGGTAAGTCTGAGCCCCACCGTCCGGGCCCGTAACCTCCACGGAGACGCCGTCGGCGTTTTGCTCAAATCTCACTGCTTGGTGTCCGGGAAGCGTCTCCGTCAATCCCGCAGCTTTGACTGCTTCCAGCAGGAGGGCTTCTGTGCGATTTTGCGGCAAGATCAAAATGCCAGGGACAGCACTGAGCCGGCCAAAAACGCCGAGATCCACTTGCGCCATCGGTTTCTTCTGGCCGACGATCCAGAAATCGACCTTGGTGCGCAGCACGCCTTCCGAAACGAATCGCTCGTAAATTCCCCAGGTGCGGAATATCTCCAAGGTCCGCGGGAGGATGCCCAACGCGCGGGAATACGGATCGATTTCAGATTTCCTTTCAAACAGCGTGGAGCGCACGCCGTGGCGCGCCAAGCCGAGCGCGAGAGACAACCCGACCGGGCCTCCTCCAACGATGAGAACAGGTGATTCTTTCATGACTGAATCGGTTCGCAAGTGATCCGTCTTCTGAACTTAATTGGTCGCGTTTTACCACTGCTGAAATTTGTCTGCACCGACCACGCCCTGCACCAAAGTGATCCATTGATCCACGTTGGTTTTGTCAATGATGACCGGTCCAGTCAGAATATCGCGCTCAGGGGTATACCCATACTCGCGATACCAATAGAGCCATTGCAACGGCACATAGCCTTGCAGCCAGAATGCTTGACTGACGGTCGAAAGAAGGTGCCCGGCCTTAACGCCGGAGAGTGACACGGGACTATCGTCCACGCCGATGATCGTGACCTGGTGCGCCACGTCGCCCAAGTCGGGATGTAGATTCAGTTTGTGACAGACGTTCCTGACCATCGGGCCCAAATCGCTGGTCACCGCATAGATGTAATTCACCTCCGGATTCCTGGCCAGATGCGCACTCAGAATATTCGCCGCCCGCGTCGGATCCCAGTCCGTGGTGAGCGTTTCCGCTTTAATCCCGGCAATTTTCATCGCATCAGACATTCCTTGGCAACGGGCTACCAATCCGCCGTGGGTCGCGTCAGCATTGACGCAGAGAACCTGTTTGGGCATTGGAATTTCGCCGGCCCTGGCATGTGCCAGCGCATGTTCGCCCGCCTTCTTCCCATCTTGACAATAATCTGTTCCAACGAAGGTCAGATAGGGTATTCGCGCGGCGGACTCGCGCAGATCCGGCACGTTGAAAGCGATGACGGGAATGCCCTGATTGATCGCCCGGCGCAGCACACCATCGAGGGCCGCAGCGTCCGTGACCGCGACCACGAGCCCGTCGGGCTTCCTTGAGATCGCCCGATCGATCAGCTGAAGGTATTTTTGCGTGCTGTGTTCGTTCGTGCACAAATATTCCGCTTTCACATTCGGGTATCGTTCCTGAAACGCCTGCAGCGCCAGATCGAACCATTTAGAATTGGAGTCATTCGACCCCATGTGGGAAACGAACAAGTACTTGCTTGGGGGTCGAGCAATTTCCGACACCGACTGAAGCGGCAGGCAATTTAGCTCACCACTCAGCCCTTGGTAGATCATCGAACGGAGAGTGGCAGTAGGAAACAGCTCTTTGAAGGTCTCCCGAGCCTGGTGATAGCTACCAGCATTGACAAACGTCGTTTGTATCGACTGACCGTGAAAGTTAGACCGCATTTCGTATTTGTAGATACCGCCCTTGACTGCCGTGCTGGGTGCAATCAGAGCTTTCGCCAATGTGCGCGGTATGGTTGCAGGTCCGAGCAGGGCATTGGCGAGGCAGTCGAAGAGCCTGACTTGGCGCACCGGTTTGAAGCAGCTGTCCGTCACCCCCGCAGCGCGCGGTTCTTCCGGGTTGATCTGCTTGCTGAACCCGGTGAGCATAACGAGCCGGGTGCCGGAGATGGCCGGGTCGGCCTTAATTGCGCGGGCAAGAGTCAATCCGTCCATTTCAGGCATCTGCGCATCCACGAGTGCCAAATCGTACGGTCGGCATTCTGTCGCCGCCGTCCGCAGGAGTTTCAAGGCTTCAACGCCACTAGCCGCGGTATGCGCCTGCATTCTCCACGCAAGAATCTGGCGGCGAAGAATTTCGCAATTGGTAGCGTTGTCATCGACCACGAGCACCTGGAAATTGAAGAGGTCGCGAAAGGATTTCTCCGGGGCCTTTACTGCATTTGCCTGCTTCTCAAGTTTCGCGGTGAACCAAAAGGTTGAACCCTTTCCCTGTTGGCTTTGCGCTCCAATTTGGCCATCCATCATTTCTACCAGTTGCTTGGCGACAGCCAGTCCCAAACCGGTGCCGCCGTACTTGCGCGTTGATGAACCATCGGCCTGATTGAACGGCTGAAAAAGCCGAGCTTGCGCTTCGAGCGAAATGCCGATGCCGGTATCCTGGACTTCAAAACGCAACAAGGCGGATGTCTCGGTTTCGCTCTCTTTTGCCACCCGGACTACTACCTCTCCTGATTCAGTGAACTTGATGGCGTTACCAATGAGATTGGCCAGAATTTGCCGCAACCAGCCTGGATCGCCGCGCAGTTGTGTGGGTGTGCCCGGTACGATCGTCCCGATCAACTCGATCTTTTTGCCTTGTGCGCGTTCCGCCAGCATGTCCAAAGTGCTTTCGACAGCTTTAATCAGGTCAAAATCGAGGATTTCGAGTCTGAGTTTGCGTGCCTCGATTTTGGAGAAATCCAAAATATCATTGATGATTTTTAGCAGATTTTCAGCACTGGCTCGTAAGGCTTCCGCCAATTCGCGCTGCGGCCGATTCAAGTCGCTGTCGAGTAACAAATCCGTCATGCCGATAACGCCGTTCATCGGCGTTCGGATTTCGTGACTCATATTGGCCAGGAACTCGCTTTTGGCTCGGCCAGCTTTCTCCGCCGTCTCATTGGCCATCTGGAGATTCTTTTCACCTAGGATGCGCGCAGTAATGTCGCGCGACCATCCAAAGATTCCGATCACGTTACCACTCGCATCACGCCACGGCACTTTAGTAGTCGAAACCCACGTTTCGTGTCCATCGGGCCAAGTCTCCTTTTCATCAACAGGGTCAAGCGGTTGGCCCGTCGCAATGATTTTTTGCTCATCGGCCAGTGCCGCATCCGCATGCTCCTCCGAGAAGAGGTCTTGATCGGTTTTTCCGACGATTTCCGATTCATCCTTGAAACCAGTCCAGGAAAGCATCGCCCGATTCGTCGCCACAAAACGGCTCTCGCGATCTTTAAACCAAATGTTGTCCGGGAGGTTGTCCATCATCGTGAACAAGCGATGCCGCTGACTGGCCAGCGCGGCGGTGATGCGATCTCGCGCCGTGACGTCCGACCAAAGGTCTGCCGGACCTGATTTTTCGACCGCAGGCGGCATGTCAGCAATGGTGGTCGGAGCGCTCGCCCTCCATTCAGAGAGTTCGCCTTCTGCGTCCTCTTTGAGGTTAGGCAGAGCATCATTACCTTCGAGAGGGTTCACCGGTTTCGCCGTACCTCGCTCCAAGGCAGCGCGCAGTTCAGCACGGTTTAAGGGCTTACTTATGTAGTCATCCATGCCCGCGGTGAGACATTTCGCACGATCGCCGACCATCGCGTTGGCGGTCATCGCGATAATCCACGTCCGGTGACCTCTTCGCTCCCGCCGCCGGATTTCTCTCGTCACTTCGTACCCATCCAAGCCCGGCATTTGACAATCCATGAGGATAATTTCATACCGCTTGCCCTGGAGCGCATTGAGCACCTCGATCCCATTGGCGGCGACATCGGCGTGGTAGCCAAGC
>Ga0210387_10001587_pt1 | contig 17165 bp, 24 predicted proteins | sample IncBWC7OmetaG_FD_160108 | JGI IMG/M metagenome (GOLD analysis project Ga0210387, IMG submission 160108) | Forest soil microbial communities from Barre Woods Harvard Forest LTER site, Petersham, Massachusetts, United States - Inc-BW-C-7-O ...
ACAACTTCTGTCGCGCATCCGACAGGAGAGTTGAACTATCTTCGCACGGCTAAGCACTTCGTGACGGACGTGAGCGAGATTGAGGGATGGAAACCCAAAACCAAGCAGGCTACCTCAACTCCTGCCTGACCGGCATTCTTCTCACGTATCGCCGCCCACAGAACATCGTGCCAATCCTCACGGAAGCAAAGCGGCTCGGGCTCACGAACTTTCTGGTATGGCACAATGGGGTCCAGTGCCATGCTGAGTGCAAGGCGGCACTCGCGGACTTTCCCGATGCCACCCTCGTCGGTGATCCGGCCTGCGCAAACTGGCAATGTCTCGGTCGCTATGTGGCCGTGATGCTGGCTCCCACTCAGTTGGTCTACGTTCAGGACGACGACTGTCTTCCGGGCAGCATCATGACGCTCGTTGACCGGTACTGTATGACGGGCCGTCTCGCGAACTATCTGAGCCCTGGCCACTTCCGCCCGAGCAATCGCAGCAAGTACAATCTAGACGAATGCAAAGTCGATGCTTGGGAAACGCTTGTCGGGTGGGGCGCTGTGTTTCCACGCAAGTGGGGCAGCGTGCTCCTGAAGTATTCCGAGCGGTACGGTGTCGACGATCTGCTCAGGCGCGAAGCCGATCGCATCTTCGCCATGCTTTTGAAGCAGCCTCACGAAGAGATCGAGCATCGCGTGCAGCATCTTGCTGGGGCTTACGGCGCGACGGCGATGTATCGCCAGCCAGGACACAAAGAATTCATCCAGCAGGCCCGGGATAGGTGCAGAGAGATTCTGAATGCGGAGGCTGCATGTACAGAGTCATGATTTTGCACGATATCGAACTAAAAACAGAGCGCGGTCCGATCCGTTGGGCTTACGCAAATCGTAGTTTGGTCCTGTGGCAATGTGCCCCGATTGATTTTCACGTTGAGCGAGCTGGAGTTCTGGATGCTGGACTACGCGACAGGCTGTCATCGTTTGATTTGATTTTTTTGCTCGACTATGCCTCAGCGCCTGCTGTGAGAAACTGGTGGAGTGAATGTGGGATCAGTGCCCCGCTCGTGATCGGGATAAATAAAGACACGCGATCTCACGAACGTCAATGTCGCAACGCAGAAGCTGTCGCGGACTGGGTGATCTTCAACAGCTCGGATCGCTACCTGAACCCGCGAGTTCGTCCCAGAACATCGTACATAGCAAACGGGGTGAGCGATTTTTGGGGGCCATATCTGAAGTGGCCACCGGGTGTTTTGTGGTGCGGATCGAGCAACCCGGCAAAGAAGAAGCGCTATCAGGAAGTGATTAAGCCGCTCGGCGATGTCCTAGAGCGAGAAGGGATCGATTTCGACTTCAGGCCAATCGACGAGATCGACGACAAGGTATTCACCCCTGAAGAGCAGAGGGCGTGGTATCAGTCGGGCTGCGTGGCGATTTGCGCCTCTGAGAGTGAAGGTGGCGGCCCATCGTTTCTCCAGGAGGCTGCTGCGTGCGGCCTGCTGACGATTTCCACGAACGTCGGGAACGTGAAAGACTGGGCACCTCAGCCGCATGTGATCTACGACGGTTGCCCAGGATTGGATACGTGGCTGTTCTCGATCAAGTGGGCTATTGGGCAGCCCAAAAGCGTCCACGCCGGCATTTTGCAGCAGATGCAAAATCACCTATACAGCGGACCAAATGGCCGGAGCAGGTGGTTTTTCCAGTTGTTCCGTCGTCTAATCGAAGCCAAGGCTGCTAGTCGACCGTTCGATTCGATCGATAGTTTCGACTATCGGACAAAGCATTTCAGCGAGATTTAGGCCGAAGGAACGCGCATTTGCCTCGCACAATTTTGGTCCCAGATGTGCCGAACTGGGCTTGGTGGCGTAGGTGCTCAGCCATTCAGCGGTATGGTTCCCCACTCGTCAGCGTGACGTGTGAAGGCGAGCTGGGCCACGCGACATTCAGGTCGTACTCCGAGCATCTCATTTGCTCGGCTTTTACGTTCTCGTCTCCCGATCCTGAGCGAAGCTGGGCGCTAGTCGCGAACGAGGGCTGTAAATACGAAGTCGAACCGAACAGTCCGGTGTATCAGCATCGCATGGCAACCCGGACCAAGAACGTCCGCACCTCTCGGCGAATCTTGCCGCTCTACAAGGGCGTCGTCACTCCGAACCTCTCGCTCGTGCCGTTCCTGCGAGAAATCAACCCGAACGTCGCTTACTTGCGAACTGGGGTGGATTGCGGCATCTTCCACGAGAAGTCTGCCCCGTTTCAGGACCGAGAGTTGGTCGTGGGCTGGTGCGGAAAACCTAGCACAAAGACCGCGTTCTCTCCCAAGGGCTACGAAGAAGTGCTCCAGCCCCTGATTCGATCGTTCGATCTGGAGCCTCGCGTCCAGTTTGTGCCGGTCACAAACACATCGGCGGATAAGCTGAGCACCGATTCGATGGTCAAATTTTACAACTCTATTGACGTATTCCTGGTCACGTCCTGCTCAGAGGGCACCCCGAACTGCGCTCTGGAAGCGATGGCCTGTGGCCGTCCGGTGATCGGCACAAACGTCGGAATCCTATCTGAAGTTAACGCCGTCGCGCAATCTGAGATCGGGGCAAGCTGCATCAAGCTGGTGCCGTCGTACCGCAATGCAGCCGAAGCCGCGACCGTCGTGAAATGTCTCCACCAAGAGATTGCAGCCATGCTGAAGGATCGAACCTGGGCGACCGTCGCATCGGACGCGGCGCGTCGCACGATGGATTGTCACTTCAATTGGAAGGGCCTAGCCGATGATTGGCTCAGTGTTATCAGGGGCAATCAGCCTGCCCCAGCTTTGCCATCAGATGCCGCTGTTGCACGATCTCCCGGAGACTGAAAGCGACGCTTGGCTCAGTCAGTATTCCGTGCTCATGCAGGACGCTTGGTTGCGCAAAAAGCTCAGCCGAACCCGCAGGCTTGGCGAGCACCTGAACTACCTGTTCGAGTACGCGCCGGAAGTCTTCGTCACGAACCCGCCTGGGCTGGTGATCGACTTCGGACCCGGGGCCGGAGAGTTGCTTGAGATCGGCCGGATGCTTGGGTTCCGTATCTTGGGTGTCGATGCTAAAACCGGGGCCGGCGGGATGGGCGACAACTACCTGGACGCCTGCCGGCTGATCGTGCAACGGCAGAATCTGCCAGTCCGATACTGCGGCGCTGAACACTTTATGTCCAACGAAGCCCTGAGCCCGGACCTGCACGGATCGGCGGTCCTAATTAACTCCCGGGGCTCAATCGAACAGATGTTCTCCAGGCTCATGGATGGCCCCAGGCACCACTTGCACCAGGACTGCCGGAAACTACGCTGGCAGGAGAATCCTCGCACGCAGGAGGCCCTGGAGGCGTTCCTGTGGAGATGTAAGCAGTTACTGACGTTCGGGGGCGTGTTGCTGGTGGCGGCCAACGGGTCTGCGAACCTGGACTGGTATGACGGCATGATTTGTCGGGCTGCGGCCGAGGTTGGCGGGCTTCGCCTTTTGGTCCATCATCGGCGCATTCACAAATGGGTAAAGGAAGCGGCATGAAAACCAAACTCGTTACTCGGTACTTCACCCTGCGGCTCACGTTTTATACAGAGGACGTTCCACTGTCGCAGCGGATTAGAGAGCCATGCAGGTGGAACGAGGGCGGCCAGAGAGAAAAGCACGAATGCCAAGAGCCAAATCCAGAAGCTGCGCTCGAAGCGTTCATTAACAAGATCGGCCGGCAGGCGATCGTGTGCGTCTTCATGACGTTTGACGGCATGGGTGTGACTTACGAGCGCCCTGCGGAGCAATAGTATGAGCGATAATGGGGGGGGTGGGGTAGTGGGTGCGAGTTGTGTTGGTAGAAAAACGGCGGCCATGCGAGCCGAATCTGCGGTTGATCCTGACGACTTCCCGTGTGCGCGAATGCCGGCAATCGAGTCGAATCGACCCAGCATTAGGACGCGGGCGTGCCAAAAGGTGTCGCCGTCAGGGCACAGCCGCAGCGTTTGTCTCGCGAACCTGTGGGCATGGTGAGTGTGTCGTTAACGCTTGCCATGCCCACAGTCTGCGAGACTTGCCATTAGGTCATTTACCAAGAAGCGATATTACGCTGCCGTATCCGAGAACGGAAATCTGGTTGAATATCCGGAAGAGCCGTGCAAATGGAGCGAAGACGGAGCAGAAAAGCACGAATGCAAAGAACCTACGGCACAGGCTGCTCTTTGCGCCTTCATCAACAAGATCGGTCGGCCTGCGATCATCAATGTTTTTGAGACGATCTTGGGCTACGGAGTCGTCTACGAGCGGCCTGAAGACTGATCTCCGAAATGGATTTCGCATGGCCACGTAACCCTTTACGCCACAAGGACCACTGAGCACCGCGACTGATGAGCAACTTGTTCGTCGAAGACACGCATGAACAGTGATACTCTTCTCGGCCAGACGCCCTGCTTGTCCCAATGAAATTCTGGAGTGAAAAGCAATGAGCGGAAAATGGGAGTGCGCGATGAGGGTTTCGGGTAGCCTCAAAGGGGGGCAGTCAATCCTTGATTGCATGTCGGACGAAGGATGGGAACTCGTCACAGTGCTCAATGGCGGCTACGCGGACGACATGGATTTGGGCCTCACATTTTACTTCAAGCGGCGCAAGTCCGAGGTCGTGGAATCAACTACGCCAGTTTCCACGCTCTCGTAATGAAATCCTGGAGCGTGCCACCCGCTGTATTTTCCCAAAATTTGTTACACGCCAAGAATCCGCCGCGACTAATGAAAGATCGCCACCCACAGCTCAGGATTGCTGCCCTTTGTTCAAAAAAGTATTGGGTTAGCAAGATGTCCCGGTGCCGGTTCGAGTATTTCCGCGCCGTAGCTGCCCACGAAGACGTCCAGATGACGATCACCGGCCCAGGGTTCCCGGGCTGGGACAACACGAAGTCGGTGGCCCACAACCTCGCGGAGTACGGCGATTTTGACGTAGCGTGGGCTTATAACCCGCAGGACATGATCGGGTTTGAAGACCTGCTTTGCCTAAAAACCGTTTCCTTTAACGAGAGTTGGTGGGAAAAAGATTTAGCAGCACTGATCTGCAAGCATCGTGGCGTGGGGCTCGTGATCTGCCACCACGGGAACGACGTGCCGAGATTCACAAAGTTCGGTCTCAGGACGGTCCACATTCCGCATTGTGCTAATCCGGATGTTTTCTATGGCGGCGTTCCGCTTGCCGAACGGAAGACGGACTGCCTGTTGACTGGCGTGTTTAGCCCGCAGGTTTACCCGCTCAGGTCAAAGTATCTGGAGGCGATCCAAAACTACGGACTCAAGTCCGAGATTCGGCCGCACCCGGGCTATCGGATGACGTCCGAGTCGGCTTGCGACGCCCAGTATCAGGACTACGCTAACGCTCTGCGAGAAGCCAAGATCAGCCTGTGCTGCACATCCAAGCACAAGTATTCCCTGGCCAAGATCATCGAATCCGCGATGGCCGGCTGTATCGTCGTCGTCGACACGCCTGACGACGAAATCTTCCAGCAATACCTCGCGCCGCACTGTTGGATCGTCCACCCAGAACTGGACGCGAAGGACTTGGCCGAGAACTTGATATCGCGTATCCCGCAGTCGAAAAGCGGATGGGAAGAGCTGCACGGGCAGCAGGAAAACCTGCGGCTCGCGGCACTTGCGCGATTCACGACGGACCATTACGCGATGCGGTTCGTGCAGGCTTGTCGCGACGCGATCTCGAATAAAGATTCGTAGCGCAAGCGCTTGACAGAGCCAATGTCGCGTGATAACAATGTGCTTACGAGTCATGTCCCGTTGAGCCGAGTCGAGTTGAGTCTTGACAGTCATGTCGTCATAGAGAATGGAGAACATGGCGTCCGCAGAACCGCTTGATCCGAACTGGAACATCTATCAGCGTATTTCTTGGGTGCAGAAGGGCATCGGGGAAATCGCCAAGGACCGCAGGAACGACCAGCAAGGTTACAGCTTCAGGGGCATCGATCAGGTGCTCAACCACTGCGGACCGAAGCTGGCTGAATCGGGGATTGTTGCGATTCCGACCTATGAAGAAGTTGCTCACGAGAGAATCAAGACGGTCACGCAGGCTGGAAAGGACCGCCATGACGTGTTCGTTCGCCTCAAGCTCAGCCTAGAGTTAGTCGCTCCGGACGGATCAAAAGTCACGCTGACCACCATCGGCGAGGCGATGGACTTTGGCGGAGATAAGGCGACCAACAAGGCCATGAGCGCGGCCTATAAATATGCCCTGTTGCTCGGCCTTGTCATCCCGGTCGAATCCAAAGACGTTGAGGACGCCGACGGCGACCGAAAGCAAATAGAAGAATGCCCTAATTGCAAGCACGCCTTGATCTGGAGCGACGAGCAGAATCACTACTTCTGCTGGAAGAAGGAAGGCGGATGCGGACTGCAATTTGACGCCGATCTCAATCCCTGGAGCAAGCCCAAGCGAGCTGCGCCTGAGCTGTCTGTAGAGAAGACGATCAAGGACCTCTACAAAGACTATTGCCGACAATTGGGTGTAATTGGCATCAAGCACCCGCTCATGATGAGGGCTTCCGAGATTTGGCAGTATTGTGATCCAGGTCTCGACAAGGCTAAGTTGATGCTGTGGGCGGAGACTCACAGGGACGCCAAGAGCGGACAGGCGATTGACGAAGCAATGATCGATCAAGCGCTTGCTCAGGGAGATTCGTTCGATAAGGCCCTTTTAATACTTGGGGCCGACGATGCCGCCCAGCACGGAGAAATCAAACACCCCGCCAAAACGCCCTCTTTGGCGACTCGTGAAATGCCTGACGATCGCAAGCCGGTCGACCCGCATACGGGACGGTCGGCACAGGCGAAGACTGCCGATCCTGTGGCACCTGAAAAGCAGGATGGAAAGTCGCCTGTGCCGACCGGGGACCCCGCGAAACTTGACCTGCCGGAGCCGCTTAAGCCTCACGGTTCAAGTGCCGGCGATGCAGCAGCAGCGATTGGCGAGCGCCTTGCCAATAAGGCGATGGTTTCTCCGACGGTGGCTCTCGGCCCGATCTATGAGAAAGCCGTGCGCGAAGCCGAGGAAAAAAAGAAGTCCGACACGCCCGTGGTGGTGCCCGAGAAAGTCGCGGCCCCGCCAACGTCAGAAACGCAGCCTGCCGCCAAGCCGTCGCCCGAGAGTTATAAGTTCGTCCTCGATCTGATCGAAAACGAGCTGAAGGGTGCCAAAACGCTGGAGGACTTGGCCGAGACGCATCAGCTCATCATGAGCGCGATGAAGAATAAAGAGCTGCCTTACAGCGAGATCGATCGTCTCGGAAAGATGCACGACACCCTGAAGGCGAAGTTCAAGAAGGAAGCCGCACCCAAAGAATCACCGCAACAAAAACCCGATCCTGCACCAGCAAAAGAAACTGCCGCCACAGGCGGTAAGAAAGAAGGTTTGTTTTAGCCATGTCTACCGATCTGATTACTGCTCCGGCAGAAGCCGTTCACGAAGGGCCGCTCACGACGACAGAAAAGAGCCGACTCGAAAAGTGTGAGTCGGAGATCGAAAAACTCCAGCACAGCATGGTGAAGGCCGGCAAGGCCCTCCATGAGATCGTCGAAAGCAAGCTCTATCGCGAAGGCTTCGACACGTTCGAGGACTACTGCCAGAGCCGCTGGGGCATGACCAGCCGCAACGCCTATTACTCGGTCAGCCGCTACCTCACGTTCAAGAACCTGGAGGAGAGCGAGGCTGCGACACATAAGATCGCCGCCGAGTCTCCGGCCGTGGCGGCGCTGACCAAGATCAAGGACCCGGACAAGCAGGTCCAAATCCTCAATCGATCGATCGAGCAATCCAAGGAAGCCGGCACCCTTGAAAAGGGTGAAGGTGGCCGAGTCGAGCCGGCGATTGACATCGTCGAGCGAAACATTACCCGCTCCCTGGCTGCCGCAGAGGCCCGGCGATCGCAGGATAAGCCCGAGACGAACGGCCGCCGACGCACCAAGAACATGAAGGAAGAGTTCCAGGAGCTGGCAAAGCTCAATGGAAAGATGGTGCGGATGGTCGATAAAATCGCGACTGCGACCGGCGGTCCGGACACGCTCTGCAACGGCATCCTGGACACGCTCCAGAAACTCAAGGACAGGATCGAAACGTGGCGGGAGAAGAAGGCGGAGGCGGCCAAGGCGAGCAAGTAGACGAAAGAGAGAGTTAGCTGTGGACCGATCGAGCGTTAAGCCGGACGATTGGGCGAAGCTGCCTGAGAGATTCTGGAAGAAGATCGAGGAGCGTGATCCGCCATCTCCGGACAAAACACACGGAACGGTGGTCGGTCAGTGCTGGATTTGGACTGGCAACAAGCAGGAAGCGGGATACGGCAGATTTAGATGCCGCAAGGAGTGTTCCGGGAAGGCGTCCTACAGGTACATTGCCGCCCATCGCGTATCCTACGAAGCGCTGATTGGTCCAATCCAACATGGTTTTGTCGTCGACCATTTGTGCGAAAATAGGGCCTGCGTAAATCCACAGCACCTGGAAGCGAAAAGTCAACGCGAAAACATCCTGGCATCCAATAGTGGAGCGGGAGCTAACGCTAGAAAAACGCATTGCAAGCGCGGCCATGAACTTGCTGGCGACAATCTAAAAATAGGCGGGAACGGATCTCGGCTGTGCCGGGAATGTGTCAATGCCCGCATGCAGCGTTCGCGCGATAATAATCCCGAAAGGCATCGTGAAATAGCTAGGCGAAGCTACGCGCGCAATAAGGACAGGGCCAGGGCGTACAGAGAGCGCAACAGGGAGCGGCTTCGTAAATGGCAAAGAGAATATGACCAGCGGCGTCGGGGGCGCAAGAGAACGCAAGCTGAGGTGTCGTAGCAATGTTGGAAGAAGCGACACCACTTCCGCCGCTTTGGGATCATCAGTCGTCTGGAATTATTCGGGCCTCGCAAGCCGTGCAGTCCGGGATAAGGCGATTGTGCGTAGCGTGTCCCACCGGAGGGGGCAAGACTCGCATTATGGCTGAGATCGCGGCCAGGGCCGCTGAGCGCAACAAGAAGTGCTTGCTGGTCACGCACCGCAGGATTCTGTTGGCCCAGACCAGGAGTGTGCTGCATCAGCGCGGAGTGAAACATGGCGTCATGGCGGCGAACTACGATGCTGCTCTGCTGGAGGATATTCAACTTGGATCAATCTCAACGATCGGGTCGCGTGTGTTTGGTTCTGGACGGTGGCAGTTGCCGGATTCGAGCCTCATCTTGATCGATGAGGGGCACAGTAATACCGAGGGTCACGCCAAAAAGCTGATCCAACATTACACCGATCGCGGAGCGGTAATCCTCACGTTTACCGCGACGCCTGTTGGCCTCGCTGGGCTCTACGATGGGATCGTTGAGGTTGCTAAAAACTCGGAACTAGCCGACAAGGGGGTGCTGGTAAACGGCACTATATACGCTCCCAGTGAACCGGATATGACCGACGTTGCGATGTCGAAGGGCGAGTTTAATCTTGGCCAAGCCTCTAAGCGGGTGATGGACTGCCTCTGCATTGGCGACGTGTTCGAGCACTTCATCAAGCTCAATCCGAAGCTGTTGCCGAGCGTGTTGTTCGCCCCTGGCATTCAGGAGTCAGCCTACTTTGCAAAACAATTTACACAGCGAGGAATTCCTGCCGCGCACATGGACGGGACGACCCCTACCGATGAGCGTGAGGAAATTTTTGCCAAGCTTCGATCCGGAGAATTGGTGCTTGTTTCTTCCTGCGGCGTACTACGCGAGGGCTGGGATTTTCCTGCTGTGTCCCACGGAATACTCGTCCAATGCTGTGCAGCACTCAGCACTTATTTACAGATCGTCGGGCGTCTGAAGCGTGCCGCACCGGGGAAGTCGGAGTACATCCTCCAAGATCACAGCGGAGCCTTCTGGCGTCACGGATCGCCCGACATAGACCGCACATGGACGCTTGGTGAAACCGATGCCGAGATCGCTAAGAAGCACAAGAAAGCCTGCCAAGACGGAGAGGAGCGACAGCCTATTCGCTGTCCTCAGTGCTCGGCAGTTAGACTCGCTGGACCTGAGTGCCCGTTCTGTGGACATAAGCATAAAACCTCCGTCAGGATGGTACGCACCGTAGATGGGCAGTTGGTGAAGGTCACCGGAGACGCGATCAAGCAGAAGAAAAAATCCACAGCGACCAGCGATGAAAAGTGCTGGAAGGGCTGTTTCTTCAAAGCCGTGAACTCCAAGAACGGAATGACCTTCCAGCAGGCCGCGTACATCTTCAAGAAAATCAGGGGGCACTGGCCTCCGCAGGGATTGTGGAACATGCCCCCCAAGGGGAGTCTCGACTGGCAGCGGAGAGTGCGCGATGTTTTCCCCCGATACGCTCGCCATCCCGAGCCCGCAGGAACCGCTGCTTCGAGCGAAACCGGGTGAACCGCACATGCTTGTGCGGGAGGCGTTGCTCTTAGGGGCGATGCTCGCCGACGAGAAGCTGAGGGCCACGATCGACCCGCAATCGTTTCATGACGAGCGGTTTCGCAACGTGGCGACCCAACTGTGCAAAGGGAAGGGGACGGTAAACCGCAAGCAGATGGACGTGCTGTTGCAGAGCATGGGCGTGCTCTGGGAGCCACCTGTGAAGGTGCTCGACGCGGTAAACGCGGCCCAGTCGCTGGCGGCCATGAACGAGCGTGCAATGCTCGCGATGCGGAAAGAGTTCTGTGCGATCCTGCGTCCGAAGGGTACAGTGCGAGAGCAGATCGAACACGTCGCCAAGGCCCTGGGGCCGGAGCTTGCGGAGAAGTACGGGCTAAATGACAAACAGCAATCGTTGGGAAAATCTCGAACTGCGTAGGCGATATCTGCGTGAGCACCCTTGGGACGAGGTTGCTCCGTATTTCCCGCAGCGAGACGGAAATCACTGCAAGATTCCCACGCACACGGGCGGAATTTGGATTTCCGCCAACCACTCGACGGCGTGCGATCCACACCACATCACCGGAGGGTTGCTCGGTACGCCCAGGTGGGATTTACAGACAAACTTGATCGCGCTGTGCCGCCCTGTTCATGAATGGGCTGAACAGTATTCGGCCGATGGGCTCTGCTTCTGCTGCTACGCTAAACTGGGGCCGATCAAAACCGAGAGCGGCGTGATCTTCACCGGATCGCTCGATCTGAAGAAACTCTCAGAGATCACTCGGACCGACTTCCCGGGGTACTTCGAGTGCCTTGAGAATCGGTTGGAATTCGAGATCAGTCACGCGCCGTATGAGCGGGTACTGGACTGGATGAAGTCGCACGCAGCGTGATAGGTTACACTGAAACTCGTGGACCTAATTCGCGAGCACAGTCTGGACGTCCTTGGCGACGATCGGCATGAATGTGGCCGTTCCGTCGCGGTTGAGATGTACTTGGTCCCAGCACAGAGACGGCTCGTACCAGAGCGTCTTGCTATCGCAAACGGACCAGCTGACGTGCCTCGCCTGCAACCCCCGAAGCTGTCGCTCGAAGTCGACGAAATCGCGAGCAGTGCCCATGTCGTTTCGCACGGGGGACGTTCGGATGATCAGTTTAGTTCCCGGGCTCATGTCCGCGATTTCTTCCAGTGCGGATTCCCAGGCTTGGCTGATCTCGATCGACTGCCCTTGCCACTGTGCGACAGTGAACCTCGGTCCTTCAGCTCTAGGAAGCTGCCAGTACCCGCGATTATCGGCGATCTTCTGCTGAAGGCTTTCAAGAGTTTCGGTGTAAAATCCATCCAATGGGACGGTACGAACGTCGCCGCCATCCCTACGGAATGCCGCACCAAGCAGCAACGAACCGAGCCTGACTCTCGTCATTGGGGATGGCGAATCGCCAAAGCTCGCTGCGAATCGTCCAGCCAGATCGCCATCAAGGTCTTTAATTTCCTCAAACGCAATTGGGGACAGGACGAGGCAGATCGCCTTGGGGGCGGAGTGGCTCGCGAGGTACGCCTTCAGGATGATCAGAGCCGTCGATGGCCCGGCTGCCCCAATCGTCGCCAAGTTGTAAGCTCTCAGTCCACTGATCCGTTCAAACGCCTTGGTGTCGATCCCGTGCAGGCAGGTGCTGTCGCCGACGAATATCACGTCATTTGTCTCTCTGGACAGCATCGCGTATCGAATCGGACAGATCATCTCAGCTTCGTGCGCGGTGGGGGCACGAAAAGGATCGAGGAACAGCGTGGCTGGATCGGCGTAGCTGGCAATGCAATAGCTCGCGGCCCCAAGCACCATGAACATTGACGCAAAAGTCAGGGTGACGATTGCGGCGGCCTTGATTCGGCCGCTCTTTACGAGGGCGGATAAATGAGCCAAAGTGACATATTTCACGCCGTCTGCATCGTCTGCACAGCGGAACAGGTTGCTGCTGCGCGACAGGGCGCTTGGGACTTTCATGTTCAGGACTCTCAGCATTTTGAAACGCCCGTCGATCAGATGCTGACTGTAGGGTTGAGCCAGACTGGAAATGGGGCGCCTACACATTACCTCTGTGCGCGGCACGCGAGCAAGCTAGAGCTGGATCGCATGGAAGCCTACCAGGAAAAACTCACTGCGAACGGATTGCCTCGCGTTCCTGTAACGCTCTACCCGTCCGAAAGGATCATTCAGGCAGACCGCGCTGTCGACCAATCCATTGCGGACCACGAGTCTAAAGTGTTGGCCAAACTCGGATTGCAGAGGATTGCCTAGATGGCGGTCGACACCTTGGTCCCAATCCTGGACGCCCTTGTGGGGGCCAATTGGTCTCTGACTGGAGCGGCGTCCTACTCGGCCGCCCTAACAGACGGGCTCGACACGTCATACGGCTCTATCAATGCAAGCGCGACTGTCAACTTTAATCTCATTCTCAATACGGCCGGACTCGCGCCAGCCGCAGCTATCATCTCGGCAACCGGGACGCTCCGGGGAGTACGCGCGCAGAAATCGAATGACCCGATAGTTCTGGCCCTACAGAAGACTGGAGGCGGTGCGCTCCTATCTTCGACCAGCTTCGCTTTGACGCAGTCGATTTCGACCATCACAAATAGCATGACCGTTGCCGACAGCACGGTTGCCGACTGGTCCTCTCCGCAACTCGTGATTTCCGGACCGAATAACGGCAATAGCGACGTTCTCAAGGCGATCGAAGTAAGTTTGGCGATCACGTACACGCCAGTGAGCGGGTTCACTAGGCTGGTGTCCGACATCCTCTCGATGCACGACAGCGAAAAGTCGTTAATGCTTTGGCGAAGGCTCGTGTCCAGCAATCTTGGAGAGCATGACCAGCAGGCAATCATCTCGGCGATTTACGCGCGGCTGCTCAGCAACAATCTCGGCATCCGCGACAGCGAGCAGGTTACGATGGTGTTTCGCAGGCTTCTTCAGGACAGGGCCACATTCAAAGATGTGCTGATCCAGACGCCACTCAAACCGGTGTTTCACCTTGCGCCTCCAGGAGTAGTCTGGACCGGAGGCGATGACATCTGGAGCCTGAAGCCATGAATAGCGGGAAGATGCAACAGTTCTGGCTGTCCCAGGAAGGAATCAGGGAGTCCAATCGGAGAGTCGCCGTTTCTCTGTCCTGGTCGGTGGCTGTGTTTCTCGTCGGGGCCTCGCTGCTCGCGCTGGCGGGGTGCGGCAAGAGCGAACCAGATAATCTCGCATGGCCGCGGAGAATCGTTCCGGTGTCCACGATTGGCGCTGGAACCGACCATCCTGGGCTTCCTGACCCATACCCGATTATCCCTCCTGCGCCGCCCCGCCCGCAGGACGACGCTTCGCCCGACCCTTCCCCCCACTCAACGTGGCCCGTCGTGCCGCAGCGGAAGGCAACTCTCAAAGAGCTATCGAACTCTATCGAAACCGATAGTTCTGTCGTCAAAGCGACGGCGCAGCGGAAGCCGATTGCCGCGCAGCGACCGCACAAGGTCACGCTGGCATTCGTCGAGGACCGCACGACCAATTCGCCCCGCCATTCTCACGGTAAGCGGCTCGTCTTTGACATCGACCCGCCAGTAGCACCCGGCGAGACGGTCAACGTCGACTGCCGGATTCACGTGCCACACCTGAAAGACGGGGAAGGCTACGGCACCTATACGTGGGCCTTCGACGATCACGGGGAAACTGTTAGCTGGACCGGCCAGAACCACGGCAAGTTGATTTGCGAGCCGCCCGACTTCGGCTTTCACGACTGGTCAATCACGGCAGAGCGCGTTCCCGTGGCTGGCGTCGAAGTGTGGCTGATCGGCCAACCGCAAGATTCTGTCAACGTCGACTGGGTGCGGCTCAACGGCAAGACGGTATACGGGAGCAGCAAGTGATTTACGTGGCCTGCATTCTTTTGGCAGCGGTTCTTGTCTTGTGCGTCCTAATCCTTCGGGCCGTCAACAGGATCGAATGGCAACAAATGATCGATGGGTCCGTGCTGAATGAAGTGTTTCGCGTCCTGAAGGGGAGAAATCCGTGACCCGCATTCTCCCCCTCCTGCTTCTGCCCGGAATGTTTTTCACGTTAATCGCGTGCGTCGTGGTCGCGATAGCGGTTGATTGCGGGGCCTCGCGCCAGCTTTGGAATCGGACGTGGAGATGGAATCAGTGAGAGACCCGATTTACGTGCTGGAATCAAAGCGTGGTTGGAAAGTCGTGTACTGCTCTGGTGAGCGACCTATGGGTGGCGAGGCCAACGGGAATTGGGTGCTACTTGGCGATTTCAAGCGATGGCAAGCTGCGGTGGATTTCGCAAAGACGTGCCGCCGATGACTACCACCGCCCCGGGCTGCCCATTCTGTGCCCAGCCCCTGAAGATCACCCAGGACACAGGCACCTGCCCCTGCGGATGGTCAGGCAACCTGGACGAAACAGTCGAGATCGAAGTCGAAGACCCGGAAGAGCTTGAACTTCGCGACGAATTCGTGCAAACTCTACTCCAGTTGGCAGGCGAGTTGGAAGCATTTGGTGAAGACGGCCTGGAAGGTCCAGGGCCGGACAGCACCGACATGGTCTCACCGGGAGGTTTCGCGGACCGAGTGTTCACCGAAGTAATCCGGGGCGGGTCCCCACAAGGTGAAAGCGATGCCGCGCAAATCGAGCAGCATTTTGGTGGGGATCACGAGACCCGGCTACCGGGCGATCTCGCGCCACGGGATCAGCAATCTTGACTCCCGTCCCAGCAAGCCGGGCAGCCTTAGGGGCCTGAAATCCGGCCAGTCCAGTGCGGTGGCATCACGGAATGCCTCCCTGGACGCATCACTGGGCCTAGGCGACGATCCGGGCAACCCGGACCCACATTCATGCCTCCACGTTCGGAACCGCGTCATCGCCGAGGTGTGGGGGCCTAAGGGCCGGGCCAAGTTTGTGAAGAAGGCCCGGATCGTCCACAACGGCAACATCATGCTCACCTACGGGCTGGACAAGCTCGCGAGCATGTTGGCCACGGATGCCGGGGGTGCCTCGAACTGGTGCTTGTCGGGGGCGATTGGGACCAGCACCACGGCCGCTGCCTCGACGCAGGACGGGCTCGTGGCGAGCACCCAGATCGTCTATGCGTCACAGGCGAGTATGGTGTTTAGTCGGTTTGGGGCGATGACTTGGCAGGCTGCGATGACCTTTGCGAGCAATGGGCAAGCTAGCCAAATTAATGAAGTTGGGCTGTCAGCCACGAATGCGGCGACTGTATCGGGCGTGGCAAGAACGGTACTTGGCACAAATTCGATAAACAGGGGAACTGCGGACGAGATCAGGGTTTCGTATCAGGTAGTCTTGTCGACAGCTTAGGATAGATGAGTAAAATAGATAAGGCCGTGGTTGCTATAGCCACGGCCTTTTTGTTTTGTTACTTGCAACTAATATAGTTATTGTGTACAAATAGATGAGGCGGTCGTGCTTGTGACACGCCGCCTCGATCCACAACCCTCTGTCGGAGAGAGCGTCATGGACATGCGCCAGTGTAAGACGTGCGGCATCGATAAGCCAATCGAAGAGTTCCCGATCAACGAGGTTAAGGGCAAGAAATACCGTCGCTGGGATTGCGATGAGTGTTGGGCAAGAAAGCGCAAGAAGCACAACGAAGACAACAAAGAGCGCAATCGGGCCGTTGCCAAAATCTATTACGATGCCCATAGGGAAGAAATCTGCGCGAAAGCCAGTAAGTGGAACGCCGACAACCGGGAACGAAGGGCCGCCACTAAGAAGGTCCACGATCAGAGCCCGGCTGGTCGTGCTGAGCAGAAGCGCGGCCGAGAAAAACGCCACGACAAGATCAGTGCGTACCATACCGAGTACATGCGCGAGTGGCGGTCCTCCCCAGAAGAGCAAAAGAAACAGACCTGCCGCATCGAATACCACAAAGCGCGCCGCCGAGGCGACGTTCAGGAGCTGGATGGACCATGCGAAACCTGCTCAGAACCGTGGGAGCAGGTCCATCACTGGCGCAGTTATGATCCCGAGGACTGCCTGACGGTTCAGTGGCTCTGCATCTACTGCCATATCAAGGCGGATGCGTTCATGAAGGCCCAGATTGCGGCCGGCGTGCCCCGTGAGCAGATGGTTAAATACGCTGCTGAGGGAGGCTCCAATGGGACTTAGGCTCCCCAAGGACTGTCCCGGCGGAGATGACGAGTTCGACGATATCTACGGCTACATTCCGCTGGAAGGCGAGGGCGGCGCTGAGATGTGGCTCGAAGCAGCCGAGACGTGGCGCGAAGACTGCGACGACGAGGACGAATTTTATGGATTGGCGTTTTTGTCGATCCTTGAGCGTCCAGGCGCTGGGCTGCAAGCGGGCTACTTATTGGACGTGACTCAAGCACAAGAGTTGATCGACGCCCTGCAAAACTTCATAGCACGGGCCGGAAAGTCGGCTGAGCTGAACTAATCCCAGTGCTCATTTGAGGCCGATTGCTCAGCGCTAATCCATAGCGCAACGCGAATGTCTAGCGGAAATTGGGGCCACATCGACTCTAGTCCGGAGTTGATGTGGTTTCTCCAATTGTGGACGCGCCCGCCCTGGTCTAGGTCGTTGTCAGACAGAATTTCCAGAAGGTGCTGGCGGTACTCCTGGAAGTCCCATGCGTTGCGGCCGTCGCGAGCGTCTCGATAGGCGTGATCGCAAGTTTCGATCATTTTTTCGGCGAGTTCGCTGAATTTTTCGCTCACATCTGACTCCAGAATTTCATTGGCCAAGCGGGGAGACTGGCCGAGCGGAACTAG
>Ga0210387_10001588_pt1 | contig 17163 bp, 12 predicted proteins | sample IncBWC7OmetaG_FD_160108 | JGI IMG/M metagenome (GOLD analysis project Ga0210387, IMG submission 160108) | Forest soil microbial communities from Barre Woods Harvard Forest LTER site, Petersham, Massachusetts, United States - Inc-BW-C-7-O ...
TATCGCCGCCGCCCAGCACCACCACGTGCTTGTCTTTCATGTCGGTGAATGCCGCGCCGTTGCCGGCGATGCCGAGTTCCCGATTGATGTTCGAGATGAGATACGGCAGCGCCTCATGCACGCCGGGAAGATCTTCGCCGCTGAAACCGCCTTTGACGTAAGTGTAGGTGCCCATGCCGAGAAATACCGCATCGAATTCTTCCGTCAAATGCTCGAAGGGTATGTCGCGCCCGACATCCACGTTCAAGCGGAATTCCACGCCCATGTATTCCATGATTTCACGGCGCTTCTCGACCACCTCTTTTTCCAGCTTGAACGGCGGGATACCGAAGGTGAGCAAGCCGCCGATCTTCGCATAACGATCGAATACCACCGGGGTGACGCCGTTGCGCACCAGGATGTCGGCGCATGCAAGACCTGCGGGACCGGCGCCCACCACCGCGACGCGTTTAGCCGTGCGCACCACATTCGACATGTCCGGCTTCCAGCCCAACCTAAATGCTTCATCGGTGATGTATTTTTCGATGGCGCCAATGCTCACCGCGCCGAGCCCATCGTTCAGCGTGCACGCACCCTCGCACAGCCGGTCCTGCGGGCAGATACGCCCGCACATCTCCGGCAGAGAATTGGTCTGATGCGAAAGCTCCGCCGCCTCGAACAACTTGCCGTCATTGACCAGCGCCAGCCAGTTCGGAATGTAATTGTGAACCGGGCATTTCCACTCGCAAAACGGATTGCCGCACGAGATGCAGCGTCCTGCCTGCTGACCCGCGGATTCGGCGCTGTATTGAGAATAGATCTCGCGGAACTGTTTGCTGCGCACCTCGACGGGCAGCTTGTCGGGATCCTTGCGCGGAATATCCAAAAACTGCAGATGTTTGTCAGCCATGTGAGTTGCGGCGCGCTTAAGCAGCGCGGCGTAAATTTTCCAACAACGAATCGATCGCGGAGGCTTTGGGCTTCACCACCCAGAACTTGCCGATGTAGGTGCGAAAATCATTGAGCAATTGCTCGCCCCAGACACTGCCGGTGGCCTCGACATGCTGCTCGATCAAGCCGCGCAGATGTTGCACGTGCGTGCCCATGCCCTCGGGCGAGACGCGGTGAATGTCGATCAAATCGTGGTTGTAGCGGTCCACGAAATCCCGCTCCATGTCGAGCACGTAGGCGAATCCGCCGGTAAACCCGGCACCGAAATTCACGCCGGTGGATCCCAACACGCAAACCACCCCGCCCGTCATGTACTCGCAACAATGATCGCCGGTGCCTTCCACCACGGCGAGGGCGCCGGAGTTGCGCACCGCGAAGCGTTCGCCCGCGGTACCCGCGGCGTAGAGTTCTCCGCCGGTGGCGCCATACAAACAAGTGTTGCCCATGATCACCGTGTGGCGCGCGACAAAACTCGAGCGCGCATGCGGCTTGAGAACGATCTTGCCGCCGGCCATGCCCTTGCCGACATAATCGTTGGCCTCGCCTTCCAGATGCAGATGCAATCCTCCCGCGTTCCAGACGCCGAAACTCTGGCCGGCGGAACCCTTCATGCTGACGATGAGCGGCGCCGCGCTCATGCCGGCGTTGCCCCAGCGTCTCGCTATTTCACCGGAAATACGCGCGCCGATGGAGCGGTGGAAATTGCTCACCGGATACGCGAATTCGCCGCCTGATTTTCCATCGATGGCCGCGCGCATGTCGCGCAGCATCTGCTCGGCGAGAAGTCCCTTGTCGAAGGGCTCATTGCGGGGATCGAGACAATATTGCGGTTTGTTGGAAACCAGTGCCGCATTCGCCAACACCGGCGATAAATCCAATTTGCGCTGCTTCGAAGTCTCGCCCGGCAGTATCTCCAACAGCTCGGTGCGTCCGATCAGCTCGGCCATGGTGCGTGCGCCCATCGACGCCATGATCTCGCGGCACTCCTGCGCGACGAACTTGAAGTAGTTGACGACCATGTCGGGAAGCCCGATGAAATACTTGCTGCGCAGCACATTGTGCTGAGTGGCGACGCCGGTGGCGCAGTTGTTCAAATGACAGATGCGCAAATATTTGCAGCCCAGGGCCACCATGGGCGCGGTGCCGAAGCCGAAACTCTCAGCCCCGATCAGTGCCGCCTTGATGACATCGAGGCCGGTCTTCAAGCCACCGTCGGTTTGCAGCCTGACGCGATGTCGCAGTTCATTGGCGCGCAAGGTCTGATGAGTTTCGGCAAGACCCAATTCCCACGGCGTCCCCGCATATTTGATCGACGACAACGGGCTCGCTCCCGTGCCGCCGTCGTAGCCGCTGATGGTGATCAGATCGGCGTAGGCCTTGGCGACACCCGCCGCCACCGTACCCACGCCGGGCTCCGCCACCAGTTTTACCGATACCAACGCCTGTGGATTGACCTGCTTCAAATCGAAGATCAACTGCGCGAGATCCTCGATGGAGTAGATGTCATGATGCGGCGGCGGCGAGATCAAGCCCACGCCGGGGCGTGCGAATCTCAAGCGCGCGATCATGTCGTTGACCTTGTGGCCGGGCAGCTGGCCACCTTCCCCGGGCTTTGCACCCTGCGCGATTTTGATCTGCAACACTTCGGCGTTGATCAGGTATTCCGGTGTCACGCCGAATCGGCCGGAGGCCACCTGCTTGATCTTGGAATTCTTCTCGGTACCGTAGCGCTGCGGATCCTCCCCGCCCTCGCCCGAGTTCGAACGCGCGCCCAAGCGATTCATCGCGATCGCCAACGCTTCGTGCGCCTCGGGTGACAGGGCGCCCAAGGACATGCCCGCGCTATCGAAGCGCTTGAGGATGGCGGACACCGGTTCGACTTCTTCGATGCCGATCGGGGCGGCACCGCCCTTGAGTTTCAAGAGATCGCGGATGCAAGACACAGGCCGTTGGTTGACCAGGCATGCGAACTCTCGGTATTGCTCATAATCGCCCGTCATGACCGCCGATTGCAGCGTCGCCACCACGTCGGGGTTGTACATGTGGTATTCGCCGTTATGCATGTACTTGAGCAGGCCGCCTTGCTCGACGGGTTCTCGCGGATCCCACGCTCGCGTTGCCAGATAGTGCGAATCCGCTTTAAGGTCAGCGAAGTCTGCGCCTTGAATACGGCTTTCCGTGCCTTCGAAGCACAGCTTGACCACCTCATCGCCCAGGCCCACGATTTCGAATAATTGGGCGCTGCGGTAACTGGCTATGGTGCAAATGCCCATCTTGGACATGACCTTGAATAGTCCCTTGCGAATGCCGCGCCGGTAACTGCGCCCCAGCTCTTGGCGCGCGGCGGCTTCCATCTTGAGCGCGCCCTTGCGCATCAAATCGAACAGCGTTTGGTAGGCGAGATACGGATACACGGCGGTGGCGCCGTAGCCTATCAGGCAGGCGAAATGATGGGCGTCGCGCGCCGTGCCGGTCTCCACCAGAATATTGCACTTGCAGCGCAGCCCGGTAGCCACCAGCCGGTGATGCACGGCGCCGGTGGCAAGCAGCGCGTGCATGGGCATTTTACCCTTGACCAGATATCGATCCGACAGCAGCAGCACGATATTGCCGTTGCGCACCGCGGCTTCGGCTTGATCGCACACCGTCAACAGGGCGGTTTTGAGATCCAGGTGCTCGTCGTATTGCAAATCGATGAACTCATTCGGCACGCCGGAATCCGCGAGCGCCACGATTTGCCGCAGCTTGCGCTGCGAGAGCACCGGCGAGCTCAAAACGATTTGCTCGGCATGCTGTGCGGCGGGCACGAAAATATTGGCCTCGGGTCCGATCTGCGTCTGCAGCGACATGACGATGCTCTCGCGCAGCGAATCGATGGGCGGATTGGTGACTTGGGCGAACTGCTGGCGAAAATAATCGTACAGCGAGCGGGCCTTCTTCGACAGCACGGGCATCGGCGTGTCATCGCCCATGGAACCAACCGCTTCGCTTTCATCTTCGGCAAGCACGCGGATGATCTCATCGCGCTCTTCCGCGGATACGTTGTACATTTTTTGATACAACGCCAGCGTGTCGCGATCGAAGGGCTCGGCCGCGAGCCGCGGATCGATCAGATCGGTTTGCAAATAACGCACACCCTTCTTCAGCCACACTTTGTACGGATGACGGCTCTTCAAGAGATCGTCCACGCGCTTCGTGTCCATGAGCTCGGCTGTCTGCAAATCCAGGGCCAGCATTTCGCCGGGCCCGAGCTTGCCTTTGGTCACCACGTCTTCGGGAGCGTAATCCCACACTCCCGCTTCGGAAGCCACCGTGATGTGCCGATTTTTCGTGATCACCCATCGCGCCGGACGCAGACCGTTGCGATCCAGCGTGCAGCAGGCATAGCGGCCGTCGGTGAGCACGATGCCGGCAGGTCCGTCCCACGGCTCCATGTGCGTCGAGTAATACTCGTAAAATGCCTTAAGATCCGGGTCGATCATGTCCACCGACTGCCACGCCGGCGGCACCAGCATGCGCATCGCGTGCATGGGATCGAGGCCGCCGGCCAGCAAAACCTCCAGCATATTGTCGAGCGACTGCGAGTCAGATCCCGTCAGGGAAACCAGCGGCAGAATGTCGCCCAAGTCCGGCAACACCGGCGAGCGAAACAACGGACCGCGGGCCACCGCCCAGCTGCGATTGCCCTGCACCGTATTGATCTCGCCGTTGTGCGCCAAATAGCGGTAGGGATGCGCCAGGCGCCATTGCGGCAAAGTGTTGGTGGAAAAGCGCTGATGGAAAACCACCACCGACGCCTCCATCCGCGGATCCTTGAGGTCCGGATAGAACTGCGCCAAGAACTGCGGCATCACCATGCCTTTGTAAACAATGGTGCTGGCCGAGAGCGATGGCAGGTAAAAGACCGGATCCTGCGCCTCCAATATCTTTTCGGCTCGGCGCCGCGCCAAAAATAACTTGCGGTTGAAAGTGGCCTCGTCGATGTCGCGGCCCGCATTGACGAATACCTGCTCGATCAGAGGCAGGGTTTTGAGGGCTTCCGAGCCGCAGGCGGCCGGATCGGTGGGCAATGCGCGAAACCCAGCCACGGGCATCTGCTCGAGCAGCAATTGCTCGGTGAGCACTTTGCGGGCGAGCGCGGCCTTGGCGGAATCCCGGTGTAAAAACACCAGGCCCGCGGCAAACATCGGCGCCAAGACAAGGCCCGCGTCCTTGCCCACCGCCCTTAAGAAAGCGGTGGGCTGCTTGATCAACAGGCCGCAGCCATCGCCGGTTTTACCGTCGGTGGCTATCGCGCCGCGATGCGTGAGCCGGTTCAAAGAACTGATGGCGGTTTGCAGCACCCAATGGCTGGCTTTATCGTCGAGACTGGCGATGAGACCGAAGCCGCAGGAGTCCTTCTCGTAGGCAGCTCTGCACAGGCCCCAATCGCCTGCGCGCGGATCCGCGCCGTGAAGGCTGGTCTCAAATGCTGCAGTGTGGTTGATCGCCATGTATGCGCCCAGTCATAAGCACCCCGCAGCCAATGCGCGGGGCCTGTTAAAACAAGTACTTAACTCGGTTCGGGGCGCTCACCATGCCGGGCGCCAGGTTGCGGCAAACGCCGCGAAGCGCGCCTATATGCGCTTCATAATACCTAGGAAGCGCCTATCGTCAATGTCATCCCGCGATGTAACGCTCGAGCTGCTCGATGTGTGCGCTTTGCTCTTGAATGACGGCTTTGACCAAATCGCCGATGGACAGCATACCGACGACACGCCCCGCCTTGACGACAGGCAAGTGCCTGAATCGGCCTTCGGTCATGAGCTGCATGCAGTGATGCACGGTTTCTTCCGGGGCCACGCTGATGGCCGGAGAAGTCATGATGTCGCTCACGGGAGTGTCATGCGAGGAGCGATTTTTCAATATCACTTTGCGAGCGTAGTCGCGCTCGGAAATGATCCCGATCAAAACGCCCTCATTCATGACCAAGAGCGCACCGACATGCCGCGTGGCCATGATTTCGATGGCGCGCAGCACCGAATCCTGCGGCGCGACCGAGAAAATCTGGTTGCCCTTGACCTGAAGCAATTGACTGACGGTTTGCATACGGTCCCCCGTTATTGCTGCGATCGGACGTTCCTGTCGTTCAATGACTATACTCGCGCCTCGTTCCAGGACAAGTAGCCCCAAAGGCCATGACGGAAGCGGACTTAAAGCCCCCGATTGCAGCGGTAAGACCCCATCCGGTAGGTTCGCGCTTTGGCGACCGCATCGACCCCTATTACTGGCTGCGCGATGACGCGCGCAGCAACCCGCAGGTGCTGCGCTATCTTCAGGAGGAAAACGCGTTTCGGCAGCGCAGTATGGCGGCCGCGAAACCTCTCGAGGATAAACTCTACGATGAGATCTTCGCCCGGCTGAAGCAGGACGACTCGACCGTGCCCTATCGAAAGGGCGGCTACTGGTATTACATCCGCTTCGAACCCGGCCAGGAACATCCGATTTTTGCGCGGCGCAAAGGCTCGCTGGAGGCGCCTGAAGAAATATTGCTCGATGCGAATGTGCTGGCGACCGGTCACGAGTATTACCGCATTGGTGCGATGGAAATCTCCATCGATGGCTGCTGGCTGGCCTTTTGCGACGACACGGTGGGCCGGCGCCAGTTCACGTTGCGCTTCAAGAATCTGCTGAGCGGCGAGATCCAACCCGCCGCCATCGCGGATGTCGAAGCCGACGTGGCGTGGGCCAATGACAATAGGACCGTTCTTTACATCGAAAAAGACCCGGAGACTCTACTCGGGCTGTACGTCAAGAAGCACGTGCTGGGTGAGGATCCGAAGCACGATCAGTTGGTCTTCGAGCAGACCGATAAGAGCTTTTACACCGGCATATCCAAATCCAAATCGGATGCGTTCCTGTTCATCTCCATGGAAAGCACGCTGTCCTCGGAATGGCGCTATGCACACGCCGACGATCCGACGCTGCGGTTCGAAGTTTTTCTGCCTCATGAGACCGGCCACGAATATGACATCGAGCACCTCGGGCAGTCCTTTATCGTCAGGACCAATTGGCAGGCGCTCAATTTCCGTTTGGTGCGGGCACCCATCGCCAACCAATCGAGCCGCGCCGGATGGCTTGACCTCGTCGCGCATCGCGCCGATACCTTCATTGAAGATTTCGATGTTTTCGATGAATTCATCGCCGTCTCGGTGCGCAGCGGCGGATTGCGCAAAATTTGCATCCATGAAATATCCGGCGGTCGGGAATTTTTCATCGCGAGCGGCGAAGCGTCGTACAGCACGTCGCTGTCGGTCAATATGGAGTTGAATACCGAGGTCGTACGCTACGCCTACTCGTCGTTGACCACACCGACGACGGTTTACGACTACAACATCCGTAGCCGGCAACAGACGCTGCTCAAACGCGATCCGGTGCTCGGCAGCTTCGACCCTGCGAACTACGACACCGAATTGCTGTGGGCAAAGGCACGCGATGGTGCGCAAATCCCCGTCTCGCTGCTGTACCGCAAGGACTTCAAGCGCGACGGTTCGGCGCCGCTGCTGCAGTACGCTTATGGTTCCTACGGCCTGTCCATGGATCCCGCGTTTTCTTCCGCCCGCTTGAGTCTCATCGATCGCGGTTTCGTCTATGCCATCGCCCACGTGCGCGGCGGACAGGAAAACGGCCGCGCTTGGTATGACGATGGGCGGCTGCTTCACAAAAAGAATTCCTTCAACGATTTTCTGGACGTCACGCAACTGCTGGTGACCGAGGGCTATGCCGCGAAGGACAAAGTGTTTGCCATGGGCGGCAGCGCGGGCGGGCTGCTGATGGGTGCGATCGCCAATATGCGCGCCGCCGCCTATCGCGGCATCGTGGCTCAGGTGCCGTTTGTCGACGTGGTCACCACCATGTTGGACGACAGCATTCCCCTGACCACCAACGAATACGACGAATGGGGCGATCCCAAGGATCGCCGCTACTACGACTACATGTTGTCGTATTCGCCGTACGACAACGTGCGACCACAAGCGTATCCGGCCATGCTCGTCACCACCGGCCTGTGGGACAGCCAGGTGCAGTACTACGAGCCGGTCAAATGGGTGGCCAAACTGCGCGCGCTAAAGACAGACCAAAATCGACTGCTGCTGCACATCGACATGGACGCGGGACACGGCGGTAAGTCGGGGCGCTTTCAGCGTTATCGCGAGATCGCGATGGAATACGCCTTTCTATTGAACGAATTGGGTGTGCGAAGTTAAAAAAAAGGCGCCGCGAAGCGGGAGGGGGGAAGGAAGCTTAAAACCGCGGCGCCTTGGGTGACCCAAAATCGAGAAAATTTGACCGATACGCAGGAGCGGCATACGCCGCCGCCAGCCGCGCGGCTGCGCCCAAGCGGGCATCGATTCGCGCCAGCGCGAACTGTCCATCGCCGCGGCGAACCAGCAAAGCGGCCTCGAGGTCATCCTCGGAGCCCAACAGCGCAACTATTTTCGACTGCATGCCGTAACACGAAGCAAACTCCGTGCCAGGGAATACGATTAGAAAAATCAATGACTTAGCGTTACGTCACCCTACGCACGTGACGCGAATTGTCGGCTGCTGACACACACCGCCTGTTTTTTCTCACGTATGGGCGGGATGCAGCGTCACGCACGGCTGGGAATGCTCTTTCAGTGCTTTGCAAATCGAGCCGGCGCGTTTGTCGCTTAGTTTCACCACTTGTAGACGGTACAACGTTCCGGTTGAAGTCTTCTGCGGCGCGACCTTGGGGGTCAGTCCGCCCAATATTTTGGGGTACTGCGTCTCCAACTCCTTCCAGCGCTTGGTGGCAGCGGCCGCTCCTGACTTAAATGCGCCAAGCTGTATGCCATTGGCTCCCGCATCGGCTTTGGCTGGAGCATGGCCCTTTGCTTGAGGGACAGCGCTGGGCGCAGCAGCCGCATGTGCCGGAGCCGCCGGCGCGGCTGGCGCGGCTGGCGCGGCCGCGGGCGGGGTTCCAGGGGGAGGTGTCGTGGGCGCCGCAGCCAGGGTGAAATTTTCAACCCGTATGCGTGCTTCTTCCGTCCATTTGCCTTCCGGATACTGCTTCAAGAATGCTTGATAAGCCTCGAGGGTGTCGGTGTCCCGCGCCTTTTGCCAATCGCGCTCCTCGTTGAGTTCCTTGAGGCGGGCTTGAGCTTGCGCGGTGAATTCGCCGGACGGATATTTCTTCAGGAATTGCTCGTAAGCCTCCGCGGTGTTCGCTCCCCGGGTTTTTTGCCAGTCGCTTTGTTGCCGGCTGCAGGCCGACACCCCCAGCAACACAGTCAAAGACAGCACCACGAACATTTTGTTGACGACCATTGTTACGCTCTGGCGGGGTTTAAAAGGAGACGTGCATTCTACTTCGATTCGCGACGTGGCGGCGACGCCAAGCTCGTCACATCACGGAGTGCCTGGGATGGGTTAATAAGGGGCCATGAGCCAACAAAAACGCCGATTTTTGGATACCAACTCGACCTCGCCCACCTTCATCGGTGCCAAATCGGTGTTCATCGGCAACATCCGCGGCACCGGCCAATTCGTCGTGTCGGGCGAGGTGCATGGCGACGGCGAACTGGAAGGCGCGCTCAATTTATCCGCATCCGGGAGCTGGCACGGACACATTCAAGCGCAGCAGGCGATCGTTGCGGGAAGAATCATGGGGGGCTTGAGCGTTAAAGACAAACTGGAGATCGGCTATACGGCAGTAATACGCGGCAAGGTCAGCGCGCGAACGGTGGCCATCGCCAAAGGCGCCATCGTCGACGGCGAAATCGAAGTCACGTCGGACGCGCCCGTCGTGGAGTTCGAGGAAAAGCGCGAGGGCACAGCCTGATGTAATGCCTTGACGCAGCTGTTCGCAAATGGCGACAGAGACGCAAAGTTGGTGTGTCCAAGCGTATTCGCGCATCCTAGAGAATTTGCGCAATCTCGAAGTCAAATGAAAGCATACGATGTTGTCATCATCGGCGGCGGCATTCACGGCGCCGGCGTAATGCAGGCCGCCGCGGCCGCCGGCCATAGCGCATTGCTCATCGAGCGCCACACTCTGGCCAGCGGCACCTCCAGTAAATCCAGCAAGCTGATCCATGGGGGACTGCGCTACTTGGAATCCGCCCAATTCGCCTTGGTGCGCGAAAGCTTGCGGGAGCGCGCCATTCATCTGCGGATCGCGGCCGAGCTGGTGGAGCTCAAGCCATTTTTCATTCCGGTCTATCGCGATACGCGGCGGCGTCCCTGGGAACTCAAACTTGGCCTATGGATGTACGCGCTGCTCGGAGGATTCGACAAGACGACGCGCTTCGGCAACGTGCCGCGCGGCGAGTGGCCTGAGCTCGACGGCTTGAAGACCAAGGACTTGGATGCCGTGATTCGCTACTACGACGGGCAGACCAATGATGCGCTGCTGACGCGTGCCGTGGTGCAATCGGCGTGTGTCTTGGGCGCCGAGCTCGCGATGCCGGCAATTTTCATCAAGGCGGTATTGGACGAAAACGGCGTCGCCGTGACTTATACGAATGCTGACTCGACCGTCGAGTGCAGGGCAAAAGTGCTGATCAACGCCGCGGGCCCATGGGCGACGCGGGTTGCGCGCGCGATCGAACCGGCGATCAACGTACCCGAAGTGGATCTGGTCCAAGGCACGCACATCGTGATTCCGCTGCCACTGACGAGGGGGATTTACTATGTCGAAAGTCCGACGGATGGACGCGCGGTGTTCGTGATGCCTTGGGCAGGCCTTACCCTGATCGGCACCACCGAAACGCCGTATCGCGGCGATCCGGATGACGTGCATCCCTTGCCCGAGGAGGAAGAATATCTGCTGGCGGTGGCGCGCCACTATTTCCCCGCGATGAACAGCTTGACGCGCAACGACATCACCGAGCGCTTCGCGGGGCTTCGGGTGCTGCCGGCGGCGACCCAGGCGGCCTTCGACCGCTCACGGGAGACCATTTTTACCACAGATCGCGACCCACGCCCGCGCGTACTGGGCATATACGGCGGCAAACTGACCGGATGGCGAGCGGCCGCCGAACATGTGATGGGGCGAATCGGCGCCTCTTTGCCGGCCGCTGTGCGACGAGCCAAGACGGATCAGTTGATTTTGAGGAGACCCCCATGAACAAGAACGCCTTGCTCGCGCTGGCGCTTGCGCTTTTTGCAATCGCGGCTCGCGCCGAGGACTACCTGAGCCCGACCGAAGATCGAGTTCGCGTGTCGTTGGGGGTCATACGCACTTCCAACGATACCAATCTGCAACTCGACAGCTCCACGGGCGTGATCGGGACGCCGCTGAATGCGGAGCAAGAATTCGGTTTGGATAAAACGGACTACGAGCCGAAGATTCAGGCCACGGTGCGCGTCGGCGAACGCCATCGGTTGCGATTCGATTATTTTTACCTGGATCGCTCCGGCAATTCGACGATTACGCAACCCATCATCTTCCGCGACGTGATTCTCCAGCCCGGCGATCCTGTGAACACGACCATGTCGATACGCACGCTCAGCATAACGTACGAATATTCCTTTCTTCACACCGAAAAATATGAGGTTGCCGCCACGCTCGGCGTGACCGACGCCGATCTCTCGGCGCGCGCGCGAGTCACGACGGCGACCCGGCACGTGGATCAGTCCGAAGATCAGGCGGGGCCTTTTCCGACGGCGGGCCTGGATGCCACGTATGTGATCAGCAAGCGATTCTATCTCGATGGCCGTGGCGAATACCTGAAGGTGAACATCGACGATGTGGACGGCTCGTTGGGCTTCTTCGAATTCGACGCCCTATATCGTCTACGCCCGAATGTTTCGTTCGCGCTGGGCTACAACCTCGTGCGGGCGCACATCACCTCGACTCAGGCAAGACAATCGGGCTTTTTCAACTTCAATACCAATGGCCCCGAATTCTTCGTCAGAGTTGCGTTCTAGGCGTGACTCAAGGGGCGCCGGCTTCCACCGAGAATTCGACCCGATTGTTCGCCGCGGCGGCGCGATTCCATTCACCTGCAGTCAGCGAGTCGCTGCGCGCCGGATAAGCAGCGGCAGCGCGCGCGCTCTGCGCACTATCGAGCGACACCGTGATGCCACCCGCGCTGCGTTGACGCACACCGGCAATCAAATTCGCGAAAGCAAGCGACTGACGCTGCTGACCAGTCAGCGACTCTTCGAACGGATTACCGACTAGGTCGCAGCGGCTGACCGGCAGGCTGGGTGCCGCAGGCGCAAATCCCTCCGTGCCGTTCCCGCTGAGACAAAATTGTCCGGCTAGGTTGGAAACCTTCACCACTCCATGAAATCCCTGGGCTTCGAGCTTCATCAGAAGCTCACGCAGTACATCGAGACGGCTGCGATCAAAAGGGATTTCGCCGTAGGGCACGAGTTCCACGCGCGGCGCAGTCGCGGCAGCTCCTGCGCCGGCACTCGCGGCCGCGCCGGGGCTGGATGGCGCCGCCGTGCCGGCATTGGCGGCCGCCAGCGCCGCACTGAGATCTTTGACCGCGGCGGATAGGTCGAGACGCGAGCGCTGCAGTTCGTTGTTGGTCGCCGTCAAACCGGCCATATCGGCTCGCACCCGCGACAATTCATTGCGAGTCGTGAACCAATTGGCGGCAAATGCGGCTGCGATGAGCAATGACACCAAGACCGCCGCGGCCCACGGCCACACGGCGGGGCGCACGGGCCGCACCGGCGGCGGTACCAAGGGCGCGCCGGTTTGAATGGGCATGGCGTCACGTACGTCGCCGACGATGCGCGTCGCGAAACTATCGAGACTGGCGACGATAAAACGCCGAATGTCGACCGCTTGTTCCTTGACCGCCGACTCAACCCGGCGCCCCCAATCGATTGGCGCAATGCCGGCGGGCTTCGCGGCGGGCCGCTCAACCGGCGTGCCGTTGTCCAGTTCGACCGGCGCCAGCCCCACTTCCTCGGTGTCGCGGCGATCGGGCAGCAAATGTAATTCGTACAACACTTTCGACACATCGACGGGCCGCACTTGCTTGGGCAATACACCCATCGCGCCCAGAGCGCGCGCTTGGCCGACGTACAGCTCGCCTTCCTGCGAGGTGTACATCATGATCGGGATCATGGCCGTCTGCGGATTTCCTTTGATCGCCTGAACTGCCTGCAGGCCATCCATCCCCGGCATGAGATGGTCCATGAAAATCGCATCCGGCCGATTGCTTTTCAGATACTCAATGGCCTGCTCGGCCGCCTCGGCCATGTCGACCTCGATGTCGTACTTCTCGAGCATGCGGCTCAAAATGACGCGAGCCGACTTGGAGTCATCCACCACTAATGCGCGTTTGCGGGCCATGAGATTAGTGTAGCGCAGTCCTTTCGGCGCCGGTCACAGTCCCGAAGGCGCGCCGCTTCTGCGGCGCGCGCCGCGAATCCTCGGCCCGGCCGCTACAATGAGCGCTCGCGCTGCGCAAACTTAAACCGGATCGGCGCTTTTGACTTCCTTGTTTTGCGCAATCCAAGTCAGTGCGGATTCGACATCGGCAAGTTCGCTGGCGGTAAACCCTTCGATTCTCACGCCGGTGGCTTCCGCTTTCTTTTTAGCCAGCTCGGCCGCCGCGACGGAATGCACCCATACCAAACCGCGACGAACCTTTGCCGTGAATTTTTGCTGTTTATCTTCGGTCATCACTCCACTCCTTAAATTGCCTCTACCAGTCTATGGCGTCGCGATGGCGCGGTCCAATCGAGCACTGTAGGCGTTGAGAGAGCGCGAGACCACCCCTATATATCGGTTGGCCTCATCCCAGTGGCGTTCTTCGATCGCCTCGCGGATACCCGGTAGTGTCTTCACACCGTAGCCCGTGTGCAATCCTGGTGCATAAATCATGTGCTGATACCATTCGCGCCCGGGCAACCCATGTGAATCCGTCAAGCTCTGCTCCAAACCCGCAAGCGTCGCATTCACTCGCTCTTTTGCGGCGCCGGAACCCGAATCATTGCCGGCATCGAGACGCGCGTACGCCTTGTCGAAGGCCTTGGCGCTTTGCTCCAATCTCTGCACGGCATTGTCGAGTTCGGCGAAATTGAGGTACGGAACTTCATCGACGCGCGGCGGCGGTGCGCGGGGTTTGTCGGGATTCGCAGCCAGTTTGTAGGCATCGTCATCGAGCAGTTTGCCAAGTTCGCGGGATTTCGAGCGCATGCTGTCAGCGAGCTTGTGCAGCTCTTCGCTGTAGCCCGCGATGGAGGCCGCAAAATCGCTCTCGCGCACCGGGATCAAATCCGCCTGCGCGGAGCGCAGCATCACGCGGCCGGCCACTTTCGCGAGCGTCACGCCATATGCAAAATTCGGATCGACGAAACGCCGAAAATGATCGTACGAATCGTACGCCGAATGATAAACCCCATACTCCGATTCGCCTTCGAATCCCAAGTTCAAGGAATTCACGCCGAGGTGTTGAAGAAACGGCGTGTAGTCCGAGCCTGAACCCAGCGCGCCCAACTGCAAGTCGCCATTGACGGCTGTATGCGCGCCCTCGGATGAGTTCGTTGAGTCGAAACTCGAGACGCGTCGGCCGGCGAGGGAACGCGCCAAGACGCTGGCGCCCGTCTCGGGATCTTTGACATCGCGAGCCACTTCGCTCAAGAAATGTTGCAAGCCGTGGCTGCCCTCGGCCTGCAGAAATCCCCGTCCATTCACGTCGGAGTTGACGTAAAGCACCGCCTTGTTCTTGAGTTCCGCGGCATGCTGCTCCGCCCACTCCGTCGAGCCCAACAGTCCGGGCTCCTCACCGTCCCAACTGGTGTATACCAGCGTGCGTCGCGGCCGCCAGCCCTCCTGCAGCAACTTGCCGATCGCTTTGGCTTCCGCCATCAACGCGACTTGTCCGGATAGGGGATCCGCGGCGCCGAACACCCAGCCGTCGTGATGGTTGCCGCGGATGATCCAACGATCAGGTTCCTGACTGCCGCGAATCTTCGCAACCACATCGTATATCGGCTTCTGACTCCACTCCGACAGCACCTTGAGATGCACCGTCGCGGGCCCCGGACCTATGTGGTACGTGATGGGTAATCCGCCGCGCCAGCCGGCCGGCGCCACGCGGCCGCCGAGCGCGGCGAGCAGGGGCTGAGCGTCGGCGTAGGAAATCGGCAGCACCGGAATCTTCAACAAAGTCTTTGCGTCCTTGAGTGCGAGCCGCTTGGCACCCGCAACCGCACCGACTCCCGGGGTCAAAGGATCGCCGCTGTACAAGGTCAGGTCCTGCACCGAGCCGCGCTGCACGGCATCGCGCGGCCGGTAGCCGCCCTTGGGATAGATATCGCCCTGCGCATAACCATCGTCGCGCGGATCCGAATAGATCAAGCAGCCGATGGCGCCGTGCTCATAAGCCAACTTGGGTTTGAGACCGCGCCAGCCGCCGCCGTAGCGTGTGATCACGATGCGCCCCTTGACGCTCACGCCTTGACGCTCGAGTTCCTTGTAGTCCTCGGGCATGCCCTGGTTCACATACACGAGTTCGCCGGTGACATCACCGTCGGCGCCGTACACGTTGTATGGCGGCAGTTCATCCTTGGTCTGCGTCGAGGTGGCGTCGCCCTCGATGGCAGGTTCGCTCAGCAGAGCCTTGAAATAAGTCGGCGCGACGAGTTCGACGGCCACTTCGCGCGGCGTCGGGTACAGCACCGAGAATGTTTCGATGGCCGCATCCCAGCCCCACTCGCGAAACTTGGCTAGTTCAAATTCGGCGTTGGCTTTGTCATGCGCCGAGCCGACGTGATTCGGTGCCGCGGTCATCTGCTGCATCCATGCGCGCAAGTCCTCGGCAGACAGGTCCGCATCAAAACGTTGTTCCAGTTGAAGCTCGGCGGCCGTCTCCTGGGGTGAGAAGCCCTCGAGATCGTTCGCACCCGCCGCGCCGTCGGCAATCACCGCACCGGCCAGAGCGCAGCCCACGGCTGCGGCAAGCAGCGCGCCAACCCCGCGCCTCATCGTATTTGACACGTACTTTTCTCCTACTCGCGGATGCCGGTGCCGCGGTTTAACAGGGTGACCGCCAGAGCGAACATCACGACGGCGGCGCAAATCATGATCCCATAGGCCAACACCAGGTTCACATCCGAGGTGCCGAGAAAGCCGAAGCGGAATGCGCTGACCATATACAGAATGGGATTGGCGTGTGAAGCGGCGTGCGCCCACGCCGGCAGCATGGTCACCGAATAGAACACGCCGCCGAGATAGGTGAGCGGCGTCAGTACAAAAGTGGGAAACCAGGAAATCTGGTCGAAATTCTTGGCGAATAGCGCATTGATGAATCCGCCCAGCGCGAAAATGAAGCTGGTCAGGAAAGCGGCGGAGATGATGGCCAGCACGTGCGTGATCGACAGGCGCGTGAAGAACAAGGAAATGATGGTGACCACGGACCCGACGAGAACCCCGCGCAGCACGCCGCCCATGGTGTACCCGGCAACGATCAGCCAATTAGGCAGCGGCGAGACCAACAGCTCTTCGATGTGCTTGCCGAACTTGGCGCCGAAGAACGACGACACGACATTGCCATATGAAGTTTGGATGACGTTCATCATGATGATGCCGGGCGCCATGAACTGCATGTAGTCGAAGCCGCCGACTTGACCGACGCGCCTGCCGATCAAGCTGCCGAAGATGACGAAATACAGCGTGGCCGTGACCGCGGGGGGCACGAGGGTCTGTCCCCAGATGCGCACAATGCGGCTGAATTCCCGGATAATGATGGTCTTGAAGCCGATCCAGTCGGTGGCTGCGCGCGACTCCGCCATGTTCAGGAGGCCTTTGCGGCAGCGGTGCGGACGCTGCCGTCAACCAAACGCACGAACAACTCTTCGAGGCGGTTGACCTTGTTGCGCATGCTGTTGACCGTGATTCCCTGGTCCGAGAGCTGCGCGAAAATATCGTTCAAGCTCTGCGACTTGGACATCTCGATTTCCAACGTATGATCATCCGAGAGCATCGCCGTGAAACCCGACATTTGCGGCGCGAGCTTCAGCGAGTCGCGCAGGTCGAACACGAAGACTTCGGTCTGCAGTTTGCGCAGCACATTCGCCATGGTGTCGCGCTCGATGATATTGCCGCCTTCGATGATGGCGATGTTGCGGCAGAGGTTCTCGGCCTCTTCCAGATAATGCGTGGTCAGGATGATCGTCGTGCCCTGCTCGTTGATGTTGCGCAGGAATTCCCACATGGAGCGCCGGATCTCGATGTCGACCTTGGCGGTGGGTTAGTCCATC
>Ga0210387_10001589_pt1 | contig 17162 bp, 21 predicted proteins | sample IncBWC7OmetaG_FD_160108 | JGI IMG/M metagenome (GOLD analysis project Ga0210387, IMG submission 160108) | Forest soil microbial communities from Barre Woods Harvard Forest LTER site, Petersham, Massachusetts, United States - Inc-BW-C-7-O ...
GCGTAGTAACCGCCGGTACCTGCCCACCTGCCACCCCGCATGATTCTTCCGAATCGCTGAACCCTGAACAGGCTGAACTTGGCGCTCCTACTATTGAACTCACTGCATCCGCTACTTGCGAGTCCTTAATTACGCCGCCTGTATCTAACAGCGAGGACCCCGAGAATCACACCTCTCCCTTGATCATATCAAACACAGACATTCCGATGCTGGGATCTTCTCCAAGTCAAACACCACCCACAACTTTTCCCAGCACCGTGATCGCTACCGTAAATACTCCCCAAGCCATATCACCAATCTTGCTGGCTTCTCTCCCTGCTGACCCAACCACACCAGCGACGTCGAATACCTCTATCGACTCGACTCGGATGCTCCTGGAAGATGACCATAGCAACAATGAGCCAGGTGATGATGCAACCAACAATGATCAACCACTTGCTCATCATGGTGCAACGAGTGGTGCAATACTTTCAGCAAATGATTCTCATAACCCAGGCAGGGTCGACGACAATGTGGGTGGAGCTGTTAGCTGTGGTGTGGCGACAATTTCGGATGACACGTCGACTCTTTCGGGATGGTTGAAAGACTCAGTATTGTATTTTCGTGCGATTCTGACCGATAAAGACTGGCAGGATCTCATTTCAAAGTGGGTGACATTTGAGTTGTGTTGTCGAACGGAAGGAGTAAGTATTTCGTTTCTGTTCATTGTGCCTCAAATTGAAAACTGGTTGTTATAGAAACTGCCGACAAAGAACCGGCCGGAAGAAATTGCATGGTGGATGCAACGCCGTAGACGATTTGACTTGACCCCCAAGGTAAACGCAACTGAATTTGGTGCTGAATGGCGTACGTGGTGGACCTCTATACAGCCAGCTTGGCGAGAGGCTGATGACTGGCCTCTGAGCCATGTTGCCTCAAGTGGTGCTGATTGGGGGGTGCTTGAACATGCAGGAACTAATGGTCTATTCCTCATTTTGATGGCATTATCATGGTGGGGGACCGAAATACCAAGCCAGTGTGATAAACGGCGTGCTGACTTTGTGTTGGCTATCCATGATGTGCAATGGGTGTTGATGGAATTGGTTAAAAATATGGGTACTAGTAAGAAACGAGATGCAGACAATGGTTCTATGGAGCAGCCTGCTACGAAAAGGTAACTATCCTCCTGACTTTTGAAGTGTATAAACTCATATGATTTCAGGCAGCGCAGTCACTGAGTGACATGTGGTGGGGATGTTTCCCTTCATATCTACTTATATGTTATATCACCGGTCACCCGTAATGTTAACTTCACATGGACTGAGCTAGCTGAAATAAGTGAGTATAAATATGAGGTGATGTAGTAATGTCACATGACTAAACTGTGCTAGAATTCACATACAATTTCTAATTACAACATTTGCAATCTAATTACAATTGCTCCGGAAAATCAATTACAATATCTGGATCTAATTACAATAGCCAATTACAATGGCTGGATTCAATTACAATGGGTAATTACAATGGCTGGATCTAATTACAATGGGTAATTACAATGGCTGGATTCAATTACAATGAGTAATTACAATCCCTGGACCCAATTACAATGGCTGGATCTAATTACAATGGGTAATTACAATGGCTGGATTCAATTACAATGAGTAATTACAATGGCTGGACCCAATTACAATGTCTGAATCCAATTACAATGGGTAATTACAATGGTTGGATTCAATTACAATGAGTAATTACAATCCCTGGACCCAATTACAATGGCTGGATTTAATTACAATAACTAATTACAATCCCTGGATCTAATTACAATTACTCCGGAAAATTAATTACAATGGCTTGGAGTCAATGACTATCACTTAAGGATAGCTATTGACAATGTCCAGTAACTTAATGACAATCCTGTCATAAAGTCCATGTCATTGTGCACAATTGCTATGTGGAGATTACCATGTTATTGTGATTACAAGTGGTAGCTACCATTGCAGCAATTGCTGACCCTGTTAGTTAACTGAATGACCAGCAATTGCTGGTGCATCATTTTACTAAACTGCAGCTGTTGCTGGAAGCATAGTTTTACAATACACAGCCCTTGCTGCCACATTAGTTTTACTATTCCCAGCGCTTGCTGGAACATTAGTTTTACTATCCCCAGAGCTTGCTGGAACGTTAGTTTTACTATTCCCAGCACTTACTACAGGCTAGTTTTACTATCCCCAGCGCTTGCTGGAACGTTAGTTTTACTATTCCCAGCACTTACTACAGGCTAGTTTTACTATCCCCAGCACTTGCTGGAACGTTAGTTTTACTATTCCCAGCACTTACTACAGGCTAGTTTTACTATCCCCAGTGCTTGCTGGAACATTAGTTTTACTATCCTCAGCACTTACTACAGGCTAGTTTTACTATCACCAGCAGTCACTATCTCATCAGTTTTAATAACGCAGTACTTGCTTATGTAACATTTGTCACAACTAGCTACTTCGTTTTCCTAGCAAAAATGTCAATAATAGATTAAGACAAAAGAAAACTTGCCTACCTCTTTTTCGTAACTCCCTCAGAATCAAGTTCATCAGATCCCCGTTTATGAGATGGCATCGCAATCATGCCATCTAAAACCCACATTGTATCCACCAATGCCAGATTAAAGCCATCCTCTTCAGTGTTTCCATTAACGGCAACAAGCCACCATGCCAGGGTCAGAATCAACATAAAAAAGCCATTACTACCTCCCTTGTAGATGTTTGCCCAGGTCTCACCATCCTCAGGGAGCTGTTTCAGCAGTGACCCATCTGTCATAATGCGCCACTTCGGCTGAAGGGCCCTCCACCATACCCACCATGATTTTGAAAATTCATCAATGTTTTCTATCTTTGGTGGTGAATAGTACTTCTGCCCATTCTTAAGCCACACATGGATGAGCTCAGGCCTTCCAGTGCAATCAAGCTGTGCCTTTATATAACATATTCAATAATTCATTTTGTTCAGGGCATAATTGATAGCACTCACCGTATTAGTTGGAAAATCAAGACCACGCTCAAGAATAAGAAGTTTTGTGACTAACGCAATCCATTGGGGTGCTTCTGATATCTCTGTGAGGTATGTGATGGCTGAATGAAGCCATGATGGCCAAAGCGCCTTATCCGAGTACAACGTTGGAGTTAATAGAGATGCAGTCATATGTTCCGATTCGATGGCAGTTGTTGTAGACTCCAATTCAATGGGAGTCAAGGGATCAGTAGTCATTGTAGACTCAGATTCAACAGGAATCACAGAATCAGTAGTTGTCGTAGGCTGGATTTGATTTGGGTCAACAGCGGAAGTCTTAGACACATCATCTTCGACAACATCTTGCTGAGAAGGCTTAAAGAGGCCATCGAAAGCACCAGCCATAGGCTCACTTGTGGCATGTGCAGTTGGAGAGGTGGTGACACTCCCCTGCTGATCAGACACAACTTCAGATTCCGGCACATGTGCTACTCTTTGGCCTTCCCGAGCAGGTTCACCTGCAGTTACTGGCGTGTTCTCCCTGGGAGTATCCAGTGTCGAATCAGTATTAGAGGTGGACGTGGGTGTGCTAATGAGATCTCTTATAAGTCAGTCACAAATTGAGTCGACCAGCGAAAGCTTACATGTGCCCAGACGGACAACTTGTCGCAGCTTTTCGACCATTACCCTTCTTCCCCTTTGATGAGTCGCCAAGCTCGTTGAAGTCCTTTGCAAATTCTTCGAAGAATGCTTTGTTCTGTGCGATATTGTTGGCTCTCATGCATTCGTATGCCGCCGTGGGCGCCCCCATTGCCCTGCTAATGTCCATCTCATCATCCAAAGAAAGATCAGCATCCGAATCAACAAACGCCTTCGATGTGACTTTCCACTTGGATGAATGTTTCTTCAGCTTCGTCTCTGCTGGAGTTGAGGAACGGCCGTGATTCAATTGACGAATAAGGTCTATTTGAGGTGTAACAGATCGAGATCCCAGGGAACCAGCCTGCGAGTCGTGGTCATCGTCGAGTCTAGGAGGTGGCAAAGTTCCAGGAAGTGCTCGAGACTCGCAAACAATAGGACCTAACATCTAGTAGTGAGGTGTAATACTTACATGAAGAACTGAATAAATTGACTCACCGAAACATCTCTGGAGGTGAGCGACAAACGGTTTCTCAACGTTGTTATTCCAACCGTCGTAAGCCTGGCCGAAGTCGTGGCCAAGTGGTGTCTTCCCAGTATGAAAGCTTCAACATGAAGTCGTCGTGATGAGAACTTGAACACTTGATCAAACCAGGAAACAAACTCACATCATCACAACAATAGCCCCTCCAGCCTTTGGTTCGGGCCCTCCAAACAATACCGTACCCACCATTCCAGTTTCGAGTTCGATTTGCTCTAACATGCGCATCATTGTCTGAGGTAAGACATCTTGTGCTCTGGTTCAATTGCTTTCATAAGCATCGAGTCTGAAACCTCGCTGCATCGGACTTACTTCTGATACGCAGCTGCTTTTGCATGTCGTTGGCCCTCTTCCTCACCCACGTCCTCCCCGTCATTCACATCTAACTCTTCATCATCTTCTCCTTCTTCACGTCGCCTCTCCACCTCTGCCTTGATCTCTGGCGTCTCAGAATCGTAGAGCTCTCGAATTATCTTATTTTGAAATTGGAGTGGTGGGCCAGATTTAGATGCATCTTCAGGATTAGCAATGAGGTGAGTCTTCCAGCGTTCGGAAATGATCGTTTTCAATTTCGTTTCATAGTACAGACGAGAGTACACCTGCGTCGCCTGCAACTTCTTGGACTTCTTCCCTTGGAGATCTAACAACTTCGCCTTCCCATCGGTACTTCCTCCAGCGCGCGAGTGATTGTTGTACCATTGTTTTATCCGCTGGAATGCAGAGGTTAATGAAGCACGGAGTGAGGTAGATAGTACTGACAGTTTTTCGTTGCTGAATACTATCTTTAGTCATGGACTCCAAGGTAGGAGCGTCCATCGAGTTCTCTTGAGTGCTCGGCGGTGGCAACATCCTTGGTGCAGGCTCTGGCCATTTTTCGAACCAGGCCTCAAACGTCGCTGGCCAAAACTCTGCTAGGCCCTTCACACCGATTCCTTGAGCGGCCACGTACAGCGTCAATCGCTCTTGTAACCACGTGTCCTGTTCTGGAGTAGCCCAGCCACGTCGTCCCCCCCTTTTCTTCTCGCCTGTACCGCTCTGAAACGCCTTCGTTTTTGAAGGCCTAGCCATTGATGTTAAAAGCGACGAAGTGAGGTACTGTACTAAAGAATCCCCGACAAATTTTTTTGCTGTGCTTTGCTTCTCCGGTTTACCTAAAACAGTCAGCCCGTTATTGCATCCCATCAGACCCTGAGTGGTATTCCCTCTCGCACCTACCACGATGGTCTCTCACACAGAAAGTGAGACCAAGCATCTCCTCTAGACTCCCCTACTGAAGTCATAGACAGAGAAAGAAGACAACGGCTTTACACCGGACGGCCCCCCGCCATCACAAACTGTCCACGTATCAGTCCAACTCCCCGCTCTGGCCAATTCCGAAGATCGGCATGAGATCACCGTTGTCGTCACCCCCAAGAAGCTTCCCGGAAGCCCTGTAGCATGCGAACGTTTCAGACAAGCTGGACCCATCCCTTTTGCTACTACGGCGGCCTCTGCTCAGCCCATCCCATCGGCTGCTAACCCGTCAAGCGACGTTTTCGGACCAATCGTGCCAACGGAGCGTGGCCGAAAAGAGAAGAGGTGGTATGTTATCATCAGAGGCCATGCAACTGGCGTATTCTTTGACTATTGGTGAGTAATCCCTGCATGATACAGCATTATTCTCAACACATAGTTTGTTGCAGGGCAAACCTTGAGTGTTTGGTCAAGGAGGGAACTCAACCAATTCGAGGTGCCAAGTTTCAGAAGGCTCCTTCGAGGGAGGTAGCATTGATTGTGTATGCCCAGGCCGAGGCCAGCAATGAGGTTGCTGTCATTTGAGGGAGTTACTGTTTAACGGAGATTGGTCATGTTAACATTTTGATAAACTTTTGAAACGATCGCGATTGAAAATTCAATTTGGTTTGCACGATGGGCTGTCATATGAACTGGCAATATATACAGCATTATGATATGTAAGTTGAACTACCATGGATACTAGTAGGCTGATGATCCCGCAACTACGATGTCAAAGTGACAAGTACACAACTAACATGATGCTGCAACTACGAAACTCGACACTGTCGAGTCGACAGCGATCGATCATGCAAATGTTACAGAGCGGTCACCATCCCAAGTGCCAGTATAGATGTGTAAGTCAGATATAATTAGTACTAGACATCATCATGCAGACACGGCAGAGACGATACCAAAGTGAAACATGTCCAAGGGGCTATGATGTCACTAACCTGTTAGTCTACTACTTACAGAAATTCTTAACTGTACGGCAACAAATAACCCCGAAATTGACTAGCGAATATGATATATTTCAGTCCGAGTCTCAGACTCAAGTACTAACGTTGAGTTCTGTGGTTGTCACTCGAACGATGAACTTCGGAAAGCTTGAGACATCTTGTTGCCACATTCCGAGTCCTTTATTTGTTCGCCACTTCTTTAACACTCGAATCGCACTCAATACTTGTTCTTCAATTTCTACTTTGATTTGGATGGCGGGCACGAAGCGGAAGAAATCATCTGTCTCCACATGGATCTCCCGACCCCACACTGTCACATACCAAGTTCCCATTGGTAGGACAGTTTCGGTGCACCGGAACACAAACGGCTGCTTAATAACTTCAACATCTCACGTCTCTCGTCCCGAAACTAACTTCTCTGATGCCTCTGCTTCTGCCGTACTAGCTGACTCTAACGCAGGACTTATCGACGACTGTATGGATGTTGATCCTGAAAACTTCAACACCCTTTCCGAGTCTGTTGAACAGAGGAAAGAGGCGAAACCCGTGCGGATAATCAGCTGAGACTTAACGTTTATTAACACAAATTTTAGAACCGCTCGATTGCCGAATGGCTCCCCCACCGCTCATCGTATCTCGATGAGATGTTACGCCTTGAAGGCCGTGGCGATGACCGCTCGCTAACATGCAAATGTAAAGGCACAGCTGAATATAGGTGTAGGGACTGTGCATATGGCACGGCTTACTGTAAGATTTGCATGGTGGAACGGCACAGGGATCTCCCTCTACACCGCCTCCAAGTGAGTAATTTATTACAGATTAAGGCTAGCTACTTATAATTACTGATGTCTTAGCAGTGGATGGGTGAATTCTACGATGACACCACCCTGAAAGACCTTGGATTTGTCATTCACCTCGGCCATGGCGGGTCACATTGCCCATGTGGTGACCGCCAAGATAATTTTGTTGTTGTGGATGTGTCAGGTATTCACACGGTTGATATTACGTATTGTGGATGCTATCAAGCCGACGGTTCCACTTCCCACCATCGTCTGCAACTTCTCAGATTCGGCTGGTTCCCTGCCACAGTGACTCGCCCTCGCACCGCTTTTACATATGACACCCTCGATTCTTTCCACTTGCTTACCCTTCAAGGAAAGACCTCAGCATACGACTTCTATTATTCGCTCGTCCACAAATCCGATAACACTGGACTTCTGAATGTCAAGGTGAGTCTGACGACGATTCGTTATACATTGTTACACATTTCCTTTACAGGATCGGTACAAGCAATTCTTGATGGCCATTCGAATCTGGCGACACCTGAAGGGGCTGAAGCGCACTGGGCGGGGTCATGATCCCGCTGGGATCGATGCAACATCTCCTGGGCAGTGCGCGGTTGAATGCCCAGCTTGTCCACACCCTGGACGAAATCTTCCAGAGAATTGGGAGCAAGAGTCGGCCGAGCGAAGGTTTTTTTTTTTTCAGATCTTGCTCTAATACCTATTGACCGTGCTTTCCCTCCAGCTGGCTCTACTCTCTAATCCTCACCATTGATGCGAACTTTCGTCTGAAGAACAAGGCATGGGGAATCAACGATCCACCACTCGGAGATGGGTGGGCCCACTGGGTTCCCGAGGACCCCTACCAACAGTATATTTCGGAATATGGATATCAGGTTGAGGTGCGTAGAATCTCACTTTTTGAGGATCAATATTCATTTCTTCATATAGCCCAACCTCTGCGAGTCAGAACTTCATGCAGTCGATCACGCCAACACCAAATTTTCTCAAGGCTATGCTGCGACTGGCGTGGGAGGTGTATTGTGTGGGCGGCATGGTTTAGTGCACAAGAATGGGTTGGGTAACCTACAGAAAGGGGAACGGTAAGCAGAATCGCGTTTTTTGTACCACATAGCTAACCCTTGGCTGTGTAGTTACGCGAACATGGACTTCATAATATTTTATACCCTCTTGAACACGATATTCTCCTATCTCGTTTTCTCATACGACATCGTTTGTCAGTGGTCCCGAAACCTGTTCAAGCACCTTCCCCAACTTCCAGAGGCGATGCAGATATCTTCCGAACAGCTCGCCAAAGCCAAATTTGTGATCCCCAAGTTCCATATTTACGCTCATGGACACAAATGTCAGACATTATATTCGCTCAATTTCCTTCCGAAAAGTGTGAAAACAAATGGTGAAGAGCCCAAGTGCTGGTGGGCCCACATCAATCCGGTTAGTATGAGCACGAAGGAGATGGGCCCAGGGTCGCATCTGGATACAATTGATGACCATGCGATGGCGTGGAACTGGAGGAAGATTGTCGGTTTTGGTGTGTCCCTCATGTCGTTGAGCTGATATGTTTGCTAATCTCGAGTTAACTTCCAATAGGTGACACGTTCAGGACGCTGCTAAAGAAAGCTCTACACATGCGAACAAAGCACCGCCGCCACCACCATGATTTGTCCTCGACATTTCCGAAAGATGAGGTTGACAAATGGGATCGTATGGTCGAGGAATGGAACATGGATCCAAAGAAGACGAACCCTTACGATGAGGCCGTGACCGGTACGTATCTACAATTTCTTGAAGCTCTGGATTCTAATTATTGAGGGACAGTTACATCCATGGCGACGCTTCGCCTAGAACTTGCAAAAGAGGAGTCGGTGGATGCTGAAAAGGGGGAGATTTGTCCACACGAAACGTCACCGAGTGCCTTTCTGCAAATTGGTCTCGATCTCGAAGATCAACAGTAAGTCCATGTCTTTCTTTGCTTTATTTGTGCTAATCCTTTTTGCAAGACGTGCCCTTTTGCTATCCATCCAGAGCATGAAAAAGACAACCACAACGTCTCAGGATGCCGAAATACAGGAGAAGCGAAATGTCCTGCGACACTGCATTCGTGTCTGGCTTGAGGTCCGCAAAACATACATTCCAACACTCCCTTCCCTCATCAATTCAGAAAATACCCCCGAGCTCTCAAATACAACTCTTCTGGAGCGAATTGCGCTGAAACTCCCATCTGCGTTGCAGCCTAGTGCACGTGTGCTGTGTTTGTATGGTCTCCCTGACAAAGAACGGCGCCTTCGCCTAGCACAAGTGAATGATGCATTATCTGACTTGCGAAGGCAATTGCGTATAACTACAGGTTTGTGGCAATATAAAAAGACTCAAATTGGCCCTAGCCAGAGGGTAACGACACAAGCAAGAGCTCTTATTAACCGATTCAAGGAGAAGACTACGCGATGTGCACAACGTTATCGCGCTGCCTACGCTGCACTCTTGGCCCTAGATCCCAATGGTGAATGGCGGAAATGGCTGAAGGAACTCAAGGATGAGGACATTAGAGGTCCTGGGAAAGGTGATGATGAAGCGGAGGGGACACGGGAGCTTTCATGGATCTGGCTTACTGGGTACAACTTGGAGTCTGGTGTGCCTGTCGAATTCAATAAAATAACTGATAAAGACTTGATTGATGGTAAGTCACATTGTGGTTTTGGTATCTCTTGACTGATATGATATCTAGCATTGCGTTGCGAGTGGGCAAAGTCAAAAGCACGTGGTGAGCGATGGGCTGAGGATGTTGAACTGTTGGTTGATGAGATGCGTCGTGTGCTGACATTCCTTGATTGGAAGGCAAACTGGTGGCGTAAACAACAACATGCCCGCATTCAAGTTGAAGATGATCTAGCTGAAGGAATTGCAGCATATGCTGCCAAACAAGCCAACATCAACTGCTCCCTTGCACAGTCATTTGCAGAAAAATGGTATTCTTTGCTTGTAGACAATGGTTTACCTGTAGAGTGGCCAGAAGGGTACAAAGGGCTTACACCTGTTTTAGCAAAGACTGTACATGATGTAGATGAGCAGGATGAGGATGAGGATGAGGATGAGGATGATGATTGAATTTATATTTAATTTGCTTTTATCAATTAAAAATGCTGAGAATGGTGCTGTAAGTACTGGGTGTAGTAAAACTAGCCTGTAGTAAGTGCTGGTAATAGTAAAACTAACATTCCAGCAACTGCTGAGGATAGTAAAACTAAAGTGCCAGCAAGTGCTGGGGATAGTAAAACTAATGTTCCAGCAAGCGCTGGGAATAGTAAAACTAACAAGTAGCAACTGCTGAGGATAGTAAAACTAATGTGCCAGCAAGCGCTGGGGATAGTAAAACTAGCCTGTAGTAAGTGCTGGGAATAGTAAAACTAACGTTCCAGCAAGCGCTGGGGATAGTAAAACTAACAAGTAGCAACTGCTGAGGATAGTAAAACTAACGTTCCAGCAAGTGCTGGGGATAGTAAAACTAATGTTCCAGCAAGCACTGGGAATAGTAAAACTAACAACTAGCAACTGCTGAGGATAGTAAAACTAACGTTCCAGCAAGTGCTGGGGATAGTAAAACTAATGTTCCAGCAAGTGCTGGGAATAGTAAAACTAACAAGTAGCAACTGCTGAGGATAGTAAAACTAACGTTCCAGCAAGTGCTGGGGATAGTAAAACTAATGTTCCAGCAAGTGCTGGGAATAGTAAAACTAATGTTCCAGCAAGCGCTGGGAATAGTAAAACTAACAAGTAGCAACTGCTGAGGATAGTAAAACTAAAGTGCCAGCAAGCGCTGGGAATAGTAAAACTAGCCTGTATTAAGTGCTGGGAATAGTAAAACTAATGTGGCAGCAGGTGCTGGGGGTAGTAAAACTAGCCCTGTAGCAAGGGCTGTGTATTGTAAAACTATGCTTCCAGCAACAGCTGCAGTTAGTAAAATGATGCACCAGCAATTGCTGGCCATTCAGTTAACTAACCGGGTCAGCAATTGCTGGTGTTAGTGCAGCAATATTTTATACCATAGCTGGGGTTTAGTTAACTAAAATAACAACATTGACTGGTCCGCCGACATCGCGCGAATGTCGAATGGGTGTGGGCATTCGCGGCTATGATGACCGAGTTCACCACAGCGGTAGCAGCTGCCGGGTACGTTGCCGCGTCGTTTGGCTGCATCGATGTCCATCGGGACGCCCGGGGGGAGTGGTTTACCGATGTTCCGATTCGTCGGGGGGTTAGCCGACATCGGTGGGCTGGCCACTGGCGCACGGGGCCATGCATTTCGCGTCGGTGGAGGAGTTGGGCGGGGGACAACAGAAGCGGTTAATTGTGGCATCGTTCCAGTCGTCCGTCGCGTGGAAGCCGAGTTGAAGGCTTCATTTGCGCGACGATTTTGATCAAATCGTCTCGCTGCAGTGTACTATCCACGAGGGTCGCGATCACCTGGGCGGTCTTGGCCCATCTCCGCGATCTTGTCCTGGATGGTTGGGTTGAGTCCCCGACGGAATTTGATGACAATTGCGAGCGCATCACTATAGCCGGAGAGCGCAATGAGGTCCTCGAATTCATCAACGTAGGTGTCTACTGTCTGCCTTCGCTGGAAGTAGCGGTCCGACTCCAGTTTCATCAGGGCTTCGGTCGCTTCGTTTTCGGGGAAGAACGTGGCGTGGAATTCCCCAATGAAATCGTCCCAAGTCGCAAAGCGGGGTTTGGTGTGTGTCGATTCGAACCGAATGATGCGATCGGCCCAAGTTGCGGCGCGGTCCGTCTTCATGTATGACAGGATCCAGTGAATTCGTGCACCGGCGTCTGGGAACTCATCCTGGCATAGTTGCATGTACAGGAGACAGGTGTTGAGGAATGCGCGACCCTTCGTGCGGTCGCCGTTGAACTCCCCTGGTGTCGCTGGTTTAATGCGAGGGCGGCGTGGGAGAGGCACCGCAGAGGTGGCCTCACCTGGGTTGCCAGCTCTTGCATCCCTTGTAGGTATACCTTCGATGGAAGGTGCAGGGTCTGCGGGATCGGCAGGAGTCAGTTCAATCGCGGGGATACGTTTTAGGATTGCGTCGAGGGTTGCAGATAGTACGTCTAGCTTGGTCGTCATCTGGGCTAGGGAGATTTCGATGTTCTGGAGCCGTGAGAAGGCATCCGAGTCAGGGTCGGTAGTCGCCATAGCGTCGGACGAGTCGGCAGGAAGGAGGGGGGTCGCGTAGTCAGTCGAGTCGTTGTCTCTGATGAGGATGAGACGAATCGAGCTCCAGAGAGGCTAGGGCGACGTCCAGTCCTTTGGGGGTTAGGTTTTTCTTCTGTAAGGGCAACCCTAAAGAGTGAGGCCAAGCACTCAGTCTTGTAGGGGAAATCCGAAGAGAAAAACCTAAGGACCCTACAAGTGAGGTAAGCTACATATCTACAGTGATACTGTATAGTACCAAGCCACAGGAACTCTAAAATACTAAAAACTGGGTATAACGTACAAGGAGAGGTACCAGGAACCAGGGGGAGGTCAGGGGTATAGGTGTGAGGCAGGTGCGACTGTCCCGACATGGCGCGACCGTGATGCCGACTTCCCGAGGGTCGGCCGATGTCGGAAGTAGTCGCGCTGCATCGGAAAACAAGTGTCTGCTTACATTTACCCCCCCTTCAAGGCACGGCGCCTCGACGTGTGGATCGCCACCAGGGTGAGACGTCGGCTTTGGAGAATGAAATGGAATCAAAGGAAGCAGCGTTGACCTGGCGCGGCGCACCAGAGTGTTGCCGGTGGAAGTCCACAACAGCATCAGGAGCGTGGATATCGCGAGAGGGGACCCAGCTGTTGTGGCCAACATCATAACCTTCCCATTTGACGAGGTATTCAAGTCAGCGATAACGCCATCGACTATCCAGGATGCGCTCCACCACATACTCCTCTTCACCATCGATAAGGATAGGTGGTGGTGGGGGTACAGGAAGTCGTCCTGGGATTGGGTCCGGTTCCACAAGGGTTAGTTTGACGATAGGGAAGACTGGGTGTAGCCGGCGTAGGAATGGGGGAAGTCGGACGCGATATGCGCCGTGGCCAACGCGAGCTTCGATAGGCCAGGGTCCTAAACGTCTGTGTCCAAGTTTAGCCGATGGTCGGGTAGTTGCGATGTCGTCAGCCTCCACGTAGACCAAGTCGCCTGGCTTGAGGTCGGGTGCTGGAGAGCGGCGACGGTTGCAGTATTGCGCGTACTCATCCTTGGCCTTGCTTAGTGCCGCCTTTGCCTCTTCTAATCCCCTTTCCATACGGTCTGCAAACTCATTGACCGACTCGATTTCGGAACGGGGTTGTCTTGGTTCAAAACCCATCCGAGGGTGTCGGCCGATGTCGGCCATGAATGGGGTTTGCTGTGTGGAGGAGTGGACATGATTGTTGTAGGCAAACTCACCAATCGGGAGGAGTTCATCCCAGTCATCCTGTCGCTCGTTTACAAACAGGCGGAGGAACTGCTCCATCTCTTGGTTTACCCGTTTGGTCTGACCGTCAGTCTGTGGGTAATAGGCGGTGGAGTGAGCCAGTTTGATTCGGAGTAATCGGTAGAGTTCCCGGGTGAATGCCGCGATGAACTGTGGCCCACGGTCCGATAGAACACATTCGGGGAGTCCGTGGTGTTTCCAGACTTCGCGGAAGTAAAGCCAGGCCGCGCCCTCTGCGGTCACCATCGTATGGGTCGGGATGAAGTGGGCTCGTTTGGTGGTGCAGTCTACCACGTTCATCACTGCGTCATACCCATGCGCATTGGGGAGTTCTACGACAAAGTCGACACTGACCTTTTCCCACCGTCCGCTGGGTGTCTCAACCGGGTGTAGTTCGCCCTGGGGTTTCCGCCGTTGAACCTTTGTCCGATTACACAAATCGCAAGTCCGGACGTAAATGCCGATGTAGCGCGACATCTGTGGCCACCAATAGTTTCGGGAGACCAGTTCCAGGGTCTTCCAGCGGCCCGCATGGCCCGCGATCACGGTATCGTGGTGCTGCGCAACAATCCTGTGGCGAAGGTCTCGGTCATTTGGGATGTAGATCTTGCCGCGGAACATCAGAAGGCCCTCCGCCTGGGACCATTCTGCGCTTCGCACGGTACCGCGGCTGCGATCCTGACGCAACTGTCGCACAGCCTTTGCAACTGACTCTTCTAGATCGTTGTTACGCAGGCAGCGGCGGATGTCGCGTAGGATCGCACGTTCTTCACCTTCGATGTTCAGACCCGACAGCGTGCAGACTCGGAACAGGGCGGGGCTAAGCAGTGTCATGTTGTCGTTGTCACCCCGTCCGGACCCGTGGTCGGCGCGTCGTGACAAGGCGTCGGGTTTGCCCATGCTGCGTCCGGGTTTGTGGTGCAGAGTGAAGTCGAACCTTGACAAGTAAAGGGACCACCGTGCCTGCCGTCGGTTGAGTTTTTGTGCGACACGGAAGTACTCGAGGTTCTTGTGGTCAGTCCAGACTTCCACGGGGTGTCGCGCACCTTCTAGATAGTGGCGCCACTCCTCCAAGGCTCGGACGATTGCAAGCATCTCGGTGTCGTGAATTTCGTAGTTCCGTTCAACCGCGCTCAGGCTCTTGGACAGGAAGGCGACTGGGTGCCACTTGTCGTCCTCCGCCGATGGTTGTGACAAGACCGCTCCAGTAGCGACACCGGACCCGTCGGCTTCCACTCGGTATGGTCGGGAGCTGTCGGGCATGGCGAGTACCGGAGCGGAAGTGACGAGTTGCTTGAGTTTGACAAAGGCGTCCTCCTCAGGTGTCCCCCAGACGAACGGGGCGTCCTTTTTGGTCAGGTCGAACAGAGCGCGCGCATGGTGCGAGAAGTCGGCGATGAACCGTCGGTAGAAATTAGTAAAGCCAATAAAGGACTGTACCTCTTTCTTAGATTTCGGCGTCGGCCACTCTGCGACGCCTGCGATCTTGACGGGGTCCATTTCAACGTGGTTGTGAGAGATGATGACACCGAGGTATTCGATACGCGTCTTTTCGAACTCACACTTGTCGCTTCGCAGGTAGAGCTTGTGCTGGCGCAACCTTTCCAGGACGAGGCGACTTATCCGACGATGTTCCTCCAGCGTGTCTGTGAAGATAAGGATGTCATCTAGATAGATACAGACTACACCTTCAAGAATCAGATCGCGGAAGATGTCGTTCATCATCGTCTGGAAGGTCGCCGGCTGTTGGTGAGGCCGAAGTACATCACGAGGGGTTCGAATAAGCCGCGATTCGTACGGAAGGCGGCTTTCCATTCGTCGCCCTCTCGGATACGTACGTTGTTGTACCCCCATCGTACATCGAGCTTGGTGAAGTATCGCGCCCCCTTCAAGCGGTGGATCAGATCGTCAATGAGGGGTAGCGGGTACCGATTTTTTCGCGTTATCGCGTTGAGCGCGCGATAGTCCTGAACGAAGCGGAGCTTACCATCCTTCTTCTTGACGAAGAAGACCGGTGCCCCGATGGGCGATTTCGATGGGCGAATCCGGCCAGTGGATAGTGCCTCTTCTAGGAATGCATCCATTTCTGCTTGCTCCTCCAGTGTCATCGGGTATACCTTGCGAAACCCCGGCTCTGGGTCGCGTTCCAGTTCAATGGCATGGTCCCATTTCCGACGCTGCGGCAGACTGTCGAAGGATTCCTTGTTGAAAACGTCCTCAAAGTCGTGCAGCGATGTCGGAACTGAGTCGCGAAAGGTCGGTGTGTCAGAGTTCTTCGCGAAGGCTTCGGCCAGGCATTGGGATACTGTAGAAGTGGCGCATATAAAATGGTTCTGGTCTTCGGGGAAAATGTGTGCGGTGAATATGCGGTCGTCTGTATCTAGTTCCGCATATTCCACGCCGACATTGTCGCTTAGGTCCAGTAGGTTTGGGGAGTCGGCCTTGCGTGGTTTATTCCGCCAGGTGCGTAGCGGGTCGTGCGCGAGGGGTCTCCCAAAACCAAACCGACTTCCGAACATTGTTACCTCCCCTTCAAAGCCCGTCGCGTCCTCTACAGAGTATTCCTCTTCGTCGTCATCGAGGTCCTCGATAATGACTGGGAAGTCACCCATGCGGCATTGCGAAATCTGTGCCGCGGCCACCTTTTCTGCGTGCCGCTCTCGTTTGGCGTCAGATCGACAAGTCGCACATTTGGCTGGACAGCGCGACATGTGGACTTCTTTGGTTTGCCAATCCACCTTGGGGTTGTGTTCCTTGAGCCAAGTAAACCCAAGGATCATTGATTGTTTGCCGAGTTTAGTGACTGCAAACTGTGCGCGCTCGGAGTGGTCCTTGTATCGGAGAACGATGTCGGCCGCTTCGCGGATCATGCCAGCTTCGTTTGGGGTGCCATCGACATTGTAGACTGGGATTGGGCGGGCTAGTGCTCGAGTATTAATGTTGTTGGCTCGCGCGTAATCCAAGTCTATGAAGAGACCAGTTGCGCCACAGTCGACAAGCGCTTTGGTTTTGCGCTTGACGCCCGTGTCGGTGGTTTCAATCTCGACGTCGATATCCAATGAATTGGAGCTATCCGACGAGATAATATATTTTTTAGGGAGGCGTTTTTCCCATCGGGTGCGTCGGACATGGTCGCACCTCTGAGTCGGAGGGGGGGGGATGGTTTCTTGCACATCTTTCGCATAATCGGGTTTGTCGGGAGATGAGGTTGGTATTTTATCTACAGACAAGCATGCATAGCGATTATGGGAATACAGTGGGGGCGTACTATTCACCCACTGCGGTGCGAAAAATCCTCTTCTAATGTTTCCTGTTCCCTTGCCTCTGTCGCCTCGTCTTTCAGCACAAGTAGGCTCTCAAGGAGGTCCTCGCGGTCGTCCGCTGACATTGCGCGAATGTCGAATGGGTGTGGGCATTCGCGGCTATGATGACCGAGTTCACCACAGCGGTAGCAGCTGCCGGGTACGTTGCCGCGTCGTTTGGCTGCATCGATGTCCATCGGGACGCCCGGGGGGA
>Ga0210387_10001590_pt1 | contig 17161 bp, 8 predicted proteins | sample IncBWC7OmetaG_FD_160108 | JGI IMG/M metagenome (GOLD analysis project Ga0210387, IMG submission 160108) | Forest soil microbial communities from Barre Woods Harvard Forest LTER site, Petersham, Massachusetts, United States - Inc-BW-C-7-O ...
ACTCTCTCAACCAAGGCATGCGTAACTGAGTAGCCTTCTATGGACAACGAGTGGTAGGCATCAGTCCGATAGATGTCGTTAACGTAGCGAAGATACGCTTCATTGTCTGTGGGAGGTCCCGGCGCTATGGGAAACACCGCGAGGACCCTGCCACGCATCGACGCCCAAAGCATCTCAATGCGGCCCACGATCGGAGCGGTGGGACGCCGGGGCAGGTGGAATGTTTGTCCCGCTTCAAATGGACTGCTCTCCCGCACATCGTATCCGGCGCCCTTCATCGCGCGGACAATCTCGTCCGCGAAGTCGCCGCGCCCAGTTTGGCGGAAGGCTTTGGCAAGATAGCCGGCTTTCGCGGAATGGCCGCCGTTCAAGAGAAGCCGAAGGAGGTCCGAGGCGTCAGCAAGGCTCGCCATCACCACTTGCGTCTCGATGGGATATAGCTGAAAAAGCGATTCCGGCACGCGTACCAACGCCGCCGCTGGCGAAAACAGACGCAATCCGTCCCTCACCATGAGAGCCGAAGTGGCGGGCATCTCCGCAACTTTCAGGTCGTAAAGCGTTGTGCCGAACAGAAGATTGATATCGTTATTCGTCGCTTTCGGACTGTGCACAACCAGTTGATCCGGGATCACCGTTCTCTCGGCGTGCAAAAAAACGGACTCCTCCGGCGACAGGTGCCATTGGTCGCCAAAGCGCTCGTCACAGTAGCGTGCGCAGAATTCCCAGAACGACGCATGCCACGGGGTGCTCTCGCCGACCTGTGAGTCGGGACTAGAAGAGATCAGCCAACCCTTCATGACTTCTTGCAGGAAGCCGTTCTCCACCAGGCGTTCGCGGTGAACCCGGCTTAGATCGTCGGAACGGAACACACGTCGATTGCCTTGCTGGAGTGCTTCGAGCACGTCGAGGGATTCCGCCAGTTTTTCGTTTGGCGAAGGCATGAAGCCTCCCTTCGTTCATGGGTCATTATAAGTTTATTTTGACACGTAAACACAAGTATATAGTGCCGTGTAATTACAAGTCAATTATGACGTGCAGCTACAAGTACATTGCGCCGTGCAAACGCAAGTATATAGTGCAAAATCATAGCTAAGCTTTTTTATTTCAATTAGTTATGGACGATGTTCTTGCTCTTTCTTCAAATCGATTGTTCAAAGCTGGCGGTGCATAACTGGGGGACAACTTGACCAGATAGCCCGGCGGGTGGCGGTGCCTTAGCTTTAGGGTGGGACAAGCTTCTGAACTGGGCGGCGCACCCTTTGGGCTTTAGCTTTTCAGAGGATGCGGCGGGTGGCAGCCCTTTAACGCGCTGGGATGATTTTGAGTTTGTCTTTCTCCGAAGGGTGGCCCATCCTTGCGGGTTTGGGTTATCGGGTTTCGTATTTCTAATTTCGATCTCCCCGATTCCTTCTCCTCTTTCGACTTTTCTACTCACTACTCACTATTCACTACTCGCTGCCTCTCCCCACTTTTCCACACATTTCCACAGCCGTAACAAACCCATTACTCCCCTCCCAACTCCCTCAAATCCCTCGACTTCCCTTCACCCCATTCGAATCCGCCCCTCCCGTTCGAATGAATCAGTCAGTAAAACAAAATGCTATTGACAAATAGTAACTAACGTGCTACCATTCTGTATGGTGGCAGCGTTTACCCTGAGTCGTGAAGGGAGCCTCGAAAGGTTTCGCCCGCGCCGCCCCCTCCGGCCTCGCTCCCGCTTAAGTTGTCATCCCGAACGGAGTGAGGGATCTGCTTTTCGCCCACGCCTCGTCCTCGCCCCTCGCCGCCCTTTAAGTTGTCATCCCGAACGCAGTGAGGGATCTGCTTTTCGCGTTTCTCCTCTGCACGCCCTCAGCGTCTCCGCGTTCAGCTCTTCCGATGTTTGCCCTTTCAACTTTAAACTATCGACTGCTTGCCCTGAGCGCAGTCGGAGGGTCAACTTTCGCCCGCTAACTCCTTTCCCTGCCACTCTTACAAGCCACCTGCAACTCTCTGAAAACAAAACCACTTTAAGTCCTGCAGTTGCCACTCTTACGAGCCGCGTCAAGCCTAACCCCTTTGTTTGCCGCTCTTACAAAAAACACCCGAGGTGGGGATACCTCCTTCAAGCCAAGATCTTCTCTTTCGGCAATCTATCCACTAACTACTCACCACTCTCCACTATCCCCTTTACAATCCGCACTTACGAAAAACACACCCGTAACCCCTTTGGAATCCGCACTTCCAAAATACAGCACTTAAAACCCTTTAGAATGAACACTTACAAAAAAAGGGCGAGGGGGGCCATGGAGGATCCGCGAAAGCGGCAAAACCAACTTATGGCAAACGCCGCACTTAAAATGAGTTGGTGGGCCCGCCAGGATTTGAACCTGGGACCAACGGATTATGAGTCCGCTGCTCTAACCGCTGAGCTACGGGCCCCACGTATTCGCAACATCTTACATCGAATGAATTTAGCACGCACGCAGGACTTGAGGCTATTCACGATGAATTCCCTCGGCGGTAGATTCCTCGGAATCAAACAAGCCCGAGTCGCTGCGCGCAAGAGCGCAATATTTCCGGCTCCCACGCGGGCCGCTCTGGACTCTTCGGATGGATCCGCATGGAAGGAATTCTCCCGGTCAAATGCAGAAAAGCTGCCGCCGAATGTTTATAAGCGGGAACAGGCTCGCGGAACGCCACGTTTCCCAGATACTGGAGCGCATCGGAAAGCGCGTAGTAAGCCGCGTCCCCTGTTTTCCAAAGGCGGTCTCGCTCGGCAAACTTTTCCGGCGCGAAGGTCGCGAGCCCCAGCAAGTAGTCGGAGCCGTATTCAATCATGTCGATGCCCAGATCGTTGCCGGTGTATATGCGAAAATCCGGGCGGCGCGCGTCGCGCAGTGCCAGCCGTTCGAGCTCCACGAGACGGTCCAGCGATGAATGTTTCATTCCTTTTAGTTCGGGGATATCCATCAAGCCCTGCACGGTCTCTGCATCAAAAATCTCGCCGTTCGGCGCAAACATGCGTCCCAATTCAAAACCCAGTACCTGCGGATAGCCATGACACGCCGCTTGATATGCCGCCACTTTTTCTCTGGAGGATTTCCCATGCAGCCGCGCAGTTTGAAACAAGATCGGTATGCCACCCATTTTAACGATGGCGTCCATCTCTTTTCTGTACAGCGATACGATATCGCCGTCGCGCCCTTCGATATATGCTCCAGCAACAAACGGCACATCTTTGCCCAGCGCCTCTCGGGTCCAGCGGAGCACCTCGAGTTTTTCGCCATCGCTCAGATAGTTTACGTACCCAGTATCCATGTTGACCGCGTTCATCAGTCCAGCGTGATGCGTGGCCACGAGATGTCTTTGAAATGCGGCCACCGCCACTCTGCCGTCGGCCTCGTACGGGAGGAGCGCAGCGGCGATTCCCTGCACTTCGCGCTGAAATTTCCGCCGCTCCTCTATGGTTTTGATAGTCATTCTAAAATGTTCCCGCCTCGTCTCGACGAACCGCAACGCTATCGGCGCGCTTTCGCAACCTTAAGAAGTTCAGCGGACGCGGACTTTTTGTAATAGGTGTCCAATGGATAGCATCCAGATGGTAGTCCGTTGCGCGGCGCGGTCGTGCAATCGCTGAATGTTCTGCAAACGAGTTTGTGTTGAAACGCGCGGCCCTCCACGACATCGGAAAGCATCTCCGGATAGCTGAGCACCATGCGCCCCAAACCTACAGAATCTATCCATCCCAGGCGCAACGCCGCTTGCGCCACGTACGGCAGAAAATCCTGCAAGTAACTGTACGCTGTCCCTACAATAATCAGTTTTGGAAAACGCTGCTTCATCTGCTGCACAACTTCCAATTGCCGCGCCACACCAGCTAGAGGATCTTCGGGCGGCTGATATCCGTCCGAGGGCGGATAAAAAGCCGGCCGTTGAATGTGCGGACAATAGTAAGGACTCCCCGCCGTAAGATTCACGAGTTGAATGCCCAACTCCTCCAGCAAAGTCAAAAAGCGAATAGTTTCCGTAAGGTCCGCCTGTCTCGGATCGCTCTGGTTGACTCCGAACCCCCACCGGTACGGAATCAAATTCTGATATTCCTCTGGAGTTCCCGGCCCTGGCTTACCCGGTGTTGAGAGCGCCGGATCCGGGTGGTAAGGAATCGCGTCAAACGCCGAAAGCCGCACGCCTATTTTCAATCCTGGAGCGGCAGCGCGTATCCCTTGCACCACTTCCCGCAAGAATCGGGTTCGATTCTCGAAGCTTCTGCCGTACTCCCCTTCCCGCGTGTGCGCGCTCAGAAATTCATGACCGAGATAGCCGTGGCAATGCTTGATGTCGACAAAATCAAAACCAAGTTCGCTCGCCATCCGCCCCGCGCGGTGAAACTGTTCGATGATGCCCTCGATTTCCGCATCGGTGAGCAACGGATAGTCTGGAGACAAATTCAGCCGGCGGTCCAGGATCGGATGACGGTAGAGAATGCGCGGTTCAGGACGGCCCTTTTGGTTCGGACAGCTATAGCGGCCCGAATGCGTCAATTGCAATCCAATCAGCAAGCCGTCATCCGATCCCGAAACCTGCCGGTGCTCTGCAATGAGCACCGCCCTCAACCGCTCTAAACCTCCTCGCGTGTGCGGAGCCGCCAAAAGCTGATTCGGATTGGCGCGTCCTTCCTGGCATACGGCAACCGCTTCGCCGCCCCAGATCAGTTTCGCTCCGCTGCGTCCGAATCGCTGCCATCGGCGAACCGTATTCTCGCTGGGATTGCCGTCGCTTGTTCCATCCCACCCCTCCATAGGCTGAATAGCGATGCGATTCCCAATCTTGATATCTTCGCGAACGATTGGTTGCGCAAGTGGCGACTCTGTTCCGCGAAGAAGCTCGAGGTCGCATGGGATTGTTAGGCGCAGCGCATCGAGATGCTCCTTAAAGTGAGCGACATCCCGAACGCTGCCCAAACGCAAAATTCCGCTTGGGTTCATGCAACTCCTTCTCGCCGGAAAACTTCCACGCCCCGCCGTGGACAGCTAGCGCACTGTACATTACTTCTTGACGGAATCGAAACCCTTGCTGTTCAGCGCAGGCGCTGCCGCGCGAAATTTGGTGGCCCCAGAGATTCCGGTTGAGCGTCGCCCGGGCACCCAGCCAATGTAGCGCGATTCTCACCCCGATTTCTCACAACTATCTCTATCCACAGGACTTAGTAGAAGCGGACGGTATCCTTTATATAGGGCCCGCATTTCCTTTTTGGGCGGCCCCAAAGGTTGCCCCTGCGGGGATATCCGATTATGCTGCTAGTGCCGCAACGGGCGCCGCCGAGGGTGCGCTGCGGGGGTGCCGACCTCATGCAAAAACTAAAGAAAATTTGCGTTTGCCTGCTCTGCGTTTGCTTGCTAAACGCGATTCCCTCCTCCGCAGGGACCGATTCGAAACCAACGGATAGCTCTCTCGATCAAATTCGCGCTTACATCTCGACGGGGTGGGATTCGCTCACTCGTTCGCTGACGGATTGTGCGACGGTGGTGGATACGAAGCTGTCTTCGGCCTCCGTACTTTATCTTCCCGCCGATTTTGCGGCGCCGGCCTCGGTCGAGCAACTTCAGAAACAATGCAACGTGCAAGTCCAGCATTTGCCGGCGGTGATTCACCACATTGGCGAAATGGACCCTGGAAAAATCGATCCCGCCGGGCTGCTCTACATGGAAAACCGCTATGTTGTGCCGGGCGGAAGATTCAATGAAATGTACGGCTGGGACAGTTACTTCATCATTCGCGGTTTGGTGCGCGACGGAAGAGTCGATCTCGCAAAAGGAATGGTCGAGAATTTCTTTTTCGAAATCGAGCACTACGGCGGTGTGCTGAATGCCAATCGCACTTACTATCTGACGCGTTCGCAGCCACCATTCCTTACGTCCATGATTCTCGCCGTATACGATGCGCAAAAAGCTGGCGGGCACGCAAACAATGAATGGCTGGCGAAAGCATACGGCTATGCTGTCAAAGATCACGAACTGTGGACGAGCGAACCGCATCGCGCGGGCTCGACAGGCCTCTCGCGCTATTTTGATTTCGGCAACGGTCCCGCAGCGGAGAGTGTGAAGGACGAAACCGGCCACTATCGTCAAGTGGCGGCGTATTTTCTGCAGCAGCCTGACCTCGGCCGGAATTACGTGCTGGAGTCAAGCGCAACGAAACCATCTTCGCTCGCGGCCGGACCCCTGTTTGCGTTGCAGATTTGCGATGTCGCCAAGACCATGGCCCCGGCGGCTTGCGATCCTGCCGGGACAGTCTCGCTAAGCGCGGACTACTATAAAGGTGACCGCGCGATGCGCGAGTCTGGATTCGACATCTCTTTCCGCTTCGGTCCCTACGGCGACGCGACGCACCACTACGCACCGGTGTGCCTCAACAGCTTGCTCTACAAAACGGAGAAGGACCTCGAACAGATGAGCGCGGCACTTGGCCGGAAAGATGAATCGGAAAAGTGGCGGCAGCGCGCGGAGCAGCGAAAAGCCGACATCCAGAAATATCTCTGGGACAGCGAGCGCGGTCTCTTCTTCGACTACGATTTCGAGAAGCAGACGCGCTCGACGTACGAGTATGTGACGACGTTCTATCCGCTGTGGGCCGGCCTTGCGAGCCCTGAACAAGCGCGCATCGTGATGCAGCACCTCGGCGAGTTCGAACAACCCGGAGGCTTGGTGATGAGCCCCTACGAAACGGGCGCCCAGTGGGATTTTCCGTATGCGTGGGCGCCGAATCAGTTGATGGCACTCGAAGGCATGCGCCGCTACGGATTCAATGAGGATGCGGACCGGCTTTCCTACAAATTCCTTTCCATGGTGATGGAGAATTTCCGGCGCGACGGAACGATTCGTGAAAAATATGACGCGGTGAAGCGGTCCTCGGAGACACAGGTGACCGCCGGCTATCACATGAACATCGTCGGTTTTGGCTGGACCAACGGCGTGTTTTTAGCGCTGTTGCATGAGCTGCCGCAAACGGAGGTCGCGCGGCTGACTAAGGAACAGGGTCAAGGGTCCGGCACTGCGCACTAACGCTGATGCGTGCTCTTGCTCATTCGCCCGCTGTACGGATTAATTCGAGATGGGTCTCGTCGGGCGCGGGAGTAGCACCAGTCTGGCTTGCGATCCACGACCCCATTTGATTGGCAGCCTCGTTCATCGTTGTAAGAGAATCGCGCCGTAGATAGTGGTAAACCAGCGCCGCCGTAAACGCATCACCAGAACCCACCGTGTCCGCCACCCGCACGCGAATACCGGGGTGCTCGTGTTTGGCATACCCGCTCACCAGCAAACTCCCTCTCGCACCGCGCGTGATGCACACCAGCTTGATGTGAAATGTATGTAGAAGCCACTGCGCGGCGGATTCTTCGTCATGAAATGGAAAACCCAGCAGTTGCACTACTGTCGGCAACTCATCGTTGTTCAGCTTGATGATGTCCGCTTGCTTCGCGGAATCGGCAAGGATCTGCGCGGAATAAAAAGACTGCCGTAGATTGACGTCGAAGATACGCGTGGTTTCGGGCCGGATTGTTTTCAAAAAGGAGTAGATGGTCTGGCGGGACTGCGGACACCGTTGCGCCAGCGAACCGAAGCATACTGCGTCTGCTCTCTGTGCCAGCGCTCGCCACGGCGGCGTCCATTCGAACGCATCCCAGGCAACCGGCTCCGCGATTTGAAATGTCGGCTGGCCTTTGGCATCGACTTCGACTTGTACAATCCCCGTGCGGTACGTTGGATCAAGCTGAATGCACGACGTTCCTAGACGGAGGCTCTCGAGCCTGTGTTTGGCTTCTTCGCCAAGTTCATCGCTGCCCACCCGGCTTGCGACGATCCCCTCATCACCCAGCAGACTCGTCATGTAGGCAAAATTCGCGGGCGCGCCGCCAAGCTGGCGGCCCTCCGGGAAAATATCCCAGAGTAATTCGCCAAGTCCGACAGTCGTGAACTTTTTCATGGCTGTCGCGCTCAAGGCTTCGTATTCTTGTCTTGCTCCAATTGACCAGCCACTTTCAGCTCTCGATCCGCCTCTTCGTTCTTTCCGAGGTCGCGGTAGGCCTGCCCCAAAAGATGGTGCGGAATGGGATTATTGGGATCCATCGCCAACGCTCGCTGCAGGGCCCGGACGGCCAGTTCCGTCTCGCCTTTCTTCTCAAGAACTTTGCCGAGCAGGATATATGGTCCTGTCGAAGTAGGGTCCAACCAAATGGAGCGTTGCAGAAGCCGCTCCGCATCGTCGTACTTCTGCACGCGCGAGTAGCCGTCCGCAAGTTTGTAGTACGCTGCCGCGTTGCCCGGGTTGATCTCCAGCTCTTTGCGGAACTCTGCAATCGCCTCCTCCATCTTGGAATGATAAAGGTAGACTTCGCCAAGGAGCTGGTGCGCCAAGGGAAGCTTCGGATCGAGCGCCACGGCTTTCTGCGCGTACTCCTCGGCCACGGGGGAAAAGTCCTGCCTCAGCAGCATGCGCGCTGTGAACAAGTAGCTGGCTGCGGACTCCGCAGGCACGTCGAACATCTTCGCAAATGCTTTGCGCGCGTTGGGATAATCCTTCGTCTGGATGTAGCAAATCCCGAGGATATACCCCGCATCGACGTTCGCGCTGGCATACCACGTCTGCACCTTTTCAAGCTCTGGAATCGCTTCCGCAGGCCGCTGCGACAGGTAATACGACAAGCCCAGCAGTTGTTCGGCCTCGGCGTCACCTGGGTCCTGCTCCCGCGCCTTCTTAAGATAGAAGATAGCGTTTGCGAAATTGCCGCTCCTGTAATACGCAGCTCCCAGTTCGTGCGCGAGCCCTCTCATGGCCGGATGCTTCGCTTCCAGTTCGTGGAGAGCCGAGATGGCCTCGTCATATTTCCCTTGCTGGAGGAGGCGGCGCGCCTGATCGATATCGACCTCTTGGACTTGCGACGGTTCTTGAGATGGGCGGGGAGCATCGGGCGCGGAAGGTTTCTGCTGCTCTTGCGTGATTTCCGCCCGGGCAGGCGGCGCGCTCAAGATCAAACTGCCTAAGAGAGCGACGGAAAACCGGTGAATCTTCGGCATGTGCGTATCCCCATGCAAATCCAAAAACGATTAGAACATAAAAAACGGGGAGCCCGTGAGGGCTCCCCGTTGGTTTGGGGTGTTATGTTTGTTTTTTGGTTAGAAAATGAATTTAAAGCCGAACTGCAGTTGGCGCATGCCAATCGGAGCACCGGGGGCGGAATCGGCCTCGATGTCCGTGATCTGGCCGGCGGATGAGTTCCCCAGGCAATCGAGGCACTGGTTACCCGGCAAGGCCAGCACGGGATGGTTGAACAAGTTGTACACGTCGAAGCGGAACTGCGCCTTGTAGCGTTCTGTGATGTTAAATGTTTTTGACAAGGACATGTCGTCGTAGAAGGCATGGGGGCCCCAATAGGTGTTGAATCCCATGTTGCCGATCTGGCCGCAAGCAGGCAGAGACAACGGTCCCGACACAGGCCGCGCGAACGTGCAGGAGTCCACACCGACATTGGCATTGAGCTCCGCTTGGGGATACGCGAGCGGTGCAACGGGCGTAAACCAGTAGGTATTGCCATTCGCGTGCGTTAGACCAGTGGCAAGCTTTGCTCCTGGTGTTACGTTGGGGCGGCACGGGCCAGCATCTTCAATCAGGCCACATTCTGCAATGCTGGGGGAGAAGGGAAGACCTGTGCCATACGTCGTGGTGTTGGAAATTTGCCAACCGCCGACGAGCAGGTCCATGGCACGGCCCGCATCGCTGAAGAACTTCTTGCCTCTCCCGATCGGCAAGTCGTAGATGGCACTCCACAGAAACACTTGGTTGCGATTAAACGGGTTCGGACCGAAGGCGAACCTCGGCGTAACCGCGTAATAGTTAGAGTCGTACTGATTGGAGTGGGAGAATGTGTAATGCGCGAGGAATTGGAGTCCCCAACTCACGCGTTTTTCAGCGCTGATTTGCAGCGACTGGTATTCATTGTTGGCGTCATTGCCAAAATAGTTGCCGAGGTCGACCGCGCAACAGGGGGTGAAACCTGTTCCTGTATACGGAAACGAAGGAACACCGTTCAGGTTGAACGCACGCCGGTCGTTCGGATTCTGCGTGCCAGTAAATCCAGGCGCAACCGCCTGCCCGCCAGAACCTAATTGTACAACGTCGGTACCTGGGCCCACCGCAATTTGGTTGATGTTGTAGTTCGGACCCGTGCCTGCGAAGACGTGAGTTCCTTTATTGGCGACGTAACCCACACTGAGGTTCAAGGTCGGAGTGATCTGGCGCTGAACGGTAGCATTCCACTGGTCAACAGTGGGAAGCCGTTGAATGGTCGGGCGGATATAGGGGTTTGCGGTGCCGGTAGGACCAAGCAAGGGCAGCGTGCCCGGGGGAGTGCCGTTGCCAATGTCTCCAAGAAGCGGGGCGAAGTTAAACGCCGGCGGACCCTGCGCTAGCGTGAAAACGGCGCTGCGATTGTTGGCCGCGGCCGCGTTGATGTTCGAGTCCGCGATGTCCTGCGCCGCAAGGACCGGCAGGTTCTGCGTCACGGCGTGGCCGAAGTTGGAACCAAATACTCCAAGATCAAAGCTGCGGCCATAACCCATGCGAAGTACAGTTTTCGAATCGAACTGGTATGCAAGACTAACCCGCGGGGCAAATGCCTTCCAATCGTTCCGAACGTTGCCGTTCAATCCGATATTGCCGTACCCGGCAACGCGAAGAAGGCCTTGCTGCAGGTCGGCGAAGCCTCCATCACCCTTGGCGGGAACAGCCTCGGGGGTATAAATTTCCCACCGCAGACCACCCGTGACGGTCAATTTGGGATTGATGCGCCAAGAGTCCTGACCATAGAAGAACGTTCGATACTGGTGCCCGATGGCGTTGGTGGTGCTGCTGACGAAGCGCTGGAATTGAGAAACATCCCCCAGCAAGAATGTGGCGATCCCCAATCCGAAGGCGCCGTTATTGCCCGTGTTAAGCTGGTCGAAGTACAAAAGGCCAGAGCGGCTCTGGTCGCTAGGAACGCGAAGGTTGCTGGCGTAACGGATGTCCGCGCCAAACTTGAACGTATGATTTCCTTTGATATACGTCCAGTTGTTTACAAACTGGATCTGGCGTTCTCTTTCCGTTAACGGGCAATTGCAGCGAGCGGCGTCCAAACCGTTGCCAAAAGCGAACGTGCCGCCACCCGAGTTACCCAAGGCACCATTTTGCCCGTTTCCGCCGTTGTTGGTAAAGAGGAAGCCGGAAAGACCATTCGTATCGGCCTGTCCGGGGATATTCAGCCCAGGAAAACCGAAATTCGTCATGGGCGTCTGACTGGCGTCGGAGTAAGCGGTTATCGGATTGTATTGGAACCATCCGATGCGGACGTCGGTGAGCCATTTTGTGCCGAAGGCTTTCGTGAAACCGCCCGCCACGCTGTAGTCGTGATTGGTCGAAGATCCGTTCAACGTTCCCGGCCCAAAACCTGCGCTACCCAGCGGACCCAGGCCACCAGTGCCGGACAAGTTGAAGTAGTCAAGGCTGAAACGTCCAAAGACCTGGATGTTGTGGGGAGCGCTGTAATCAATGCGTGTATCGAACGAATACTGATTGAAAGGTCCGGAACCTTGGCCCACAAAATTGTTTGTCAGACATGAGGCCGTTGCCGGTGTGGGACAGGTAACTGTTGGCTTCGGGAATAAGGCGAGGACCTTACCCACATTCGCGGAAATGTCGGCGATTGGAATCATATTGTTCGTAAAGGGAGTACGCCCTCCGCCGGTTAGCTGGTTGCCGGTGGTGGGATCATAGATCTGGCCGCTCGCAATACCGCCGACGGGGGGCCCGTAGGCATTTAAGTATTGGCTCAAGTCACAAAACCCAGGCGTGGCGCTTGTGCCATTCGTCGCTGGGTTACAACTCTGCACAACTTGCGGCGTCGGAACGTTGTACTGGTTCGTGATTCCCTGAATCTGCTTCGTTCCTTGATAATCACCAAAAAAGAACAATTTGTCCTTGATGATCGGTCCACCCACCGAACCGCCAAACTGCTTCCACGTGGCTGGAGCGAGAGGAACGCCAGGCTTGTTCGTAAAGGGGTCGCGCGCTTGCTGGTCGCTGTTCCGATAGTAGTAGAAGCCGGTGCCGTGGAACTCGTTGGAGCCAGACTTTGTCTGCACCGTTACAAGTCCAGAGATAGCTTTACCAGCCTCCACGTCGTAATCTTGAGCCGCAAACTTAGTTTCGGTAATGGCGTCGAGGTTGGGGTTTACTATGATGATCCCCAAGATAGGATCTTGGTTATCGGTGCCGTCTAACTGATAGCCAACGCCGCTAAAATGCTGTCCATTAACTTCGATTTGCCCGCTACCCTGAGGATTTTCCGTGGCGGCGTGGTTGAAACCCGGCAATTTCTGCGTGCCCGGCGTAAGCAACTCGAAACTCGTGAAGTTGCGGTTCAGCACAGGCAAATCCTCCACATATTTCTGGCTGAACTGGACGGCCACGTCAGCGCGGTCCGTCTGGAGTTGAGGAATGTCGCCTGTTACTTCCACGGTCTGTGTCACGGCTCCAACTATGAGCTGTGCATTGACGGTGGCGGCGGTGTCGGCATTAAGAACCACGTTTGCTATTTCCGTGGCTTGGAAACCGGTAGACTCAATGTGAACTTTGTAAGTGTCTGGGATTAAGTGCGTGACAGCGTAGTTTCCGCTTTCATTCGTGGTCGTATCATAGGCAAAGCTTTTGGTGGTCGAAGTGACAGTTACTTTGGCTCCGACAACCGCATTGCCTTGCGGGTCCGTCACTGTTCCGATGATGCTTCCAAAAACCGCCTGCCCCGACACTCTCGGCGCATTGAACAAAAACGCACAAAACAAAACCGCCAAACCTAGAACTACGAGTCGCTTTGCCATCCCACCCCTCCTAGCAGATCCGTTTCCCATACCTTCAGAAAAGCACTTCAAGACCAATCGTCGAATCGCTTGGCGTCAACCACACCAGTGACGGTCTTGCCAAGCATTCGCGTACTTCCGATTTGTTTGAATGTTACTTAACTAAGGAAGGCTGAACCGAAACTCGCAAAGAACAAGCCAAGCTCAGCCGACAAAGGCACCCCCAGAACGCACTTTAAGCGCCCTCGACCTGCGCTTCGCACTGATGCACCCGGCCTAATATGGCCACCGCGATCCGCCCAAGCGCAACCCACGCGCCGGCACCACAGACAGGCGGCTAATGCGGCAATATTGATGCGTACTATTCGTTTTTTGGCTGGCTGTTAGAAGTCTCAATGCGTCTGATACGGTTACATTGAATAACTCTCAGCCTTGCAGAGAGATGCGCGGCTTGTTACACTCCTGTTACTTCAACGTATCAAGGATTCATGTGAGCGAACGGGAGCAACTCCTCGAGCAAATTAATCGGCTCGTAACCAGCCATGCCCTGCATGGCTCGGAGTCTCTTTGCAAGTTGCTGCGCTATTTGGCGAAGCATGCCGTGGATCATCCAGGTACTCCCATCAAAGAATTCCAGATCGCTACCGAGGTCTTTGGACGCTCCCCTGATTTCGATCCTCAGCTGGACTCCATGGTCCGCGTGCAGGCGGGACGCCTTCGCTCCAAGCTCACCGAGTTTTACAGCTCGGACGGCCTCGAAGACCCCATCGTCGTGGAACTCCCCAAGGGCACTTATGTGCTTTCCTTTCACCATCGCAACGCTTCAACGGCAAAGGCTGCCCCCGGCGCACTGAACGGGGCCGTGCGCACGGAGGGCATTGAGAAGAGCACTGAGCGCAGATGGGGAACTGAAGTTATTTCACTTTCCATCTTTCTTGCAGCCGCAATCCTGGTGATTGTATGGCTCATGGCGACGCGCAATTCCAGCCCAGTGGGTCTTGCGAGCGAAGGCGACCCCGTACCGGCCGCGTTCCGCGTCTTCTGGAAAGGCTTTACCACCGGGCCGGAAGAGCCGTGGGTTGTCTTTAGCAACGCAGCCTTTATCGGCCGTCCCGAAACGGGAATGCGCTACCGCGATGCAGCGCGTGACGCAGGGGCCCCCATTCTCGACCACTACACCGGCGTCGGCGAGGTCTTGGCCGTGCACGAACTCGATCGCGTGTTCGCCCTCCTTCACCGCCGCATCCGCGTCAAACGGGGAAGCCTCTTTTCGCTCGACGATGCCAAGAACAACAATCTGATTTTCATCGGTTCGCCGGTCGAAAACCTTTCGTTGCTGGAGATTCCCGGTACCCAGGAATTCGTTTTCGAGCAGTTTGTTTCCGGCCCTCGTAAGGGCGACCATGCCATTATCAACAAGCATCCGCAGCCGGACGAAGGCAAGGAGTTCTTCGCAACTCCTTCTGGTGTGCCTCTCGCCGAGGATTATGCTGTCCTCGGCCTTGTAAAAGGAATAAATCCGGGTCAATCCGTGCTAATCCTCGCGGGAAACACCACGATCGGCACGCAAGCCGCCGTTGAGTACGTCTGCCGGCAAAGCTCTTTGGAAGAGTTGCTCTTGCGCCTTTCCGTCTCGCCAGATGGCGAGCTCAAACCTTTTGAAGCCGTCATTCGCGCCAAAGTCGCTCGCGGCGTGCCTGTCGAAACCGAGCTGGTGGCCATTCGCAAGACCGCGTTCTAGCGCGGCACTTTGGTTGACTCGGTGCCTTCTATTGGCCAGGCGCTTTCAAATTTGGATCCAGTTCAGCAGCTCTTTGAAATTCCTGGGACGCCTCCTCCTTGGCGCCTTTCCTCGTAAGCGCCAGTCCTAGCTGATAGTGCGCCGGCGCGTACGCCGGCAGCGACTGAATCGCCGCGCGAAATTGCGAAATCGCCCCATCAAGATCCCCGGCGGTCAAAAGCCTGCGTCCGGAGTTGGTCGCGAACGCCGCTGCCTGCTCGCTCGACTTTTGCTTCAAAAGCTCCAGCCCGGCCCGGCTCTCAGCAGCGGCTCCGTCTGCGTCCCCGAGTTGCCGCAGAACGGCCCCCAGATTCGTGTGCGCTCCCGCAAAATCCGGCTGCAAACGAATGGCCTCCCGCAGCGCGTCGGCCGCCGGCTGCAAGTCTCCTTTCTGCTTCAGCACGGAACCAAGGGTATAGTAAGCCTCCGCATAATCGGGTTTTGCCTTTATCGCCGCGCGCATCTCCGCTGTTGCCGCTTCTAGTTCCCCCTGTTGCCACAAGGTCACGCCAAGAGTGTAGTAAGCATCTGCCAGCTTCGGATCCAGCTCTTCAGCCTTCTTGAATTCGGCGATCGCCTCTGGCAATCGATCTTTCATCTTCAGCGCCAGTCCTAGGTCGTAGTGAAGCGTGGCGTCCTGTGGTGTGAGTTTCAACGCGGCCTGAAAATGAGCTACCGCTGCGTCAAAATCCGTCTTCTGTAAATAAGCGTCGCCTAGATTGCCTTCATAGCCGGCGTCGTTTGGTTTCAGTTTTAGCGCCACGCCAAACTCCCGAATGCTGTTCTCCGCATCGCCGGTCTGTAGCAAGGCAAGCCCAAGGTCATTGTGTGCGTCCGCACTCTCCGGCCGAATCTTCACAGCTTGCCGGAATGCGGCTAGCGCATCCTCTCCGTTTCCCAAACGCTGCAGCGAAATCCCCAAATGTTTTTGCGCGTCTGCATTCTGGGGATCCAGTTTCGCGGCGGCCTGGTATTCCTGCAGCGCGGCGTCAGCCAATCCCTTCGATTCGAGCGTTTGTCCCAGGTAGTAATGCGCCAGCGAGTTTCCCGGCTCCAGGTTTGTGACCATGCGCAACTCAGAGTCCGCTCCTTCGATGTCCTTTTGCTGCAAGCGCAAGACGCCAAGATGCAAATGAGCCTGCGCAAACTGCGGCTGCAGCTTTAGCGCTTCAGAAAACTGAGCGGCCGCTTCCTCCATCTTCGACTGCTGAACCAAAACAGATCCGAGATCATCATGCAGCTCCGGCCGGTTCGGTTCGATCTCGATCGCGCTCTGCAACTCCGCGGCGGCTCCAGCGGAATCGCCGGAATTCGAGAGCACTTTTCCCAGGATGTGGTGCGTTTCCGAGTCCTCTGGCGCCAGCCGCACCGCTTCACGCGCCTCGCGGACTGCGCCCTGCGTGTCCCCTTTTTGCATCAGCGCGCTGGAAAAATTCATGTGCGCTTGCGCAAAATCCGGTTTCAATTTCACTGCCGCTTTGAACTCGGCAATGGCTGCCTCGGTTTCTCCCTGCACCAGCAAAACCCATCCGAGCGAATTGTGCGGTTCCGGGCTCTGCGGAACCAACTTCACTGTCTTTTCAAACGCCTCCCGCGCCCCCGCTAAATCCCGCTGCAGCAAAGCGGCAATTCCCTGGCTGTAAATCGCATTGGCCGCCGCGGCATCGGAGCCAGCTTTCGACTTCGCCGATTGCGCCCGTCCACCCGCGCAGTCGAGGAGAAGCACCACGGCAAGCGCGCCAATTCTCAGCCCAATCCTCAATCCTCTATGTCGTTTGAAAGATGGCACGTCAAATCCCAATCCATTTTGCCGGGCAAAGCTCAGGCCGGTGTTGCGCCTTGACCCTGTTTTACCCGCACCTTAGTATGCCAAGAGTTCATGATTTCCGGTCCAACTCATCGTTCGCGATTCCATTTCAAACTCTCTTGGATTTCGCTTGCTTTGCTTTTGCCTTTTTCTTTTTTCTTCAGCGCCGCGCAGCTCCCAAAAAGCAATCCCAAGCCTCTCGCTCATTTCACCGACATCGCCAAAAAAGCAGGTCTCACCGACGCGGTGGTTTTCGGCGGCGCGGACACCAAGAAATACATCATTGAAACCACCGGAACTGGGGTCGCCATCTTCGACTACGACAACGATGGCTGGCCCGACATCTTCATTGTCAACGGCACAAGCCTCGGCGCGCTTCCGTCGAGCAAAGCCCCCACCAGCCATCTCTACCATAATAATCATGACGGGACTTTCACCGACGTCACGCTAAAAGCCGGCTTGTCCCACACCGGGTGGGGCCAGGGCGTTTGTGTCGGCGACTACGACAACGACGGCTGGGAAGATCTCTACGTTACTTACTACGGAAAAAACGTCCTCTATCACAACAGCGGCGACGGCACCTTCACCGACGTGAGCGAAAAAGCTGGTGTCGCAGGGTCCGGCAAATCCTGGGGCAACGGCTGCGCCTTCGTCGACTACGACCGCGACGGCCATCTCGATCTCATGGTCGCCAACTACGTC
>Ga0210387_10001595_pt1 | contig 17114 bp, 18 predicted proteins | sample IncBWC7OmetaG_FD_160108 | JGI IMG/M metagenome (GOLD analysis project Ga0210387, IMG submission 160108) | Forest soil microbial communities from Barre Woods Harvard Forest LTER site, Petersham, Massachusetts, United States - Inc-BW-C-7-O ...
ATAGGCAGTTTCGTCCCGCTGATCCGGATCGGAGGACCCCAACATACTGCTTAGTTCCCGAGCGAGCGGCGGCAACGGCTCCCCCTGCGGAGGGTTGTAATCTTTTCTAATAATTTCCTTCCAAAACTCCGATCCGCGCCCAGCGGACTTGCTAATCCGCTGGTTAACGTTTTGGGCCGTGCACAGAGTGAACAACACGGAGCACACGACCGCGGCACTCAGACCCTTGATCCTGTTCATTCTCAATTCTCTCCGGAGCGCGATCATCTCGACGGGCGCGGGAACGGACCATCGCCTCATCGATTTGCACGTGCTCGGCTATGAATGGTGACCGCCCATGCACGACGACTCCCAGGTAAGATGGCTCGCCGATACCTGACAAAGGTCTGATGCTGTGAGCTACGGCGTATTCTTCAGGTCGCTCATCAAAAGGTCGTGCGGGGTGGGGTTATTCGGAGTTCCCTCATCCCAGTTAATCGATGTGATCCACCACCTTTGTCCATCATTGATCAGCTGAATGCTGTTGACACCCCGCCCAATCACCTTCCCGTTCGCATCGGTTCGAGCCTCCCACGCACTCATCACGCTAGCCACATGGCCGAGCACTTTTACGGCCCGGCCGATTTCCCGTTCAAAATAGCCGTATTTCTCCGGGCTCTCGGCATACTCCTGATGCGTCATGCTATGGCTCACGACTTTGCCGGTCTTCGGGTCAACGCCGGTTTGTACATAAAAGACATTCGGTATATAGAGCGTCCGGTCGCGCCCCCACTGTCGCGGCTGGCCCACCGGCCCTGAAATGGATTCGTAGCTCACCTCTATGATGCTGTCGATGCTCCTCACATCTTCGCGGCTGGCCTCGATCGTGGGAACAACCGTGTGAGATGGAGGCGCCTGCACAATCTACTGAGCGTCCAAGCTGGACCGGTGCATATCAACTACGAGGAGCAAATCTGGTCCTTGATCCTTTGTCAGGCTGATCACGCTTTCCCATTTTGATCCCGATCTGCCGTTGAAAGTCCAACGACTCATGTTTTCCTTTGTCGCTGACTTTGCACTGTTGGACCACTTACCCGATTGGGCGACCGACGCATTGATGTTCTCCCAAATCTTGAGTCTGTCCTGTTCACCTGGAATTCGCACGGTGATCGTCCAGTGATCGCGGTCACCGGACGAACTCAGCAAGTCAGAGCCTCTTGGCAATCCGTTGGGAAGTTCATCGGGAATGTACAAATCAGGGAACATTGCTCGCGCGTAAGTCGAGTTTGGATCCCAGTTGTACTCCATATGGAGGGCCACCGATTGCGCGTGTCCCATTCCCAAAACTTTGGAAACCGTGTAAAGCGACGCTTCCATACCAGACGACAAGCCAGCAGAGGTAATGACTTTTCCGCTGTCCACATACTTCCGATCCCAAACGACTTTGACCGTCGGGGAAACCTCCGCCAGATAGTCCAGAGCTCCATAAATGGTTGTCGCACTGAGTCCGTCCAACAAGCCGGCCTTGGCGGCAAAGAAAGCCCCTGAGCAAACTGTCAAGACTTGGGGAGTGTGTTTGGCAGTTTCCTGGATCCACTTCATGACGGCGGGATTTGCTATTTGGTCTCGAACTCCGTCTCCGCCCGGAAGCACCAGCACGTCTGGCTGGGGTGCGTTGTCGAAAGTGTATTTTGGCACAATCGTTAGGCCGGCATTTGTCTGAATCGGTTCCTGTTTTTCCGCCACGGTGTACGTGTTGGCTCCTGCTTGTTGAAAGACCTCATAGGGCGTAGCGAAATCAATGATCTGCACCACGGGAAAGACAAGAATAGCAACGTTTAGCTTTTTTGTCTGGTAAGGTTCTTGAGCCGCAATGAATTTCCTAGTTTGTGCCATAGCAGGGGATCCAATTCCTAAGATCAGGGCAGCAGCGACGAACAAAGTGTTTTTCATTGTCTCCTCACTAGTTTCAAGTCTCACGCATCAGGGCTTAGGAGCTGTGGCTTAGTTGGTCCAGCGTGGGCTCTCGTACTCCATATACTTGACTGTCTTCATAGCGATTTCGTGGTCGTAGTATTGCTCCACGATATGCAACGCCAGATCGATCCCAGAAGTCAAACCGGCGGAGGTGTAAATCACATCGTCGCTTTGTACCCAGCGTTGGCCCTTGGCTAGAGTTGCTTTGGGAAACGCCTCCTGAAATCTGCCGTAGGCGTTGTGGTTCGTGGTGTATTTCTTGCCGTCGAGCAACCCCGCGTCGATCAGCCAATAAACTCCCGTACACACTGACATCACAACGTCACTCTGCTTATCCATACGACGAAGCCACTCCTCCATTTTGGGAGTCCCGTTGTGCGACGCGGGGACAACGACGACACGAGGCGCTGGTGCATCTTCAAAAGTGTACGTAGGGACAACCATCATGCCGGCTGATGTGTGAATCGGATCTCTAGACTCCGCAACCGTGTACAGTTGGAATGGACTTGGCGAGTCTGGGTTGGGCTCCAGCCTGACATCTTGAAAAACCTCCCAGGGACCTGCGAAATCAATCATCGTGGCCCCCTCGCTTAGGACAAATGCCACGGGAATCTTCTTGCCCGCGGGGGGCGCCGAGAACTTCCTTGTTGCGGCCCCAGTCTGGGGCGGTCCAGTCACTCGACTTGGCGGATTATTCTGGGCAAAACCAGGCAACGCCAACACCAAAACAAAAAGTAATGAACTGTAATGGATCGACGACGAGAATCTCTTCACCTTGTCCTCCTTAAGTTCGGTCGCAGCGATTGCAAAAGTAGTCATTTCCCTTTTCAAGTTCAAAGTTCACGATAGTGGCGCTTCCGTCCGCTCTTGAATCTAACTGTGTTTTGCGTACTTCTCTGGATTTGCGTCAAACTTGTCTTTGTGACTTGTTTGACAGAAGTAATAAGTAACGCCCTTGTAGACCGACTTCGGCGCGGTCGCTGCGTTTACCTGATATGCGCACACCGGGCACGAAACCTGTGCCTGGACTGCTTCGGGTTTAGTTTCGGCTTGAAATGTCTCCGCATAGAGCGCACTGGAATTCACGTCCATCCAGCCTTGGGACAGATATTCCATGGATTCGGCGACGTGCTGGGCGACACCACGGCCCGAAATAACGCTCGACCACCTGAAGGGCAAGATCGATGCCCGCGGCCTCACCGGGCCGCCGTGGCAAGGTTGCCTTCTTCGACCCAACGAACTCCGCGCTGGAGTCGGACCTTGGGAAACCGCGAGGCAAATGACTTGTATGAATAATGGTGATTCGTGGCAGCTTTGCCATCCAGCAAACCGGTTCTGGCCAGCACGCTTGCCCGTACACAGACCGACATCGTCAGGTCCGCGTTCTCCGCTGACTTGCGAATCCATTGCACCATCGCCTCGGTGTCGCCTTCCTGGCCTGGAATCACGATTATTTTTGGTTTGGGAGCCGTCCCAAAAGTGTAGTTGGGTACAATTGTTAAGCCGTCGCTGGTCACCACTGGTTGCAGGGCCTCCGCCACCGTGTAGAGCTGGAAGTGGTCATTCCATTCGAAAACTGCCCACGGGCCGGCATAATCGATAACGCGGGCGTCGGCTGAAATGGGAAAAGCCACTGGGATCTTGCCGTTAGCCGGTAGCATGAGCGGGTTTGGACCCGCAACAGACGAGGCTAGTTCCGAGCTACTTCTGGTTGCGCCAGCCTGGGAACTGAGGGCTGATTTTGCAGCGAATGACACCGGGACCGCGGTCATGAAGCCGAGTGCGGCAGATTTTTTGAGTAGTTCTCGGCGATCCATCTAATTTCATCCTTTCAAATTCAAGTTTGCCCAGGCTGTTTAGGGCTTGGCTTCGATGTGGGAGGTTCCCGCATAGATCGAGTTAGAGTTCGGATCCAACCAGCCCTTGCCCTGGTACTCGAGGAAGTAGGCGGTCTTTTCCGCCATTTCGCGCCCGAAGTATCTTTCGACCACTCGCAAAGAAAGGTCGATGCCTGAACTCAGACCTGCCGACGTGGCAAGGTTGCTCCCATCTTCGACGAAGCGGACGCCGCGTATGAGATGGACCTTCGGAAACTCAGTGGCGAAATTCTCAAACTCATCGTGATGCTCGGTTGCATTTTTGCCATCGAGTAGGCCGGTCCTTGCCAGCACTTTTGCACCGTCGCAAATCGACATGGTCAGGTCCGCGCTCTCCGAGGACTTACGAATCCATTGCAGCATTACGTCGGTGGCACCTACTTGTGCCGGAATCACGATTATTCTTGGTTTGGGGGCAGTTTCAAAAGTGTGATCGGGGATGATATTGAGCCCCATCTGGGTGGCTAACGCAGTTTTTGTCTCCGCAACTGTGTAGGTATCGAATGTCTCGCGGCCAGGAATAAAGACGGACCCAAAAATGACCCAGGGGCCAAAAAAATCCATGTCGATCGTGCCCTTTGAAATGGGAAATGCGACTTGGATACTGCCGCTGGCCGGAGGTTTTAGTGGATTTGGAGGCAGGACCGATTGAGCAGGATTCGCGTCGTTGCTTACTGCTGCCGTGCCCTCACCTGCAGTCGAAACTTCCTTGGCCCCGAGGCTAAACGGAATCGCCGCCATCAGACCGGCCGCGGCAGATCTTTGAAGTAGTTCTCTGCGATTCATCTCATTTCCATCCTTTCAGGCGCGCGGCCGTTGGATCAATCTCCGTTCCATAGATCGGACAACTCGGTTCCTGTGGCTCGGCTTGCGCATTTGGGTGCTTGGGCGAAGATTGCGTTGGAATCCGGATCCATCCAGCGCTTGGATACGCAAACACAAGCACAACTTGCTGTGATCGCTCTGTCGTTACTCATTCGCGTGCCGCTTTTCTGTTCAGACAGTTCCGGTAGTAATGATCAGCGAGTCATCGCGCCCCTTTTAGGGCAACCTGATCGACGATCTAACTCTGCATTAATTCTCTTGAACCCGAAGCGGACATATCACTCGCTCTTTCAGCCCGATATATCATTGTGCCAACGACAGGCGGAAACGCGTGAATTGCCCGCTGGCGGCGCCTTGGCGCAGGGTTCGACGAGCACATATTACTTTTTTCGCTCATTCGGCAGATCGTCCCATATCAAATGTGAAATCAGCCACTTGCCGTCTGCTTGCTTCTTCAGGATCGTCATGTAGTTCCCGGCGGTTCGCCAGTCCACTGATGTTCCCTTATCCTCGACTCTCCAAGCCACTTCGCTCCTGCCGCGCGCGTATGCGCGCGTGCCGTTAATCTCGATCTCATCGGTAGTCCGAGCGAAGCTGAGAATGGTCGTTCTTGTGTTAGTGGGAGGAAACCAGAAATCGTTGATAGCCTTCATCCCAACAATCGGCTCCAAACCATGGTGGGGCATGAGGACAGCATCTTGAGTGAAACACGCGCGGACCCCGTCGGGATCATTCTTCAGCCACGAAGTGCGGTAGTGCTCCAAGACGTCCCGGACCAATGCAGGATCGGCTGGCTTCGGGGCAGCTGTCTCGCTCCCGGAGAGGATCGATGTGGATAGGCCAACCTGATCGACTGTCCAACTGCGCATTAATTCTCTTATATTGGGGCCACCCTTGTCCGACGCGGCGGCCGGCAGAACAGCCGTTATCTTGCCGTCACTAACCATCACCGTCATCTTCGGCTTTGCTGGTTTTCCCGTGCCCTCGATAACCGTCACGTTTCGAATGATGTAGTCCGAGGCGCCGGCGAACGGGCTCAGGAAAACAGAGAAGAAGGCTAACCGAAGAAACTGGCTGCGAAGCCGGCTCATTGTTGTCCTCCCGGTATATCTATCCTTCGAATTGAAGCAACCCGATCAGATCCCGATTGGAATCTCACATACCTTCCCGAAACGCGTAGAACGTTCCGTCTATCCCACCGAAGAAAACAAGGCCATGATCGACCGCAGGGGACGACGCAACCCCGTAGTTTCGAGAGCCCGCAATTGGGGGCATCGGGTAGCGCCAAACCAGCTTTCCGGTTGAGCGATCAACTGCGAAAAACCCCCCATTGCGAACGATATAGTCAGAGTTGGGCTCGCCGACCGCGCCAATGTAGACCCGTTTGTCAGTTACGGCTGGTGTGGACCAAGCAGAGCCGCCAGTATCAAACATCCAGACACGTCTACCGCTCGCGGCGTCAATCGCTAATAGTTGTTGATAGTCAGAGGATCCGATATACAGGATCCCATCCCGCGCGCGAGCAGAAGACTCCACAAACGAGGTCCAATAGAAAAACTTCCATTTGATCTTGCCGGTGAGAATATCAAAGGCGAATAGAATCGAGTCGCGGCTGCCAATGTAGGCGGTATCGCTTAAGACCAACGCAGAAGAGACAACCTCGCGGAGCGTATCGTATTTCCATCTCAACGCTCCTGTCTTGCACTCGACTGCATAGACGTAATGGTCTCGGCTGCCGAAGATCACGACGCCTTCAGCCACTGCTGGAGTCGAGCGAACGAGATCCTGCGTCGCGAAATGCCACTTCTCGCCGCCGGTGTCGGCATCGACGGCATAGAGATTCTTGTCGGCGCTGCCCACATAAACCGTGCCATCGACAACCGTGGGGGCAGATGTGAGGAAATCGAAGTCTATGGCATCCGGTGGATTGTAGACGATACGCTTCACGACGCCGCCGTGAGTATCGAATTGCCAGGCGGCCTTTCCAGTTCGCTTATGGATCTTGTGGAGAAGACCGTCATCGGATAGGACATATAGATATTCGCCGTTAAGCGTCGGACGGCCCACGACCCACCCTCCGGTCTTGAACTGCCAAACAAGTACACCACTGTCTGCCTTCAGCGAGTACAGGAATCCATCGTTGCTTCCAAAATAGACCATCCCTTCGTCTACCGCCGGCGATGACCAAATGGCAGCCCCAGTCTTGAAGACCCAGACCGGCTGCGCAACGCGACCTTCTGCGGGCTTCGGTGCGGGAGGATCCGGCGCCACGCCGGGAGCTAACTCGAAGGTCAGGTCATTGCCGTCGAACGACATCGCTCCTACTATTGTTTTCTTGTCAGGTGAAAGATGGAAAGTTATTGGAGGAGCCTCGTACTCCTCTCCATGTTGCTCAACCGGGCCGGGCCCGAGGTTGTAAAACTTCATTTCGGGCTGGTAAAAATAAATAACGAGGGATTTCTTTTCATCGATGTCAAACCGCAACGCCAGTCGTTGAGCTTCGCCCTTGTACTTCAGCGGTCCCACCCATGTGCCCAGCAGAGGGTTCGGGGTCGCTTGGGCGAATGTGATTGCGGCGACACCAAACAAGGCCCCGGCCAATATTACCGGCCGCGCAAGCAAATCACGGACGCGGCCAGCCCACGCCGAAAGGGGAAACTGAGGAGGCAAAGGTGAGATCAATTGTCTTAGCATAAGTTCGTGCACGTATGGATTGGGGTTTTCATCTTTTCAGATACAGTCGCTCTTGGGCTACACCATCCAGGCGATGCCCTGGTACTCAATCATCCGAGCTGCTGCCAGAGCCTTTGTTCTGCCGAAATAGCGTTCAAACACGCGCATGGCCAGATCAATCCCGGCTGTAACGCCGGCGCTAGTTGAGACACTTGGACCTTCTACAAAGCGCACGCCACTGACCCAACGTACCTTGGGGAACTCTTTAGCATAGGGTTCGATATAGTCGTGATGCGTGGTGGCAACCTGGCCGTCGAGCAATCCGATCTTCGCCAGCTGTCTAGCGCCATAGCACACTGACATCGTTACATCTGCGTTCTTGTTCACCTTCTTAAGCCACTCGGAAAGCGCCGGAGAATCGGCCTCTCCTGGTACTACGATCACCTGGGCCTGTGGTGCATCTTCGTAGGTATAGTCCGGAATCAGCGACTGATCGATGGGCTCTCGGCTTTCGCCCACGGTAAACACTTCAAAGAGTGGCCGGTCTCGTTTGAGCGACTCGTCGTACAGCCAGGCACCAAAAACCGTCTGAGGGCCAACCCAATCAATTGGAGTAACGTTCTTGGAAAGCGCACACGCCACCTTTATCGTTCCGCTAGCAGGTGGAACCAGTTTCTTTCCAGAAAGCGTCTGCTTTGCGGACTTTGATGTTGTCGCTTGTGCCGATGCAACTCCGGCGCTGATACCCAAGCAACCCGTACCGATGAGAAACATCCGTCGGTTGATCACATCTCCTCCAGATTGTCTAGAAATAGCAATCTATAACGAGTAGAGCCGAAATACCGAGGTTGGATAGCAGGTTGGTACATACGTACTAGATTCTGGGACGAAAGAACTATGGCTGGGATGCACCACCACAGCGGTTCATTCGTCCAAAGGTCATGGAGTCGGCGGTTTCGCGCCTCCTGTCTGGTCCCGTAATTTAACGCTGCTCCTCCAGCAGGAAGGGACTCACGCAGCGACCAGTCCACACGAAACGGCATCCAGCGTGAATGGTAGACCTCACGCTTTCCCGCTCGCCTCGTCGTTTCGGGCCTAACTAACCTTCGGGCGGTCTATTGATAACGAATGGCTGTTGTTTGATCCCGGCGGTGGGGACTCTTCCGGAGTTTTTTCGTCCATAATGTCGTTTCGAATCGTGAAGATGGACAATCAAGAAGGAACCATCAAAATGATAGTCAAATTGAGGCGCTTCGCAACTGCTGTGGTCGTGATTGTAGCTACCAGTGTCTTTGTACGGTCATTACCGCAACACCAATCCCGTGGCGCAGAGCGGCTGTTGATGCTGGAAGGCGAGCTTCAAAGGGCTACTGCCGAACATCTCCGTACCGATTCTGGGCATGGATGGGATGGATACGTGTCCTACCTGGCAGACGATGCTACTTTCTTGGAAAACGGCGATCCCATTGTGTCAGGTAAGGAGAATATTCGGCGCTCACTCGGCCAGGGGGACCCAGACACGACGCTTACGTGGACGCCGGTGAAGGCCGAGATGTCGTCGTCGGGTGACCTGGGCTACACGTTCGGAACATATGTCTTCAAAGCGAAAAACAAGGATGGTAAGCTAGCAACAACGTACGGCAAATACGTTTCGATTTGGAAAAAACAAAAAGACGGAACGTGGAGACTCGCACTCGATATGGGCAATTCAGCACCCCGGCCAATGGACAAATAAAGCAGACAACTTAGAGCCTAGCGCGAATTTCCGTTGTCCATGTCCGACTGGATTAACCATCGCCCGGATGCGTCCCGGCGCAACGTTAACGTGAATTTGCCGATATCAGGGGCAGTCGATTGGCGGCTGAAACCTCCGATGATGTAACCCAGTCATGCCTTCCACGGCAAATGCCACAGCGCGGAGAGAGAGTGGACTGCCTGGCCCGCGGTAAAATCGCTCGATAGCAGCCCGCCCCCGCACCATCTGATTCCCTGGTGAAAGAACGATTCCATCCTCGGTAAAGAGGCCCGCAAGCGCCGCGGAATCTCCGTGTGTCCACAGCCGCTCGTAATCGGTCAAACCCGCGCAAGTTCCGACGGTAGCGCCACGGTGGGTTGCACGTCTGCCTGGCGTAGCGGTTCCTGCGTTTCACTGAGCCTAGCAGGAAATGAGGCAGCAAGAACACACGCGACACACAAGACTTCACGTCGGCTAAGGGTTGGCATGGCTGGAAAACTACACCGGTTGCCGTGAAGAAATCAAACGGACTTTTCGATTCCAACTTTGTTTGCACGGCAGCATAACGGCGACGAACCATAGTTTCCTACGCATGGCTGATGTTCTCCGAGGCACTGCTCTGATCTCCGAAGAGCGCCGCGCTTTGGTCGCTGCTTTCTGTTTATCTGCACATGAGGTCGAGATCGGGGGCAAGGGGCTGAGCTGTACAACTACTCGGACGCAGAAGGTCGAGTTCTCGTGAGCCTCACACGAGCTTGGTTCTTGAGTTCTTCGTACACGATTGAAAACCTCAGGATAGACTTCTCCTTCTAATGTAAGTTCGCCTCCCCCGCCAGCGCAAAAGTGCCGGACTTGGATAGCTCGTGCACGAGGCTGACCCATTCGGGCCACGCTGGCAACGATTCCAGTTTTGCATTGTAAAAACGGTTTAATTCATCGCTCAAGTAATGCTCGGAGCGGTCTTCGCCTCTTCGGGCGCTTCGGGTTTCCAAGCGACCAGTGTGAAAGGCACTGTCATATGCTTCATAATGTCAGCGACCGCTGGGTTGCTGGGAACAGGCCGCTCACTCAGACCCAGGCGCGCTGCTACCCAGTGGTCCGCTCCAACGAGGCCGGTGGCAGGATCAGCAGGAAACCATCAATCTCCGGCGTCATCGTAAACTTCCAACCAGCGATGATCGTTGTGGCGCAACCGAAAGGCCGAGCCAGCGTTGCCGACTTCATCATTAGCTGTTCTGCTGATTTCTGCCTTTCGATACTTTCTGGCTGCAAGTTGATTTCGGCGATCCAGCGATGGCGTATTTTAGATGCTTGGAGCAATCTCTCCAAGACACTGGCTAGTTCATGGCAGTTGCCACCGTGGCGGTGGATAATTTCCTCTGCCGTTCTTTTCTGATAGTCGGTGGCAGTCCAGTCAAGGTTTGAATTGATCCAGGTCACCAGCCTCTGCGTGGGCTCCTTAAGTAGTACCCCTGTTCAGGGTGATGCTCGCCGCTAAGTCCTCGATGGACTGGGTGTCGCCCGGCCGTGTCTGTCTGGGCGAAGCGACGCGCAGCAAGAAGGCTGACCACTACCAATGAAAGCATCGGGCGTCTCACTACACTCCTACCACAGAGACGATTTATCATAGAACCCACCCAACCCTATTTCGTCAATCGCTGCTGGGACGAACCGTCCCTGTTCATCACGTAGACTTCGTATCGACCGTCGCGTGTGCTCTGGAATAGCAGACGGCCGTCGGGCAGCCAGGCTGGCGTTTCGTCAAGGTATGGCCGACCGCGATGCGTAATCGTGGTGAATTGTCCGTTGGCCACATCCAGCAATACGATGTCCGCATCGCCTCGTTTCCCGGTCCAGGTTTGGTAAGCGATGGTCTTCCCGTCCGGCGACCATGCGGGCAATTGAATGAACCCTGGGAATGCCGCTAGCAGCCGGCGATTGCGGCCAGATGTGTCTGAGATATAGATCGACTCAGTCTGAGCGGTTGGGTCGCCCGCGTCAGGCGGCTGCTGCGCGAACACCAACTGCTTTCCGTCTGGTGACCAGATCGGATCCCAAGGCCGATCTAGTCCGGTTGGCACAGTCTGCAAATCTGATCCGTCCAGGTTTATGGTGACTATCGCGCGGGCACCCGATTCATCGCTGCTTTGGAAGGCGACGCGCTTTCCGTCGGGCGAGATTCGCGGCCAGCCGATCTCTTTGCGATTGCACACAGTGTGTCGCTCGGATCCGTCCGGCCGGATTCCCTCCAGCTGCGCAGAATCGCGTTGAAATGAGCGGAACACGATCCATTTCCCATCAGAAGTCCACACCGGACCGATTTCATCCTTCGACGAATGTGTGAGTCGCCTTACATCGGTGCCGTCTACGTTCATCAGGTAAAGTTGCTTGAAAGAGCCATCCCGGTCCGACTCGAATACAATCTGCTTGCTGTCAGGGCTCGCCCAAGGTAATGAGCCGTGTCGCTCCAGTTTATTTGTGGCAGCCGCTCCGCTTGCTGCAAGCCACAAAGTGGCCGTCAGAAGAGCAATCACCCACACACAACCTAGGCGATCGGGAACGTCTTCACCTATCATCTCTTCGACCTTTCACATCTCTCCGACTTTCACATCCAACACATACGTGTCCCGCTGCCCGGCCACAGGATCGACGCTGACGGAACCATTCCATGGATGCCCGTGTTCATCCGTGAATTGCCAATGGCTCTGTGCCCGATCGGCAGATTTGTCGACTGATTGATTGGCCCATTTGAAGTTCCTGACACGAGGGAAATAGTCACTTCGCAGAAATGCACCATCGATGGTTTCCAGCACAGCAGCGGGGGGGCGTGGCACGTGAGAGTCCATTTGCTTTCCCAGTGGTCGGTTGTTCCCGCACGACTGAGCGGCACCCAAGAGGTCGCCAAAGTCTCAATGTCAAACTGGTTCGGCAAATACTTATCCGCCAACGCCGCACGGGCATATGTCGAGTCCGGGTTCCAGTTGTATTCCATGGCAAGCGCTGCCGCCTCTGCGGTGCCTCTTCCATAGAGCCTTTCAATTACGTGAAGGGTCCCGTCAATTCCGGATGTCAGACCGGCTGTTGTGATGATCTTGCCGTTGTCGACAAATCGCTTGTCAGCCACAACTGTTGCCTTAGGCGCCACCAATCTCAGTTGTTCGATCAGGCCGGCAGTCGTGGTCGCGCCAAGATTATCCAACAAACCAGCTTGAGCCAGAATAAATGCACCATTACATACCGACATCACGATTTCAGCCTGCTGGGATTGGTCTTTGAGCCACTGCATCACCTTCGCATTGCCCGTCACAGAGCGAACAACGCCCCCCGGAACGACGAGGGTGTCGGCCTTGGGAGCCGTATCCGTTGAGTACGTTGGATTGACGCTCATGCCAAATGCAGTGGTTATAGTGGTTTGTTTCTCGCCGACAGTATAGATATTAAAGGGATTCGGTTGATTGTAAGCATATACGTGACCGAATGTTTCATACGGGCCCGTGTAGTCGATAATGATCACACCATCGAAAATCAGAATGGCGACATTTCTCGGTCGCTGTTGCACCGGGGCCGCAGCAGTTGGAGTAGTTTGCCCGACTGCGCAGTAACCAAGCTGAAGCCCGGACAATGCCAACAGAAGAAGAAGCACGCACCTTCGTTTCACAAATTCCTCCAAGCAGTGTCGACACGTCGCAGCAGAACTGAAGTGCTAGGCGATGGGGCTCCCGAACTGATGGACCCGCTCTTAATTGAGATGGGATAGCGTCTGTTACGAGCGAACACGCTTCCGGGACGAAAGAATGAATCCTGGGACGAACCCGAGGCGGTCGTGATCCGGCTCGCTCCCGATTTCCCGTCAAGGCAAGTGGCTAGTAACGCCATCACTTCCCCGAGCCTGCCTGCTCATCCTGCTTCCATTCATCCCCGTGATATTCGAGATAGTCGGCGATCCCTTGCGCAATTCTTCTGCCGAACCTCACATCAACAATATGCAGGGAGAGATCGATTCCAGCAATACCGTCGCCACCGGCTGTATATATGTTGTTGGTGGCTCGAACATATCTGCGTCCCCGCAGCCAATGTACCTTGGGATAAATCTCGTCATATCGCGGCAGGTAGTCGTGGTGGGAGGTAGCATAGCGACCATCCAGGAGTCCCATTTTGGCCAGCTTGGCGGCGCCCGCGCAGACCGACAAGATCTGAGTGCCTTTCTCGTTCTGTTGCTTTAGCCATTCGAACAGCTCCGGGGGGTTGCCGTTCTGGGCGCCCACGACAACAAGGTCGGGCGGCGGCGCATCTTTGAAAGTGTAACCTGCAGTTATCGTCGCCCCATCCCCAAGCTGTAGTGGTTGTTTGGTGTCGGAGACCAGGTAGACATCATAGAGGTGTTCCCCGCCCTCCTCCCAAGTTTTCCCTTCAATGGGCTGACGAGCGGCACCAAACACTTCTCGCACGCCGGCGACATCCAGCAGGTTGAATGTGCCCGTGATCACAATTGCGACCTTCAACCGCTCCCCGCGCCCGGCTGCTCCAGTCTGGGCCGCGGTCGTGTTTTGGCCTGAAAGGCTGTTCAGTAAGCATGAGGTGGCAAGCAATGCTAAGGTCATCCTCTTCTGCACTTTTACCTCCTTGTGATCGTGTATCGTTCCGATGGTAAACGGCGTTTTTCCAGGCCTCCTGCCGGCGTGAGCGACTGAATCTGTTAAATTCACGTCTTGGGCACATAAGCCCCTCCCGGTAGAATGCCCAATTCCCGCTTCGAACCAGCCCTCGTAAACTTGAGCGTGAGAAGCGTCGTCGACGTAAAACAGGAGCATCTTTTAACATTGAAATGTCATTGATAAAGTTCAAGTTCCTCCGTGGCTTCGTCGTAAACTTGCCGAACGACAGGGGCAAAGTTTCCTTGAAAGTTGGCGTTCTGATCCGGGTCGTCGTGGGTAAATTTGAGGCGGACGGGATCAAGGTTCACGAACTTCTTCGTTTCTTCCAGGGTCATCCCGCGACGCAAAGCCTCGTGTACCTGGTCCTCAACATACTGCAATGAATCAATGACTAGGTTCAAGTAATTCATATCGTGCTGCGTCTGACCGTGACCAGGAACAATCACGCTCGCGTCGAGTCGGGACAACGCCTTTAAGCTCTCAATCCAGCCTGCTGGGTGGGAGTCAGCACAGTATGGCACGGGGTAAACGAGTAGGTCTCCAGTAAGCAAGACCTTTTCCTTGGGAAGATAAAGAGCGGAATCGCCGGCGGTGTTCCCAACGAAGTGCAGGATGCGAAACTCGCGGCCGCCATGGTAGAGCGTGAGCTTATCGTTGTACGCAAGAGTGGGGAGTACGGGATGCAGCGACCGATACTCGGACATAAAGTCCCGTGAAACGCGCTGCTGCTCTTGAAGATCCTTGCGATCTTTCTCGGAAAGGACGGTTCCGTCCGCAGTCTTGCCTGTTCTTAGGGCGTTATCGATCTCCTGATCCGCCTGTGATGATTCATGCTCAAGCGTCTTCACATAGACCTTCATGGTGTGCTCCATGAGACGACGCGTGTCTTCATTGGCGATGATCTCAAGATCGGGAAACTCTTTGGCATACATCTCATTGCCATCCCAATGATCGGGGTGCCAGTGAGAGTTCACTACATAGCGCACAGGCATCGGCGTAATTTTGCGGATCTCGGCTAAGACATTCCGTGCCGTGGCGGGCAAGACGTTGGAGTCGAACACCAGAATGTCATGGTCGGTCAACACCACGATGGAATTGCCGTCGACGTCAGCTCCGACGTCTGGCGAGATGAATTGATATATTCCTTCGGCAATCTCCACTTTTTGGGGACGCGGCCAAGTAGCCGCAAATCCGCAGACCAAAGAGCCTCCAACCAGAATCATAGAGAAACATATGGCTAGCACATGAATAGTTCTGTTTCGCATGGATGCCATTCGGCCTTTCAATGTGTTCTTCTCCTTTCGTCCACTGAAATACAGTCCCACACTAACACGCTCCTCGATCTCTTCTTAAGTCACAAATGACTCATACAGGCAAATCGTACCGCTCAGGGATGAGCATGCGCTATGCTACTAAGCAGCTATTCGATGTGAGTTCCTCGGCGGTTTAATCGTCCCGGTTGATAGAAGTTATCCACCACCTTTTGTCGTGCTCACATGACGGAACACTTGTGCCGAAACTCTATCCACAACTGTAGACCAGGGACAATGCCAACTTGATCGTAAACGCGTCAAAGCGACGGGTTGAAGAGCCGTGAATTTCGTGGCAACGTTTTGTGTCAACACGGAACACAATCCGATTCGCTATACAGTTCCTATGGTCGAGTAATCCAACTGGTCGTGTTTCTTGACTAAAAAGGCCAGACGTGTTCGATAGCCGCGACTTAGGGTGAGCTCCTTACCGTTACTCATGGTTACGATATACTCCCCTGTTGGCCAGGGCCTAAGTTCGCGTATCTTGTCGGTGTTGACTATTGCAGACCTATGGATCCGAAGGAATTGCGATTGATCTAGCGTACGCTCAAGGGCATCAAGTGTCGCGCGTAGGGTAATGCATGCCGGACCGACATGAACGCGAACGTAGTTCTTATGAGCCTCGATCCAGTCAATCTCATCGGGTCTCAGGAACATGATACGTCCCCCAGATCGAACGACCAGTTTCCTTCGTTCCTGGCAGATCCTTGTTGCCCTGCCAAGCGACGCTAGGAGAGCTTCCTGCGCGTCGAGTACACGCCGAGTTGTGATATGGGTTTTGCAAGTCTGGCAAACCGAAAGGAGGTCGGCTTGTGTAAAAGGCCTTACCAATTGTAGCTGTGAATCGTCAAGTCTCGTATTTTTGTCGACCGAGGTAATTAGAACACTGGCCGACAGCGTGCCAGAATACAACGGCCCTTGGTGGTTGGCGCGCTCCAGACTCGCAATGTCGACGTCAACAAAAGCGAGATCGGGTGTATAAGTCCTGAGTGCACACCCCAACTCCTTCGGGCTCTGGCACTTAGCGACGATCTCGAAAGCGACATCCGAGGCCAGCACAGAGCAGAGAAGCTCCCGAGAAGTGGGATCGTTGTCGGCAATTACTGTACGAATTTGCATAGACACTCATGCAGTACCAGATACTGTTATCTGAACACGGCAGGAAGACATGTCAGCATATTGGACGGCCAAGTCATAAAACACAAGTACCACTCCATCTTTCGGATGGAGGTCCACTTTGTCCGTCGTCTTTCAGAATGAAGAGCGGTCAGCGTCGCGCGCTGGGTGGGGAATGCAATCTCTTGAGACGCAGCATTTTTGTGCGTACTGACATCGAGTCCTCCCCCATATGGCTGGGCCCGCGTGCCCCGTTGTGGCGCGGTCTAGACTCCATCGACCGTAGCTACTGGAACCAATTCGCATGCCCAACAAACAGCGCGCGAACCTCCAAGCTCCTGCCGTTGCGGCTGTTGCTTTCATCCCCACAAATGTTTCATTGCATCCAAGCGGGTGAAAGACGTGTGGCCAAGTAACCGTTCGTGTAGTCGCCCTCACAGGTGAATCCCGTGATGGTGTTGCCGACATTAACAAAACCCATAACGGCCCGGGAAGCTTGTGAATCCGACGAATTGCCACCGTTGTTGATCCCATAGATGTAGGTCGAAGCCCCGCTCGCAACATCCTATTGAAAGACTTCCCTGGCTGGAGTGAGCAAATAACCGCGATCGAGGTGATCGCTCCCCGTAAACTCGCCGACCGCGGCGTCTGTATCGTTGATACCGCTCGCTTGGGTGAAACCTACAAATCCAGGGAAAACGATGGCTTTATATTTCCCTCCCTCGTGTATAAATCCCTCATGCGCTGAGCTGGCACCAATGAATGAGCCTACCACCACGCCGCTGTTATTTATCCCGAGGGCAAAGGAAGAGGGCGATTCTAGCGGATCGAGCCGCTGGATTTGTACTGTTGTGTCCTGTGCGCAAGGGGTCGCCACTACGAAAAAACAAAAGCGCCAGCTGGACAATAGCTCCGACTCTGCACGCAGCCCAATGCTGACATGTGTCTTAGAACCTAGGACGCC
>Ga0210387_10001596_pt1 | contig 17113 bp, 13 predicted proteins | sample IncBWC7OmetaG_FD_160108 | JGI IMG/M metagenome (GOLD analysis project Ga0210387, IMG submission 160108) | Forest soil microbial communities from Barre Woods Harvard Forest LTER site, Petersham, Massachusetts, United States - Inc-BW-C-7-O ...
TTGGCATTCTCGATCGCGCCCTCCACCGCCTGCAATTGCTGGGCGATCTGCGCGCAGGGCCGCTGCTGCTCGATCATCTCGATGATACTCTCGAGGTGGCCGTTGGCGCGCTTCAAGCGCTTGGCGATGGCGGCATGGGCGTGATCCGGCATTGTGGTCTCCTATCCTCCCGGGAGGATATCAACCATCCTCCGGGGAGGATAGCGCTTCCCGCTTGACTCCACCGTCGTGCAGACCTATTTGCACGTTTGCGCTTCTTGCCGACGAACCGTCGGCGAAGCCCATTCATCACCGACGAAAGAACCATGGGTAGTACCCTCTCTGGCAGCGCCGAACCGGCGCTGCCGACCACATTGAGACTGGCCGCGTCGGCGAAGCCGGCATGGGCGTTGATGGTCGCATTGCGCTGACCGCTTTTCGCTCATGCCTCCGCGCCGCGAGCGGATATGGAGGCGAGCGATGTTCGAGAAAATCGCAAAATTCCGTCTGCTTCGGGCACGGCGCACGCCGCCGGACCGGAGCGCACCCGCCAACGACAACCGCCGCGGCGCCGTTCAGCCGGGCCACCGCCGGCCGCAGCTCGTTTGCCGCTGGTCATTCGACCAGGAGCCGCACTGCCGCTGGGAAGTCGCCGGTCCCCAGGAGCCCAATCCACTGCTGGCGGGTGAGCCGCCGGCAGGCGGGCCGCATTCACACAACTGTCTTCGTACTGTCGTACGACGGACCGGGCGCGATTGGGTCAGGCAACGAGGTCTGGCCTCGATCGCGCCCAATCTGTTGCAGGCACGTCACTAGCGGACAGTAATCGATAGAAGGCGGCGGCCGCCGGCTTGCAATTGCAAATCATTCGCAAGTAAGGTTGTCCCGATTTCAAGGGCTTGGACAGCGCCGCGTGGCTAAATACGGGGCCTGTTGAAAGAGTTCGCGAGAGATCATTTCGACAGTTCCTTCGGTGGCGAGACGTCCGCAAATCTGATCATGAAAGTAACCAGGCTCGCGCTGAAGAAACCCGCCCGATGAACCGCACCCTCGGACTATGGAAGCGCACGTCCGCCGGCCTCGGGCTCGGCCTGCTGGCGCTTGCCAAGCCCGCCGCCGCCGCGGACCTGCCGGTCAAGGCGCCGGCGATCAGCGCGGTGTACGACTGGACCGGCTTTTATCTCGGCGGACATTTCGGCTACGGCGCCGGCAGCCTCGGCCCCGACACCAACACGCTGCCGCTGCAAGGCGTCTTCCTGCCGCACAGCGTGACCGGCCTGCTCGGCGGCTACCAGATGGGCTACAACCGGGAGCTCGCCAACCATGTCGTGCTCGGCTTCGAGGCGGATGCGACGTTCCCGGCTCCGATGGATCAGGCCGCTCTGGCGCGGATGCCGCCCGCGCCGTTCAACACAACGGTCGACTATTTCGGCACCGCGCGCGGCCGGATCGGCTACGCCTTCGGTCCGTGGATGCCCTACATGACCGGCGGCTTCGCCTGGGGCCATCCCAATATCGCCCTCAACGACGGCAGCGGCGCCATCGTGCGGCATTATCAGTTCGGCTGGACCGCGGGCCTCGGCCTCGAATTCGCCGTCAGCGGCAATTGGAGCGCCAGGGTCGAATATGACTATGTCGATCTCGGCAATCAGCTCTACGACCTGAGCGGCTTCGGCCTGCCCAACACCAATGTCGATCCGCGTATCAACCGCGCCACGATCGGCCTGAACTATCATTTCGGCGACGTGCCGTGGAAGCCGGAGCTGGCGCCGGCGAAGGTGCTGCTGCCGGACTCCGATGTCTGGAATATCCACGCACAGACGACCGTGCTGCCACAGGGCTATGGGCCGATCCATTCGCCCTACGCCGGCCAGGACAGCCTTCCAGGCAGCGGCCAAATGCAGGCGACCTGGACCTCGACCGCATTCCTTGGCGTCAAGCTGTGGGAAGGCGGCGAGTTCTATTTCGACCCCGAACTCACCCAGGGCTTTGGCATCAACGGCGCCCTTGGCGTCGCGGGCTTTCCGAACGGCGAAGCGCAGAAGGCCGGCGCGCCATTCCCGAAAATCCGCGCGCAGCGCTACTACGTCAAGCAGACCTTTGGTCTCGGCGGCGAGCAGGAGGACGTCGACGACGGCCCGAACCAGCTCTCCGGCAAGCGCGACATCGACCGCGTGACCGTGATCGTCGGCCGCTTTGCCATGGGCGACTTCTTCGACAACAACGCCTATGCGCACGATCCTCGCGCGGATTTCATGAACTGGGCGATGTGGAGCTCGGCGGCCTGGGATTTTCCCGCCGATCTGCCGGGCTACACCCGCGGCGCCTTTGTCGAGCTGAACCAGAAGGATTGGGCCGTGCGCGGTGCCTTTGTCGAGGTGCCGACCCAGCCCAACAGCGACATCCTGACCTTCAATGGCCAGGGCACCGTCGTCGAATTCGAAGGCCGCTACTCGATCGCCGAGCAGCCCGGCAAGATCCGGCTCGGCGCCTTCGACAATGTCGGCAACACCGGCAATTACAATCAGGCGCTCGCCATCGAAAATGCCGATCCTGCGCTCGACATCAACGCGGTCATGGCCAGCATCCGGCATGACAACCAGAAATACGGCTTCTACGCCAATCTCGAGCAGCAGATCGTCAAGGACGTCGGCCTGTTCGCGCGCGCCAGCTGGAATAACGGCTCGAGCGAAATCCTGTCGTTCACCGACATCGATCGCAGCGTCTCCGGTGGCCTTTCCGTCAAGGGCAGTTTCTGGGGCCGTCCGGACGACACCGTCGGCATCGGCGGCGCGGTCAACGGGCTTTCCGACGCGCACCGCGCCTACCTCGCCGCCGGCGGCATCGGCCTCATCATCGGCGACGGCCAGCTCAACTACAGCCCGGAGCGGATCTTCGAGACCTATTATGCCTATAACCTCCGCAAGGGCATCACGGTGACGGCGGACTATCAGTTGATCACAAACCCGGCCTATAACGCCGACCGCGGACCGGTCTCGGTCTTCTCCGGCCGGCTTCACGGCGAGTTCTGAGGCATGATCCGGAAAAGTGTGAAGCGATTTTCCGAAAAGATCACGCCCAAACAAGGAGCTAAAGCGCAGTGACGGCCCATCCCAAAATCATCGCGCTTTAGAGCAAGACGGATCATGTATTTCAGGGTCATCCGCGTGCCGGCGCTGGAACAGGCGCTGCGGCCGAATATCTGGGACATTGTCGCGCTGATCCTCGTGGTCGGCGCCATGGTGCTGATCGTCTATGGCGGCGAGCAGACCACGCTGCCTTTGTCCTCGCTCGACGTCGCCCCGGTCTCGCTCGATCCGAGCAATCTGCCGCTCTATGCGCTGCGGACGACGATGCGGATGTTGCTCGCCATCATCTGCTCCATCATCTTCACCTTCATCTATGCCGCGCTCGCTGCCAAAAGCCGGCGCGCCGAAATGGTGCTGATCCCGCTGCTCGACATCCTGCAATCGGTGCCGATCCTGGGCTTCCTCACCTTCACCGTCGTGTTCTTCATGAACCTCTTTCCCGGCAATGTGCTGGGCGCCGAGCTCGCTTGCGTGTTCGCTATCTTCACGAGCCAGGCCTGGAACATGACCTTCAGCATGTACCAGTCGATGCGCAACGTGCCGAAGGACCTGGAAGAGGCGACGCAAAGCTTCCATCTCTCGGGCTGGCAGCGTTTCTGGCGCCTCGACGTGCCCTTTGCGATGCCGGGCCTGATCTGGAACACCATGATGTCGATGTCCGGCGGCTGGTTCTTCGTCGTCGCCTCGGAAGCAATCACGGTCGGCAACACCACGGTGACGCTGCCCGGCATCGGCTCCTATGTGGCGCTCGGCATCGAGAAGCAGGATCTCACCGCGATCGGCTACGCCATCCTGACCATGCTGCTCGTCATCATCGCCTATGACCAGCTGCTGTTTCGTCCCATCGTGGCCTGGGCCGACAAATTCCGCTTCGAGCAGACGGCGTCCGGCAATCCGCCGACCTCCTGGATGCTCGACCTGTTCCGCCGCACCCGCGCGCTGCGCGCCTTGACGCTGCCGTTCGCGGCGGTCAACCGCGCCTTTTCGAATTTGCGCATCAACTGGCCGGTAAGCCTGCCGCACGCGGCAAAAAGCAGTTCACCCTCGCGCGTCGTGGACGTGATCTGGTTTGTCCTGATCGCTGTCAGCACAGGCTATGCGGCCTATCGCGCCTACGACTATCTGTCGGCCAGCCTTGGTCCGTCGGACATTTTCGCCGCCTTCGGCTATGGCCTGCTCACGCTTGCCCGCGTCATCGTGCTGATTGCGCTGGCGACGCTGATCTGGGTGCCGGTTGGCGTCTGGATCGGCCTCAGACCCAAGCTTGCCGAGCGCGTCCAGCCGCTGGCGCAGTTTCTGGCGGCCTTCCCGGCGAACCTTGCGTTTCCGGTCTTCGTCTATCTGATCGTGCATTATGGGCTCAACGCCAACATCTGGCTGAGCCCGCTGATGATCCTCGGCACCCAGTGGTACATCCTGTTCAATGTGATCGCGGGCGCCAGCGCCTTCCCGTCCGACCTGCGCGAGGCCGCGTCGAGTCTTCACCTGAAGGGCTGGCGCTGGTGGATCAAGGTCGTGCTGCCCGGCATCTTCCCCTATTACATCACCGGCGCCATCACGGCCTCGGGCGGCTCGTGGAACGCCTCGATCGTCGCCGAGGTCGCAAGCTGGGGCACCACGCATCTGACGGCAGCGGGGCTCGGCGCCTATATCGCGAAAGCCACCGAGGCCGGCGATTTCCCGCGCGTGGTGCTCGGCATCGCCGTGATGTGCATTCTCGTGACATTGTTCAATCGCCTGCTGTGGCGGCCGCTCTATGCCTTCGGCGAACGGCGACTACGCCTGGGATGAGGAAGGGAGAAACGAATGCTCGACCAACCCAACAAAGCAACCCTGATCGATATCAAGAGCGTGTGCCGCTCGTTTCCGAAGGGAAGCGGTGAAGCGTTGCAGGTGTTGGAGAAGGTCGACCTGACCATCCACGCCGGCGAGATCGTCGGCCTGCTCGGCCGCTCCGGTTCGGGCAAGTCGACGCTGCTGCGGATCATCGCCGGGCTGATCGCGCCGTCCTCGGGCGATGCGATGTGCCGCGGCGAGACCATCCTGGGACCGCCGAACGGCGTCGCCATGGTGTTCCAGTCGTTCGCGCTGTTCCCGTGGCTGACCGTGCTGCAAAATGTGGAGCTCGGGCTGGAGGCGCTCGGCATCGACGCCGCCGAGCGGCGCAAGCGCGCGATCGCGGCCATCGACCTGATCGGCCTCGACGGCTTCGAATCCGCCTATCCGAAGGAGCTTTCCGGCGGCATGCGCCAGCGCGTCGGCTTCGCGCGGGCGCTGGTGGTGCATCCCGACCTGCTGTTGATGGACGAACCGTTCTCCGCGCTCGACGTGCTGACCGCCGAGACGCTGCGCACCGACCTCGTCGATCTCTGGATCGAGGGCCGGCTGCCGATCAAATCGGTGCTGATGGTGACGCACAACATCGAGGAAGCGGTCTTGATGTGCGACCGCGTCCTGGTGTTCTCATCGAACCCGGGGCGGGTGGCGGCGGAGTTCAAGATCGACCTGCCGCATCCGCGCAACCGGCTCGACCCGACCTTCCGCCAACTCGTCGACACGCTCTATGCGCGCATGACCCAACGGCCCGGACCCAAGACCCAGCCGGCCGGCGGCGCCGGCAACATCCCCGGTACCGGTGTCGGCATGGTGCTCGACCATGTCTCCTCCAACGTCCTGTCCGGCCTGATCGAGACGCTGGCGGCAGAGCCCTATAACGGGCACGCCGACCTGCCGGTACTTGCCGGCCAATTGCAGCTCGAAGCCGACGAGATATTTCATCTCGGCGAGTCGCTGCAGCTCCTGCGTTTCGCTCAGCTCAGCGAAGGCGATCTGGTACTGTCCGATGCCGGAATGCGTTTCGCGCATCTGGAGACCGACGCTCGCAAGAAAATGTTCGCGCAGCATTTGGTCGAGTACGTGCCCGTCATGGGCCTGATCAAGCGCGTGCTCGACGAGCGTCCCTCGCACACCGCCCCCGCCGCGCGCTTCCGCAACGAGCTCGAGGATTACATGTCGGAGGATTATGCCGACGAGACGCTGAAAACCATCGTCTCCTGGGGCCGCTACGGCGAGCTGTTCGCCTATGATGAGCAGTCGGAGACGTTCAGCTTGGAGAATCCGAACTAAGCCGCGGATCGTGGATTGTAGGGTGGGCAAAGCGAAGCGTGCCCACCATCACGTACTGAGCATTTAAAGGTGGGCACGGCGCAAACGCGCCTTTGCCCAGCCCACGCAGCGGCGCTTTCTGCGAGGCGCCTCACATCACCGCCTGGAACGAACTCGCGCGCGCCATCCGCCAAGCGTCGGCGTAGCGCGGGTCGTTGGTGCCGTCGAGCAGCTCGCCGGAACGCAACGACGGATAGAGCTTGTCGAACGAGCGCACTTCCGTCGTCGAGGTCCGCTGCGAGAAGTGGATCGGCCGCAAATCCTGGGGATGTTCGAGGCCGGCGGCTGCGAGCAGCTCGGCCAGCGCATGCAGCGTCGAGTGGTGATAGTTGTACACCCGGTCGGTCTTGTGCGGCACGTAGAGCGCGCGGTTGCGACCGGGATCCTGCGTCGCGACCCCGGTCGGGCAGCGGTCGGTGTGGCAGCTCAAGGACTGGATGCAGCCGAGCGAGAACATGAAGCCGCGCGCCGAATTGCACCAGTCGGCGCCGATCGCCATCGCGCGCGCCATGTCGAAAGCGGTTGCGATCTTGCCGGACGCACCGAGCCGGATGCGGTCACGCGCGCCAATGCCGACCAGCGCATTGTGAACGAAATTGACGCCTTCGCGCATCGGCATGCCCAGATGATCCATGAATTCGAGCGGCGCGGCGCCGGTGCCGCCTTCATTGCCGTCGACAACGATGAAGTCGGGATAGATGCCGGTCTCCAGCATCGCCTTGCAGATCGCCAGGAACTCCCAGGGGTGGCCGATGCATAGCTTGAAGCCGGCCGGCTTGCCGCCGGCGAGCTTTCGCATTTGACCTACAAACTGCATCATCTCGACCGGCGTCGAGAACGCCCGATGCGAGGCCGGCGAGATACAGTCCTCGCCCATCGCGACGCCGCGGATCTTGGAAATTTCCTCGGAGACCTTTGCCGCCGGCAGCACGCCGCCATGGCCGGGCTTGGCGCCCTGGCTGATCTTGAGCTCGACCATCTTGATCTGCTCTTCGGCCGCGACGCGGGCGAACTGATCGGGATCGAAGGAGCCGTCGCGGTGACGGCAGCCGAAATAGCCCGAGCCGATCTCCCAGATGATGTCGCCGCCCATCTCGCGATGATAGGGGCTGACGCCGCCCTCGCCAGTGTCATGGGCGAAGCCGCCCTTCTTGGCGCCGGCATTTAGCGAACGAATGGCGTTCGGGCTCAGCGCGCCAAAGCTCATCGCCGAGATGTTGAAGACGGAGGCCGAATACGGCTTGGCGCAATCCGGACCGCCGATGGTGATGCGGAATTTTTCGCCAGTGCCGGTTTTCGGCGCCACCGAATGGTGCATCCATTCGTAGCCATCGCGATAAACGTCTTCCTGCGTGCCGAACGGCCGCTTGTCGAGCACCATCTTGGCGCGCTGATAGACCACCGCGCGGGTATCGCGGGAGAACGGCATGCCGTCCTTCTCGCTCTCGAAGAAGTATTGCCGCATCTCGGGGCGGATTTCCTCGAGCAGGAAGCGCATATGCGCCGAGATCGGATAGTTGCGCAGGACGGCGTGGCCCTTCTGCATGAGGTCGCGGATGCCGAGCAGCGTCAGCGCGCCGAAGATCAGCATGGGGATCAGGACGACGTCGAACGCCTTCGGATTGTGATCGAAGATGCCGATGCCGAGCAGCAGCGCCGTGACGACGGCGCAGATCGTGAGGACGATGAAGCGTGGCGAGAACGGAAGCAGCAGCGTTTCCATGGCACCCCTTAGGCTCGTTCAGCCCCATTATTGGCCGTGGCCCGATCCGCATTGATCGCGCCGATTCTTGATATCGATTCCTGGCACGCTATTCCTGGCACGCTATCGCGCAGACCGGTCGTGGATATGACAGCGAGCCCAAGCGTATAGGCTAAGGGTATCGAATCCAGTAGTGGCAAATCAATCCACCCGGACGGATGGGTGTTTTTGCAGTGCAACCTGCCCCGGAATAGATCAGTTTCGACGTCGCTCAATGATCGTGGGGCCGCAGCTCATGCGGAATCTCCCGCCGCGTCAACCCGCCGGCCGCAATCCAGGCGTCGGTATTTTGCCGGGCGCGCTCGATGTGATCTGCCGCTCGCGAGAAATCATACGGTGAGCCCACCAGCGGGCACAGCGGCGGCACCACGAAATATTCGATCTCAGGACCGAGGTCCTCGAGCTCGTTCACCAATTGCCGCGCGATCAACAGCGTCAGCGCGTGGAGCGCATTGGCGACCGCACCGACCGGGGGCGCGTCATTGGCGCAGGCATGGCCGGTCGGCAGGATGATCAGGCGCCGCGCGCCCTTCCTCACCGCGATACGCACCGGCGTATTGGACGAGAGCGCGCCGTCGGCGAGGTAATAGTCGGCGTAATGGACCGGCTCGAAAGCGCCGGGAATCGCCGTGGAAGCAACGATAGCCTCGGCGGCGGAGCCCTTCGAAAACACCACGCTATCGCCGGTGATGATGTCGGTGGTGACGATGTGTATTGGAAGCTTCGCCTCTTCCAGGTTGCGATAGGGGACGTGATCGTCGATCAGCTTGCGGATGCCGTCATGCGGGATCAGGAAGTCGCGACGCCACAGGAAGCTCGCCAGCGTGCGAAGCGTGACCGGAAAGACGTCGCGGCGCTGCAAGCCGCGCCAAATGTCGGCGAGGCGCTCGACGCCCGAAGGCGTCGGATCGCCGGCATAGAAGGCGGCGTTCAGCGCGCCGACGCTGGAGCCGACCACCATGTCGGCTGTCATGCCGTGGCTCACGAGTGAAAGCATCATGCCGACCTGCACCGCGCCAAAGCTGCCGCCGCCGGCGAAGACAAAGGCGGTTTTGGTGGGCTGGGGATCGGATAAGGACAAGAGTTGAGTGCTCCCACTGGTCGGCGCATCGCAGGCGCGCCGTTGCGGGAGCTTATAGCAGTGGGGAAATGGTGGGCGCCACTGGCACTACCGTCGTCCTGGCGAAAGCCAGGACGACAGCGGAGAGAGAACCTCAGCGCTCCACGAAAGCCTTCTCGATCACGAAATGGCCGGGGGTGCTGCCATTGCCTTCGAGGAAGCCACGGCTCTCGAACATCTGCTTCAGCTCTTCCAGCATCGCCGGGCTGCCGCACATCATGATGCGGTCGGTGGCGATGTCGAGCGGCTCTTGGCCGATATCGTTGAAGATCTGCTTCGAAGTGATGAGGTCGGTGATGCGGCCGCGATTGCGGAAAGGCTCGCGCGTCACGGTCGGATAATAGACCAGCTTCTCGGAGAGCAGCGGCCCGAACAATTCGTCTTCTTGCAGCTTGGCGACCAGTTGCTCGCCATAAGCGAGCTCGGAGACCTGGCGGCAGCCATGCACCAGCACGATGGTCTCGAAGCGGTCATAGACATCGGGGTCCTTGATCAGGCTCGCGAACGGCGCGAGGCCGGTGCCGGTCGACAACAGCAGCAGCCGCTTGGCCGGCAACAGATTGTCGGCGATCAGCGTGCCGGTCGCCTTGCGGCCGACCAGGATGGTGTCGCCTTCCCTGATCTTCTGCAGGCGCGAGGTGAGCGGACCGTCCTGCACCTTGATCGAGAAGAATTCGAGCTCTTCCTCGTGATTGGCGCTCGCCATGCTGTAGGCCCGCAACAGCGGACGGCCATCGATCTCGAGGCCGATCATGGCGAATTGCCCGTTCTGGAATCGAAAGCCGGAATCGCGGGTTGCGCGGAAGCTGAACAGCGTGTCCGTCCAGTGTTGCACAGAAAGAACTTTCTCTCGATAGAACGCGCTCATGACTTTCGTTTTCCGTTTTACCGTGATGGTGGAAGGATCAACTCGCACGCCCCAAAAATGGGCAGAAAGGCCTGATAAGCTTAAGGTTTTCGTCGTCTGACATACGTGAATTTCGCCAATAATCAACCCATGCTGCAGCGCAATTAGAGGTGATCAAATGCATGTCGTTCGATGACGGTAAACGGTCCGAACCATGCTAATTCCCGCCCAAAATGCGCAATTAACTTTCCGCATTAAACTTCAACACGGCAGTTAATTTCCGTGCCCGGCATCACAGACCGTCATGTCCAGTAACCAGCGCATTTTCGTGGATGCGATCCGACGCTATTGCAGGGCTCGCGGTATCGCCTGCGAGGTGAGATCGCAGGGCTGGCTGATCATCATGCAGCGTGGCGAGCGCCGCCACCTGGCCTTCGGCTATGACATCGGGCTGAACAGCGCGATGGCCCACCGGATCGCCAACGACAAATCAGCGACCGCGGAGGTGCTGGCGCATTCTGGTATCGCCTGCATTCCGCACACGCTGTTTCTCACTCCAGCGCTGCATAGGCTTCGCTCCTCAATCAACAAGGAATGGGAGGCGATGCTCGATGAGCTCGAAAGCTGTCCCGAAGGCATCGTCGTCAAGCCCAATGAAGGCACATCGGGCCGTTCCGTTTTCCTGGTAACCACTGAAGAAGAACTGGCGCGGGCAGCGAAAGAGGTTTTTTCCTCCCATCTCACTCTTGCGATCTCGCCCTTTGTCGAGATCGAGAAGGAAGTCCGCGTGATCCTGCTCGATGGCGACGCGCGCGTCGTCTACAGCAAGGAGCGCATCTCGGACTGGCGGCATAATCTGGATTTCGGCGCGCGCCCGATTCTGCTGGCGCAGGGAGAAGTGCGCGAGGCCTGCATCGCGATGGCGATTCAAGCCGCGAACGCGATCGGCATCCGCTTTGCGTCGATCGATATCGTGCGCGTTGCGGGAAGTTGGCAGGTGCTCGAAATCAACTCGGGCGTGATGATGGAGGTGCTGGGCAAGCATCATCCAGAGCTGGTGTACGCGACCTACGCGGCGGCGCTGGATCGAGTGTTTGAAACGATGCCGTAGGTGGGCAAAGCGAAGCGTGCCCACCATCACGAGCGTCGTATTTGAAGGTGGGCACGCTTCGCTTTGCCCACCCTACGCTCCTTTCCGTCAATTACTCCCCGTCGGCGAATCGTCCATCGCCCTGAACGCGTCTTCAAGCTGCGGCGAGATCGCGACGTTCATCCGTTCTCCGGTCGGCAGCCGCCTCACGAACCACTTCTCGTAGAGCGGGATCAGGTCGTGGTTGGAGCCGAGCTTGCGGAAAGTGCGCTCGACCACGGCTGAGAGCTCGGGCTCGCCCTTGCGGAACATGATGCCGTAGGGATCGTAGGACAGATAATCGCCGGTGACGCGAAACTTGTCCTGCGATTTGTGCCGCGCGATCAGGCCGTACAAGAGGATGTCGTCGGTCGCGAACGCGTCCGCCTTGCCGTCCGATAGCATCTGGTAGGACTGCTCATGATCCGGCGAGGTGACGATGTTCAGGCCGAGCGAGAACTTCTTGTCGGCATTGTGCATCGCCTGCTCGTTGGTGGTGCCTTTGGTCACCACCACGGTCTTGCCCTTCAGATCCGTCACCGACTGCACGCCGGAGGCCTTCGGCACCATCAGCTTGGTGCCGGCGACGAACATCAGCGGCGAGAACGCCACCTGCTTTCCGCGCTCGGCGTTCGCCGTGGTCGAACCACATTCCAGGTCGATCTTGTTCTGCAACACCGCCTGGATGCGGTCATCCGAGGTCACCTTGACGTATTCGATCTTGAGATTGGGATCATCGACCTCGGCGCCGATCTCGTCGACCACGGCCTCGCAGAGCTCGAGGCTGTAGCCGATCGGCCGGTTGGCCTGGTCGAGGAACGAGAACGGCGGCGAGCTCTCGCGATAGCCGAGATGCACGACATGGCTGTTCTTGATGGCAGTGAGCGTGGGGCTAAGCCCCTCGCTCGTCTGGGCGGCCGCGCCGGTTGCCAGCAGACCTGCCAGCAACGCGACGCCCGCCATTAGGACGGGATGCTGCATGCATCGCTCCCGTCAATGCGCCGGCACGGCGTCACCCGGGACCGCGTCGGAGGGCACGGCGTCATCCGGGCCGAGCTCATGCTCGGCCTTCAGCTCGCCCTCCCACTTCGCCACCACCGAGGTCGCCAGCGAGTTGCCGATGACGTTGGTGGCGCTACGACCCATGTCGAGGAAGGTGTCGATACCCATGATCATCAGCAAGCCCGCTTCGGGAATGTTGAACTGGCCGAGCGTCGACGCGATCACGACCAATGACGCGCGCGGCACGCCGGCCACGCCCTTCGAGGTGATCATCAACGTCGCCAGCATCGCAAACTGCGTCCCGAGCGACATCTCGATATGGTAGGTCTGCGCGATGAAGATGCTCGCGAAGGTGCAGTACATCATCGTGCCGTCGAGGTTGAAGGAATAGCCGAGCGGCAGCACGAAGGCCGAGATGCGCGAGGAGGCGCCGAACTTGTTCAGACCCTCCAGCGTCTTCGGATAGGCCGCTTCCGACGAGGCGGTCGAGAACGCGATCATCAGCGGCTCGCGGATCAGCCGCAGCAGATGGCTATAGCGCGGCCCGATCACGATGAAGCCGACCATCACCAGGATCCCCCACAGGATGAAGAGCGAGAGATAGAAGCCGCCCATGAACACGATCAGCTTCCACAGCACCAGGAGGCCGTTCTTCGCCACCGTCGCCGTGATCGCCGCCCACACCGCGATCGGCGCGAAATTCATCACATAGCTCGTTACCTTGAGCATGATGTGAGCGAGATCGTCGATCAACGACATGATCGGCTTCGCCCGTTCCGGCATCGCGCCGAGCGCGACCGCAAAGAACACCGCAAACACCACGATCTGCAGGATCTCGTTCTGCGCCATCGCGTCCGCGATCGAGGTCGGGATCAGATGGGTCAGGAATTTCTCGACGGAGAAGGCAGATACCGGCAGACCGGTAGACTGGGCCTTGTCCGGCAGCGTACCCGGGAAGTTGGCGCCGGGCTGCAACAGGTTCACCATGACGAGACCGAGCAGCAGCGAGATGAAGGACGCGCTGATAAACCAGCCCATGGTTTTCGCAAAGATGCGTCCGAGCTTGGCGCCGGAGCCCATATGGGCGATGCCGCCGACCAGGGTGGCGAACACCAGCGGCGCGATGATCATCTTGATCAGCCGCAGGAACAGCATCGCGATCAGATTGATATCGGCCGCGATGTCGGCCCGCGTGTCGGGCAGGTAGTTGAAGATCAGCGTACCCATAATGATGCCAAGCACCATCGCGCCAAGGATATATTGAGTAAACCTGTTCGACATATTCTCTTACCCCCGTAAGTCCTGTCGTCCGGCGAACGATCAGTGTGGCAGATTTCAAGGGCGACGCAACACGCTTCCACTGGTCGTGTGGTGTGCCAGAATGTTCCCGTTGTGGATTGGGCACACTCCAATTACCGTTATACGCAACGCACAATGAATGCGGCTGCACGTTTCCTGCGCGCCGACTGCATCAATAATCACCATGGGAGGGATGACATGAGCACCAGTGTCAATCGGCAGATCCTGCTTGTCGAGAAGCCGGCCGGAAAGCTCGGACCGGAGCATTTCAAACTGACCAACGCGGCGATGCCGGAACCGAAGGAGGGCGAGGCGCTGCTTCGCGTGCGCTATATCTCGCTCGACGCTGCCAACCGCGCCTGGATGCACGGCGCGACTTATCGTTCGGCCGTCGAAGCCAACACCGTGATGGCAGGAGGTGGCATCGCCGAGGTGGTGACCTCGAAGGCGCCGGGTTTTGCCGCGGGCGACCTCGTCTGGGCCGATACCGGTTGGCAGGAATATGCGGTCTTGCCGGCCAAGCATCTCAGCAAGATGCCGAAGCTCGAGCCGATGACGCATCTGCTGAGCATCTTCGGCGTCGCCGGGCTCACCGCCTATTTCGGCCTGCTCGAGATCGGCAAGCCGAAGCAGGGCGAGACCGTGGTGGTCTCGGCCGCCGCCGGCTCGGTCGGCTCGATCGTCGGGCAGATTGCGAAGATCAAGGGATGTCACGTCGTCGGCATCGCCGGCGGCAAGGACAAATGCCACTGGCTGACATCGGAGCTCGGCTTCGATGCCGCCGTCGACTACAAGGACGGCGCGGTGTTCAAGGCGCTGCGCGCGGCAGCACCCAAGGGCGTCGACGTCTATTTCGACAATGTTGGCGGCGACATCCTCGAGGCCTGCCTGCCGCTGATGAACAATTACGGCCGCATCGCCTGCTGCGGCGCCATCTCGCAATATGACGGCGTGCCGTCGGCGCATGGGCCGCGCGGCGTGCCTGGCCTGATCGTGGTGAAGCGCCTCGTCATGCAGGGCTTCATCGTGATGGATTTCATGGCGCAGCGCGACAAGGCGCTGGCCGAGCTGCAGGCCTGGACCTCATCGGGCCAATTGAAAGTGCAGGAAGACGTTATCGACGGCCTTGAGAACACACCGAAGGCCCTGATCGGCCTGCTCGCCGGCGAGAACCGCGGCAAGCGCATGATCAAAGTGTGACGGCCGACAACACAACCGTCATCCATAATTGGCTTGCGGTGGAACCCGGAAGCGGGGGAAAATACCTTGCCGGGAATTTCCCATTTGGCTTTTTCACCTCGCGCCGGGCGGCGGCTAGCGGCGATAACGATAAGGATTGCTTCAATGATCCAGGTAATAGCACGAGCGACACGACAGACGCTGTGGCCGCTGCTGGCCTTCGGCATCGCGCTGGCGACGCCGGCTTTTGCGCAGGCACCGAGCGACGCGCAGCGCGCCGCGATCAAGTCGAATTGCCGTTCCGACTACATGGCGCATTGCTCGAGCATTGCGCCGGGCGGAGCAGCCTCGCTGCAATGCCTGCAGCAGAACATGGCAAGCCTGTCGTCAGCCTGCGCCAGCGCCGTCAAGGCCGTGAGTGGGGCGAGCGAGACCAAGACCGAGCCGACCGCAAAGGAAGAGCCGAAGCAGGAAACCAAGAGCGAGCCGGCGCCCGCAGCCGAACCCGCGAAGACCGCGGACGAGCCGGCAAAGACGGCGGCCGAACCCGCCGCCAAGTCGTCGACCAAGTCGGCCAGCGGCAAGCCGAGCAGCGCGCAGATTTCGGCGATCCGCGCCAACTGCCGCTCCGACTATCCGAAGGTCTGCGCCGGCGTGCCGACCGGCGGCGCCCCCGCGCTGCAATGCCTGGAGAAGAACAAGGCCAAGCTTTCGGCAGCCTGCGAAAAGGCCGTCGCCGCGGCGACCAGTGGCGGCGGTGCGGCACCTGCCGCCTCCGGCAGCGGCGCGCCGGCAACGGCAAATGCGAGCCCGGATGCGGCGCCCGCCGCGGCTCCGCCGCCGGCACTGATGCTTCGTCCGATGCGGCCGCGCGAAATCCTGTTCGTGATGCGCTCGGCCTGCGGCGCCGACGTGCAATCGCTCTGCGCCGGCGTTCCCCCCGGCGGGGGCCGGATCATCGAATGTCTCGCCTCGCAATCGGCATCGCTGTCGCCGGCCTGCCGCGACGTGCTGGGACAGTTCGCGCAATAAACTTGCGCTTTTGGTCTGGCGCCATGGTCATCATGGCGCTAGATTGCCTTCAAAATTGTAAGTATACTGTCAATCAGAGCATGATCCGGAAAAGTGGAGACCGGCTTTCCGAAAAGATCATGCTCAACCAAAGAGATGAGATCATGATGCGATTTCGCATCATGATCTAGGAGGGAACGACATTGCGCATCGCCGTGATCGGCGGAGGGCCCGGCGGGCTTTACTTCGCCTATCTCTGGAAGAAGCGTCATCCGGACGCGGTGGTCGACCTGTTCGAACAGAACCCGGCCGGCGCGACCTGGGGCTTTGGCGTGGTGTTCTCCGACCAGGCGCTGGAGTTTTTGCGCGCCGACGATCCCGAAACCGTCGATGCCATCACCCCGCGCATGGAGCGCTGGAAGAACATCACGCTCAATCTGCGCGGCGAGAGCGTCGAGATCGACGGCGTCGGCTTTTCCTCGATCGGCAGGCTGGAATTGCTCAAGCTGCTGCAAGCGCGCACCCGCGATGCCGGCGTTGCCGCGCACTATGAGACGGTGGTCGAGTCGGCCGACCAGTTCGCGGGCTACGACCTGATCGTCGCGGCCGACGGACTTAATTCGCTGATCCGCCGCAGCTTCGAAAGCGAGTTCCGCGCCTCCGTCACGACCTCGACCAACAAATTCGCCTGGTACGGCACGTCAAAGACCTTCGCGACGCTGTCGCAGACCTTCGTTGCGACCGAGCACGGCAGCTTCAACGCCCATCATTACCGTTATTCACCGCAGATGAGCACGTTCCTGGTCGAATGCGATGCCGCGACCTGGCAGGCTTACGGCTTTGCCGGCAAATCGATCGAGGAGTCGCAGGCGACCTGCGAAGGCGTATTCGCGGAAGCGCTCGACGGCTACAGACTGATCTCGAACAAGTCGGTGTGGCGCAATTTCCCCTGGATCTGGAACGAGCGCTGGTCGTACCGGAACATGGTTCTGATCGGCGACGCCCTGCACTCGGCGCATTTCTCGATCGGCTCGGGCACGCGACTTGCGATCGAGGATGCGATCGCGCTGGTGAAGGCGCTTGAGGCCGAGGCGGATATCCCGGCCGCGCTGGGACGCTACGAAAGCGAGCGCAAGCCGATCGTGAAGAAACTGGTGACGGCCGCGCGCACCAGCGCCGACTGGTACGAGAATTTCGGCGGACACATGAAGCTCGGCCTGATGGACTTTGCCTACAGCTACATCACCCGCTCGGGCCGGATCGACGATGCGCGGCTGCGCGCGATGTCGCCGCAATTCATGGCGCGCTATGAGGCCGCGAAGACGGAGGCACGTCATGGTGTCTGAGATCGCCGATAGCGTACCACGGGATTGCGCCGGCGCGCGCGAGATCGGCTTCAACATGCCCGAACGTTACAATGCCAGCCGGGTTCTCTTCGACAATCTCGCCAAAGGCTTTGGCGAGCGGCTGGCGCTGACTGGCCCGGCCGGACAGCGGAGCTATGCCGAGCTTTGCGCGGAAGCCTGCCGCT
>Ga0210387_10001597_pt1 | contig 17111 bp, 16 predicted proteins | sample IncBWC7OmetaG_FD_160108 | JGI IMG/M metagenome (GOLD analysis project Ga0210387, IMG submission 160108) | Forest soil microbial communities from Barre Woods Harvard Forest LTER site, Petersham, Massachusetts, United States - Inc-BW-C-7-O ...
GGTTTCTTCAATATTAGCTAAGAGCAGACCCGTAGCGAGTAACATCAACTCTTACTCTTATAGATGCCGCTGATCGTGGCGTCATACTGGGGTAAAGTGCAAAGTTATTTTAGGGAGGCGAGTTCCGGGAGAGTAGTGACCCGGGCCTTCCCAGCGGGGGGTCAAGCCGCCCCGAGGCTTTGCCGCGTGTTTTGGATTGTCGCCCCGGGGGGGCCGGATTCTGGCGTAGACCATCATGACCGAGACGTGGCAGGAACAGTCGAATCTCATGCGGTTTTAGGATCGCGCTAGCACATGGGTTCGAAAAAACGATCGTTTTTCCGAACTCTCGGCTGACCGTGTTTTTTCGCTCCAAAACCGCCTTTTAGCGGTTCGAAATACTCGTTTAGAAAAACAAAGGTCAATTTATTCGAGGCAGATGAGTAAACTGAACTCCCTTTGCTTGGTCCGTACCGGCTTCAACGGTATTCCTACCCGAGCTCGGCATTTTTCCCTCATTTCCCCGGCGGCCGGACACCATTTTTAGCTATTCTCAGCAATGTAAGCCGGAGCGGATGTTTTCGGGCTGTTCTTAAATAATGTGGGCCCATTCTCATTTAATCTGGGCCTGAGGGCCTCCTTATTCTCAATTAATCTGGTCCCAAACGGCGATGTTTTTGGGCCAGGCGATTTATGTTCTCGGGCCGCTACAGATAGCATCCGCCATCCAACTTTCGGCGCACACTCAATACGCAATTTACCCATCGAACTCGCCCGCAAATTGGACTATCTAGAACGAAAGGCTTCGCTTATGTGGCAATGCAAATCCATTCGGGCTAAAAGTGATCCCGAGGAGGCGAGGCCCGGCGTCAGGATGCAAATCCATTAATGTCCAGTAAAAACGCCAGTTTCGACGTATTTATCGCCCATGCGTCAGAAGATAACGCAACAATCACTGTCCCCCTCGTTAGACAATTGCGCGCACGTGGCTTGGGCGTCCGGCAGCCCCGATCGTAAATCCGATCGTGGCGTTCAGCACATTCGCGGCTTTCCGGGGTCAGTCGCCATGGTTAAACATGTGGACGCGCCTTGTCCTTGGCTACCTTGTCTCGGTCGCAGCCGGGCTGACCGTCCACCAATTCAAACCAGAATCCATCTTACGTGAGGGAGCCGTGAAAATTCCGGCGCGCAAGCGCCTGGCATTTAGCGTCAGTCCACTCCCCGATATCGCAACGAATGGATTCGAAGCCACATTCCCGCAAAAGTTGATTGCTGCGGTTCAGAATGGCCTGCGACGACTTCATTGATAAACTGCGATTTATTTCATGGTCGGCGCGGCGGTTGCCGCGACTTTCAACACCGCGGTTGACCAACAAATAATCCCTGCCCCTGGCGCTCGACCCGACGCTCTCAACGATCTCTATGATGGCCATTGCCCTGGTGCTAACGCTCTGCAGCACCTCCGATGCTTTTATCGCGGCCACGTTTGTCAGTTTTCCAATCTTTGCGCGGATGGCATTCATGGTCTTCGGCCCTATGTTCGATCTGAAGCTTTTCTTCCTCTACAGCACGATTTAACTGCAATCGACACCCGGTTCCGCTTACCGTTCTTTGACTGATTTTGCCCTCATCTTGCACTATACCTTGCGAAGCTGCGCCTCAGACCAGCGAACGTTGGTGTTCCTCTGCTGTGTGTCCTCCCCCAATCGTCCTCGTCCTCGGTCTTTTGGGATTCAAGCAAAAGCACCCTGTTGGTTTCTCCTCTCGGCGCAAACCGCTTTTACACAGCAATGAGCAAAGGACGAGGTCGATTGGGGAGGAGGCGGCAACGGTCAAAGACCGACTATAAGGACGACAACACTAAAACGGGATTTTCCTGCAAGCCTGCCGGTGTTAACCTTACGCTTTATTTGCGCCGAGCACTTTCTTCAGCTCTTCACTACTTTATGAAACCTACGAAAATCTTTGGCATTTCATTTGGCGAATGGAACGCCATGTCATTCTATGGCCGATTTGAACAGATCGTCACATGGATACTCACGCTGTTCATCGCCGCTATTATTGCCATTGCTCTTTTCCGACTTGTCGTGACGATTCTTCAGCTGCTTGTCTTCGGTGCGTTAAACCCATTAAACCACGAGGAATTCGAGGTCATTTTCGGAATGATCATGACGTTGTTAATTGCCATGGAATTCAATCATAGCATCCTGCAGTCAATGGAGCGCCTTCACCGCATCGTACAAGTCAAGACGGTGGTGCTCATCAGCATTCTGGCGCTCGCACGAAAATTCATTATCCTCAATATTGAGGCGACACCCGCGCTGACTATCATCGCATTGGGCTTCGCGGTAATCGCACTCGGAGTCGTTTACTGGCTGATGCGCGAGAGGGATGATCGAAGCGCCGGCGAAGCGAGAGGCAAACCGAGTGCGATCCAGTAAAAGCCTGTATTTTGATGTACGGAAACGAGGCCGGACGCGACATTTTGTAGATGGATACCAAACTCTTGAGTATTTGTCCGCAGGCTTGAGAGCTTGATAGAGCCCGTGCTGTTTAGAGGTTGAGCCGCCGAAAGAGATCGAGGCTCTCGTCTCCTTTTTGTTCGTGGCGATGAAGGGTAAAATGTCGTCCTACGCGGTGCGAAGCGAAAGCCCAGCAAGTGACAGAGCGCAAATCCCTAGGATGAACCTGGGTGTGAGGTTGGGTTAGCAACTCGCGGACGCCAAGCCAATTCTCGGACGGCTGCCAGAGATTGTGGTCAGCGAACAACTGGAGCGGTACTGCGAAACTGTGCGGCCGTGTCCACGCCGTCATCGTCGGCGCCACTTGAAGGATTATCGGTGCCGCCGTTTCGATACGGTGTTTGGGAGGCTCGGTGTGCGCGCCCCACGTTTTGATGGCTGCCGTTATGGCTGCCGTCATTGTGGAGAACGACGCATTGCCTCTCCGGTATCGGAACTGTTGCCCGAGCGGGTAAGTCCCGAACTCCGCCATCTGCACAAGCCCAACTCGCAGCGCAGCTTCCTTACCTCCAGGCCGCTGCACTTCTGGAAGTGCAAGCCATTCTCCGGCGCTTCGGTCGAGGACAACACACGGATTTGAGGATCCTGTCGGATGGCGAAGACGGATTGCGAGGGGTGGTATGCACCTGGTTTGGAAAGAAATGCCAGCATCGTCTGGATTGGTTCCATGTTGCGCGACGGATCGCGCGAGTCGAAAAGGAATTCCTGTATCTCCCCCTATGGAGATGATTTCCAGGAACGCATCGCGGCTCACTGGGCAAACTTGAACAGCCTGAAGTGGATGCTCTGGAACGACGGTGTGGACATGGCGGAATTCAGAATGACCAGAGTACGAATTGGTTCTTCCAGCACGCCTTGGCACACCCAGAAGCAAACGGTGAACGGTTTGAAAGTATCGAATCGAAGCTAGACGAGCTTCGCTCCTATCTGTATGCGAACCGTGAAATCAGTCAGGGGATACGCCGAAGCGTATCGGAACGGAGAGCGTATTTCGACCGCCCATGTGGAGAGTACCGTCAATCAATTGATCAACTGGCGCATGTGTAAGAAGCACCAAATGGGATGGAGTCGAGCCGGAGGCCAGCAATTGCTTCACGTGAAAACCGTGATTATCAACGGGCGACTGGACCGGTATACCAGGCATCATTCAGTACCGGCGGATATCGCCGCCTGATCCCCAAGTTTTTACCGGTCTCGATTTAACTGCAAATGACACGGACAGCGGGTTGTGGATTTCCACGGCGCGTATAGTTCTTCGCGAAACCCGATTGACGGACTCTAATTTAAATGGGACGAATTCGGTGGCCGATCCAACGTCTCGCGAACCTTTCTGGCCAGATCATCGAGAGAGAAGGGTTTCTTCAGGAACGCTACTTCTGCCCGCAAAATGCCCCGCCGAACCACCGTATCGTCGGTATAGCCACTCTGGAAGAGCACCTTTAGGTGAGGGTCCATAGCCTGGAGCGCCTCTGCCACCTCGCGGCCGCTCAGGTCCGGCATAACCACGTCGGCCATCAACAGATCGATCTTCTCCCCGCTGGCCTCGAAGAGGCGCAGGGCATCCTGGCCGTTTTCGGCTTGGAGTACCCGGTAACCGAGGGCCTCTAATAAGAGAGTGGTTACGCTTCGAACCGGCTCCTCATCTTCGACCAACAGAACCGTTTCACTGCCCCCAACCAGGTTGGGAGGGGCGCTCTGTGCCGACCCCTCCGCGGGTCCGTGCACCGTTGGCAGGTATATTTTAACCTTGGTTCCTACACCCGGTCTACTCTCGACGTCGATGTGCCCCCCGCTCTGTCGGACGATGCCGAGCACCACCGCGAGGCCCAGCCCGGTACCCCGGCCTTCGGCTTTGTTGGTGAAAAAGGGCTCAAAAATGCGCGCTTGCACATCGGGCGCCATTCCCCAGCCCGTATCGGTAACCGTCAAGAGCACGTAGCGGCCCGGCCGGACCTCCGGGTGGGCCTCGGCGTAGGCCGCGTCCAGATCGAGCTCGCGCGTTTCTAGCGTCAGACTGCCGCCTTGGGGCATAGCGTCGCGGGCGTTGACGGCCAAGTTCAGGATCACTTGGTTGAGTTGCCCCATATCTGCCCGCACGGGGCTAATGCGCGGTTGAAGAAGGGTGGCTAAGCGCACGTCCTCGCCGATGAGTCGCCGCAGCATCTTCTCCGCGTCGGTCACAACGGCATTCAGATCCAAAATCTTAGGTTCAAGGATCTGCTGGCAGCTGAGAGCCAACAGCTGTCGGATTGTGGTACTCCCGAGCTCCGTCGCCCGGCGGATTTCGGCGATGGAGTCGCGCCACTGGTCGTCCAAAGGCGAGCGCATTGCCAACAGCTCGCTGTGGCCGGAGATGACCGCTAGCAGGTTGTTGAAGTCGTGGGCCACCCCGGCGGCCAATTGACCGACCGCGTCCATCTTTTGAATTTGGTGCAGCTGCATTTCCAACTGGCGCCGTTCGGTCACGTCTTCGGCGACGCCCGCCATCCGGATTATCCGGCCCGCAGCATCAAGCACCGGGAAGGCCTGATCGCGGATCCAGCGTATCGCGCCATCGGGACGAACGATGCGATATTCGAGTTCGTAGGCAGCGTCCGTCCGAACCTTGCGCGCATCGAGCACCCGCGGACGATCTTCCGGATGAATCGCGCCAAGCCATGCGTTGGGCTCGGCATAAAGACTCTCGCAAGAGCGGTGCCAAATGGTTTCGTAAGCCGGGCTGACGTAAATAATCGATTGAAGCTCGGCATCGGCGAGCCAAAACAACTCGCCGATGTTCTCCGTGAGCTGCCTAAATCGTTCTTCGCTCTCCCGCAGTTTCTCCTCAGCCTGCTTGCGCTCGGTAATGTCCTGCGCCATTCCGGTCATGCGGAGCGGTTTGCCCATTTCGTCAAAGATCACTTGTCCGAGAGAGTGCAGGGTTCGCGCCGTGCGGTCCGGACGAACAATGCGAAATTCGCAATCGTAGGGCCGATGACCCTTTAGGCAGTCGTCGAGAGCTCCTTCGAAGAGTGCGCGGTCGTTCGGGTGGACGAAATCCAGGAATGCCTGGTGAGTGGGGCGGAATGCATCTTTATCCCGCCCAAAAATACGGTAAAGCTCTTCCGACCAGGTGAGGGCACCGGTCGGGAGGTCCCAGCTCCAGCTGCCGAGGTGTGCGAGGAGTTGGGCCTCCTCCAACTGTCTCTGGTGCGCAACGAGCTTCGCTTCGGTCTGCTTGCGCTTGGCACCCTGAGCGACGGTATCGGCCACCGACGCGAGCGCCTCGAGAGTGTCCGATCCCAGTGTTCGACGCGCAAATAATGCGAGCACCCCAACCAGGTGGCCCTCGACCAGCAATGGGTAACCAGCTAGGGCGATGATCCCCTCCTTTTTTGCCCACTCGCGATGTTCTGTGCGTGCATCGTTTACGAGGTCGTGCACAATGTAGGGTTTGCGCTGCTGTGCGACGAAGCCCACGTGCCGCTCGCCGATCTGCATCCGGGCAAACTCGCCGTTCAAGCGTGTATACTGACCGGCGCTAGCCTGCAACTCCAGCTGGCTTTCCCGGTCGTTCAACATCCAAATGCGTGCGAACGCTGCGTCCAGATGGTGCACCACGGCCTCCGCGCTGGCCTGCAGGATGCTCTGCAAGCCGCTGTGGGCCCTGCTGGCGAAAGCGGCGTGGATCTCCTGGTTCATGGCCGCATGGCGCACACGTCTTTCCCGCAATTGCTCCATGCGCTTGCGGTCAGTGACGTCACGCACAAAGCCTGTTAAGAAACGCTTGCCGTGACTCGTGTGCTCGGCCCAAGAGACCTCCACCGGGAACTCGTGGCCGCTCTTGTGCAGGCCCTTTAGTGGCGCACTCCCCTTGGGAATGTGGCTCTGGCCTGTTTCGAAGTATCCCTTCAGAGACGCCAGGTAGTTCTGCCTATGACGCTCAGGCATCAGTTGCGTAAGGTTCATGCCCACCATCTCAGCTGGCTCGTAACCAAAGATTTGCCCTGCGGCAGGATTTACGAACAAGATGGTACTCTGATCGTCGATCAGAATGACGCCGTCAGCTGCCGCATCGGCCAAAACGTCGAAGGGGATTTCGCTGTCGCTCATAGCATTTTCTCGCCGGCAATACCCAAGCTGGGTCCAACTCAATTTAGCCTACCATCGTGCAGCCGCCAATTTGTCCACCAATCCGGATGTGCGCATAGAGCAAGTCAATGACCAAGGCAGAATAAATATCAAGTCCACATAACACAATCATCCTTCCGGTGATGCCTCACCTAGCGAAGCCGATATAGGGCTGACTCGCATGCTAGCCGAAGGAGCCCGGCTTTTGCAGATCAGCCTGCTCGATCTGTAAGAGGCGTTAGCATGTGACATAGAGTCTTCATAGGATGGACGAGTTGAACGCCACTCACGCCCTCGGACCTGGCCACAACCGCGCAAAAGCTAAATACACACCCCACTGCCATTCCTGAACTCGTCAAAAGGTTCAAAGCTTCCCTGGCCCGTTGGCAGCGGCCGGATTGAAGTATGTGCCCAATGCTTAAGACGTTGTTCCCTGGTGAGCTGCTGGGACTGGCGCAGGCAGCGGTCGCGGGGTTGGCGGCGCTGCTAGTGGTGGCGGCCGCGCGCCGGCGGGGCATTCACTTGGAGAAAGAACTGAAAACGGGTATTAAGCAGGACGACTGCGAGGACTTCGCGATCAAAGGCGCGCATTTCCGGACCGAAAGCGTTATAAACGCTTTCAGGGTTGTCGAAATGCTCTTGGGTGAGGGGATCTTTGCAGGCCAAGGTGCCGAGGCGCAGCGCGGCAACCAGTCGGGCGGCTTTGGTTTGCGGGAGGAAGCGGCGGAGGTTAGCGAGGCTCGCGCGGGCCAACCCGGTGAGCGAGCCGTATTCGGCGAGGAGATCGCCGGCCAAGGTGGAATCGGAGGCGTCCAACAGCGAGCTCAAAGCATCTATTTCGGTGAGGGCGTCCGCACCAAGATCCGCCAGTCGGCGCATCGGACTGGAGTACAACGCGATCGTGTCGTTGACTGCCTGGCTGATCGGAAAGTGACTTTGCTGGTCCGCTTCTGCGCCACAGGCGATGGAATACGTCGAGACGCGGAAAGCTTCCGGCATCCCTTTGGCGCGCCGCGCCGACGTTGCCCTCGGCAGCGACAATCATCGACACCAACAGCAACACGCTGGTCCAGTCCGGCGCATGCAACAGGAGTAGCAGGATCGAACCCACGGCGACGATCTGTACCAGTCCGCGCACCATGCCGGTCATGTTCCTCGTAGATTTGTCGGCACTTCGCCCGCTTCAGAGCGTCGCGTTGCAGATCCAGCGTCTGATCGTCAGTTGAAACCCGAGCGTAGCCAATGCGCATGTCATCGCGGCCGAGGCCATGTATCCGCTGGCCGTGAAAGACATTGAGGGACGGAAGCTGGACGGCAGCAAGTATAGCTACGCGCTCACCTTCCCTGTTGGTCAGCTTCCGCCGGTCAATGCGTTCTGGTCGGTGACAATGTATGACGGCAAGACCCAACTCCTAGTTGCGAACCCGATCAACCGATACCTTATCAACTCCCCAATGAAAGAGAATCCCGACGGCTCCCTCACTCTTTATATCCAGAAGGACTCGCCGGGCACGGGCAAGGAATCGAACTGGCTCCCAGCGCCGGACGGCCCGATTTACCTCGTAATGCGCCTCTACTGGCCGAAGGAGACACCGCCTTCGATTCTGCCCCCTGGTGAAGGAACCTGGAAACCGCCGGGTGTGCAACGTGTAGACTGAGGCGTGGTTCCTTTTGGTTTAAGCCTTTGTTGATTGCAGGTAAATTTAAACGGACTTCCCGTACTTCGTTCCTATGACTTGCCGTCAAGCTGCCGTATGAAACTGATCATGTGAGACGCGGTTGTCTGGGTCTTTTCCAGAGGCAAGAGATGGCCTGCTCCGGGCACGTTGATCAGCGTTGCTCGCCCCCCTAATTCCTGCTGGAGCAACACGCCATTTTCAGGGGGCGCGATCTGATCGTCAGCTCCCTGCAAAATCAGATACTTGGTCTGTCCCGGAGGGGCCCACCAAACGGAGAGTGGGGTGGCTTCCGCCGCAGCCTCTTCGATGCCCGCCGCTTTGGGAGCACGGCAGGACTTGAGAATTTGGCATACTCGGGCAGCATCTGCTGGATTGGCCAACATGTATTTCATCGCCTCCAAGACCTCGGCATCGGACGAGGCCGGGTTGAAGATAACGTTCAACGCGCGTGCGGCAGGCGGTTTGGGTGGAACCTTTCCCCCCGCCGCAAGCAGAATGACACTGCGCGTCAACTCAGGATGAGATGCGCCCAACACGCGGGCCACGCGATTGCCAAAGTCGTTTCCGACCACGTGAACGGACCCCAATTTCAGCGCCTGGATCACTCCTGCTACGTCGTTGGCCATCGTCTGGAGCGTGACCCCTGTGCTCGGGCCCGTACTCTTGCCCGAACCCCTGAAGTTGATGCCAACCACCCGATAACCAGCCTTAGCAAGTGCCTCCGCCAGGCCATCCAGGTAATCCACGGTCAGGGTTCCACCCGGCAGCAAAACGATCGTTTCACCTTCGCCTCGGCTGAAGTACTCGATGTTGGAGTCGGCGAGCTTGATGATCCCTTCTTCTACGGTGCTCGCCTCTGCCGTTGTTTGTGCGGCGGTCTTTCCGGACGGAAGGATGAGCGATACCGCGCCTGCGAAGATAGCAATTAGTGTCCGCCGAAAAGACCCGCGTGAACAGGTTGCCATTATCGCCCGTTTTAGTGGTTGATTTTCCTGCAAAAAGGACACCGGCGATCGTGGAGCACAGCAGCATAGGGTCAGCAGTCCGTCGAGGAGCTTTGGTGTGATGGTTTTCATAGTTTGAGGCTCGCTCGGTTTCGATTTCCGTTCCGAGCGTATCGACCATACGGGGTTCGCATTGGCCATGCTACACTGAAGGGACGCCATTCCCCCGGAGAATATTTCATTGCGGATTGCGAATGTTGATGCTCGATGCCAGGAGCGTGTATCGACCATGCCTGGGCAGACAGCATTGATCACAATGCCTCTATTCCGCATATTCAAAGGCGGCGCTCTGTGTCAGACCAAATGATGGAGTGATTTTCAGCGTCCGACTCGTTTTTCCTCATCTGCGGGATATCGGTCCCCTTGTAACTTAATCTTCGAGACGGAGTGATTGAGGTCGCGCCATTCTTCGGGACTGAATTCAAAGTCGACCGATCTCAGATTCTCTTCCAGACGCTCCAGCTTGGTGGTGCCCGGAATGGGAACGATCCAAGGTTTTTGAGAGAGCACCCAGGCGAGGGCGACTTGGGACACGGTCGCTCCTTTCCGTTGAGCAAATTCATTGAGCAGATCGACAAGAACCCGGTTCGCTTTCATCGCCTCTGCGGTGAAGCGAGGCAAGGTGGCGCGGTTGTCGTTACGGCTATCGAACTTCGTCTGTTCGTTCAAAGCGCCGGCGAGGTAACCTCTGCCGAGCGGACTGTAAGGAACGAAACCGATACCGAGTTCTTCGAGTGTCGGCAGGACCTCCTCTTCCGGCTGCCTCCACATCAGGGAATATTCGCTTTGAACAGCAGTAAGAGGCTGAACGGTATGGGCGCGACGGATCGTTTGTGCGCTCACTTCGCAAAGACCGAAATGCTTCACCTTGCCTTGCCGAATTAAATCCTTCACAGTCCCCGCCACGTCCTCAATTGGCACATTGGGGTCAAAGCGGTGTTGGTAGAAGAGGTCGATACTTTCGGATTTAAGTCGTTTGAGGGATTCCTCGGCAACTTGGCGGATATGCTCCGGTCGGCTGTTCAGCCCCGTCGACTTGCCGTTCTCAATATTGGACCCGAACTTGGTGGCAATGACCACCTCCTTGCGGAAAAAAAAAGCGCTTCGCCCACAAGTTCTTCGTTGATAAAAGGGCCGTAGACTTCTGCGGTATCGAAAAAGGTAACGCCAACCTCCACTGCTTTGCGGACCAGCGCTATCATTGCACTCCTGTCGGGAGCGGGGCCGCGATGGTAACTCATGCCCATGCAGCCAAGGCCGATAGCCGAAACTTCCAAGTTGCTGTTTCCAAGTTTGCGCTTCTTCATTTTTCGAAAACGCCCATGCCGCGGCTGGCTCCAGTAATAAACCAAACCTTCTTCTTACTCATGACATCTTCTTAGCTCTACTTTTTGAAGCGCTCAATGCGATATGTGATCTTGAGGTCCTTCGTCCCCCTCGTAGGCAAGTTGTGCCATCGCCGGGGAGAAAGCTCCATAGCTCCAGACCTTGTCGGGCTTTACACCTCAGACGAGAAAGTACAGCCCTTCGGAAGTTCGAATCACATCTCGAAGGGCTGCATTCCCCCCCGGAAACAGTCGTATGTCGGTGGTCAGTTACCCTTTGTGATACTTCCGACCTCAATTCTCGATAGTGAGTATTACCCTGCGGTACGCAGTTAGACTTGGTTCTCCATCATCTTCCACGGTAAGAATCACGTGTGCAGTTCCCGCTGATTGAGGTATGACCTTTGCTTCCTCCCCTTCGCTGTTTTCAATCTTAACTGTAGGCTGTACGCTCAATTCGTCTTCACCACGTTCACCGATGACGTCTTCCGGCTTCACGGGCTTGCAAATGGCTGACGCCGCCTCTTCGTAATACCACCACGTGTATTTTACTTTGTTACCGTCCGGATCGGTCGTTCCCGCGGCGCTGAGCGTCACCGGAGTTCCGACTTTGACATTAATCACAAGTGGCTCTTTACCTGAGTCACCATTCACGACGGCCACTGGATTATGATTGGCGTCCTTAAACTCCTTCAACGTCCAGTCCATTCTTGCCGAAAAGTCATGCTGAAACGCTTTTCGCCATCGCCAGATGGTCGCTTGGTCGGAGGTATATCGTTTTCCATCGACGCCTATCACCGTATCTCTCGAATTGGGACTTCCGGGGTATGAATCCCCACCCTGAGTCCATATAGGACGCGGCTCCCCTGATGGTTGGCGGACAATGTAGCGTCCTCCCCATCCACCCCAGCCGGGGTTCCGATAACTTGCCAACCCATTATTGATGAGGCCAAGGAAGGTCGGCGTATCCCCTTCCATAATAAAAAGGTATTGAGGATAGGTTTCTCCTAAAAAGCCCTTGTTTCTCACATGCTCATCCAGCCACTTATTGGATACCGTCGTAAAGTCCGCTCCTGGGGCATTGCGATAATATTTATCGCCACTAATTCCTGTCCATGTCGCCGAACTATACTGCGCTCCATCCTCCGTGGAAGGACTCACGATATAAAACAAATCACGAAACTCGCCACGTATCCACGGACCGGCATCATCTTGATCGGATATTGAGTACACACGCATTTGTGACACAAAAGCCTTGACCTCTTCAGGGGAACGCTTGTCTCGCACGTGCAACAGTGCCTCTGCCAGAGTATTCGCTCCTCCCCAGATGGTTACGTACAGCGGTCTAGGGTCTTTGCGGTCTACTGCTTCGATAAGCAATTGCGCACCAGGTGACATCTGATCTTTGCCGACGGCGGCCATGCCGTATGCGGGCTGACCAGGTCTCACCACATGAGACAAGTCCTCTAAGGTAGGAAACCCATCGGCATGCTTAAGGAGATTTGAGCGAATCTTCCCATAGTTGGAAAGCACTTTCTGATGATCTCAGGGCTAACTTTCTTTCTTTGCCAAGTCGAAGTTACGGCAACTAAGCCCTCAACGTCGAAGTCGTTGGAATATAACAAGAAGCGTGTCAGTGACATTTGGTCGTCTGGCTCGTTACCAATGTCAGTGAGAACGAAAACTCTGGGCTTCCCCTGAAATGTGTCGATATGGGCCGCTTGACTCTCTGTGGTGCTGATCGGTTCATCAGCGCTCGCAACAAATCCTGAAAAGAAGGTCGCAGCCATATACAAGTATGCGCATGAGTGGATAGCGGTATGGAGTGTTTGCATTGGTTTTATCCGGTATTGTCCCAGGTCACTATTGCCCCGAAAGACTGTTGTTCGACTGGCTGCCATCATGCAAATAGACTTCCCAACCGAAATAATTTGAAAACGCCTCGTGCAGCACGGCTGCGGAATGCGACTGGTTCATAGCCGCATGGTGCTCAAAACCCTGGCGGCACACATAACGCATTAGTCCTTGCAGGTCTTCAACCTCAACCACTGCGCGGCTGCCGAAAGTGTCCAATGGATCATCCACAAATTGCCCATCGCCGACGTAGGACCGAATGACGCCGTGACGGTCGTCCGTAGTGATACGGGAATAACTAAACGGACCCTTTGGCGTCCTGCCAGCGACGGTCCCATATGTGTTCTCGGTGCCAAGTGTCGTTGCAAGGATTTCCGCATTGGCCATCTTTACTTCGCCGAAAAAGCCTTTTGCCCAGTTGCCGCAATGAAACACCACGCACTTGTTCGGATCGTCGCCGTAGTTGTTGTTCCAATCTACCAAAGCGCTCGGTTTACCTGACGCAAGCTGTAGAGCGTACATCGACGCCACGCCCGTGACGTCGACCTCGCAAGCGCTTGGGAGAAGGTTCTCGCTCATCATGCTCATGAGCGTGCATACGTTCACGCCGTAATTATGTTGTAGCGAATCCCAACACTGGATTGCGCTCGCATGCAACTCGTAGGTTCTCATCCAGTCATCCAGGACAACTCCGAGTTTGGCCATTTTCGTGATTGCTGGAGCTGGAATTCCGCTCGTCGGAACGTAAGCACGAATGCTCTCCAAACGTTCCTTCACCAAATTATCCTGATCGGTAATCTTCTCTGCTCTGCCAAAAACCTCAGATAGATCAATGCAACTAACGCTAATGCCAAAAGCCTGTAAAAGTTTTTCGCTGTACCGAGTCGTGTTGAAGGCGTTTGGGCGAGCTCCGACGGCGCCAAGGCGCGCTCCTTTCATCCCGTCAACGACCCGGCAAACGGCCAGAAATGCGTCGAGATCGGCTTTAAATGCATCGCTTTTCGGAAGAACGGTATGCCGCTTTGTGACGCTGAAAGGAATTCCGTATTGGTAAAGGTTATTGCATACGGAGATTTTTCCGCAAAAGGCGTCGCGGCGTCGATCCAACGAAAACCGAGTCAAATCATCAGGATATGCCTGGACCAGAATTGGAACGTTCAATCCGGAAAGCTTAATCGTGTCGGCGACGCCCTTTTCATCACCGAAGTTGGGCAAAACAACAAGGATACCATTGATCCGTTTCCGGTGCTCATCAAAGAGCGCAGCACACTTTTTTGCATCTTGCCAAGTCTCCACTCCGCCGAGTTTCGTAGACTGCTCGTCAATAATAACGGATTCGATACCGCGTTCCGCGAGCACCTCCAGGATATCGCGACGGCCTTGAGTGACCAAGGTATCGGGGAAAAAATTCCGGTTACCTACAATGACGCCAAGCGTAATCGATCGATTTTGGGGCATAAAATTGTCGTGGTTGGGAAAGCCAATTGCTGCAACCGCCCGCGCCTTTATCGCAAAGGGATTGTGTCTCCTATGTTTAGTTCACGGCGTTTTGCGATGCCACCTCGCCAATTTGGCGAAGAAATCTTCTAAAACCTTTGGTCGATGGCATGGTAGAAGCGAATCGGACGGTTTCGGCCGGTGTGGACATAGTTCATTTCCGTGTTGAACTCCGGCGCGGGGCGCCACTCATACCATCCGCACTCCGGGTACATCATCACGCCGACAGCTGGGGAATCTCCAAGTGACCGGTGTTCGATCGGGCCGTGGCGATGATGGTGCGTATTCCACTCCACCAGCTGTTCGACCAGATATTTACCTAAGGGTCCCTTGTCATAAACTTTCTCCACAAGTTCAGCGTAGCTGACGGCAATCCGTTTATAGACCGTGCTGGGGATCTGCCACAATTCGACCTTTGAACGGAACACCACGTTAGCCGCAGTGACATCATTCCAGAGGTTGTACTCCCAGCCGCCAACGGGCCAATCCTCGCCGCCGATCCAAACTACCCGGACGTTGCGCTCAGCGATTGATGGGTTTTCCAAGAGCGCCGAAGCCATGTCAGTAAGAGGACCAAGAAAAGCAACATGAAGAGGACGGGGATCGTCCTTTAAAGCTTCTTCGATAATAAGAGCCGATCCTTCTGAAGGAACAGGAGTCTTCTCGTCGGGAAGCATTATGGCAGCGCCAGGACGGACCGGTATGCGGCCATTGAGGTCCATCAGATCGAGCACCTTCAAGACTTCATCGTGGCTCGCTTGCAAGCTCCCTGGCCCTCTCCTGTCACCGAAATGGGCTGGGATAATCCCATGAAGCTCAAATAACGGCGTTAAAATCGCGTGGACAATAGCGTATTGATCGTCGGCTTCGTTTTTGGCGTCAGTGTTTAGAATAACCCGGACCTTTTTCGCGGGTTCAGGGACAAAGAGTGGATCCATGGTTGTTACTGTTTAGAAATTAGAATGTTGGGGTTATTTAACTGCCCCGCCCATTCCGGCGACGAAATAGCGTTGGAAGAACAAAAACACCAACACGATCGGGACTACAGAAATGAGGACCGCGGCGGCAAGTTGGTCGTACTGCGTGGAAAATTGTGTGCTGAACTGAACCAGTCCAAGTGGCAGCGTCCGTAGTTCGTCCGAACGCAAGAAGATCTGGGCCAAGATAAACTCGTTCCAGGTAGCAACACCGTCGAGGATGCAAAGGGAAACAACAGCCGGGATCGCCAGTGGCAAAGCAATGCGATAGAAAATCTTAAACCAGGAACAACCGTCGATTCGCGCCGCCTCGATGATCGCCACTGGCACCGTGCGGAAAAAACCCCTCATGACTAATACCCCGAACGGAACTCCAAAACCAATGTAGAGAATGGTCAAACCAGTTAACGTATCAATGAGATTGAGCGCGTTCATCAACAAGGTAAGTGGTACCAGCGTCATCTGCATCGGGACGATCAGGCCGATGAGGATGTAAGTGAAAACCCGATCCGCCCACCTGAAATGCATGTGGGTCAAAGCAAACGCGGCCATCGATTCCAGAACGATCCCGATTGGCACCTTGAATCCGGTAACGATAACGCTGTTCCAGAAATAGTTTTTGACACCGGTTTCCCAGGCTTCGCTGAAGTTTTCCCAGCGGATTGATTTTGGAAACGAAAAAGCCCCATTGACGGCAAAGTCACCCGCGTCTTTCAATGCCGTAAGAATAAGCGTGATAACCGGGGCGAGCCAAAACAGGGTCGCCAAGATCAGTGCGACATAAAAAATAACGACCTTCGCTTTGCCTGGTAGCAAAGCGTTGCGCGAAATTTGTTGACTCATGTTTTCCTTGTCATGAAACGGATGTAAGGGATGGCGAAAATCAGCGTCAGCGAAAAGAGGACGACGGCAATCGCTGTACCCAAACCCACTTGGTTATAATTGTAAGTTAGAAAATACATCCAGGTGCTGAGCAATTGCGTCCGATTGGCTGGTCCGCCGTTTGTCATCGCGTAAATGATGTCATAAGCCTTGAGGGCGTTGATGGCAGTTATCGCCAGCACGACCAAAGTGGTTTCCTTTAGAAGCGGAAAAGTTATATAAACGAAACGCTGGATCGGAAGGGCGCCTTCAACCTTAGCCGCTTCATGCAACTCCTCCGGAATGGTTTGGAGGCCGGCCAAATAAAGAAGCATCGGCAGGCCCACTGCGTTCCAGGTGGCGGCGATGATCACAGGGTAAAGGGCAATGTTCGGATCTGATAACCAATTGCGTGTCAACGCCCCCAGGCCCATCGTTCTCATCACTTGGTTCAGCAGCCCAAGATCGGGATGATAGATCCAAGTCCAAATCAACCCGACAACCGCCAGGGACAAAACCGAGGGAAAATAGAAGACGCTTCGAGAAATGTGGCTCCCACGGAATTTCGAATTTAAGAGGATGGCTAGCCCAAGACCGATGCTTGTTGGTAGAAGCAATGCGGCGACCAACCAAATAGCGTTGTTTCTGAGGGCAATCCAAAACACGTCATTTTGAGTCAGCAAAATTCCGTAGTTATCAAGCCCAACAAAAGCCTTCGTGGGTGCGACTCCATCCCAGCGAAAGAGACTCAGGTAAGACGAGTACACCATCGGGTACACAACGACTATTGTGTAGATGACGAGTGAAGGCGCGAGAAACAGCCAAGGAAGGAAACGTAGGGAGTCGTCACTTTTTATCGCGGATTTTGCAGTCCGCGGCGCGAGAGTTGCAGTTTTTTCGGAGGCCATTTTTATAAAACCAGGGAGGTTATGGATGGAGGACTAACACCTTGGCTTGAGACTTCCCGCCGAAGGACCACCCTCTTAAGGGTGGTCCAAAAGACGCTTGCCGGGATTGTTATTTATGCTGCGCCTTGTACTGGTCGACAGCTTTCTGGATCTGGGCGCATGCGGCCTCCGGTGTTAGAGTGCCGAGGACGACCGAATCCTGAGCCTGGAAGAACGCATTCACGAGTTCCTGCGGTAATGCCTGGTCGGTTGGGAGGTAGAGCTGCACCTCTCCTTGAAGCCAATTAGCCATGGTTGTCGTGATTGGATGGCCTTCGGGGGGCAGAACCCCGACCACCGCGCTTGGCGCACCGAATGCCGCAATGTGTCGCTTGGCTACCTCTGGCGTCGTGACG
>Ga0210387_10001598_pt1 | contig 17110 bp, 13 predicted proteins | sample IncBWC7OmetaG_FD_160108 | JGI IMG/M metagenome (GOLD analysis project Ga0210387, IMG submission 160108) | Forest soil microbial communities from Barre Woods Harvard Forest LTER site, Petersham, Massachusetts, United States - Inc-BW-C-7-O ...
CGGTGGGTCTGGCGCATCATCGAACTGAGAAAGCTGCCCGACGACTCGGCCGCTCCTCGCACGTCGAGCATGACGAGCACCAAGTCCCCCGCGTCGTCGACGAACACGTCGAATAGGTCGGAGGGGCGCGGTCCCTCGATGCTCTCGCCGCTGACGCGCAGCATGCCGTGAAGAATCGGCAAACTGCGAAGACTCGAATTCTTATGTGCTGCTGCCACGATGAGGTGATCCATTGCGAGCGCCGGGCCACGCCCGATGGTTGCCACGGCGCGCCGGGCCTCCTGGCGAAACCATAAATATATTGAATAGTTAACCAGTAACTACAAGGTGTGACACCGAGCACAGGCCGGACGTTTCCTCGTCTCAATCTGAACTGCTGAGACCGAGGCGTCTAAAGGCGGGACCAAATCGTGCGTTTCATCTGAGTGAACGATGACCGACGACGAAACCGGCGCAGCGTCTGCTCAGGGGACCTCAGACCTAGTCGCCGTTGTCGATGACGACCCCACTGCTCGGCGCTTGATGCGCTTCTGGCTCGAACGCACCGGCTACCGTGTCGTGGAGCACGATTCGGCGCGCAGCGTGCTCGAGGGCGAGGGCGAGTTGCCGACGGTCGCGTGCGTGGATCTCGGACTAGGCGAGGTGACGGGCATCAAGGTGATTCAGCACCTGCGCGCGCGCGACGCCGAATTGCCGATCATCGTCGTGACGGCGCAGCGCGAGATCGAAACCGCAGTTTCGGCGATGCGCGCGGGAGCCTACGACTACATCACGAAGCCGCTCGATCGCGATCGCCTTCTGCTGGCCGTGCACCGCGCGCGCGAGCGCCGCGAGCTGGTGATCAACGTGCGCCGTTTGGAGAGCGCGCTGACCGAGCGCTCGGTGCTGGGTGCCATCGTCGGCAAGAGTCCGCCCATGCGCGAGCTTGCGCATCAAGTGCGGCGCGTGTTGGAGAGCGAAGTCGCGGTTTGCGTCTCGGGCGAGAGCGGAACGGGTAAGGAGCTCGTGGCGCGCGCGATACACAGCGGCGGGCAACGCCGGCGTGGGCCGTTCGTGGCCATCAACTGCGCGGGCATTCCCGAATCCTTGCAGGAGTCCGAGCTCTTCGGGCACGAGCGCGGAGCGTTCAGCGGGGCGACTCAGATGCGCCGCGGCTGCTTCGAGCAGGCCAATGGTGGCACGCTCTTGCTCGACGAGATCGGCGAGATGAGCCTGATGACTCAGGCGAGTTTGCTGCACCTTGCAGGAGAAGACGATTCGCCGCGTGGGCGGCTCCGCTGAAATCCCGATCGACGTTCGCATGGTGTGCGCGACGCACCGCGATCTGCGTGCTGAAGTCGAGGCGGGGCGTTTCCGAGAGGATCTCTACTTCCGTTTGGTGGTGTATCCGATTCACCTGCCGGCACTGCGTGAACGGGTCGAGGACATTCCGCTTTTGGTGGGTCACTTCCTGCGCACGTTGACGTCGGACATTGGCCGGCAAGTGCATCGCATCGCGCCCGAGGTACTCGAGGCGCTGTCGCGGCACCGTTGGCCCGGGAACGTACGCGAGCTCCAGAACGTCGTGCATCGCAGCTTGCTGGCGTGCCGTGGCGACGAAATCACGCTCGCTGATCTGCCACCCGATATCCGCGAGCTGGGTCTGCCCTCGCTCGGCCTGTCGGTCGTGCCGGGCACGGGCAACGGCGCGCATCCGCACGTGGAAAACGAGATTCTGCCGCTGCGCGAGCTGGAGAGGCGCGCGATTCAACGAGCGCTCCGCGCGACGCAGGGCAGCGTGGGCAAGGCCGCCAAGCTGCTCGGCATCGGCCGCGCCACGCTGTACCGACGCATCGCGACGCTCGACCTGTCGAGGGACGTCGCGTGAGTTCAGGCTCGGACGAGCCGCCCCTGTCGTTACCGCCCGAAATGCTCCGAGAGCTGGCGTCGGCGGGCGTCGATCCGGAGGCCGTGCCGAACCTCGAACAGTGGCAGACGCTTTTGTTGCGTTTCGCGCATCGTTTTAGGGATGAGCCATCGAGCCCGTTGAACTTCGCGTCATCGGCGCTCGGTCACGACCTGCGCACGCCGATGACAGTCGTGATTGGTGCGAGCGAGCTGCTCCTGGAAAGCGAGCTCGACCCAGAGCAGCGTCAGGCCGCTCAGAACGTGCACCGCTCTGGACAAGAGTTGCTCTCGGTCATCGACCAAATGCTGAGCGACGTGACGGAGCAAGCTAAGTCGAGCCCGCCGCGCGCAATCACCACGCCGAGCCTACGCTTGGATGTCGAGAAGCGAACGCACCGTGTGCTGCTGGCCGAAGACAACGAGTTCAACCGCGCGCTGATCGAGCGCGTTCTGCGTACGCTGAATTGTGAGGTGGATCTTGCGCCTTCGGGTCGCGAGGCCGTACGCCGTTTTCACCATGGAAAATACGATTTGGTGCTGATGGACTGCCACATGCCCGACCTCGACGGGTTGGAGGCGACCCGCCAGATTAGGGCGGTGGAGGGGCCGGGTCAGCATGTCCCGATCCTGGCCGTAACGGCCGGCACCGTGCCAGGCGTGCGCCAAGCCTGCTTGCAAGCGGGCATGGACGACTTCATCGCCAAACCGTTCTCGCTCTCGACCCTGCGCCGTAAGGCCTCTCATTGGCTGTCGCTCGCGCGACCCGAAGCATTGGACGAATCACTCGAGCCAGTGCACGAGGTCGAGCCGCGTCACGTCGAAGCGAGTGCTGCAGCGAGCGCGACACCAGCGTCCGTGGACTTGTCGCGTCTCCAAGAGTTGGCCGACGAGGCGGGCTCGCCACGGATCGTGGAAGAGCTGTCCTTGATCTTCGTCGAGGACATGGATCGGCGATTGGAGTCGCTGCGTGAGGCGACCGACGAGCGCGTCGAGCGCAAGTTGCTCAGCGTGATTCACTCCGTGAAAGGCGCGTGCTCGAACTTCGGTGCGTTGCGCATGGCCGCTTTGGCCGAAGCCATCGAGCGTCGGGCCAAGCGCGGAGACGTGCTGGGTTTGGATCTCGAGGTCGGCGAATTATGCAGTGAATTCCAGGTGGTGCGACGTGTGCTCGACCTGGAAGTGTTCGGTATCCGAGCCGACAAGCCGCTCGTCCCGGACGCCGCCGCGCGCCTTGGTTGAGCTCAACGCGCTCGCTTGCGCTCTGAAAGAGAGCGAGCGCCATGCCAGGCCGCAAGCCCAAGTCATTCCAAGGATTTAGCAGCTCTCACCGATAGCAGTGCAAAAGCCAGTTCGCCAACTGGTTCAGCCAGTTCAGTGTGCGAAGTGGGCACAGCGCCTGACGCCTTAACCTCACGAAGGGCGAATGGCCGCGAGAGCGCCGACTGGATCAGCGAGCTTCGGCAGTGACAACGCGCGCAGGGCGTCCTCGACGTAACGGGGGCTGCGTGCTCCCAGGAGAACGGTCGTCACGCCTGGCACGCTACGCAGAGTGACCAGCGCCTGGCGCGACAGCGGTTCCGAACGAAGCGCGGGCTTCAGGTAGGGCTCGAGTGCACTTTGAATCACGCGCAAGCGAGCTTGGCTGCGATCGGCGGCGCGATTGCGCATCGCCAAGAAAAGCCCCTCGAGGTCCCGTAGGTATCGGCCGCGGAAATCCCGAAAGCGCTCCGCGAGCTCTCCACTCAACGCGCCGTCGAGCGCGCGCAATACTTTGCCGAGCTCGGGCGCAATGACATGTGCTTCGATCTCCTCCCACTGCACCAGACTCTCCACGCGTGGTTCGATCTCGACGATGCGATCGCCCCAGGCGAAAAGATCGTCCGCCTCCACGCCCGGGCCGAGCTCGAGCGAGGGGGCGATGGTGCTGCGAAACTCGCGCTCTAGGGCCAGCAGGTTCGTGCGAGATAGCTCGAATTTGGGCGGATTTTCGGGGCGGGCGGGCGTTGCTAGGCGCAAGATGCTGCCGCCTTGGATGGCGTTGAGCGGGCGGTTCACGAGCACCGCGACGTGCTGCCGCTGCGCCTGGGTGATTGCGCCCTCCGTCGACGCGACGCCGAACAGTGCGGCGCTCTCGAGCAAATTCAGAGGCAGCTCGAGAGCATGAAAGTGGTGGCCACCTGGGGCGGCGGCAGATGCGGCGGCGAGCATGCGCGAAATGTCCGTGGTGTCGCGTGCCTCGGGCGCGCCCACGACAGTATTGCTGGACACGCCATAGCCCGCGATGCGTCCAGCAGTGACCTCTGTCTCGAGGTATCGAAACGCTCGTTCGAGTCGGCGGTAGAATTCATCCCGCACGGCTGCCAGTGGGGTCTGGCCGCGCTTGGCGGCGTCGGCGAGAAAATACTCCGGATTGTGTAGGAGCAGCAGATCGAGCGTCTCGAGCCCGAGGCGGTCGAGTGACTGTGTGAGCTGGTCGCTCAGCCATTCAGGGTGAATGCAGTGCCAGAGGCCTTCGGCGTACTCCACCAGTTCCGGAGTGGGCTGGCCGTTCTTCTGGCGAGCGCGCAGAAGCTCGTAGTTTTTCCCTTGCACGTAGCCAACTTTGGAGACAACCACGAGCTCCTCACGCTCGAGCTCACGCTTGTCGACCATGCGTGCCAAGACCTCGCCGATCAGCCGTTCGCTCCGCCCGTCGGCGTAGTTCGTCGACGTGTCGATCAAATTCAGACCCGAGCGCAGCGCGAGCTCGAGCGCAGCGCGGTGCTCTGGGTGCGTGTCATCGATGCGATACCCGCCAAAGCCAATGCCGCTCACCGTCAGGCCCGTCTTTGCCAGCTCCGTACGTGCGCCACTACCTAAGCGCTCGGTGCGGCGAGCCGTACCGAGTTTCGAAGCGCGGCCGGAGAGCGCTCGGGGCGCGATGCTGAGCGCGGTCTTGCCCGGTAACATCTCCGCCAGCGCGCGGTCGAGCTCGGCTGCCTCGACGATGGGGCTGGCACACGCGAAATTCTGACACACGTAGAGCGCGGCCTTGTCCTTGACCAGAGTCTTGGCTCGAGTGAGCGGCAAGTCGGTGGATTCGCTGTCTCGCGGATCCAAATGGGCAAAGATGGCGTTGGGCAGGTAGCGTTCCCCGAGGGCCGTGCGCAACGTCTCGTATCCAGTCTCACCGGGCATGCCGACCAACGCGAATTCCAGCGGGGATTGCAGCAAAAAATCGACGACACCCAGGGACGTTGCAAATGAGCGCGGCGAGCGCTCGATCAATTTCCCGTAGGCGCGCATGGCACGTGCGGCGCGCTCGCGGTAGTCGGCGCGATCGAGGTGGCTGGCCAATTTGGACAAGGCGCGCGCCGCGACGGCGTTCGCGCTCGGAATGGCGTTGTCGTAGCCTTCGCGAGGCCGAGCGATCAATTGCTCGCCATCTTTGGCTGTGTTGAAGAATGCTCCGCTCGCGTCGTCGTCGAAGTCGCTCAGCATTCGCTCGACGAGTCGTGCTGCCTCGCGCAAAAAGCGTGGCGCGCCTCCGGCCTCGTACAACGCAATGAGCCCGTCAGCCAGGAACGCGTAGTCCTCCAAGAAGCCGGGCACGTGCGCACGGGCGCCGCGTGCGGTGTGGAACAAGCCGCCATCGGGGCGCGTCATCCGTGCAAGGAGTGAATCGGCGGCGCGTTCGGCCGACTCGATGTAGTGGCGGTGACCGAGCGTGCGATAACCGAGCGCCATCGCCGAGAGCATCAACCCGTTCCACGAGCTTAGGATCTTGTCGTCTAGGAGCGGAGGAATTCGGCCTTTGCGCGCTTGATAGAGCTGTTTTTTCGAGCGTTCGAGCTCGGCGCGCAAGACGGGCGCGGGCATGCCGAGCTCCTCGGCGACGCGCTCCAATGGGCGCGGCGTGTTGAGCACGTTCTGCCCTTCCCAATTCCCCTTCGCCGTTACGTCGTAGTACGTCGCAAAGTGGTCAGCCGCGTCACGCCCGAGAATCTCGATGATCTCGTCGAGCGCCCAAACGAAGAATTTGCCTTCGATGCCCTCGCTGTCGGCATCGGTTGCGGAATAATAAGCGCCCCCCGGCTCCTGCATTTCGCGGATCACGTAGTCGAGCGTTTCGCGCGCGACACGCGCGTAGTCCGTGTTGTGCGTGGCCTGAAACGCTTCTAGATACACGCTTGCGAGCTGCGCGTTATCGTACAACATCTTCTCGAAATGCGGCACGAGCCAACGCTCGTCGGTCGAGTAGCGCGCAAAGCCACCGCCGACGTGGTCGTAGATGCCCCCGTTCTTCATGCCGTCGAGCGTGCCGCTGATCACGTCCAGCAAGTCTGGGTCTTGCGTGTGGCGGTGTTGGCGCAAGAGCAATGAGAGCGCAGAACAAGGCGGGAATTTCGGCGCTTTTCCGAAGCCGCCATAGCGTGGGTCGAAGCTGCCTGAAAGTTGGCTCGCGGCAGCACGCAGGGCTTCGCGACCGATCGCCAGCGGCGCCGAGACCTGCGCTTGTTGTGAAACGTGAGCCGCGAGCTCTGCTGCCTGCTCGAGCAACGCAGCGCGGTCACCGTGCCACAGCTCGGTAATCTTCTTGAGCAGGGTCGGGAACCCGGGCCGACCGTACTTATCGAGCGGCGGAAAGTAGGTGCCTGCGAAGAAGGGCTGCTGCGCCGGCGTCAAGAACACGGTCATTGGCCAGCCACCGCTGCCGGACAGCGCGACCGTCGCCGCCATGTAGATCTCGTCGATGTCTGGACGCTCCTCGCGGTCGACCTTGATGCACACGAAGCTCTCGTTCATTTGCCGTGCGATCGCCTCGTTCTCGAACGATTCGCGCTCCATCACGTGGCACCAGTGGCACGCCGCGTAGCCGACGCTGAGCAAGATCGGCTTGTCTTCGCGAGTCGCGCGGGCCAGAGCCTCCGGGCCCCACGGATACCAATCGACCGGATTTTTGGCGTGTTGGAGCAGGTAGGGGCTCGTTTCAGAGGCCAGACGGTTTTCGTGCTTCATCGTTTACGTTTGCGGCTGGGGTGACGGAGCACCAATACATGCTCGCGGCGTGGACTCGCTCGAAAGGCGGCGCGTGTCGGTTCGTGAAAATACGGCCGCTCCTGCGAAGCCAGACACGCGAGCACGAGCCCGTGCTGATCTGCCAATACGCGAAGTGCCTCGTCAGCGTACAGCGCTCGCCCGCCGAGCACCGAATCGGCGATCACGAGCGTGATGTTGCCTTGGGGCGCGAGCACCTCGCGGAACGCATCGAGGCACGCGCCGAACTCGGTCTCCCAGCGTTCGACGGCGGCTTGGAAACCGATCCCGGACAGCCGACGGCGCGCTCCGATTTCAGCTGCCTCGAAGTGACGTTCGTCGAGACCGAGCCAACGCAGCCGGAGCTCGTGGTGGTCGAAATAGTCGTACACGCCGGGGTACGGCGGTGAGCTGACGATTAAGTCGATCGAAGCGGGTTGGATGAGAGACAGATCGCGCGCGTCGCCCACGGCGCACTTTGCCGCTGGGCTCGCGACCGGTAGGCGAGCCGAAAAATCCCGCAAACGCGTGGCGAGGTCCTTGGCTTTGGTCTCGAAGAAGCGAATCGCAAAGCCCCCAGCCAGGCGCTTTGGTGCGGTGCGCGGCGCGGTGTCGCCTTGTCGCTTGCTGACCTTGGTGAGGGCTGCGGAGAGCACGAGCAGCAGCGCTCTGCGCACCTCACGGGCTTCGAGCTTGGCGATTCCGTCGCGCAAGCCGTCGAGCTCGAGCAAGACGTGCGGGTCGTACACCTCCCGATCCGCCGTCCCGTATTTGCGCGTCGGACCGAGCTTTGCAACGCGCCGTTCGTTGGCGTGTGCAGCGACCGCTGCTGCCGCGTTCAGGAGCTCTGCCTCGAATTCCGGCGTTGAGCCGCGACTCTTGAGCGTCGCGAGCTCGACGGCGAGCGGGTTCGCGTCGATGCCGAATGCTTGACGCCCGATCTGCCGAGCCTCTACCAGAACGGTGCCACTGCCACAGAAGGGATCGAGCACGCGCCCTTCCGTTGGCGAGAACCCCTCCACGAGACGCCGTGCCGTCTCCGGATGCAGGCGCGCTGGGTAACTATGGAAGCCATGCATGTGCGCCATGGTCGCGGCTTCGTCGGGATCGACCGCCAGCGCGTGGCTGAGCAGCTCGCGATCTTGCTCCGAGCCACCGACGACGCGTACCTCGCCGCCCACGTGGCTCAGCGCGCGGCGCTTCTTCTTTTCGGGTGTTTCAGCGGCAGGCTTGGGGCTTGGCGCGGCTTTCGAGGGGTCGGGCACGGCGGTCCCGGAGCTTGTCCGCCCGCGCCCGCCGCGTAAAGCGTCGAGCTGCTTAAATCAGCGCCGACGCCTGCGCCAACTCACGAAGCCGAACAAGCCCAGCAGCGACAGCAACGATGCTTCCGTTCCGGTTTTGCCCTGACCGATGCGCGCGCCGCCGCAGCCTTTTCCGGTATCGGTGGATGCGTCCGACGTGCTCCCGGTCTCGCCCGCGACGTACAGGGAGTCCATGGTCGTCTCGTCGGATGTCAGGAGGACGCGCTTGTTCGTCTCGCAGCGACCCGTCGTGTAGTACATCGTGGCCGTCTTTACGTCGTAGTCTTCTCCGAGGCCGAAGAAATGACCCGCTTCGTGCGTGGCCACACTTTGCAAGTCGTACTGATCGCTGCAGCTCGAGCCGCCGCTGTTTGCGCTCGCGGTGCTCAGCTGGTTCTGTTGCGACCCGTTATCGTCAGAGCTACTCGCTCCCGCCAGCAGCGCATACGGGTGGTTGCTGTTGAAGATCATGTCTGCTTCGAGGACCTCGCCCGTCTTCGGGTCCGAGAACGTGATTGTCAACGCCAGGTTGTCTTCATGGCCGGGGATCGTGATCGGCCCGTACATGATCTCACTCTTGCCGTTTGGCGTTTCCCCGAACGTCGCGCCTTTCGTCGAATCGAAGCTCAGGTCCGGCAGCTTTGCGCCGCTGCTCAGCCAGGTCCCGAAACCGACTTGCACTGCGTCGCGAGCATGACTGCTCACGGCGTCCAGTGAAGAGTCGAGGTACACCGTCGCCTTCGATGAATGCCAGCGCACGTTGTCGCCGTCTGAGCTCTTTTTCAGCACGGGCGAGCCGCTGACGATCTGCATGACCAGCGCGGGGCGTGTATGCCGATGCGATATGCTCTTTGCGAAGCACAAACCCAAGACCACCGACACCGCACCAAATGCCACCACGCTGAAGGACAATCGTCGGCGCGGCGCCGCGCCCGATTCCACGCTCAAGCTCGGCTTGACCGTGCGACCCGTGGCGCCACTCATCAAACTGGTCGGAACCGGTTGGGCAGGGCCACGGGTCGGCCGCCTCGGTTCCAAAGAGTTGTTCACGAAGACAATAAAACGGCCCTGAGCCGCAATTAATGAGGCCCAATCCTGAAAAAGGCGAAGATTTGCACTGAAAAGTGAGCGCGCGTGGCCTGCTGCTCACATTTCGCGTCGCGCTCGGCTGACCACCGACAGGAGCTCTTGGTCGGTCAGCACGCGATCGGCCGATTTGGCCCGTTCCAACAGTGTGCGCACGAGCGCTTCGCTCGAGCTGATGCCGTGGGCCTTCAGCCAATGCTGCACGTTCGAAGCGCCCGACATCGGACCGATGCAAATTGTCGCTGTCTGCCCGACGCTCTCCGCCGACAGCAAACTGTACACATGGTCACCCAGCCAGCTGCTCTTGGCCTCGGCCTTCATGATCGCCGAGGCATGGACGCCGGTCGCGGTTCGAAATGCGTTCTTGCCGACCAGCGGGAGATTGTCGCTGATCTCGACGCCGAGCACGCGCGAGAAGTGCCAGCAGTAATCCGAGATGCGCTCTAAAGATCGCGGCGCACCCGATAGCGCCAAATTCAGTAGTAAGAGCTCCATCGCAGGGTTGCCAACGCGTTCGCCGACGCCCAGAGCCGTCGCGTGCAGGCGGTCGGCGCCCGCCTTGGCTGCGCTCAGCGCGTTGGCGACGGCGAGCCCGCGATCATTGTGACCGTGCCAGTCAATCCCGACGCGTGCGCCCACGATTTCTCGGGCAAATCGCGTGACTTTGGCGACGCCTTCCGGCGTCGCGAAGCCGACAGTGTCGCACAGGCAAACGCGCGTCGCGCCGCGCTCCACGGCTAGTGAAAATAGCGCACGCAAGGTTTCGGGCCGCGCCCGCGTCGTGTCCTCGGTCACGAAGGTCACGGGGAGCTCGGCTTGGCGCGCGGCGTCGATCGCGCTCTTCGAGCGCGCGACCAAGAGATCCATGTCCCAATCTTCGGCAACGGCGCGAATCGGGCTCGAGCCGACGAACAAGGAGGCTTCGATCGCCACTCCTGCGCGTTGCGAGACTTCGATGATCGCGGAAACATCCTCAACCAGCGTGCGGCCCGCGCACACCGGTCGAATCGGCCAACGCCGTGCGGCAATCTCGCGACAGAGCTCGAGCGCCTCACTGAATGCGCGCGGTGATGCGCTGGGTAACCCCAAATTCACGTATTCGATGCCGAGCTCGTTCATCAGCTCGATGGAGCTGATTTTCTCCGCCAGGGTGGGGTTTTTCACCGACGGGCTTTGCAGGCCGTCGCGCAGCGTTTCGTCCAGCAGGCTGACACGCGATGCGGCGCTCGGCCGTTCGTCGCCTTCGGCGTTCCAATCGAAAATCAGCGCGCTCTCTGGTGCCGATTCGCGCTCCGCATCCGGAATGGGCGGGGCCGGCTGTGCCGGAGTACCTAGCTTCACGCCAGCACACTAGCATTCCTCCGGCCAGAGCCAGAGAGCGGTCTGCTGGCGAAAGCGCGCTATAGTGCACGCCTCATGCTTTCCAGTGCGACAAGACGCCTCATTCAGACGCGGCTGTCTGACGAGGTTGGTCGCATCGACAAGGACGCGCCGGCGCGCGTCGCGTTGGTCTACCCCTCGCCGTACCACGTGGGCATGAGCTCGCTCGGCTATCAGCGCATCTATCGCGCGATTCAGGCGATGCCAGAAGCGATGTGCGAGCGCGTTTTTTTGCCAGATGAAGGGGACCGCGCCGGCGCCGTGATCGAGCGTCCGCTCAGCTATGAAGGCCTGCGCGAGCTGGGAGAATTTCCGATCCTCGCCGTGAGCGTCGCCTACGAGCTCGAGATAGCGGGTCTCGTGCGCATGCTCGACGCATCGCGCATTCCCGTATTGCGTGAGGAGCGCGACGAGCGCGCACCGTTCATCCTCGCGGGGGGGCCGCTGACTTTCTCCAATCCCTTGCCACTTTCGCCGATCGTGGATGCAATCGTGATGGGAGAAGCCGAGGGCATCGTCGAATTCGCGATCGACACGATTTACTCGGCGCCGACTCGGGCAGCCGCGCTCGAACGCCTGGCGGCCCACCCCAACATCTTCGTGCCGGCGCATCACGGCAGCGCGCTGGCCAAGATCGCGGCTTGTAGTGACGCGCTGCTGCCGGCGTACAGCGCGATCAGGACTCCGCACACCGAGCTCTCGAACATGTTCTTGATCGAGAGCGAGCGCGGTTGTTCGCGCGGCTGCACCTATTGCGTCATGCGCCGTTCCACCAACGGGGGCATGCGAATCGTGCCCAAAGAGCTGCTTTTCGAGAAGATCCCGGCGGACGTGAAGAAGGTCGGCCTAGTTGGGGCGGCCGTCAGCGATCATCCGAAGATCGTCGAAATCGTGACCGAGCTCGCCGAGCGGGGCATGCAAGTTGGCTTGTCGAGCCTGCGCCCGGACCGACTGAAAGAGGAATTCGTCGCTGCGCTGCGTAAGGCGGGGCACCGCACGCTGACGACCGCGCTCGATGGTCCGAGTGAACGCATGCGCGGTCTCATCGATCGCCGTGGTCGCGAGCCGCACTACGTCGCCGCCGCCGAACGCGCGCGAAAGTACGGCTTCGATCGCCTCAAATTGTATTTGATGATCGGCCTGCCGGGTGAAACCGACGAAGACATCGACGAGTGCGTGCAGTTCGTGGCTGAGCTGTCGAAGATTTGTCCGATCGCCCTCGGTGTTGCGCCATTTTGCGCCAAGCGCAACACGCCGCTCGATCGCATGCCGTACGCGGGCGTGGCGCGCGTCCACGCCAAGCTCGAGCGGTTGCGCAAAGGGCTGCGCGGCCGCGCGGACGTACGGGCCGTCAGCGCCAAGTGGGCTTGGGTCGAGTACGTGCTCGCACAAGGTGGTGAGGCCGAAGGGCTGGCACTGGTCGCTGCCGTGCGACAAGGCGGCCACTTTTCCGACTATCGGCGCGCGTTCCGCGAGCTGGGCCACCGTCCCGACGGGGAAGGGTACGAGAGCGTCGAAACGCCGATCGCGCCCGAGCGCTTGAAGCACAAGAAGCTGCCCCTCGTAGTGAGTTCGTGAAGGTCGCGTCGAGCTAGCCTCACGGGCGAGCTAAGACTTGCACCTTCGCTTCGAAGTGCCGACCCGAGGCCAACGTGAAATAGGCGCGGCCATCCGTCGCGCCGTGGGGCGGCTCGAAGCCCCGTTCGACGAGCTGCGCCGGGTCGTCCTCGTCGTGAACGGCGTGGTCCGAGAGCGTGATCGTGATGCGAAACAGCACGCGGCCTGCGCCCACGTTGCTTTGCAGAGCGAACGAGCCACCGCCCAGCAGCGCCACGACGCGCTCGCGCACGTGCGTGGCTTGTGTCTCGACTGCGGTGCCGTCCTTCTCCTTGAGGATTTCGGCGCTGCTGATATGACCGTCTGCATCGACTTCGATCGCGATCGTGAACGGTCGCTCGCTGCCGACCGGCAGCGTTTGCCAAATGGGATCGGCGCCAGTAGCCGGGGGGATGGCGCGCGTGAATGCGCTTGGCAGACTGCGCACACCAGGGGGCAAACCCTCTCCGCCGAAGGCGCCGTTTGCTGGTGTTGCTACGACACCGCTGCTGTCTGCGCCGGCCGCAGCGGTGGCCGCACTTTTGAACGGCCCCTTCGAGTCACGATGATCCGCCGGTTCCGCGGGCGTCTTGGGGGCGGGCTGTGGCGCGGAGCGGGACGTCAGCGCGGGTCCGGTTGGCGCAGCGGGTGATTCCGGCGATTGCACCGCGGTGCTCGCCGCGTTCGCGAGTGCGTCGCTCGGCGAGCTTGCGACGGCGTTCGGCGTCGCAACCGCGTCCACCTCCACGGCATTGCCGGCCCAGGCATCGGGCCGCGGCAGATCGAGCGCCAGTCGAGGTGCGGGGTGTCGCACGGCGAGCACTAGCGCCAGCGCGACGCAGCCGTGCAAGCCGAGCGAACCGAGCAGCGGCGTGACTGGATTTGCGAGCGCCCAGCGCATCTGTCTCGCATTCTGACACTCTCGGAGTGGCTTGGGTTCCCGCTATTTTCGACGCTCGGACGCGGGCCACTTGAGCGTCGCTCAGCGTGCGCGAACTAGGGCAGAGAGCGGAACCTCCGGCGCGCGCTCGGCGGGCGACGGCCCGCTCTCTGAGCCCTCCAGCGCGTCCACTATTCCGACGGCGGCGCGCAGCTCGACATCGTACAGGTGCGACAGGCGCACGTTGCCGAGTGCGGCAAACACGTTCTTTCGAACGAGCGGGTTCTTCGCGTCCAGCTCGTTCAGCAGATTTTTTATCTGTTTCCGCTGCAAGTTGTCCTGCGAGCCGCACAGGTCGCACGGAATGATCGGAAATGCTTTGGTATCTGCAAACTCCTGCAGCTCGACCTCACTCAAATAGACGAGCGGACGAATCACGACGTTGCGCCCGTCGTCGGAACGCAGGCGCGCGGGCATCGCTTTGAGCTGGCCGGAATAGAGTAGGTTCAAGAGCAGCGTTTCGATCACGTCGTCGCGGTGATGCCCGAGCGCAATCTTGGTTGCACCGAGCTCGACTGCCACCGTGTACAAGATCCCGCGTCGCAGACGCGAGCACAGCGAGCAGAAGGTTTTGCCCTCCGGGATCTTCTCTTTGACCACGGAGTACGTATCTTCTTTGATGATCTTGTACTCGTAACCCTCGCGCTCGAAATATTCGGGCAGCACTCGTTCGGGGAAGCCCGGGTGCCCCTGATCCACGTTGACCGCGATAATCGAGAAATCGAAGGGAGCTTTGCGCTGGATTTCGCGGAGCAAGTAGAGCAGCGCGTGCGAATCCTTACCGCCGCTCACAGCGACCAAAACGCGGTCGCCCGGCTCAATCAGTCGGAAATCGTGACTGGCGCGAGCCACTTCTGCGAGCAGCCGTTTTTCTAGGCGGTCCATGGGTTGACGGCCAGCGTGCTCGGTCAGCCTCGGCTCGCGCGGCGACCGAGTCTTTGCCTGAATTTTGGGCTGTTGCAAGTGCAGAGCGTGTGCCGGGGGGCTGTGCGGTGCTAGGCTCCGCGCGTCGTGTTGTTCGCGAAAGCCGCACAATTTACCTGCATCGCTCTGGCTGCGGCTGGAGTCTATGGCTTCGTGTCCGCCGCCCGTGAAGGCGAAACGCGTCGCGCTTGTACGCCCTTGTGCGCATTGCATCCGGACTACGCCGCACGCAATCGCATCGCGCCCGACTTCGAGCTGCCCAAGGTCGGAGGCGGCACCGCGAAGCTCTCGAACTATCGCGGCAAAGTCGTGATCCTGAATTTCTGGACCAAAACTTGTCGTCCTTGTCTCGAGGAAATGCCGGCCATTGCCGGGTTGGCCAAGGCGCTCGCGCCGCACCCGGACATGGTCCTGCTCACCGTCACCACCGACGACAGCGTGGAGGACGCGCGCGACACGTTGAAGTCCGTGCTCGGCGGTACTGAACCGCCTTTCGTCGTCATGGTCGACTCGGAGTCGAAGGTCGTGGCGGACAAGTTCGGTACCAAGTTGTTCCCCGAAACGTGGTTCATCGATCGCAACGGCGTCATCCGCGGTCGCGTGGACGGCGGTCGTGATTGGGGTGCAGCGCTGACCATCGATCTGCTGAGGAGCTTCGACGATCCGATTCAATGCGGCGTTCAGTTCCACGAGCGCCAGGCCCAGGGTCCATTCGCCGGCATCTGCGGCGAGCTCGCGCCGAGCGCCGAGTGACGTGAAGGTTCTGGTCTGCCGCTGCGAAGACGTGACTTTGCACGAGCTCGAGCACGCTATCTCGCTTGGCCACCGCGACATCGAATCGCTGAAACGCTACACCGGGTTCGGCACTGGCATTTGCCAGGGCAAGTCGTGCTTGGTGCCATGCGCACGAGTGCTCGTGCGACACGGCGGTGAGCCGGGCCAAGGCATCACGCCCCGGCCGCCCTATCACCCCGCGAGCTTGGCGAAGCTCGCAGGTCTCGATCCGGATTGGGACGGTTAGCTCGTTCGGATGCGGACGCGCTTGGCCGCGAAAGATCACGTGCTACATTCGGCGCCGTGAAAGTTCGATTGATCAAAGAGCTGCGCTTCGAGGCCGCCCACCGACTGCCGCGGGTGCCGGAGGGCCACAAATGCGCGCGCTTGCACGGCCACAGCTTCAAAATCGAGCTCGCGGTCGAAGGCCCGGTCAATCCCGACTCCGGCTTCTTCATCGACTACAGCCGGATCGACGACATCTGGCAGCCGCTCCACGACGTGCTCGACCACCACTACTTGAATGAAGTGCCGGGCCTAGAGAACCCTACCAGCGAAATTCTCGCGCATTGGTTGTGGCAGCGCATCAAGCCCGCGTTGCCCGAGCTGACTCGCGTGATCGTGCACGAAACATGCGACGCGCGCTGTGAGTACGAGGGTGAGTAGCCGGGCTGTTTGCTGGTCACGCGTCACGGCGCGGACCGGCAAAGCCTTCGGCGTCGTGCTGCGCCGCGCGCGCTAAGCCAAACCGAAGCGTTCGCGGTGTTGGCCGACGAACTCGACGTACGCTTGTGCTTCTAGACCGCCTGCGATTTCGCCCGCGTCGACCGCGGCTTCGAGCGCACGCTTGATCTCACCGACCAAACGCGACGGCGGCAGCTTGAACGCGAGCATGATCTCGTTGCCGACCCCGGTCGGTAGCAGCGGCTGCACGGCGTCCTCTTCCGCGAGCGAGGAGATGCGCTCGCCGAGCTCGTCGATTTGCGCGATACCACGACGCTTTTTCTCAGGGCGTTTGGTGGTGATGTCGGCTCGCGACAGGCACAGTAGATCCTCCAAATACGGGCCGATCTCCCGCGCAAAGCGGCGCACGGCGCTGTCCGTCCATTTGCCGTCGTACTGACTGGCGCGCAAATGATGCAGCACGAGGAAGCGCACTTCGTCGCGCAACGCTTCATCGGATGCGAACAGACGCTCGCGTCGCTCGAGCTTGTCGAACATGCGCGCGCCAACCTCGGCGTGTCCGAAGAAGTGCACCTCGCCGCTCGGAGAAATCGAGCGCGTGCGCACCTTGCCGATATCGTGGAAGAGCGCCGAATAGCGCACTTCGATGCGTTGCACGCTCTGGGTCACGACTTGCTTCGTGTGCTTCCAGACGTCTTTGTGACGCCACTCACCGTCACCAAAGCCGACCATGGCTTTGACCTCGGGCAAAAGTGAGTCCAGCGCGCCGGTCACGAGCAGGGCGTCGAGCCCCTCGTCCGCGTGCTCGCCCAGCATCACGCGATCGAGGTGCGGTCGGATGTCGCTTGGGCCAAGCGCCGCCAGATCTTCAGGGCTGATCAGGACCACTGGCCGGTCCGCCACGCCGCGCTCCGCGCAGACAACGGCGCGCTCCAACGCGTGGATAGCGCGTGCGGGGTCGGCGACAGGGGCAACGGATTCGTGCGACATCGGATGCTTCAAACGTGAGGCCGGAAAAAGGAGCCTCTTTCTATTCAGGAAGGCCGCGAGCGCAAGAACAATCGTGGATGGTAGCACGCGCCCGCGCAGCCCAATTCCCGCGAAATATTCGAAAAAATCGTGAGAAGCGCGCAAAACGGGCCAGTTTGTCGCGCCCGCGATAGGCTAGGTGCGCCAATGGCTCCGGGTCGCCTCGTGCTTGCGCCGCCGGCTCGAAATCGCGATTTCGGGCGGATCCTCGCGCGCGTGGCGTGCGCACTGTTCGCCCTACTCGGCGCGTTTCCGGTGCTCGTTGGCTTCGTCTTGTCGTCGAGCGCCGTCGAGGGTTGGGCAGCCCGCGAGGCGAGCCGTGTTCTGAAGCAGCAACTTGGCCTAACGGCCAGCTACCACGTCGAGCTGAAGCTCCTGCCTCTGCGAGTGACGGTGAACGAGCTCGTCGTGCCGGCTTCCGATGGTGGCACTCCGGCGCTCGAGGTCGCCCGCATCTCTGTCACCCCCCGCATCTTCTCACTGCTCTCCGGTC